>Ga0315542_1002212_pt1 | contig 11899 bp, 8 predicted proteins | sample SalMarSW160120MG_FD_202541 | JGI IMG/M metagenome (GOLD analysis project Ga0315542, IMG submission 202541) | Salt marsh sediment microbial communities from the Plum Island Ecosystem LTER, Massachusetts, United States - Salt Marsh Sediment SW1601-20 ... | reverse complement strand
CCTATTTCATTAGATACTCCTTTTGTCCCCAGCGCTTTGGCAGCCATGAATGCATAATCAATCTCTTCATCAGACCAGTTTTCCGGAGAGAATTTAACAATATGGATGGTTACTCCGGCATCATTGTACATCTTTCGCAATTCTTCATATTTTTTTATGGGAAGTGATATTCTGAACTGCCTTTGAGCCTCCGTAATCTCTCTGGCAGCTTTATTATAAGCAGCTTTTTCTTCACTATTTGCATCGCTTGCCGGACGGGCAGGTAATAGGGGCAAGCCAGCAAATTCTTCTGCCGTATTGCCCATAAGCTCAATAGAACTTATACCGCATTCAACACAATATTTTAGTATATCCTCAGCGCTGCCCGGCATGCTTCTCCAGCTGTAGGATATTGCCCCGACCTGTACACCTCCGAATTTTGAGTCAGGCTTAATACTATTTTGCTTCTCCTGGTCCATTTCATCAGCGAAACTGACCGACATGAATGCCAACGCTGCTCCGGCAGCCGTTAGCCCCAGAAATTTACGCCTCGAAACCTTCTTATATGATTCTTTTTTCTGCATTTCTCTATTTTTACAAAATCGTAATTAATTACCTGTCATTGCGAGTCCAACGAAATCGGGAGAAGCAATCTTAATAACCAAAACTACAGTCTGAAAAGTTAACGACCCCTGTGCCTTTCCCTTGAACTTTGAACCTTTCTTTACATCCCCCCGGCCCTCCCGCTACGCTGAAGCTATGCGGGACAAGCTCTTTAAAGGGGGAGTTTTGCTTTGCACCTTGCACCTTATATCTTCACCCATTTATTGCCTTCTTTATTGGAATTTACAACTGCATGTATGAACTTCATTCCTCTTACGCCGTCATGAACTGTGGGAAATTCTCCCGTTTTAAATTTTTCACGACGGATCGATTTTGCTGTTCCTTTATAAATATTGGCCAGAGCTTCGTAAATTCCTTCAGGATGCCCTGCAGGCATGGTATGTCCCTCTTCTGCCAGTTTGTCGTTATACCCATGAGCGGGCTTGAACACCTTTGTTGGTTCTGAGTCGCTCAGCATGTACAGGTAATTAGGATTTTCCTGACCCCATTTGAGACTTGCTTTAGATCCGTAGACAGCTATTGTCAGATTGTTCTCTTCTCCGGCGCAAACCTGGCTCGAACGGATGACACCCTTGAGTTTTTTACTGAAACGCAGCAGGACAGTACCGTCAAGATCAAGTTTCACACCATCTTTTACGGAATTGAGATCGGACAATACTTCCTTGACTTCCAGTCCGGTAGTATATTCTATTAGGTTAAATGCATGAACACCTATATCGCCCATACAGCTGCTGGCGCCGGCATGCTTTGGATCAAGCCGCCATATACCGGTTATCCTGCTGCCTGTACCATGAATGATAGAGTTGATCCATCCCTGGTAGTATTGCGCGTCAATACGCTGGATAGTACCCAGAACGCCTTTCGCAATCATGTCCTTCATCTGCCTTATCATTGGATAGCCTGTATATGTGTGAGTCAGTGCAAAAGTCAGTTTGTTTTTTGCAACAAGTTTTTCAAGATCAAGAGCTTCACTGACTGTAAGCGTCATCGGCTTTTCGCAGACCAGGTGGAATCCATTTTCAAGGAATTTCTTTGCGAACGGATAGTGAAGAGCATTAGGTGTGACAATTGCAACGACCTGCATCCTTTCGTTCTTTGGAAGTGCCAGCTCGGTTTTAATAAGTGCGTCAACACTTTTATAGCAACGGTCCAGGGATATACCCTCTTTTACAGCAAATTCTTTGCTCTTCTCATAGTCGGCATCGAAGACGCCGCCTACAAGTTCATAATCGTTACATATACGTGAAGCGCGTCGATGTGCATCGCCAATAAATGCTCCAATACCGCCTCCAATCATTCCCATTTTAATCTTTTTCATAAAATTTAAATAAGAGATTTTCGATTAATATTTTAAAACCATAATATTATATAATCATAATATATTAAGGATATAATATTATAAGAATTTAATATATAGAAACTCTAATATACAATAAATATAATATACTAAAATGCCATATATATCTCTTTCTTTAATACCTTAATTTTTACATTCATGCTTTCGTTTTTCTGAAATGCAGGTATGTAAAACAGGCAATAAGAAATGCAGGAACCACAGCAACATACCTTAATGTATGCGCCCCACCCGTAAGCTCTGCCTGCGCCCACGCGATTGCTTCATGTGTCCCTGCAGCAGCAGCTTTCAGCACCTCAATCAACTGCCCAGGCGGAACTGCAGCAGCAGTCTGTGCATCAAATATTGCGCCGAGCGATGGTTGTGCAATGGCCCCGCCAAGGAAACCGATGCCACCCATTATCGCAAGACCAAGAGCTCCACTCTGAGGTATATTTTCCGAAACAAATCCCAGCATTGTAGGCCAAAAGAAAGCTATTCCAAGGGCAAAAATGCCGGCAGCAGCAAATACCATCATCCCATTGGTATATCCCATAAGGATCAACCCAATGAATGCAAGAATTGATGAGAATAATAAAATTACAGTCGACCTAGTATTATGAACGAATGTTCCTCCGAACTGACGGGCAAGAGCCATAATACCCGAAATCCATACCAGTAAAAGAATCGGATTATTGGAGACGTTTGCAAGCAAAGCTGCTATCCACTGATTTGTTCCAAGTTCTGTTGCGGCTGTAAGTACCATGCAAAATGCCATGAAAAGGAATAGAGGGCTGATACAAGCCTTTAACATATCCTTATAGGAGAAACCTGCAACAACACGTTCTGTCTGAGGAAATTGCTTGTTGAGGAACATAAATCCGTAGATAAAAGTAGGAACAAGCATGATAGCCATTGCATACCGCCAATCAGTAAGACCTATATTATTAAACAGGTAAACAGTAAGTCCGCCAATTACAATTCCTGTGGGAAACCAGGCATGGAACCTATTGAGGCGTCTTGTTTTTTCTTCAGTATACATGCTGGTTATCAATGGATTGCATGCAGCTTCTACACTGCCATTAGCCACTCCTATGAACAATGTTGAAATAAAGAGTGTCCAAAAGCCGGTCGCTACTATGGTAAGAACTATCCCTGCAACATGACAGATAAATGCTATTGCAATAATTCGTCCCAGTCCTATAATATCGACCAAAGGACCTCCAAAAAACATTGCCAGGGTGAAACCCCAGAAAGCTGTTCCAACAATCCAGCCAACCTGGGCATGAGTGAGATTAAATTCAACTGCCCATGCTTCCACAAATGATCCTCTTGTAGCAAAAGAGAGGGCTGTAACTACTAAAGCAACACAACTTGCATTAAATAAGAGTGTTTTCTTGATTTTCGAATCCATAAAAAAGTCAGTTAAGGGTTTATTAAAAAAATATAAGTCTCATATGCTATTTATCAAAAGCTGAATCAAATGCGATATTTGAAGGAGCAAAATCTATTGCCCTTACAAACTCACAGGCCTCCTTTGCACCGTGTTCACGATCCATCCCGCTGTCTTCCCACTCAACAGAGAGTGGTCCGTTATACCCGATACGGTTAAGTGCCCTGATGATCTCTTCGAAGTTTATATTTCCTCTTCCCGGGCTCCTGAAATCCCAGTAGCGTCCTTTTGATCCAAATTCAGTATGGCCCCCAAAAACTCCGGCTTCAGAGGGATACTCTGACCAGCCGGCATCCTTCATATGAACATGAAAAATGCGGTCGCTGAAGATGTCAATAAACTCAACATAATCAACTCCCTGGTATCCCAGATGTGAAGGATCATAATTGAATCCAAAGGCCGGATGGTTACCGACAGCCTTTAACGCCCTGCGTGCTGATGCTATGTCAAAAGCAATCTCCGTGGGATGTACTTCGAGCGCAAAACATACACCAAGTTTTTTGTATGCATCCAGAATAGGCTTCCATCGTTTCGCAAACTCCCTGAAGCCATCCTCGATCATTTTTGGTGTGTTGGGAGGGAATGAGTAGACCAGATGCCATATGGGACTGCCGGTGAATCCATTAACGATAGAAACGCCAAGTCTTTTTGCAGCTTCTGCCGTTCTTATCATCTCTTCCGCTGCGCGTTTCCTTACTCCTTCAGGTTTACCGTCGCCCCAGATATACCCGGGTACAATGCTTTTATGACGTTCATCGATACGGTCTGCAACCGCCTGACCTACAAGATGATTGGATATCGAAAATACCTTGAGCCCGTACTTGTCAAGCAACTTGCGCTTAGCCTTACAGTAGTTACCATCAGCCTTAGCGACCTCAAAATGATCGCCCCAGCATGCCAGCTCCAAGCCATCATAACCAAATGCTTTGGCTTTATGGCATACTTTTTCCAGCGGCAGATCTGCCCACTGGCCTGTAAATAATGTTACCGGTCTTCCCATAATTAAAATTTAAAATAAAATAGGTTAATTAATTTATCTTTAGTATTAATCTGAATGAAGGTCCTCGTTCTCCTGTCATTACGAGTCCTGCATCCGCGCAACGAAGCAATCCTCATCCATAGCACCGAGCGCCCTTATAGTTCCCTGACCCATATATTCCTGAACGCAACAGGATTACCGTGGTCCTGCAGCTGAATACTGGCCGGCCCATGGAATCTTATATAGGCCTGTGGTATATTTACGTAGTCTGTTGGCCCCATTAAGCTTACATTGTTCTGAACAAGTACCCCGTTATGAATTACTGTCACTCTCGGAGGTGTAAAGTATGTGATGGAATCTTTATTGAAAGTTGGCGCAGTGAAAATTATATCATAGGTCTGCCATTCACCCGGTCCTCTGCTTGCATTTACCATCGGGGGGAACTGCTTATAAATACTTCCTGCCTGTCCATGACGATAGGTCCTGTTATTATAGCTATCAAGTACTTGAACCTCATAGCGGCCCTGAAGAAAAACACCACTGTTACCTCTGCCCTGGCTCTCGCCGGTAACCTCTGAAGGAGTTTTCCATTCAATATGAAGCTGAATATTCGAAAACTTTCTTTTAGTCTGAATTAAACCGGCACCCCTGACACTTATCATTGCTCCATCTTTAACTATCCATTTCGTTGGATTACCTTTTGTGTCTTCCCACTCCTTATTTATATCTGTCCCGTCGAATAACACTATTGCATCTGACGGGGCTTCACGATCGGTTGCTCCCGGTTTTATAATAGTTACTTCAGGATCCCATATCTCAACCATACCGGGGACCATTTTGGTAGGATTAACTTTAGGTGGGGTTTGTTGTTGCATCGACTGAGTCTGTCCATTAACTGTGCTTATTGCTGTTGCAATAATCAGCAAGCTAAAAATCTTTTTCATAATCTTTTTTAAATTTTTTAAGTATAAAAACTACATTTATTAATTTCCTTTTGTTACAACTTAGGTATTCTGCCCGGAGTCCATGGCGCTTTTATTTCTTCCAGCTGTTTATCGAGCTTTAAGACATCTTCACCTGCCCTGGTAACCCTTTCAAGAACTGGTGGAAATTCTGATTTAAGCGTCTCCAGCTGATCTTTGGCTATCCGGGTAATATCTCCGCTCATGCTGTAACTGGTAATCGCAATCTCATTAAGCCTGTCATAGAGAGGAACCTCAGTGGGAGGTATCTCTTCACTGCTGGCTTTTGCTACAGGACCTCTGAACCTGAAATTTATTGCATCAAGTTCATCTGTAATGCGAGCTGCTTCCTTCTTCATCTCAGGTGTTGATGCCGGTGTCTCCTGAAGTGCCTGCATTATTGAATTTGTTTTAGATAGTAGCTCGTTGGTATAATTCATTGTCCCATAAATAGTCCTGGCGTATTCTGATGCCTCTTTTAACCATGCCAGCTTCGCGTTGTTATCAGTTGAGGGGAATGATACTATGTCAAGAGGTTTGCAAACAAATGATTCCGGCCCTGTCAGCTCTTTTGTTTCCCCTTTTGCGTACATTGACAAAGAAACTTTGTAAATACCGGGCATAACCTGGATGCCGTCTCTTCCTGAAGCCAGAGGATTAAATTTAGTTGTATTCACAGGATAGAAACCTGCATATGTAAAATCCCAGTTAATCCTGTTTATTCCTTTTGAGGCTGCTTTATAGATCTGCCTTATAACATTATTGTTTTCATCGGTAATGGTAAATATGAGGTATGGTTTGATCTCTTTTTCTTCTGCCTGAAGGGTTTCATAAGAAGGTTGAGGTATTTTCTCACCTTTTTCAAAAAGAGCTTTCTCTTTTTCCTGCCTTAAAGCTTTATCGGTTTTGGGCACATCTTTTATGAAATATGAGATAGCAGCACCATATGGCGGGTTTGGAGATTTAAAATATGTCGATCCCTGGTTGCCAAAGCCTCTCGTTTGTACAAACATTTTTGCATTTTTCACCGGGAAGATATATCCGTCTTTTCCGAGTATCTCCTTTTTGAAGTTCCTTATCGGAGAATAATCGTCGAGGATATAAAAACCCCTTCCAAAGGTAGCAATGACAAGATCCATTTCTCTTTCCTGTATAACAATATCGCGAACTGCTATTGTAGGTAAACCTGATTTGAACTCAATCCATTCATTGCCACCATCAACTGAAGCATAGAATCCGAATTCAGATCCGGCAAAAAGCAGATTTGGATTTACCGGATCCTGTTCAAGGGTATGGATTGTACCATTGACGGGCAGTTTATTGGTGATCATTGACCAGGTTTTACCCTTATCGTTACTTTTAAGAATATATGGTTTGAAATCGTCCTGAAGCATATTATTAAATGAAGCATATACAATATTCGCATTGAATTTATCAGGTAAAATATCGCTGACATAAGTATATTCCGGGACACCGGGGAATGAAGTAATTCTTGTCCAATTCTTTCCTCCATCTTCAGTAACCGCTATTACCCCATCATCGGTTCCGGCATATAACAGGTCTTTCTGGACTTTTGATTCGGTAAGCGATACGATAAGTCCCCAAAGTGAAGTTGAAACATCTTTTGCCACAGCGTCAGTACTCCAGTATTTACCCATAACCTTAAACTGGTTACGGTCTTCATCCCTTGTCAGGTCACCGGAAATCACTTCCCAACTGTTCCCCCGGTCGTCGCTTCGGAAGACTATATTGGCAGCTATGTAAATTCTTTCATGCTGGTGAGGACTTATTATAAGAGGAGTGTCCCAGTACCAGCGGTAAGTCTTCTCTCCTTCAGGCGGAATAGGCTTGATACCTACTGCTTCTCCGCTACGTTTATCATATCGCGAAGCATTGCCATACTGATATTCCGTATAAATAATATTTTCATCTTCAGGGTCTATTGCGATCCAGAATCCATCGCCGCCCATTGTTACGAACCAATCGTCATTAATGACTCCGTCTCTTTTTATATTGCGCGAGGGTCCGCCCATTGAGTTATTGTCCTGCGTACCACCATAAACATTATAGAATGGTAATTCATTATCGACATTGACCCTGTAAAACTGAGATACAGGCAGGTTGGATTTAAATATGTAATTTTTCCCTTCATCGAAAGTTTCATAAATACCTCCATCTCCCCCGATATAAAAGTGTTTTGTGTTATCAGGGTCAATCCACATTGCATGGTCATCTACATGTCTCTGGTTATTACCAACGGCATTCCAGGTTTTTCCGCCATCCAATGTAACCTGACTGACAGTCTCCGTACTATACACTTTGTCTACATCTTTCGGGTCACAGAATATCTCGTTAAAGTATTGTCCCTGGGAGGTATGAGAGCTCATTTTTTCCCATGATACACCTCTGTTGACTGACCTGAAAAAACCGCCGGAGTCATCAGCTGCTTCAACAATCAGGTAAAGTACATCCGGGTTTACCTGTGAGATAGCCAGACCAGTTCCTCCGATATCTACCGATGGAAGGCCTTTCATGATTTTTTCCCAGGTTTTACCGGCATCTTTCGATTTATAAACTGCCGATTCGGGTCCACCGCCTATTTTGGTATAGACATGTCTCCTTCGCTGTTCTGAGGTGGCATAGAGAATATCAGGATTGCGCGGATCCAGAACAACGTTATTAACCCCTGTATTTTCGCTGATATTCAGCATTTTATTCCATGTTTTGCCGCCATCTGCAGTTTTATATAGTCCCCGATCTCCGCCAGGGCCCCAGATAGAACCCTCAGCAGCAACATAAACGACATCGGAATTACGCGGATCAATAGCAATCATTCCAATCTGCCTGGAATCCTTTAATCCAGTGTTTTTCCAGCTTGCACCTCCGTCTTCAGATTTATAAATGCCATCACCATAACCCAGCTGACGCTGGTGATTGTTTTCACCTGTGCCGGCCCAAATCACAAATGGATTATTGGGATCAATTTTCAGACATCCGATAGAATACGCACCATATGAATCAAAAATGGGCGACCAGGTGGTTCCATTATTTGTTGTTTTCCATATGTTTCCGGCAGAGACGGCTACATAAATTTCGGATTTATCCTCAGGATTAACTGCAAAATCCGAAATCCTTCCGGAGGCCCATGCAGGACCAATACTTCTGAAAGTTAATCCTGCAAATGTAGATGATAATGTATTGTCTTCCTTTTTTTCAGTGTCTTTGGCAGCTTCTTTTTTCTTCTGTCCTTCAACAGGCGAAAAACAGATACAAAGACCCAAAATCATAATTATAAGGATTCTTATCTTTATCATGATTTCTTTTTACTTTGATTTAGCTACATGCTAAGATAAGAAAATAGTTATTCACCATCCTGCATGTTTTGGCAGAAATTATTTCCTTTGTATTATATTCTGCAACATAAAAAAGTTACTATGATTTCTGATTCGTTGCTTACAAGGAAAACCATCCGCAAATATACCTCCGAACCTGTTGACGATCTGATACTTCATGACATCCTGGCAAAGGGATGCCGGGCTTCAACCACTGGTAATATGCAGGTTTACAGCATAATTATCACAAGGGATTCTGTGAAAAAAAGTGAACTTGCTCCACTTCATTTTAATCAGAAAATGGTAACTGAAGCACCTGTGGTTCTGACTTTTTGTGCCGATTTTAACAGGTTTAATAAATGGTGTCTGCAAAGAAAAGCAGATCCGGGCTATGATAATTTTCTGTCGTTTGTTACAGCAGCCATCGACGCCCTTCTGGTTGCCCAGACCTTATGCATAGCTGCTGAAGCCAGAGGTCTTGGCATCTGTTATCTCGGAACAACGACTTATATGGCACACAAAATAATAGAGGTTCTTAAGCTTCCAAAAGGCGTGGTACCTGTAACAACCATAGCACTTGGATGGCCTGATGAAAATCCTGAACAGGTCGACCGGTTGCCCATTGAAGCCGTGATCCATAAAGAGACTTATCATGATTATTCCGATAGTGACATTGACAGATATTATAAAGACAAGGAGGGAAGATCAGATTCGCAGCAGTTTGTAATGGAGAACAATAAGGAGACCCTTGCCCAGGTTTTTACCGATGTAAGATATAAAAAGGAAGATAATGTTGCCTTTTCTAAAATATTGTTACAGGTGCTTAAGGATCAGTACTTTATGAATCAATAAATATGATTGAGAATATTATTCTGCCTAAATCTCCACATATATTGTAACCCTCTGTTTAAGTTCTTTTCTTCCGTGGGGGAATGAGTTCTATTTAAAATCAATTCCCAGTTCTGCAGAAATTTTTACAAGGTCTTCCCTGATGGCAGGAACCAGGTTGATACCTTCTTTCATTATTTTTGTCTCAGCTTCTCTTTCAGGATCGCCAGGTATAAGTACATGGTCCTCACCTTCAGCTGGTTTAGCAGCGCGGAATGTTTCGATCCAGTCATCCATTTTTTTCTTAAAGTCTTCTGCCGGCTGGAAGGCGTCTATCCTCATGGCACCGAAAAAATGTCCCGTACCTTCACCAACTTTCTTTTCAAGCAGTGGCAGATATGCGACACTTGGAGGAACAAAAGGTCCGAAGTTGGCGCCGCTGAAAAGAGCACTGAAAATATCCACGATGGCCGACAGGCAATAGCCCTTATGACTTCCGTGAACCCTGTCTCCCCCCAGAGTGAGCATTGATCCTCCAGCTTTGAGTATTGCCGGGTCATCCGATGGTTTGCCTGTTTTGTCCTGGACAAATCCAAAAGGCACCTTTTCCTCTTTTTTTTCAGCAACAGCCAACTTGCCTCTTGCTACAGGCGTTGTTGCAAAATCTGCAACAAATGAAGGCTGTTTTAATGCCGGGATTGCAACAGCAATCGGATTGGTTCCCATCATCCTGCTTATCGAAAAAGTAGGTGCAACAAGGGGATTGGCATTTGTTAGCGTTATACCTGTCATGTCATGTTTTAAAGCCATCATAGAATAGTAGCCCGCTATTCCGAAATGATTCGAATTACGGGTTGCAACCCAGCCTGTTCCGGACTTTTGTGCCTTTTCTATGGCAATCTCCATCGATCTCCTGGCAGCAACCATGCCCACAGCCCTGTCGCCATCCACAACAGCAGTACTGGGAGATTCATGAGTTATCCTGACATTTGGATTTACATTTATTCTCCCGGCTTTCCAGAGCTCAAAATAATCTTTAATCCTTATCATTCCGTGAGAAGCATGACCTCGCAGCTCAGCAGAAAGAAAAACATCTGCAATAATATCGGAATCATGGTCACTGCATCCCATTTTCCTGAAAACACTTTTCGTAAAACTTAATAAGTAATTGTAGCTATACATCTGGATAATATCTTAATTCTAATTTAATGCTTCCCGTCACCCGCTAACAATTTTCTGAAATTATGGTACACGCTTGCCTGCTGTGTTGGAGTTATAACAAGATCGTTTATACATACATGCTGGGGGAGGTTAGCACAAAAGTAAATTACATCAGCAATATCCTCTGCGGTAAGTGCATCAATACCTTTATATACAGCCTTCGCTTTTTCAGCATCGCCTTTGAAACGCACCATGGCAAATTCTGTTTCTGCCATTCCGGGGGCTATTTGAGTTACCCTGATATTATGCTTAAGCAAATCGATCCTCATTGATTTGTTGAGAGAGTCTACTGCCGCTTTCGTTGCACAATATACATTTCCGCTCTCATAAGCATCTTTCCCTGCAATTGATCCGATATTGAAGACGTGACCTTTCCCGCGGACAACCATAAGCGGTGTTACTGCCCTTGTTACATAGAGCAAACCTTTGATATTTGTATCTACCATTCGGTCCCAATCATCAATATGCCCCTCATATATCGGATCAAAGCCGACTGCCAGTCCGGCATTATTGACAAGGATATCGATATTTTTCCATTCATCCGGAAGAGACCCGATAACGGAATCCACCTCTTTGCTGTTTCTGACATCAAAATGGAGCGGCAGCACCTTAATTCTATATTCTGATAATTTGTTTTCGAGCTCCTTCAGCCGTTCTTTTCTCCTTCCGGTAATAATAATATTGTACCCGTTTTCAGCAAATCTTATTGCTGTAGCCCAGCCGAATCCCGCTGTGGCCCCTGTGATCATTATTGTTTTGTTCATGAGTATGAGATATAGAGCAACACGTAAAAATAGGAATATTATTGAAATCAATTATTATATAAATTTATCTTTGAGCCGTTAATAATAATCAATGCAACCTGAGCAGGATAAAAAAGCAGCAGTAACTTCAATGTTCGACAACATTGCATTCAGGTACGACTTTCTCAATCACTTTTTATCCTTCGGGATAGACAGGTGCTGGAGGAGGAAAGCTGTAAAGATCATATCGGAAACCCATAAGAATCCTGAAATACTTGATGTCGCGACCGGTACCGGAGATCTTGCTGTTGCCGCATTAAAACTTAATCCTGTAAAAATTACTGGAATAGATATCTCTCGGAAGATGCTGGATAAAGGAAGGGAGAAGATTATCAAAAAAGGATACTCTGACAGGATTGAATTGCTCAGTGGTGATTCAGAAGAT
>Ga0315542_1002211_pt1 | contig 11901 bp, 14 predicted proteins | sample SalMarSW160120MG_FD_202541 | JGI IMG/M metagenome (GOLD analysis project Ga0315542, IMG submission 202541) | Salt marsh sediment microbial communities from the Plum Island Ecosystem LTER, Massachusetts, United States - Salt Marsh Sediment SW1601-20 ... | reverse complement strand
CGCAAAACTATTCGCGATCAGCGTTTTCGCCAGACCAGGGTAATCTTCCAAAAGTACGTGGCCACCAGTGGAGAGTAAGGCCGCCATGACCATTTGTAAAGTGTCTCTCTTTCCCACGACCGCCCGTTCAACCTCAGTGATCACGAGTCTGGAAAGTTCAGCGACTTTGTTTATTTCATTGCTCACGATGTATCTCCAATTGTTTTTCAAGATATTGGATCGTCTCTTCTATCTCCTGGCTGACTTTATCCGAGTTTGCCGGTGACTTCCTGAAAGAAAACAATCTAATTCGTTGAAGAATCCTGGATAGAAAGGTGTTTTTCGCCTGAGTAGAATCTTTTTGATTGAATTGAAACCCAGGCTGGACTTCTAGGGGCAGTTCGAATTCCCCCTTTTTCAGGCGTTGCTCAATTTCGCCTGGACTGAGATTCACACTATACCCCAAAACGAATAGAATCAACTTTCTCAATTCATACTTTGAATATTCCTCCGGATAAGTTCCGCTTGATATTCGCCGTAGTTGTGCGCTCCAGAAACTGACACGTTGAGTTTGCCGCTGTCGGTAAGAGACCCTGGACGAGGTATCATTCTGCCTTTGCTGCTGCAGCAACCCGCGCAATGCGATAATGACCATCACCCCCAATAGAAACCACCAGAGATAACGTTGATCAATGCTTTTAAGAATTAGATCCCCAAGCCAGAACAAATATAACAGGGGAATAACGAAAATATTGACAACCGTGTCTCTAAAAAAGAGCAGCAGGACGAGTGCCAGCAGAAAGAACGCAACCATTGTGAGCAGAATTTGTTTATCTTTCATATTTCTCTTTGTTTTCCGGTTCTTTGCAAAAGGCGACAATTGTGCTCAAGCAGTCGATCGCCCGCTGCTCTTCGAATTTTCCGGGGTGCTTCGAACCATAGCGAACCTCCTCAAACAAGTGAGTTAGCTGGTGAACCGGATCGTAAGGCAACCCCTTTTCGATCAGGCTCCGTTCGAACTCATGCGCTGTCATGGCATCTTCACGTTCAAGATTGCGTTCCTGCCGTAATACCCGACTCATTTGGACATAACTACGTATGACGATATCCTTTATATCTTCGCCTGCTTTTAGCGCATCAACTGCATTCTGGGCCTCATTGGCAAGCTGTTCTAAAGCAGTTTGATTCGGCTGCTGCTCCAGACGCCGGCGGTAATACCAGTATAAAATCCCTACCCCAATCGCAATAAGAAGCGCAATGGCAACGATCACAACAATTTCCAGTACCGGGGTGCTTTGAGCTGTAAAGGTCACGACAGGACCAGGTGTTGGCAAAGTCAACCCTCCCTGCTCACCGGAAGGCTGTTGTTGAGAGAGCGGTGCCTTGCGCGGGAGGCGAGAAAGGATCTCGGCTACGGCAAAGAAAATCAGAAGTACAGCTAAGTCACCAAGGAGCTTTCGGCGGCCTTGCGGTGTGAGTAAATGAAAAATGATATAGACCGGCACAAGCAACAGCGTCAGGGCAAGCAAGCCGCGGATCAGGATCAGGAAAAAATCGCCTGGCGTCTCTAAACCGGATGCCGCCCCAGGAGGCGGTGGCGCATTCCCCAACGAGAACGGCTGTCCGGGCTGGAATTTGAGGTTGGGCAGACTGACCGAAAGGAGGAGCATAGCGATTAAAACGAACCCGAGAAAGAGCAGCGCCCAACGCTTTGTACTTTGTGTCATCAAAAAAACCTTCGTCGGTGAAAGCTCCAATAAAATTAGGATTGAATTATAGGTCCACAAATGGAAATTTACAATAAGAATTTCGTTGACCTGTATTCGCTGTATTTTACGCCAGGTTCAGACCACTTGACCCGAAAACGCTGGATGCCTCCAATTTCTTCTGTTATGTGGGCAATTTCTTCAACTGCCCAGCTTGCTTAACAGACACTGCGGAACTAATAAAATTGAAAGGTGTGATCAGTACAACTGTCTATAGACTTTAGACAAACAGGCTGATATAGTAATAGAAAAGTAGTGGCGTCTCAAAACAAAAGCAGTGTAAATCACTGGGGGCAGCTGGTGATTTGCACTGCTTTTGTTTTTATCCGCTTTAATCTCAAACTGCCAGTAGAAGCACTGCAAAACCTTGAAAGTTCTCCTCCTGCTGCGCAGGTCACTCAAGCTACGGATTCAATCTTGGAATACCTCGGGCGACAAAACGAGTACTTCTTGACTTAGCGCTTCGGACCTAAAGAAGGAGAAACAATGCAGCTAGGTCTTTAGGAGCTAAAAGAGTTGGCTCGTTGGGCAGGTCAACAAGACCTGATGCTTAAACTTACCCCAATCAGGCGTCATTATTCCCCAGATTCGAAAGAGGAAATCGTGCAAACCAAGCAGGAAGCATTCAAAGGATGGATGTATATATCTTAAATTTCAGCCAGTTTGTCTCGGTAAACCATGACCTGAGCGCTGTGTTCGCGCTTATGAGCATAATTGGAATAAACGATAAAATCATCCAGGCAGTACTCAGTACCGTACCAGGGGATTGTGCCATTTTGAGGGTAAACCTCAGCGGGAACTTCAGATGCCAGCTTCATTACATGATCATGTGCTTGCTGATATCCCTGGACCACTTGTGTCATGGTCTTATTTTGATAACGGGCGACAAACACATCGTTGAATTTGTCACCTAACATAGCCATCTCAGCCATGACCGGTTTTGACCCGCCATCCAGAAAATCACTCAAAACTTCACCCAGAAACAATTCATAGGAAAGCATGTGAGCCATAATATCCTTGACGGACCAATACCCACACACACCACCCATCCCACATTCAGCTTCTGTGAGCCCACTTACTGAGCCCAACAATGTCCGGTCCCCATACATGAGAATATCCAATACGTTCATGTTCCTCTCCACATCACGTCATCATCCAGGTTTGACACAGCGATAAGAAATCCAACCCCTACTCCCGCTTCTCACTTTCCTAAAACCAACTTACCCTGGTATGATTATGCCATAGTTCCAGCACAAATCGTATATACAATCTCCAAATTTTATCAACTAATCGGGAGAGGAAGAGATGCAGCGGATAAAAATAACTTCTATTCAAGCGCCGAATTCCGATGCTGTCTGCCGGCGAATCGGCGCTTATCTTGGAGAGAAGTTAGGCATACCATGCGAATTCATCGATCATATTTCCTGGCAGGAGCGTGAACGTATGCTAGACAGGGGGGAGGTGGAGATTGGCTGGATTTGTGGGCTGCCTTATGTCTGGAAAGTCGACCAGGAAAAGCCTGGGATCGAGCTCCTGGCAGCGCAAGTCATGCAGGCCGAGCGATATCAGGATCAGCCTGTTTATTATTCAGACGTCATCGTACGTCGTGATAGCAACTTCTCCGCTTTCATGGATCTGCGAGGTGCGAGCTGGGCTTTCAACGAGCCGCACTCCCATTCTGGTTATAACATCACCCGCTATCACCTGGCGGTTTCAGGCGAAACAGGTAAATTCTTCAGTAGAGTTTTAGAGGCTGGCTCTCACCAGGAAGCACTGAAATTGGTGCTGAATGGCGAGATCGATGCATCGGCAATCGATAGTACTGTCTTGGAAACCGAAATACTGCTACAACCAGAAATTTGTGAGCGTTTTCGAGTCATTGCTACGTTGGGTCCCAGCCCTATTCCTCCATGGGTGATCTCGACCCAGCTACCCTTTACGGTACGCCAGGCGATTCGAGGAGTTTTCCTGGATATGCACAGCGACCCACTAGGTAGTTCAATCTTGAAAGCCGGCCAAATCAAGCGCTTTGTGCAAGTCGATGATCGAGATTATGACCCCATTCGATCTATGGCACAAATTGCAGAAAGTGTTATCCTTTAGCCTGAACGAAGGGTCAGATTATAAACGCGCATAAGGATAAGCCACCATGAACAATGATCTGGAAAATTATTTGAACGCAGAACAACTGGCATTATTCGAGAGCCTGAACACGCCCGCAGATATACAGGCTTACCTGGATAGAATTCCATATAGCCCCGAGAATAATAATCGTTGCCCGGCAAGTGTTTTGCGGGACGGGGTAGCCCACTGCCTGGATAGCGGCCTGTTTGCAGCCGCAGCTTTGCAACGGATAGGTTTTGGCGCGTTCATCATCGATTTGTTGCCCGAGCCTGGCACTGACGATGATCATGTGCTGGCGATTTACAAGCAATATGGGCATTTCGGAGCAATCGCCAAATCCAATTTTAGCGGTCTACGCTTCCGGGAACCTATTTACCGCAGTCTGAGAGAGCTGGCCCTCTCGTATTTTCCAATGTATTTCAATTCACGCGCAGAAAAAACGCTGCGTGCTTATACACGACCATTAAACTTAAAAACATTTGATCACCTGGGGTGGATGTGGCGAGATGCAGTCGCCGACCTGATTGAACAGGAATTCCATAAGCTACGCAGCTTTCCACTTTTGAAAGATGAAATGATCACCGGTCTTTCAGCAGTCGACAGCCAAACTTATGAAGCAGGACTTCTAGGAGCGGATAAATCAGGATTATACAAATCATCTGGGTTGAATATTGAGGGAGGAGTTTAAACGCTTATGTCGATCTGGTTTATCCATGTTACTCCTGAGGATCTGAATGCCGGTTCAGTCAATACGATGTTAAAACATATCGGCATTGAGTTCATGGAAATTGGTGATGATTGGATCAAAGCCCGCATGCCGGTCGACCAACGCACGATCCAGCCAGCTGGCCTGCTGCACGGCGGCGCATCGGTCACCCTGGCAGAGACTCTGGGCAGTGTCGCAGCCAATTTGTGTGTAGACACAAAGGAGAAGGTGTGTGTAGGCCTCGAGATCAATGCCAATCATGTGCGCTCTATCCGGGCCGGCTATGTTTACGGAATCACCAAACCCATTCACATCGGTAGTACAACCCAATTGTGGGAAATCCAAATCCGAGACGAAGACGAAAAATTGGTATGTATTTCCCGACTGACTATGGCGGTGCTCAACAAAGCTTAAAATTTAGATGAAGATCAAAGATTTACACCCTTGGGAGCAGATCAACCTCGCTGAAGCCAGGAACATTCAAGAAGAGCTGCGTTCCCTCATCATTCTGGAAGATAAGATTTCTATTTCGGATATTCGACGAGTAGCAGGGATTGACAACGCATATGTCAAAGATGGACAAATAACAATCGCCCACGCAGTCGTTGTAATCCTGAACTTCCCGAATCTGGAGATTATTGAGACTCAAACAGCTTCATATCCAATCCACTTTCCCTACATCCCGGGACTTCTGGCTTTCCGTGAGGCACCAGCGATATTAAAAGCCTACCGGCTGGTCGAAAATGAACCGGATTTGATTTTGTTCGACGCCCAAGGGTATGCACACTTCCGACGTATCGGGTTGGCATCCCATCTGGGATTGGTTTTGGATCGACCCTCAGTTGGCTGCGCCAAGTCTCGCTTACTGGGAGAATACAGCGAACCGGAAAAGACGTTCGGTTCTTTCAGTATTCTAAAAGTTGGTGGGGAAGTGATCGGTGCTGCTGTACGCACACGAACATCCCATTCACCACTATTTGTTTCTCAAGGCCATAAAATCAGCCTGGCAACGGCGATCGACATTACGCTGGCTTGCTGCCAGGATAACCACTTCATGCCCGAACCGACTCGCCTGGCTAATAAATTGGTAAATGCTCAAGCGCGATCTTATCGGCAGCAGATTAATGTGGACCAAAGTTAGAAAGAGACAAGAGGTATGATTATGTGCAGGAATATCAAACAACTTCGCCACTCAGATCAGGCGCCTACGGAAGATGAAATTCGAGACGCCGCTCTGCAGTTTGTGCGTAAAGTCAGCGGTTATCATAAACCATCGAAAGCCAATCAAGTGGCTTTTGATCAGGCCATTGATCAAATCTCGCAGGCAACTCGTGTTTTGCTGGATAATCTTGTGACACGATAATAGGTTGTGGTTGGAAGTAGGAACAGAAGGAGTTATTCATGACAATTGATTCTGAACTCGATCTTGAGGTGCTTAAACGTATCGGGAAGATCGTCGCTCAAACTTTACAGGAAATGATTAACCATGTGCGACCCGGAATTACAACCGCAGAACTTGATGAAGTCGGGGCAAGACTCTTGAAGAAAAACGGCGCCCGATCCGCACCGATGTTGGTTTACAATTTTCCAGGTGCAACTTGTATCAGCATTAATGATGAGGCTGCACATGGTATCCCGGGAGAACGTACAATCCAACCCGGTGATTTGGTGAATATCGATGTTTCTGCCGAATTGGAAGGCTATTTCGCCGACACCGCTGCAACCATCTCCGTACCTCCAACCTCTGCGTTACACCAGAAATTAATTTCCTGCACTCAAAATGCTCTCCAGCGGGCTATCCATTCAGCCAGGGCTGGACAGCCGATGAATGTAATCGGCAGGAAAATCGAGGCAGAAGCGCGGCATTGTGGATTTCAAATCCTGCGTGAGTTGAACGGTCATGGTGTTGGCCGCAATATCCACGAAGAACCGCAAAATGTTTCCAATTATTTCAATCCATTCGACCGCCGGCCACTTTCGGATGGACTGGTGATCACGATCGAACCATTCTTATCCACTGGCACAAGCCGGATAAAAACTGGTTCAGATGGTTGGACTTTGAGCACGATCGATGGCAGCCTGTGTGCACAATTTGAACATACGCTCGTAATTCGACGCGGCCGCCCGATAATCATAACCACCCCTTAGATGATTCCATATGGGGAGATATCGATATGGATTATGTCATCGATTCAATGAATGACAGCGGGGTATTAAAATACCAGGAGGAGGTAATTCGTATCTATCGCCAGGCGTTTGAGCAAGCACCATACCACAAATCAGAAACAGAGGTGGCGAGTTTTCGTCAAAGCCTGAATCGTCATCTCAGGCGCCCTGGATTCCATTTTATGATTGCCAGAGATCAAAAATCATCTCGGCCTGTTGGTTTTACGTATGGTTACAGCGGTCAAGCCGGGCAATGGTGGCATGATATCGTTGTTAAAGCTATGGATCAACAAGTTGCTGCCACATGGATGATGGACAATTTCGAGCTCGTTGAGTTAGCTGTTCTTCCAGCCTATCAAGGTCGCGGAATAGGTAGTGCTTTGCATGATCGCTTGCTGATAGAACAGAGCCATTCAAAAGCTGTCCTGTCCACATTGCGGAGTGAAACTGCTGCACTTCATCTATACCGCAAACGTGGTTGGGAAACGCTGCTCGATGAACTCCAATTCCCAGGCAGCAACAGGATATATTTAATCATGGGGATCGATTTGATTAAGAAGCTCTCGGAAAGTAGTTTTCAGCCATAATTTCCATCAAGGAGTCATAGAAAGCCTTATCAAGATCGGTTTATACTGAAACTGGATAATTTTTCAGACTTTAGCGATACTTCATTTCTCTATCATTTACGAGCAGTATAATAGTTGCTGTCAGGAAACTTGCGCCTGATCAAAATGTAATTATTCTTACAAATCTTGCCCGGCAGGTTCAAATACAAGTAAAAAAAAACCTGCCCTGAATGCGAGCGATAATAATCCGAATAAGGATTGGCGCACCGTGTGGGCCGCGCAAAATGATTCTTGCCTCGAATCAAAAAAGGAGGAAGGGATGGATAACCGGCAGACAGATTCCGTTGCCAAGAGCCAGGATGACCGTATTATGGCTGCAATCGCCCATGTGACGGCAATGCTCCCGATGATGGGTATTTTAGCGCCAATTGTTATCTGGGTTACACAAAAAGAAAAATCACATTTCGTCTCGTTCCAATCGCTTCAGGCACTGGTCTACCAGCTATTTATGATCCTGGTATGGGTAATCGGCATGATTGTTTACTTCGCTTCTTTTATAATCATCATCCCGCTATCCAACTCATTCACAATCTCTTCCAGTGCTTTCGGCCACCTGCTCGTTATAGTCCCATTTCTGGTGATTGGCATCGTTTTTCTGGTGGAATTCATAATGATGGTTTACGGAGTCGAAGGCGCTGTCCGTGTTCTTCAGGGTAAGGATTTTCGTTATGCGCTGCTTGGAGAAAGGCTGAAGAGGTATCTTGATGAAAAAGGTCATATCTCTGCATACGGGGGCTAATAATACGCACAACCTCTCAGAAATTCAATAACCTGAGTGCACAAGCGACAGAAAAATCATATTGCGACATCAGATGGATTAAATCAAACCACATCAAGGAGAAAAGAATGACGATAATGCTGGATGGTTCTGAGCTGACAATTGAAAAGCTGGTGCGTATCGCCCGGTTTGGAGAAAAGGTTGAGGTACACCCTGAAGCATTGGATCGCATCAAAGAATGCCGCCGGATGCTGGAAAACAAAATCCAGGCACATGAGATTATGTATGGGGTCAACACTGGCATCGGTGAGTTTTCCGAGGTTGTTTTAAACGATGAACAGGTAAAACAATTCCAGAAATACCTGATCTACAATCACGCCGCTGGAATAGGGGAACCAACTCCGATCGAGTACGTGCGAGCTGCCATTGCAGGCCGAATCAATGTCCACGCCCATGGTAATTCCGGCTGCCGTCCGGTGATCACTCAGACGTTGATCGAGATGTTAAATAAAGGTCTCACACCAGTTGTTTGCCAGAAAGGATCTGTGGGTGCATCCGGCGATTTAGCACCCATGGCTCAAATCGCGCTGCTCCTTATGGGTGAGGGTGAAGCCTTCTACCAGGGAGAGCGGTTATCAGGGAGGGAAGCCATGCAGCGAGCCGGTATTCCCATCCCCGGTTTGGAAGCTCGAGATGGTTTAGCGACCATCAACGGCTCGAACTTACTTACCGCTATGAGTGCAATACAACTTTACGATATACAGCGCTGGCTCAAACAGGCAGAAATCGCCTGTGCCATGAGCCTTGAAGCACTTTATGCGAATATGAAACCCTATGATGAGCGTCTGCACAAATTACGAGGCTTCAATGGTGCAGTGAGTAGCGCCAGGTCAATTATGAAATGCATTCAGGGCAGTGATCTTCTCTCTGGCAAAATGAAAACTAAAGTTCAGGATGCCTACTCGATGCGTTCTTCACCACAGGTGATCGGCGCTGCACGCGATGCTATAGCCTATGCCCGCAGCCAGGTCGAAATTGAACTCAATGGCGTCGGTGACAACCCGATCTTCATCCCGGAAGACAATATCACTCTCACCGGGGCAAATTTTCAGGGATCGCCGGTTTCACTTCCCATGGATATGGCAGGTGCAGCCATAACGATGGTGAGCGTGCTTTCTGAGCGGCGCCTCAATCGCCTGACAAACCCTTCATTAAGTGTTGGGCTGCCTGCATTCTTGACAAAAGGGGCAGGTATGTTTTCTGGCATGATGCTCAGCCAATACACTGCTGATACATTGATCGTAGAACAACGTATCCTCTCTGCACCTGCCAGCATTGGCTCGATCCCAGCAGCTGGTGACCAGGAGGATTTCGTATCGATGGGAATGAATACAGCAATTAAGAATGGTCAAATACTGGATAATGCTTATGGTGTGCTGGGCATCGAGTTCATGGGAGCAGCCCAGGCGCTCGATTTTCGCGATTTTACGCCTGGACATGGAGTCTCTGCCGCCCATGAGGTCATTCGAAAACATGTCACTCACCTGGATGAAGATCGACCGCTGCATGCTGATCACAACGTTATGAAAGAACTGGTCAAATCAGGAGAAATACTGGAGGCTGTAGAGGCAATTGTTGGCCAATTAAACTGAAATAATTGGATAGCACAACAGAAAATCATTTATTCGCCTGTGCTGTCGTTTTATTTTTACAGGTTCATTGGAGTTGGGAAAATGGCGGATATCAAGAATGTCCTGGGACTGAAAGTCGGTAGTGTCGAAAAAGATGGCACAATCCGAAATCTCTTCGGGATAAAAATTGGTTTCGTCGACGATCAGGGTGCCATCCTGAACATTATAGGTGTAATGGTCGGCCATGTTGATTCTGACGGAACCATTCGCAATCATGCAGGTGTTAAGTATGGGACTGTGCATACCGACGGTACGATTAAAAATCGTTGGGGGCTGCGTATTGGTAAAATCGAACCACTTGAGGAGATACGTCTGATTGGAGGAAGTGCAATAGTTTTGCTTTTATAAACTATAAGCAAACATACTATTCAAGTCAATCACCGATAATATTGGGAGGGAATTTCAATGAATGAGAAACTGGCGGGAACCCATCCGCTGGTAAATCAACTTCGTTTTGCGCGCCATGAGCTTATCCGCTGCCTTGAAGGGGTCTCTCAAGATGACGCAATTCGCCGCCTGGAACCGATGAACTGTATCAGCTGGATCGTGGGACACCTGGCGAACCAGGAGAGCACATACTGGCTGCTGTTAGCCCAGGGAAAGACACTCATACCCGACCTTCACAAACTCGTTGGTACGGGAGGTCCTGCCAGCACTCCCCCATTCAATGAAATGTGGTCCGCGTGGCGAACGATCACATCGGCTGCCGATGAATATCTTGATACACTGACTCCGGACATTATGACAGGTCACTTTGAATGGAAAGGCAAACCACGTCAGGAAACCATAGGAACATTGCTCTTACGCAATATCTATCATTATTGGTACCATATTGGTGAAGCTTCAGCCATCCGGCAAATATTAGGCCACCAGAATTTACCCGAATTCATTGGGGATATGACGGATGCAGCCTATCAGAAAGAATAAACTACATAATCGCTGAGCACATATCTGCGGCAAAAAATGGGGAAGGGCCGAATTTTTTCATTGCTCTCTACATAAGCAGGATTTCGAAATCAGGGGAACAGGCATGAATTGCTTACAGCCTTGAAAAACGGCAGAAACTCTCTGACATGAAGGTTGCCTGATAAGGCTGTGCAATTCGATTGACTGCGAATTACTTCCGAGGGAAAGATGAAGAGTAAAACAATATTGATCGTTATCTTGGAGCTGGCTACATTAATGGCGCTTTATGCTTTCAATCCAATCTTACGCACCGTTGACGCAGCCGGCACAGCTACTCAAAATCAACCAACGGTCGCTAAAACCAACTCAAATGGTTCCGCTCCAGCCCAAAATATACCAGGGACTGCAATCTCCGCTGGAACAATTACTCCCGGTCCGGTAGGAACACCGCCATCTACTCTCAGCGTGACTCTGGTACCCCAAACCACGGGCGCAATCACTACGACGAGTTCAATAACCACTACGCCAGCCTTGACAGTCACGGGTACGATCACTGCAACCAGGCCTATCACTTCTACTAGGACAGCAGAAGCCACAATTCAGGTAACCAGTACTCCCATAATCACCGGTACGTTGCAATATACCCCTACAGCCGCAATTACACCGCTGCCCCCTATCTGGGGCGATATCAAGCCGCGTGAGTCGATACGCGCATTTTTGCCTCGCGTGCTGCAAGCAATTATCATTATGATGATCGGGTGGCTTGTTGCAATCATTGCTCGCAAATCTGTGGACAAAGCTTTATTCACGATAAATCCAGAAGTAAGATTCTTCTTAGGCAAATTGACCTTTGCCGGCGTGTTGGTTGGGGCTTTCCTCTGGGCGCTTAGCGTCTTACAGGTTTATTTTGCAACCCTGGCTACCATCCTCGGCACGGTTGGGTTGGCTGTCAGCCTGGCTTCGCAGGATTTGATAAAAAACCTGGTCGCAGGTGTTTACCTGCTGTTAGAACATCCCTTCACTGTTGGCGATCAGCTCACTATCGGGACGTACACTGGCCGAGTGATGATCATCGATCTACGTACTACACTCCTGCATACTGACGATAATCAGGACGTACTGGTTCCCAATACATTGATTATGTCCCAAGTAGTTGTAAAACAGCTTGAAGTCATCGAGTCCACTCCTGAGCAACAAAGCGATACGGATCAGGCGGGCA
>Ga0315542_1002210_pt1 | contig 11902 bp, 10 predicted proteins | sample SalMarSW160120MG_FD_202541 | JGI IMG/M metagenome (GOLD analysis project Ga0315542, IMG submission 202541) | Salt marsh sediment microbial communities from the Plum Island Ecosystem LTER, Massachusetts, United States - Salt Marsh Sediment SW1601-20 ... | reverse complement strand
TTTATAAATCTCTTCACGTTGATCCATTGTTAGAACTTCACTCGTATCTTTTAATATGTTTCCTGTTGGTACTCCATCAAATAGCATTACATTATGTACTTCCAAACTTGTAGCAAGTTCATGAATTTTTTTATACATTCCCTCCTTAGTAGATGAGCGAGTTGCATAAGATGACAATCCAACGAACATCCCTTTCTCTTTCGCTCGTTTAATTCCTTCTATTGCGGTCTTAAAAATATCTTTCATCCCTCTTAATTCATCATGTTCATCGGCAACTGGACTGTCAATGCTGACAAAAATTGAATAGAGTCCCGCATCATGTAATTTATCAACATTCTCTTGAGTGAGAAATAAACCATTAGTGAATAGAATGGGAACTGCCTTTTTCTGATTAACGTGAGAGATTAACTCGAAAATATCTTTACGAATTAAAGGTTCTCCCCCCGTAAAAGCTATAATTGACACTCCCAGCTTTTGACTTTCGTCAATGACTCTTTTTGCTTCTTCCGTGCTTAATTCGGTAGTGTTTGGTTTAGAATGTTTTCCTGCGCTACAATGAACGCAATGACAAGGACAGTTATATGTTACTGCGAATGTCATCGCAATAGGTCGAGCGTGTCGTAATAGTTTAACTCGAATCACGTTTTTAATAGCACGAAACATAGCTCGGCTACCTAAAGGAGGAGCAAATGTATTCGTTACCCTTTTTCCGTGCCATTGACCTAAATTGTATTTATTAAAGTATTTTGTTTGAAAAATAAGCATGATAATTAGTCGAAATCTATCGACAATAGGATTAAAAAATCCAGTACCAACCACTTTTCCATTCTCAAGCTCTTTATAACTTACTAATCGCTTACCAAAGAGTTGCCAAAGAATGAGTTCTCTTTCCATATTAATGCGAATTTCTCTCGCTATTTGAAATTGATTATATCACGATTAGATATTTATTGAATTAATTAAAATTTAATTGTTTATTTCGGTCTTATAATCTTAATAAACGACTACCATGAAGAATTGTAATAATTTCAAATAATTCATTTACAATTCTATAAATTATTCGATAATTTTGGTAAATTAATTCTCTTACAGATGGAGCGTTGATTTCAGTATTTATTCTATAAATACAGATTTTGGTTCTTTTGGTTCAAAAAACTGAACTTAAGATTTTTTCAACTTTTTGCAAATAAAGATTGAAACGACTGCTAGAATTCCAAGTAGAAGGAATAGATCATATCCTTGAATTATACCACCTTTTTGAGAAAGAAGGGGACAGTTCATCAAGGGAAAATTGTCTTGATTTCCTCTAGAAATTAAGTAGGGAACATCCCCAATTCCATCACCATTATCGTCCGAACCAGCATAGTCTCCCCAATAATTCCCCTTAGCCCCATTATGCCATTGGTTATTTATTCCATCATCATAAGCGTTTAGAGCATTTTTAATAAGGCAATTTAAAAAAACAATACTCCCATTTGTCGTATCTAAAAATATTCCCCTATAGTTATTACTTTTTACGATGTTTCTTGATATTGTGTTATTGTTACCATCTTTTATATAAATCCCGTTATAGCTGTTATTAACAATTTGGTTTCCTAATATTAATGAATTCATTCCATCCGATAGCCAAATTCCATTCTGATTGTTGTTTACATGATTTTCTAAAATAGAATTGTTGTCACAAAGATCCAAACTTATCCCTATATAATTATAATTATTCAAAATAGAATTTCCTAAGATTGTATTATTTACGCAATAGTTCACTAATTGTATACCAACTAACGGTAGTAGAATGCCAGCTAACCAAGTACCACTGTTTATCAAATTTCCTTGAATTGTGTTATTAACACAATCTGTATTTAAAAGTATGCCGTTGCAATTATGTGAGCAATTGTTATTAATGATAGCCCCATTAGTTGTTTGATATAATTTGATTCCTGCGTCATCCCAATTTGTTCCTGAATTATAAACAATATAACCTTCAATTTTAAAGTATACATTGGAATTTTCAATCAAGATGCAACTTCCCGAACCTTCACCATCTATCTTCAAATCTTTTATAATGTAGGGATCAGAATAAGTACCACTCCCAGTACAATTCCCCGCAGCTTTATAGGAAACCCAACCAAGGTTCCCATCAATGTGTACTTTTTCCGAGGTTTCTGAGAGGGCTAAATTCTGTCTCTCAGATGAAAAGTAATTAATATTACTTGAATTCATGTTTTCATTGCTTATATTGTTTATAGAAGGAATAGTAGAAATCATTACCAAAATAATAAATAACCTTAAAATAAATATAATCGATTTTGTCTTTGGATACAAATTAAACACACTTTTAAAAAATTTTTTAGTGTTAAAACCTATTTGGGGAATTTCTTTAATATAGTTTTTCCTCAATTATAAGAAGATTAATATTGTGAGATATAAGTTAAGCTTGAATTCAAACCTCATTTGAGAAGATTGATTTAGAATCTCCTCCTTCTTGATCAGATTTTTCCCTCAGTCGCAAGATCTCAACGAATCTCTTAAATTGATTATAATTATCGGTTCGATATCGCTTTAACGGGTCATATTAATGAGTAACTAGCTTGTCAAGACGTTAAGAACAAAAAAATTCGATAAAAACTTTTATTAAATAGATTATTTCTCAATTCAAAAATAATATGAAAGGAGGAAAAAAATGGAAGAAGAACGTTATACGAGAGGTTGGAAGAAACTAAAACAAATAGATGGCGAAGCTGGAGAAAATGTTATCGAAAGTTTAAAAGATATCGCCCCTGATTTAGGAAAATATACAATAGAATTTCCATTTGGAGACATTTATTCTAGACCAGGCTTAGATCTAAAATCGCGTGAGATCGCGACTGTTGCTGCTCTGACTGCTTTAGGACATGCTCTACCACAATTAAAGGTCCATATTAATGGAGCTCTCAATGTGGGATGTACACGTGAAGAAGTGATAGAAATCATAATTCAAATGGCGGTCTATGCAGGGTTTCCAGCAGCTTTAAATGCAATGACCATCGCAAAAGAGGTTTTTGAAGCGAATTATTTTTTCTCTAGCATATAAATGATATATGATATCCTCTAATGTACTATCATCAGGAAGGTCCTTTATCATTTGCAAAAATATTCTCTTTTTCTGTTGCCATCGTGATTACAATTTCTATATTTGTTGTTCTAAGTATATTAAATCATAGAATCTTATATTTTTTTAGCAAGTTGATCAAGAATCTGAGTAAATTATAATTAGTAGCAATTTTTATTCAACAAGCAATCAAATGCGTTTCCAAAATCGCTATTGACTCTTCTAAAGGTCTAATGATATTGCTATACCCTATTGAATAATTAAAATCCAAAAATATGCTTGATTTTATCATATACTTCTTTAATTTGCCGAAGCTTCTCCTCGTCCCCTTGCTGGAGAAAATGGGAAATCCAGTCATGAAGTCCGCCGCCATTAGGCGTCATCCATTGTAAGAAGTATTCCACTGCTTGACGTTCTTCTGCTGACATGAGTGTATAATAAATAGGAGAGTAATTAAAATCTGTATATTGTTATATAACATTATAAATTAATCTAATTTAACTATTTAGTATTCGAAATCAAAATTCAATGAGTGAAAACTAATGCCAGATGTGAAAATTAAAACTCCAAATCTTGATGACATATTTGAAAAGTGGAAGCAAAGTGCCATGAGGAAAGATAAGAAAAAGATGGAGAAACAGTTTGGGACTAAGGGTGCAGTTTTTTCTTTAGATGTTATTAGTGCGGCTGAATATGTAAAAGACACCATGAAAGAAGCAGCAATTTACTTTGCCGTTAAAAAATCATTAGGACCTGCAGCCCAAGGTAAGGAAGAAAAAATGCTCCCAGCTCCAAGGATCAGTCGTGAATATTTTTATTCGTTTAAAGGAGCAGGCCAAGTGAATAAAGATAATTGGAAAGGGGATGAGTTGGTACCGATGCATGATACCATACAAGGGATAACTTGCAAGAAGTGTAACGGAAAGGGATATCTTGAGGACAAGTGTAAGACATGTGGAGGAAGCGGGAAAATCGAGGAGACCATAACGGTTTTTGTTGGAGAAGATCAAAAAAAGGAAAAGAAAGCCTTTTCTTATCCTTGTGGAACTTGTTATGGGACGGGTACAAGGAGAGAACATTGCAAGGAATGCGATGGTCACAAAACTCTCTATAAATATCAAATTCTCCCCGTACCATTCAAAACAGTAGTTACTGGTGTTCCCGTCTTACATAGCAGTGCCCAAACCAAATATGAAAAGGAAATGGGTGATGATTTACATAAAATGATCGAGGAAGTGGAGGGAATAAAATTTTCTGACTTTAAAACATTGGAATCGAAAGCAGAACCCTCATTAGGATATTGGAATAAAAACATTAAAAAGACTATCTCATCAGCAGGTAGCGATTATAAATCCCATGAGAAAGATAAAGATACTCAAATTACCTCTCAGATTTATTTGTTTCCAATGATCCAAATGTTCTGTGAAACCAAGAAGGGGAGTAAATTCGAAATTTACTCAATCGGATCTGATAATAAATTCATGATCTACTCAAATTTCTAATTTTACTTATTCAATTTTTTTTTTCAATATTACCAAATTACGTATTTTGATACAATTTAATTTAGAAATCATGACATTTTTAACTTATAATCTTCTGATTTTGATTACCAAAAGATAGATTTATAATGAAATTCAACTAAGTAATAATAATTAACCATATGATCCACAATTAATAGAGGGTTGATAAATTTGTCTAAGAAAAAAAAATATTCTGACGGAATCGAAAGGGATGAGGATGGATTAACCGCAGACGAAAGGGCAATAATTGACAGCATTGATTTTGAAAAAATTACTGCTGATGTTGCTGCGAAACAAGATGAAATTGTAGCGAGCGCTGTAGCAACTGCGAGGAAGAAAGCTGGAGAGAGTGCGGGAAAAACAAGGAGAGGCGGTATTATTGCGCTTATAATTGGAATCTTCCTTATAGTAGGAGGTGTTCTCTCTCTTGATGCGGGAGTGGGACTTTACTTGTTAATAGCAGGGGTCTTAGTACTTATCTTTGGGATATGCATGTTCAGCATTGCAAAATCAAATAAAAAATATTCTCAAGAAGTGCCCCAAACTACAGTTTCTGCGCCCAAACCTGTTGCTACACAAGATCAATCAAAATTTTGTACTTCTTGTGGAGCACCCATGGAAGGAAATTTTTGCACATCATGTGGTCTGGAAAGGACTTAATACCATTTTCACATAAATTTCTTTTTTTTCTAATTGATTTTTATATTTGAATTACTATTTAATCTTAATATGTGAAAAAACACAATTAACTCTTCTTTTTTTATTCTAAAATATCATATCGGTTGAAAATTTTTACTAAGATCTTTATTAACCAACGTATTTTTGGGGATGTTTTACTAAAGATAGTATTGAATGATGCTACATACTCATTTTCTTTCGAATGTAATCCTTTATTGAAATCAGGATAATTGAGTCCGCCCGTTAGTTTTGGAGGTCTCCCGAAACTTTTTACTTTCTTCCATTCTCCGAGGTCCTCTTTTGAGCCAAGCCAGCTTTTATCCGTTTTAAGTTGAATTATTTCGTCTGATTCTAATCTAATTTCTCCGTATAAGTTTACTATTCCCATTCCTCCAATATAATCAGTATTTTTAAGGATTATGGTATTTTCTCCTTTCTTTAAATTGATTGTAATATCAAAAATTTTAATATTGTTGTCTTGAATTACATAATTTAAAGTATGTCTCGTGATCCCAAATCCTATGAAAGATCCATTAATATAAATTTCACAATAAGTACCTGCAATGACTTGAATGTGGGCTTCTTGAACTTTATCCTTTAGCAGTATGACTTTTTTGAATGAAGTTGTATGAACAGAATCGCTCTCTTTATCTTTTAGATAAATTGATTCACTTTGTATGTTTGGATCCTCCCATTTCTTTCTTTCACTTAACTCATGTATCTTATCATTATAAAATTGAATCAACCAAAGGTATTGCTGTTTTATTGATCTAAATCCATCTGGTTTTGCCATTTTAAGCCATAATTTTTCATAATCAAGCAAGAGATTTTCCAACTGGCCTTTTAAGTTTTCAATTTCTTTAATAATGATATTAAGAATCGTTTTATTGGTTCTTTTTATATTAAAGTTTACCAGTTTCTTAGAATTAATCCTTTTAGAACAGTAAAATTGCATGTGTTGGAGAACGAAAATAAGTGATCGTAGCAACTGATGATTTTTATCTTCATTTTTTAACAAACTATTATAAGTATTAATCATTTCCCCTAGTTCTTTAATTAATTTGCTAAATTGGCTCGTTCTTAAACTCCGTCTGAAGCCCTTGGTGTTTTTCCGATATGGATGACTGAAAAAATGATTATAATAAAAAGTCGGTCTTACGCGTAATTTTTTCTTATCTTGGATTTCTCTGATTTTATTAAATATTTTGAGAATCTCTTTAGTACCAAAAAGCTCATTAAAAACTGATTTCCAAAATTGCAAGCGATTCACGGGAGTCCTAGAGTTCCAAGCAACCTCAGCGGAATATATAAAACCAAAAATTCGATTTTCTCTTAATTCTTTGTTCTTGTAATCGCCCCAACTAGAAGTAACTATCCCTTCGATATTTCTTGCATACCCATATGCAGCAATATTACTAACATTCTTTTCAAAATTAGAAATGTTAGGGAAGATCCGATTATAATCCCAAATTGAAGGAGAAACGAGAATCGGGAAATCATGGGTGTTTAGTAAATCAATTATGGGATGACTTTCTTTTAGGTTATATTTCCAATACATTACGATTATATCTTTTGGTAGGTTTTTCAAAACAAATTCATGCTTATACAAAATATCATGATAAATGATCACTTTTTCAAAACCATGTTTTTTAACAATATCATAAACTTTTTTGTAATGTGTGAGATATGCTTGTTCAATACCTACTTTTTGGATATAATTTTTTGACTTTCCCCTTCCAACATCCCAACTTTCATCAGCTGCAATGTGAAAATACTTAGATTCAAACACTTCACTCAATTCTTCAATCATTTCCTCTAATAATTGATAAATTTCTTCGTTTGCTAAATTTAAACTATTAGATCCTGGAAATTCACCGTATTTCCAATAGGTTTTATGGAAGAGTATGTTATCCCAATGTCCAACTGTTTGAAAAATTGGTATGATCTCTATAAAACATTTTCTTGCATGTTCTACTAAACTTATCAATTCTTCTTTTGAATAAGCACCTCTTCTCTCCCAAATCTCTCTATGATTTTTAAATTGATACATGTCTTGCATGTAGACTAAATAGTATTGATTAATTTTATAATGACTTAAAATAGTCATGAACTTCTTTAGATTTTCTAACGTGGGTGCTTGTCCTCGAGAAATATCATCTGAAATCCCCCGAATTTTGAGTAGAGGATAATCAATTATAACTAAATGATTGCAAATAAGGTGATCGTTGTAAGAATCAAAAATTTGTAATAAACTTTGAATTCCATAAAAAATACCTTGGGAAGTATCTCCAATTATGTTAATATTATTATCTGATATCGCGAGGATATAACCTTGTGTCTTGAATAGTTCTTGATTCTTTATTTCAGCAAATTTATTCGGAAAATTAATCTCACAGAGTTTTAGAAGTTTATCATAATCGTAACTATCATTATTTTTGACTGGTATTTTGGAATTTAATCCACTATTAAGTAAGTGTTCCATTAAATTATCGATTAAATAAACCGAGTTGAAAGGCAAATTGTGAGATATTGAAGAGTTTGCACTGATTTTTATACATCCATCTTCAATAAATTTGAGATTGCGTGGATTCGGAATTATCGATATTTCTTCAATTTGTACGTCTAAAGGAATGAGATTCTCAATACATAAAAACAACATTAATAATAATTATTATTTCAATCAAAAAAAGTTAGTCATATCTTCTAAATAAGTGATTGTTCAATCAAAATAATGAAATTACTGCCTTTAGTAGGGTCTCCTTTAACTTTATCTTCGACCCAAATTTGACCATTATAAGTTTCAACCAATTTTTTAACTAATGATAATCCAAGGCCTAATCTGTTAAAACTCTTAGATTCAACCGTCCCTCTTTGGAAAATAGTAATTTTTTGGGGATCAGGTACCCCAAGACCATTATCAACAAATTGTAGCTTAATATGAGATTTTCCTTCAATTAATTCATCGTTCACAATTACATCAATATCTACTATAGAGTTTTTATTGTGCTTAACAGCATTATATATGATATTTTGGAATACATCAAGTAACAATTTATTTGCTTTTACATACACGAGATCTTGAGGTGCTGTTAATTGAAAAGTGATTTTTCGTTTTGGAAAAATTTTGCGAACTACCTCAATCGCTTCTTTAATGTATTGGGATACGTTAATTGGTATTAATTTTTTCTCATTATCATCAATTGAGGATATTTTACGAATATTAGAAACCAGATTTGCTCCTCTATTGATCTGATCTTCAATAATTTCATAAAATTTGTCGATTTTGTTAATCTCCACGTCTTTCAATGTTAAACGAGAAAGTTCAAGAGAGGATAAAATCCCTTGTAAAATATTACTAATATCATGGGCGAATACATCTTTATAAAATTCAGCTCTGTTAAATGCTTCTCTATATTTTTTTTCTGAATTTTTCAAAGCGATCTCTGCATTGACTCGATCGGTTATATCTTCATAGGTGCACAAAATACCCACAACTTCTCCTCTAGAATTATGAAGTGGAATTTTATTCGTATCTAACCAGGCTTGTTTTCCATCAGCTTGTAATTGTGGCTCGAAGATATGATACTCTGGTTTATCTGTGTCCATAACCAGTTGATCAATTTCAAAAAATGACTCCGCTTCACTAATTTTCCAAGGAAGCTCATAATCAGATTTTCCTATGATCTCCGCTGGTTCGTTTAAACCCGCTACACGGGCGAAATTCTTGTTACATCCAATATAAATTGAATTAATATCTTTCCAAGAGAGTAATTGTGGAATATTGTCCATAACAAGTTGGAACATTTGTTTACTTTTGACTAGGTCTTTTTCTAATGATTTTTGATTGGAGATGTCTCTCATGATCCCCAATAAGATATCATTTCCAATTTCAGATTCAACAATGCTTAAACTTAGCTCCCCAGCTATCTTTGAGTGATCTTTCTTTATGAACTTGTATTCCTCCATTTTTAAGATTTTTTTCTCCGAGATTTCTTTTAACTGCTTCTTGAACACTTTTTTATCTTTTTCAACCATGAATTCAGCAAGAGATTTACCAATTAATTCATTTCTGCTATAATCATTAAATGTCTTAATAATATTGTCAGAAACTTGAATAATTTTGCCTTCCCCGTCAAGAATCAGAATTATGTCTGGATGATTCTTTAACAATGTCTGAGAAATGCTCCTATTAAATTCTTCACTTAATTTCTCATTCATCTTAAAATTCTCTAAATAAAATCTGACTATTTTTTATAGTAAAAGAATCTAAATTTATATCTAATCTTTTAACCCTCTAAATTAATGCACTTTTCTGAAGAAAAGTTAATTTAACCTCTTGTCCATAACGCTTTTTCAATTGGTTTAAAAGGACTGATATCCTAAGTAACCCTCTTGCAGCGGGGGGACTAATGTTTACTAATTTTTTAATAATTTTTATATTATCAATGAGATTTATATACATGAAACCACAATTGGTTCTTTGGAAAGAATATTCTTACCAATTATAATTAATACCTAATTGATCAAAATGAGTAGTAATCGTAAAAATTCTAACTTTATGGGATATTATTTGCTAAATAATATCATTGTTTTACCTGTTGCAGCAATTTTTGCCGCAGTAACATGCATCTTAACCTTTATTGTGCCATTTACAATTCCCACCACCCAAGGGTATATCAATTTAGGAGATATTGGAGTGATGATCTCTGGATTACTTTTTGGACCTATAATTGGGGGTATTGCGGGTGGATTTGGTTCTGCTTTGACTGACATTTTTTTAGCACCTCAATATGCTCTAGCAACTTTAATAATTAAAGGATTAGAGGGATTTATAGTGGGACTCATAAGTAATCCACGAAAAAATTATCTTAAAATAAACTATAAGGATTTTATTGGGGTTATTATTGGGGGTACTATAATGGTGGTGGGATATTTTATTGCGGAAATAATTTTATATGGATTTCCAAGTGCATTATTTGAATTGTTTTTCAATGGAGCAGTTCAATTTGGACTAAGTGCGATTGTTTCATTATTATTTGTTGGTTTCGCAAGAAAATCTATAACTACTAATTTAATCCAAGCTTTTGATAAAATTTACATTATTGAGGAAAAAGAAAAATCTCCAAAATAATTTTTATATTTTTTTTATATCTATGCCTAATCATTCAATGGAAGTATAAGCTGCTAAGATTTCACCAAAAAATAAGGTATGGCTTGCCATACTGCCAGATTTACACGAATGTACTATTTTACATTCATAATTTAAGATGCAGTCTTTAATTGTAGGTACTTTAGTTGTTTTTCCCTCGATAATTTCTAAGTTTGCTTCTTTGAATTTATCCGTATTTCTTCCAGATTTAGTTCCAGTTATATTGATTGTATGAGCAATATTCTTGGATGGAATATTTAATGAAAATTCAGGAATTCCTTGTGATAGAAATTCATGAGAATATCTGGCCGGCGAAACAGCTATTGTGATTATGGGAATACCCCACAATTCACCAATAGTCTTCCATAAAACTGCCATCACGTTCAAATTGCCCTCCTTACTCATTGAAACTATATGGGCGGCCTCTTTCATAAAATACTCCATGTATTGATAAGGTTGGATTTCTATTCTGCTTGTCATTTTAATCACCTGATTAGGTTTTTTAGGGTACAAATTCTTGATTATGGATAACCTTTTCGATAGCACTTATACATGCTTCATCCCAATCATCATTAGGATCAATGCTTTCACAACAATTAGGACACCAATCATCATCAAAACCCTCATCTCGATCATATGCTTCCATATCTCCGTTTAAAACACTAACGCAATAAAAACAGGTGCCCTTATCATACCGTTCCAAAACTTCTGCAATTAATTCAATTTTTTTTCGGTTTTCCATACTTATTAATTTAGCTTAAGCAATATATTAATTTGATTAAGAAATAGCAATTTAAAATAAAAAAGAAAGATTACTTAATTAGACGTGCCCCATTTTCTAAACATTCTTGAGCTCTCTTTATAATACCATTAACGATTTCTTTAACACTCTTTATTGAGTCTATTAACCCGATGCTTTGGCCTAGCAAAACTGCTCCATTCGTGATATCTCCTTCATAGGTCATCTCGTAGTGTTTCTGATCCTCAAGCGCCATTTGAGGCGTGATTTTAGCTTCTAATGCCATTTTCTCTTCCTTACTTGATATCATACCATGGTGAAGTGAATATTCATTTTTCCATAACCTGATTGGCCCTAATACTCCCGTTACCCAAACTGTATCATCCGCTTTAGCAGATGGAACAATATTTTTATATTTTTCATGAAATTCACTATCTTTTGAGGCAATGAATCTTGAACCCATAGCAATTGCTCCTGCACCCATAGATAATGCCGCGGCAAGACCCTCTCCAGAAGCAAAACCACCGCAAGCAATAATAGGAATATCAGGATGCTTTTGACGTACTTGCTGAAGCAAGACTAATGAACTTATTTTTTCATACGATTGATGACCACCTCCTTCCCAACCCGTGACAACCATCCCATCCACTCCATTTGCAACACATTTATCTGCGAGCCAGAGTGCTGGTGCAACATGAAAATGCTTAATTTGAGAACCAGACTCCTTT
>Ga0315542_1002209_pt1 | contig 11902 bp, 7 predicted proteins | sample SalMarSW160120MG_FD_202541 | JGI IMG/M metagenome (GOLD analysis project Ga0315542, IMG submission 202541) | Salt marsh sediment microbial communities from the Plum Island Ecosystem LTER, Massachusetts, United States - Salt Marsh Sediment SW1601-20 ... | reverse complement strand
CGTCTTGCATATACAGGTGAAACAGGCACCATGAGTATCAACACCACTCTCTCGGAAAACGGCAGTGATGTAATAGTAAAAATAGTCAATCCCACTGAAAATACTTACGAACTTACAGTCGGGGGAGATTGGAAGTCCCTGACGGGAGCCGGATATAAATTTATCGCTCCGGGTTCGCTGAGCGCCGCAAATTCTATGGAATCACCTAATGCTGTATCAGTTGAAAAGAAGGAAATCGCTCCTGCCAACAATGCTGTCTCTTTGCGCATTGAACCTTTTTCAGCCGGTGTACTTATCCTGACAAAGGGATTTTAATAATGTTTTTAATCTGGTTATTCACATAAAGCATACAAGCTTAACTACCATTCGCAAACGGAGCCGTCAGGTGCGAAGACCCTTACCATAGGTACTGTTCCACCAAAAGGGCATTTTTTAAATGCATCCTCGCTCAGATCAAAGCCAAGGCCCGGTTTATCAGAAAGCGGGAATCTTCCGTTTACCATACGCTGAGCAGGGAATCCAAACCATTCTTCCCATACTTTTTCATTCAATCCGGCAAAGCTGAACCACCATAAACATTTGAACTGCCCCGGGCATTCGTTATGAATGATTCGCGTTGAATAGTATTTTTCATTTCAGGCATGTTTTTAAAAAAAGTAATATGATTAACAAATCAATAATCGGACTACTGATTGTTTTTCTTCAGGCCAAATTGCCCCCGTTTGCTTAAAACAGAATGTTATTAAGTAAAGATATTTAAGATGTTTTATAAATCATTTTCCGTTTGTTATTAATATACCTCCAATAGACGGGTTTGTGGTTCGATTATAGCAGAATGGACGAATAGAGAAAATACAAAAGGTAATACATATTATTTATATCCCCGGGTAATGTTAACTAATTGAGAAATAGAATAAACCTGACTGACAAGTTTCATTAATGAATCAGGGGAGAGGTGAAAATATTTTCTGTATCAGTATGAATTTGTATAAAAATTTGTAGCTTTTGACAATTATTACTTCAATCTGTCTGTTAAATGTGCTATTTTTACGTTTTATCGAAACGTTAAAATATAAGTGACATGAACCTGGCGATTCTGAAATAATTATGTTATATACGGATTATCCCAAAGAACGCCGGCAAAAAAAAGTTACCTTGCTGACTTTACAAATCAGGATTCAGGTAAACTCCAAAGAAATGGTAATTAGCGTTTAATTTCAAATACCAGGATATTGAATTTATTCTATATTATAAAATATTACAATGATAAATTATGAAAAGAAATGTTAATGTTTTGTTCGTTATCTTTTTTATTGTGATGCTGGTGGCTTGCAATTCAATGCAGCCTCTAACAGCACAAAACAAAAGCCAGAATGAAGTAAAAAAACAAATTGTTCCGGGAGAACAGGCCCCTCTTGCCAATCCCGGACAGAATAATTTCGGAGGACCCCGTCCCGCTGTCGGCTCGGGCGGACAGAGGCCAGCTGTACGGCAACCGCGTCCTGAACCAGAAATCCGGACGGTTTCTCTGGATGATATATCTATGAGCGATCCATATATCTATCCCGATGAAAAAAACCATACTTATTATCTGACAGGCACTGGTGGCCGTCTGTACAAAAGTGGAGACCTGAAGATGTGGACGGGCCCCTATCCAATCATAGACCTCTCAGGGACCTGGATGGAAGGGCTCTTCGTTGCAGCGGCCGAGATTCACCATATCGGAAATAAATACTATTATGCCGGTACCTGGAGCGACCACAGCAATCTGATTGAGAATGTTCCGCGCCGTTACAATGTACCTACCAACCAGACTCAGCTTTTAGTAGCCGATTCGCCCGAAGGGCCTTACAAACCTTTGGTAGCCGACCATGATTTCTGCCTTGGTCCGGAAGACTGGGATATTATCGATGGTACGCTCTATGAAGAGAATGACACAACATATTTAGTATTCGTTCATGAGTGGACCCAACTAATCGATGGAACCATGGCTTACATGCCCCTTTCAAAGGACCTGACTCATCGAACTGCTGAACCAACAACCATCTTCCGTGCCAGTGAGGCTGCATGGGCCAAAGAGATGAATAGCATCGGTGAAGCCACCTTTGGTATGAAGATGCCGGGATGGGTTACCGATGGTCCGGAAATGTTCCGCACAAAAACTGGTAAGCTCGGCATGTTATGGTCTAGTTGGGGTGAGCATCGGTATGCTCAAGGTATAGCTTATTCTGAATCTGGAAGCATCAGAGGCCCATGGGTTCAGGAAAAAGAGGCATTTAAAGGGGACAATTCCGGTCATGGAATGTTGTTCACAACCTTTGAGGGCAAGCGTTTATTTATTATCCACCATTCCGAAGGGAACGGACCACGAAAGCCGCAACTTTATGAGGTAGATGATTCAGGCGATAAACTGGTACTTGGGCCAAGATACAATCTGTAATAAAAAAAGTTTTTTTAACATTTAACCTTAACAAATTCCAAATTATGAAAAAAGTTATTTTCATTGCAGCCACAATTATGATTTTTGGTTTAGCATCAGCTCAGCCAGGGCGCGCTCCGCAGGCAGAACCACTTCCGGAAGGTTTTAAACCTGCTTCAACCAACACTTTTATATCACAATACCCGGGTGTTAATCCACAAACCCACCAGGCCATATTCAGAGTATCAGCTCCTGATGCAAAAACTGTTCAACTTCAGTTGGGTGGAAATCATGATATGAAAAAAGATGATAAGGGTATCTGGTGGTATACCACTGATCCGTTGGTAGTTGGTTTTCATTACTATGCCATCGCAATTGACGGAGTTCCTGTTATGGATCGGGGAAGTGAGGCATATTTTGGAAGCAACTGGGAATCATCTGGTATAGAAATACCTGAAGGGCCGGAAGGTGATTATTACAGATTTAACAAGAACATACCTCACGGACAGATCCGTTCCATACTTTACTGGTCTGACGTTAATGGAATGGAACGTCATGTAAACGTTTATGTCCCCGCTGAATATGAAAAAAGCACAAACAAAAAATATCCTGTTCTTTATCTTGTGCACGGGTGGGGAGAAGATGAAAACGGATGGTCAATTCAGGGACACCTGGAAAACATCATGGACGGATTAATTGCATCCGGGAAAGCTGTTCCTATGATAATTGTAATGCCCAGCGGAGATATCAAAACCAATTCCGATGTTCGCACAGCTTCCGGTAATATAACTGATATTTATGTAAAGGATCTTATTCCTTTCATTGATAAAACTTTCCGTACTTATACTGACAGAGAACACAGAGCAATGGCCGGTTTGTCCAGAGGCGGCATGCAGACCACCAGCACCGTATTTGCCAATATGGACAAATTTGCATGGATGGGCACATTCAGCGGATTCTTTGTTGGAGGCCCCAGAGGTGCTGCTCCGGGTACTACACCAGCAAGCGATCAGAATCCGGTTTTAACCGCTTTCAACGGTGTTTTCAAAGATCCTGCAGCCTTCGACAAGCAGATGAACCTTCTTTTCATCAGCACTGGTACTGAAGAAAACAGTCCAAAGGCTTCAGTTGAAGCTCTCAAGGCTCATGGAATCAAGAATATCGTTTTCCACGAATCACAAGGCACTGCCCACGAATGGCTTACCTGGCGCAGGGCCCTTAATAATTTCACTCCCAGATTATTTAAATAAGGTCTAAAAAATTATGAAAAGACTCTATTTTTTAATCACTGCAACACTGATTCTGGCAGAAGTAGCAGCTGCCGGTCAGGATTCTTCTTCAAAAAATAAAGTAATTACAAAAAACGACATTGAAAAGGCAGGTACTTCTATTGCTGTCTCATCTATTGGAGAGCCCGTTGGCTCTGTCAAGCTCTATACTCCACGCTGGGTTGAAGCAACAGATGCCACTCCTGCATATGCTGTTGTTGAAGGTTCAATTTTACCGGTTGACCCCAATGGCTGGCCCATTAATTTCCGGGTACTTCTTCCGGCGAGCTGGTCGCATCGTGCCATACAGGCTGGTGGCGGTGGTATGAATGGATCGATCACCGTCAGGGAAGGCAGAAATCCGATGATAAATAAGGGATTTGTGATGTATGGCAGCGACTCAGGGCATCAGGGAGGAATGGGTAGAGGAGGTACAGTCCTGGCTTCCGGTCCTGCAGGAGCTAAGCCTGATGATTGGACACTCAACGATGAGGCAATTCGCAATCTTGGTTACATGCAAATGAAAAAGACTCACGATGCCGCAATGGTAATAATTGAAAGAATTTATGGAGAACGACCCCTTTTCAACTATTATATTGGTGGTTCACAGGGTGGACGCGAAGGACTTATGGTTGCACAAAGATATCCTGAGGATTATAACGGTATTATAGCTGATGTTCCGATAGTTAATTTTTCAACACTTATGCTCGCTCCTGAACTGATAAGGATACAGGAGAAACCATTGGAAAACTGGGTGACACCTGCCAAGGTTAATGCAATCAGGGCTGAGTTCCTGAGACAGTGTGACAAACTTGACGGATTGTCTGATGGGATTATCAATAACTATATGGCATCGCGTGCTATCTTTGATGTAACAGACGGTTCCGGCCCTGTTAATCCCTGGGCGGCCCTTCGTGAATCAAACGAAAAGGATCCAGAACCTGCAGATAATTCATATTCAGCCAGGCTTACCGAAGGACAGATTAAGACACTTGAATTTGTTTACAGTCCTTATAAGTTCCCATCTCCTCTAGCAAATGGAGTTAAATCGTTCGGTATGTGGCTTCCGACTACCGATCCTGAATCTTTTGGGACGATTACCCCTACGCGATACAAGGGACAGGAAGGTGCAGGTGAAAACGCTCCGGTACATTCATCTCTGGGAGTTCTTGGAGTAACAGGGTTCCTTATGAAGAACCCCTCTGCTAATCCACTTGACTATGCCGAAGGAAAAGCTATGGATGAGCGCCGGAAACAGATATCCGAATGGCTCGATGCCACGGATCCAGATCTTAGTACATTTTATAAATATGGAGGGAAAATAATACTTACTGTCGGCACACAGGATTTTATAGCCTCTTCCGGTGCACAGCTTGATTACTTTCAGTCTTTAATAAATAAGATGGGACAGAAGAAACTGGATAAGTTTGCGAGGTTGTATGTTGTTCCACAGGGAGGCCATGGATTATCAGGCAAGAGTTATAAGATGAACGGGGATGGAGAAACGGTTGAGGTAAAAAACATTCCGCCACCAAACTCTAGCGACAAAATGGATATGATAATATCATGGGTTGAAGAAGGCAGCGCTCCTGCGAAAACACTTGTTGTCAACCGCGAGGGGCGAATTGGAGTGAAACCTGAAGGTAAAGGATATATTCTCTGTTCATATCCGAACTATCCAAGGTATATAGGAGGACCGCCAGATCAGGTATCTTCGTATATCAGCTCATCGGAATAAGTCAATGCCTCCGTATAAAACCTCCCTGAAAAAACCGAATTTTTAACGTTTAGAGCTGTCAAAATAGTTCTTCATAAAAAGCAACTGATATTTCACAGCGTTTGTCCAGTAGGTCCAGGTGTGAGCACCCGGGCGGATAATAAAATCGTGTGGAATGTTTCGGTATATTAACTGCTGATGCAGGTTTTCATTTACTTTAAAGAAGAAATCCTCTGTACCGCAATCAATGATAATCGCCAATGAATTCGGTGTAAGAAGATTCAGCATGTTTATCACAGTGTTCTTTTCCCACCTCTCAGGTTGTTCAGCATATGTTCCGAGCTGTTTGGCCATATCCCAATTGTTCGGGAATGGTCTGATATCAACTCCCCCACTCATACTTCCGGCAGCTCCGAAAACATCCTGATGTTTGAAAGCCAGATACAGGGCACCATGACCGCCCATGCTCAGACCGGTTATTGCCCGACCTGTCCGGTCTTTAATTGTGGTATACTTTGCATCAATTGATTTTACAAGTTCGTCTGATATAAAAGTTTCATATTGTGATTTCGGGTCAATCGGACTATTCCAATACCAGCTGTTATAACCACCATCAGGACAAACAATTATCATGTTGTACTGATCGACAGCTTTTTCAAAACCTTTGTCTCTTTTAATCCAGTCGAGGTGATTTCCACTATAACCATGCAATAAATACACTACAGGCAATTCATTTACAGAAGTATAATTATCGGGCCTGATTATTACCACCGGAATATTCTTCTGCATCGACTTACTGTATACCTGGATGGTATCAATTACAGCAGCATCTATTGATGCGAAAGTCCAGCCTGCTAATAAGAAAATAAGAATACGTTTCATTTCTTCTGTGTTATAAAATAATGTTACTTAATAATATCGCATGATTAAAAATAATTCAGGTAAATTTAAGAAAACCTTGCGTTTTATAAAAGGCTTTATATAAATTATCTAAACAATATTCGAATTCTCAGAACTAAAACAACTGAAGTTCATTGAAAAGATGAACAAATATGGGGTGTGACAATTAGTCCAAAAAAAACTAATCTTAATTAAAAGTATTAAGATAATTTCGGATTGTTTATAAACAAATATTAGCTTTATAATCTTAAAACAATCTCCCAAAATGAAAAAGCTTTCAAGAGTTTTGATATTTCTTTCAGCCATAGCAATTCCGATATATACTTCTTCTCAAAAAAAAATACAAAATGTACATTCAGGACAATATCAAATGCCTTATTTAAGAAAGCAGGACAAGACAACTCAATTAATAGTCGACGATAACCCTTTCCTGATTATGGGAGGTGAGCTTGGAAATTCTTCTTTTACCAGTGTGGAATATATGGAACCAATATGGCCAAAATTGAAAACCATGAACATGAATACAGTTTTGGCACCTGTTTATTGGGAACTCATTGAACCTGCAGAAGGTAAATTTGATTTTGAATTACTCGACATGTTGGTCAAAAAGGCCCGGGATAATAATTTCAAACTCGTTTTTTTGTGGTTCGGTTCCTGGAAAAACAGTACGTCAAGCCATGCTCCATCGTGGGTTAAAAAGAATCAGGAAAGATTCCCAAGAATTAAAGATGATAAGGGAACAAGCCATGAGATACTGACTCCTTTTAGTGAAAACAATCTACAGGCAGATTTGAAGGCATATAAGTCATTAATGAAACATATTAAAGAGACTGATGCGAATGATTATACTGTAATAATGATTCAGGCTGAAAATGAAATTGGAATGCTGCCGACTGCAAGGGATTACAGCTCACTGGCAAATGAAAGATTTCAGGAAAATGTACCGACAGAATTAATGCAGTATTTGGAAAGGAACAAAGAAAATCTGGTCTCTGAATTCAGTGAAGTATGGGGGAAAAACGGATTAAAAAATTCTGGCACGTGGGAAGAAGTTTTTGGGAAAGGCTCTCAGACTGATGAAATTTTTATGGCCTGGTATTATTCAAAATATACAAATTCAATTGTCGAAGCAGGAAAGGCTGTATATCCCTTGCCAATGTATGTAAATGCAGCATTAAATTACCCTCAAAGCAAACCAGGAATAAATTATCCAGGTGGTGGTCCTCTGCCACACCTGATGGATATATGGAAAGCAGGTGGACCATCCATAGATTTCTTATCTCCAGATTTTTATTTTCCGGATCTTAAACACTGGTGTGATCTATACACCCGTCAGGGAAATCCATTATTTATTCCTGAGCATCGTTTCGACAATACTGTGGCAGCTAAAGCGGCCTATACTCTCGGGCACTATGAGAGTATTGGTTTTGCTCCCTTTTCTGTTGAATCTTCCGGCAATCCGGAAAATGAACCCCTTGGAAAAATGTATAATGTTATAGGTCAGCTTATACCCATAATTACAGCCCACCAGGGCCAGGATAAAATTGAAGGAGTCCTTCTCGACAAACAAAATCAGGAAACCGTTTTTAAGCTGGGAAATTATGAATTCAAGGTACGACATAGTTATACTTTGGGTTACGAAAATAATTCGAGAAATGAAACATGGAATATGGCAGGAGCGATCTTTGTTCAAACAGGGGAAGATGAATTTTATGTTGCTGGCTCCGGATTTGTGGTGACATTCAGGAATTTAAGTAACCCTTCATTAAATGTAGGGATATTAAAAGTTGATGAAGGAAGATTTGAAAACGGGAAAGACTGGAAAATCATAAGACACCTGAATGGTGATCAAACACACCAGGGAAGGCATATACGTATCTTTTTAGATGATTATTCAATTTTAAGATTTGAACTGTACAATTATAACTGAAATGAGAAAGCCAGTTAAATTGCATCTGATAGAAAATTTGTATGGGCAGAAGCCAAAATTTATAATAATCGCGTGATTGTACGGAGTGATGAAATAAAAGCCCCGGTATACGTAAAACATGCATGGGCTGATAATCCGGAAGGTGCTAACTTATATAATATTAAAGGATTACCAGCTTCTCCTTTTGAGACTGGTCAAGACAAATAGGATTATTTAAAAATAAAACTAAATTATTAAACATGAAAAAATCGTTATTGTTGTTAATGATCTTATTGGGTCCCCGGCTACTCGCCCAGAATCAAACTGGTGTATCCGGACAATACCCTCCACCAGTTCAGTTCACAGCGGAACAAGACCATCAGAATATGATGGATCAGCTAGGTATTAAAAGCGTCAGGCCAGGACCAAGCGGCAATGAGTCTGCACCTAACCATGCAAATTATGATGAATCAATTGCCACACCTTATCCCGATCTTCCCGATCTTCTGACATTGAATAACGGGAAAAAAGTTACGACTCCTGATATGTGGTGGAAGCAGCGTCGTCCCGAGATAGTGGAATACATGGAAAAAGAGGTCTATGGTCGTCTGCCAAAAAATATTCCTGCTGTCAAATGGACGGTTGATATTTCTGAGAGAGAGACTGTTGGTTTTATGCCTGTAATAGCCAAGAAGCTTACAGGTCATGTAGATAATTCAGCATATCCGCTTATCGATGTCAATATTTCCATGGTGCTGGTCACACCTGCAAATGTCACTGGACCTGTACCTGTGTTGATGATGTTTGGCAGGCCTGGCTTGCCAGCTCCCGCTCAGCCAAACGCAGATGAGCTGGAGGTGCTTAACAAAGCTTTCAGGAAGATGCTATCCGATAGTGATCCGGAAGTAAAAGTAATATTCGACAAGTACCTTGCCTTTACTCCAATTACTCGTGCAACGACTGCCTCTCCTTTTGGTGCTATGACACGTCAGACTGATCCTAATGCCGATCCTCCTTCAACACAACAGCTTATTGCAGCTGGATGGGGTTATGCTGTAATAGATCCTTCATCGATACAAGCCGACAATGGAGCCGGATTAACAAGAGGTATTATAGGGCTTGTGAACAAGGGTCAGCCACGTAAACCAGATGATTGGGGTTCACTGAGGGCCTGGGCATGGGGTGCTGCTCGCGGACTGGATTATCTGGAGACCAATAAGGCTGTTGATGCAAAACATGTTGGTATTGAGGGTGTTTCACGTTATGGCAAAGCTGCTCTTGTTACTCTTGCTTTCGAAGACCGATTCGCCATGGCACTGGTCGGTTCATCAGGAAAAGGTGGAGCCACACTTCATCGCCGTAACTTTGGAGAAGCTGTCGAAAGTCTTACAGCCACTGGTGAATATCATTGGATGGCCGGGAATTATTTGAAATATGGCGCTTCCGAATCGACATCAGGACCTGGAAATGCAGGTCAGATGCATGTTGATTCTCATAGTCTTATTGCAATGTGCGCACCAAGGCTAACTTTTATAAGCTATGGAGTACCTGAAAAAGGTGATGCAAAATGGCTTGACCAGAAGGGAAGCTATATGGCCACTATTGCTGCCGGAGCTGTATTTAAGCTTTTAGGTGCAAAAGACCTGGGAGTATCTAATAATTACAAGACTGAAGTAATGCCGCCGGTACTTACCGGCCTGCTTGATGGTGAGCTTGCCTGGCGTCAGCACGATGGAGGGCACACTGATGCGCCGAATATGAAATATTTCATTGAATGGGCCTCTAAAAAAATCAATTATAAACCTGTAATGCAGGTAAGATAATAGAAAAATATATGTTGATTTCGACTGGTTCAGAATTGAATAATAAGTCCATCTGCCGCGACGCAATTTTTCAACCTTAAGGCGCTGAATCAGATTGTGAGAGTGTATACTCCTGTCCCTCGGGTAAGAATATTTATTTAATTGTCACTTAAAGATTTCTTTTCATTCCTGCTTCAATAATTATTACCATCAGTCCAGTGTTGTCAGAAGAATTCATCCGAACCAAAAATATAATGTTATGTTAACCATAACACTTTATTTCCTGACTTTTATCCTGCTTATATTGAAATATATCTAAGGAGATGAAAAGACGTCATTTTATCAAAATTGCGGGTGTCGGTGCCACAGGATTTATTGTCTTCAACCTGCCATATACGAGCCCTCCGGTAAGATCACGCGATTTGAGTTATCATAAAATATCGGATATTAAATTCACAACCGTAAAGCTCAGATATCCCCGCCCGGTAGGAAAAAATGCACAGCGTGGGGTGCATGGATGGGGAACAGAGTCTGGTATTCATATATTATATAGCGATCAGGGCGCCACAGGATGGGGCATTAACAGAGGATCACAACAAACTCTTAAGGAAAAATTCAGCTTATTAAAAGGGAAAAAAGTAGCAGACCTGATAATACCTGCATCAGGGGTGATCTCTCCTGATGTTGAAGGATTCGACTTCTCCCTTTATGATCTGGCCGGCAGGATCCTGGATAGACCAGTTTACAGGCTTCTTGGTAAAAGAAGACCTGAAAAACAGCTTTGCTATAGTGGAATGATCTATTTCGACGACCTGGAACCTGCAGACAAACCTGCCGGGATAGAAAAGATCCTCGAGGAATGTCGGTACGATTACAATTACGGCTACCGGCAGTTCAAACTTAAGATCGGGCGTGAATATAAATGGATGGAAAAAAATGGAGGGCTGAAAAGAGATATTGAGGTAACAAAACTGGTCAGCAGTACATTCCCTGACTGCGATATACTTGTAGATGGCAACAATGGATTTACTATCGATGAATTTATAAAGTATCTCGAAGGGATTAAAGGGGTCAGGCTCTATTGGATTGAAGAGCCCTTCCACGAGACAATAGAAGATTATGCAAAACTAAATTCCTGGCTGAAAGTCCATAACCTTAGTCCTCTCCTGGCCGACGGTGAAGCAAATCCTGATGAAAAGGTGCTCAGGCAGCTGGGATCACAGAGAATTATAAAAGTATTTATCGAGGATATTGCCAGTCTTGGTTTTACCAGATGGATCAAATTTATAAAAGAGATAAAACATATGGGCATTCTTGCCTCACCACATGCATGGGGTTCAGCAATAAAAACCAATTACATATCCCATCTGTCCGGAGCATTCGGAACCACTGCCACTATCGAGGGAGTTACCTGTACCTCCGACGATGTTGATCTGACAGATTATAAGCTTAAAAAAGGGAAACTGGTTCCTTCTTCAAAACCCGGCTTCGGAATGGAACTCCTGAAAAAAATATAGCTTATCTCATTGGAAGATGGATTGTGCTGGTATCTGTATTCCAACCGCTTATCTTAAGATCAGCTGTTCTGCCACTCAACATGGCTGCAGGACAACTTACTGATATATCTTTACTTTCGCCAGGGACCAGTGTAAAATAATTTGCCGACCAGAATGAAGGTAAAATCTCATCGCTGCCCGACATTAATTGGGGACGGATGAAAAAGGCGATCTTTCCTGCATTATTGATTATGTGAAATGTCCATTTGTTTTCTGCTTTCATTTTCTCATACTTAATCAGGTTTACTGAAACTGATGACCTGTCCATATTATTCAGAGCTTTATAATCATCTGTAGAGTTGAGCCAGTAAACATTATGAGAAATAACTTT
>Ga0315542_1002208_pt1 | contig 11903 bp, 24 predicted proteins | sample SalMarSW160120MG_FD_202541 | JGI IMG/M metagenome (GOLD analysis project Ga0315542, IMG submission 202541) | Salt marsh sediment microbial communities from the Plum Island Ecosystem LTER, Massachusetts, United States - Salt Marsh Sediment SW1601-20 ... | reverse complement strand
ATAGAGAACGTGTTAAAAGATTTTGAAAAATATGAATATGATACAGAAGATATTAACGTGTGTTATATTACCATAGAACAAAAAGATGAAACACCTTATTAAAATTTTTATTTTTATTTTTCTTTTTTAAATAAACTAAATATATAAATAAATTTATATAATAAAATACATTAACTTTCCTAAGTGAAAAGTTAATGAGTTTTGATCATAAAAAATTTTGAGATCATCATATTTGAAGAGAATAATTTTTTCACAAAAACAAACTTATTAACTTTTCAATGAAAAAATTAAAAAAATTATTATTAAAATGTTATTAACAAAAAAAATCAGAATTTTTCCTTCTGAAAAACAGAAAGAATTATTATGGATTTTATCTGAGAAATGTCGATTAATATATAATTTTGCTTTAAAAGATAGAAAAAATAATTTTGATTTTTATTTATTCGTGAAAGATTTTAATATTTTTGGTAGTAATCATTATATCCCAACTCCTTATATTTCATATATAGATCAAATAAAAAAAATTCCTAAATTAAGAAATGAATTATATCCTGAATATCAATGGATATTATCACGTGTTTTAGAAATGACTTTAAAAAAATTAGATGCTAATTATCAAAGTTTTTTTTCAAATTATAAAAGATGGATGAAATTACCAAAAAATAAAAAATTTATATGGATAGATGGTAAAAAAATACCTTGGGAAAAACCTTCACCACCACGTTATAAAGGAAAGAAATATTTTATGACATTAAATTTTAATCGTTCTGGATTTAGTAAAAATAATTATAAACAAGTAAAGTTTAATCATAAACATCCAAATTATGATAAAAATCTTTTAACATTTAATATTCCTAAAAAAGCTCATTTTATTATGAAAAAATGTATTGAAGGAAAAATAAAACAAATTGAAATAAAAAAAGAAGTTGATAAATGGTATATTTTAGTTTGTAATGATATTGAAACTCATAAATATGAAGATAATGGAAAATATCAAGCAATTGATTTAGGGATTAGTGATATCGTTACAGCAGTTAATTTAGATGATAAAACATTACATATGAAAAATAGATTACAAGAAATTGAAAAATATTATAATCCTAAAATAGATTCATTAAAATCAAGAAGAGATCATTGCAAACATCCTTCAAGAGAACATCCAAACTTTAAAAAATCAAGAAAATATATTTATTATGATAATAAAATTAAAAAAATGTCTCGAAAGAGATCTAATAAAATTAAATATTTCCAACATTTTCTTTCAAATATAATTGTAAAAAATACAAGAGCTAATACCATTATTGTTGGAGATTTAAATATAAAACCAATGTCTAAAAAGAAAAAAGGAAGTGGGAATAGTAAAGAGAATAAAAAAAATAAAACAATAAATAGAAGAAATTTATCAGGATCATTAGGAAGATTTACTGAATTTTTAACCTATAAAGCGGAAAGAATAGGTAAGAGAGTAATAAAGATTGATGAATCATACACGAGTATTGTTTGTTGTACTTGTGGTTCTAAAAAGAAAATGAGTCTTGATAAACGGGAATATATATGTGATGAATGTGAAAACATAATGAATCGAGATGAGAATTCAGCAAGAAATATTATGACACGATTCTTAGAGACTCGAAAAAATTATAAATTTCTATCACGTAAGCCCTCCTTGCAGGGGAATGAGAATATCTTAATAAATTACTTTATTAAGAAATATCCTGGGATCAGCATCTATGATGCAAATTATGGATGACTCACAGGAATCATAGTTACAATGGTTTTCTAAGGGTTGCAATAATTAAATTATTAATACTATGAATGCAAGTTGATATAAAATCGAAATAAACTCCCATCCAACCCTAGTTGCAATAATTAAATTATTAATACTATGAATGCAAGTCATCTAAGGAGTAATAAAGTTTTATATTATCTAACGTTGCAATAATTAAATTATTAATACTATGAATGCAAGCCATCACCAGAGAGGTATTATAACCACCCTTTAAAAAAGAGTTGCAATAATTAAATTATTAATACTATGAATGCAAGAGTTCCAGGTTTGTTATTATATGTGAGCCCAGATTCTGTGTTGCAATAATTAAATTATTAATACTATGAATGCAAGCCTCTTCACTTTTAGCCTTTCGTCTTCCTTAATCTTTTGTTGCAATAATTAAATTATTAATACTATGAATGCAAGTATAAAACAGCAATTAAAAGAATGTAGAAAAATGATTGGTTGCAATAATTAAATTATTAATACTATGAATGCAAGTTAGCACAGTTACATAGTAAAAAGAAAACTGGACAGTTGCAATAATTAAATTATTAATACTATGAATGCAAGCTGTTATGTTTTCTCCTTTATATTCTATGTGAGTTTCAGTTGCAATAATTAAATTATTAATACTATGAATGCAAGGTATTGAACAGGTATTTAACAATATAATCAGAATTACAGTTGCAATAATTAAATTATTAATACTATGAATGCAAGTTGCTCATTTTCTCGGCTATAAAATCAGCATACGTTGGTTGCAATAATTAAATTATTAATACTATGAATGCAAGTCTGGTAATGTATAAAGAATTCTTCCATTCCACGTTTCGTTGCAATAATTAAATTATTAATACTATGAATGCAAGGTTATAGTTATTTAACACGAATAACGTGTAAACTTCAGTTGCAATAATTAAATTATTAATACTATGAATGCAAGACTTATACTTAATATACACTCTTGCTCTTCTGATGAAGTTGCAATAATTAAATTATTAATACTATGAATGCAAGACAAGATACTTGAAATCAGATTTATTTATTTTTAATGGTTGCAATAATTAAATTATTAATATTATGAATATAATAAAGTTAAAAAATGAAAAATGAGAAAAAATGAATGAAAAATTAATACTATTATTATGTGATTATTTTAGAAAATTAATATTAAATATTCCAGATGATTTAGATAAAAATCAAGTAAAAGAAAAAATAAATGATGAAATTAAAGAAAAAATTAGGAATAGAAGTAATGGAACCTGTGAATTATGCAATAATTATGATTCTAAAAAAATACATCACATCATTCCTAATGGACCAGCAACAGAAGAAAATTTAATTGATTTATGTAATCATTGTCATGATGCAATTCACTTATTGCTTTTTACATTTAAAAAATGGAAATTTCCTTATAAACCACAACATTTTAGAGGTTAGGTATAATGGCAGAAAAAAAGGTATTGAGTAAATCAGAAGAAAAACGATTAATAGAATCAGCATCTAATAATCAAACACGATTGATCATAGAAACAATGTTAAAAACAGGGATGAGAGTATCTGAAGTGTGTAATTTTAAAATAGAATGGATCAATTTTGATGATAACCTAATTAGAATTCAAAAAAATGAAGAACCCATCGAATTTAGTCCTAAATATGGTTCTGAAAGAGAAATACCCATATCTTCAATGTTATCCATAAAATTAAATCAATTAATTGGTAAGAGAAGGAAAGGATATGTTTTTAGAAGTCAAAGAAAGAGTTATCCACAACGATATGAACCAATATCCATCATAAATAAAATTAACTTGCTTAGCAATAAATTATTTGGAGAGTCATTAGGATCTCATATTTTAAGAAGAACCTATGCAAGTAATTTAGTGTATTCAGGAGTAAATTACAAGACCATTCAAAAATTATTAGGACATCGACATTTTACAACAACATTGGTTTATGTAAAAGATATTCCTAACCGTGATGATTACGATCAGATTAGAAAGGCCATAAGTTATTAAATTTCTTATTTTTCACATTAAAACAAAAAAAATTTATAAATTTAGAAAATTTGGAAAATCTGAATTTTTTCAGCTATGCTTAATTTTATATTTATTTAATAATTTAATAAATTCTTTTTTATTATCTCTAAAATATTTATAATTACTTGAATAAACAAGTTCATTATTAACATAAAAGAAATTCATATTTTCCATAACTAATTTTAATATTTTAGGTCTTGTAGATTCAATTAATTTTAATTTTGGTAAGTTGTTTTTTACTGCTGTAGCAATACCACGACAATCATCAAAAATATCTTCAATATTCATTTTTATATTATTTTAAGTTTATATTATTTTAATTAATTATATAAATAATATAAATATTTATATATTTAAATTTATTTATTTTTACTTTTTTCACATTAAAACAAAAATATTTATATGATTGATTCAACAATATTTAATTATGAAAATTAAAATTAAGAATATATTAATTTATGTAAAATATAAACATAGAAATTATGAAGTTAAATTTACTAATATAGAAAAATATAAAGTATTTGGAACTTTTGATAGTGTTTATATTGGAAATTTAATATCTAATACAAAAGAATTTAATGTAAATAATATTTGTATCATAGCAAATAACGTTAATGAAGTTCATTCTAAAATTGAAAAAGAAATATTGAAATATTTAAAAGGTTAATAAAATGGGTGCTAAGAAAACAAGAGGTATCATCACAGTCAAGATTAAAGGTCATAAAATTAAATTAGCAAAACAAAATGAAGAACCTTTAATCAAGAAAAAAGCACAAGAATATGCTGATTGGTTAAAGAAAATGGGTTATTCAGGAATTACACGATTAATCAAGCGTAGTAACGGTTTATATGATGTTTATGGATGATTTAAATATTACTAAAAAAGAAATTTGGGATAAAGAACTTCCTAAAATAGATCTTGATAAAAAAGATCAATATGTTGGGAATAGATTATCATATACTAAAAAAGAATTTGATAAAAAAAGAAAGAAAATAATGAAAATGAAATTACCATAAATTAAAATTAAACAAAAAGAAATAAAATTATGACAAGAAGAAATTTACCAGATGCTATTAAAGTAAATAATTTTAAAATAATTGTAAAAGGAAAACCAATAAAAATATATAACATTCAAAGAACAATAAATAAAGGAGATATGATAGATATTTTTTTAGGAAAACCTTCTAAATCTAAAGGATATATTTATTGGTTTATGGTTGACACAAAAGAATCACCAAATACTAATAGTAGAAGAGTTCAATTGGATAGAACATCACAAGCAAGAAATTTAAATGAATTTAAAAATAATATTAGGAAATGGATTAGAGAAGATAAAGAAAAATTATTTCAATTTCTTTTTTAAAAATTAAGAAAAATGATAAAATGATGTTAAAATAAAAGGTATGTTATGTAATGGTATATGAAGATTTATTAAAAAAATTAAAAAAATTAGATAAAGTATCAATAAAAAAACTCAATGAACTGAATAAAAATCATATTCTTCATGGAGATGAAAACTTAAATACATATAAAAGATTTGAAGGTAAAACATATGAATTTTGGATTTCTGGTAATAGTAAAGAAGGATTAAAAAAAACTATGTCTATAGAAAGAAGATGGAAAAAATGGGATGAATTAAATTATAGAATAGTTAAAAAACCAAAAATAACAAAAATATCAGCAAAATATTTAGTTTATGTAAGACCATCACCATCTAAAATGAAAAGAAAATGATAAAAATAAATGCTACTAAAACTAATCTTAATAAGATATTAAAATGGTCTTCTTCACGTTTTAATGAACTTCATAAATCAGAAGTAATTGATAGAATTTTAAAATACATAAAAAAAGGTAATGATGTTTCTGATTTATATTCAACAGGTTGTTATTCTAAATCTGGTAGTGGTAGTGGAACAGATTATAAATTTGAAATCATAAATGGTAGAAATTACTTGTCTATTGGATATATAGAATTTTTAGATTTTGTAGTAAAAAAGAAAGTAGAATTAATAAAAGGAGAAAGAGGAAAATATCCTGTTCCTAAAACATTTAAAATATAAAAAATGGTGTAGATAATAACACGTGTAGAAATAAAAACCTTAAAAACAAGATATTGGGAGTTAGATGATATTGTAAGATGGGAACATACATATGACTCCAAATATAAAGGATTTGATTATACAATAGGATCTATTATTGTATTGTTTAATGATGTTGGATTTTGTGTTATAGGAGTTGGTCTTTATTTTGTTGCTAAAAATATAAATGAACTCAAGAAACAAGTTAATAAATTATTACCAAGAGAAGTATCTAATTGGTTTAGTAAAAATGGTAATATTAAGAAATATAGAATGATAAGTGAAGAAAAATCTGATTTTATACATTCTGGATTCATAAAATATGATAAAAAAACAAAAAGAATTTCAGTTGTAAGAGTTAGAAGAGATCAACCATTAAATAAACAAAAAATATTAGAATGAAGTAAAAGTGTGTTATATTAAAATGAAAGAAAAATATGAAATAGAATCAACTAAAAAATATGGAATTAAAAGAAAATTTACAAATAAAAGTGATGCTGTAAAATCAATTAAAAATTATTTACATAAAGGTTATGGTAATCATTTTTATTTAAATGCTATTGATTCAACAGGTAAATACATACCAATTGAAGATTATTTTAAAATAAAAACCAGTAATAATCGATCTAAAATAGAAAAACAAATAAGACGTAAATTATCTGATTTAGATTAATTAAAAAATTTTTTTGATAAATATGAATGAATTTGAAAAAATTAAAAAAATTCTTGATGATAATAAGATAGAGTATAAATTAAAAAAACAAACTTATTCTAAGACTATTATTATTCAAGAATATGCTAATTCATTTTATTTTATCAGATTTTATAAAAGAACATCAATAGTTAGAAAAACGTTTGGTATTGAGTGTGAAAAACCAAATGGAACAGTTTATTATGATACTATTTCTGAAAGATTCAATTATAATGATTTTATTTATTATTTAAACAAAATTAAAAAATTAAAAAATAATAAAAATGACAAAACATAAAAAACCAGATCCAGGTTGGGTAAAATTTTATTTAAAAGGTGCTTCTGCTGGTGATTGGTGGTTAAAAGAATTGAGTAATCAAAATTATGAGGATTTACAAAATTTAGCAAGATCTAATGTCATTTCTGGTGATGATAAAAAAAGCATTCAACAAATAGCAAGAAAAGCTAAAAAATTAAAACAAGGTTATATAGAAAAATATTATTGTGGAAAATGTTATCATTATCATAAAAAATATTCTAAAAATAGAAGACCATATCATATTTATCTAAATCATTTAAAATATAAAAGAGAAAAACAAAAAGATGTTAAATTTAGTACAAAAAAGAAAAATAATACAATATTTATAAAAAAAAAATAAGAGAAGACTAAGAAAATGAATGAATTCATATTAAAAATTAGTGCAAGTAAAGGTTATCATATCATACTTAATAAAAAGAGTCTTGTTAGTTGTTCAGGATGGAGAGTTACTATTTTTATGCCATATATCAAGGAATCCATTAAAAAATTAAAATCAAATGAAAATATTAAAAATAATTTTCAATTAAGTGAAGTAAGAGGTATAAAAATGGCCATAATGTTTAGAACATCAAGAAATATTAAAAATATGAGAGAAGTAGATAATATATTTATCAGAACAAAATCATTATCACGTGAAATGACATATTATTGGTTTAATCAAATATTTAAGTATAATAATGTAAATAAATATAAAAAGAAAATATCTAAATAATTTAAAGGTGATATTATGAAAGATTATAGAATGATAAGAGATCATAAAGGAATTCTACATAAATTTAAATTAAAAAGTTGGCATCATACTAAATCAAAAGCAGATGAAGAAGCAGAAAAATGGAAACGTAAGGGATATAATATAAGAATTTTTGAAGGGAAAAAATTAGGAAAAAAGATACATAAAGTATATGCCTTTGCTTTATGGGATTGATATGTGTAATAAATTACCATATTGTAATCCAAGAATTGATGATTGTCTAAAAGAAGAAATTAAATTTATAAATCAAAACGGATTAAAGACATTATCATCTTGTTGTGGTCATCATATATATCCTAAAACTATTGTGGTCCAAGATAGTAATGATATGATATTTGAATTTTTTTCAGGAATTATTTTAAATAAAAAGAAAAGAAATAGATATTATAAAAAAGATACAGAAGGATACTATTACATTCCAGAAATATTAAGTAAAAATGAAATAAAGAAAAAAGAAAATTAATAATGAAATCTTGCTTTTAATAACAATTCATTTCCATATTGATCAGAAGCAACTATTGAAAATTGTTCACCATAAAAAGGACAAGGATCATCTTCTTTAAAAAAAGGAGATATGATTGGAATGGGTATAACGTGTGAACAACAATTTCCATCAATATTATGTTTGCAATCCTTGCACATTTCTAAAAATTTTGTTGGCATTTTAATATATTTTTATTTATTTGTATGATAAAAATAAAACTATTTAACTATTTAAATTTTTGTAAAAAGAAAAATAAAAAGATTTAAAATAATATTTTTTATTCAACATATTCAATATTTTTTAAATCATCTTCAAAAATATAATCTCTTCCTAAATCTTTCCATCCTGAATGTGTTAACTCATAATAATCATATCCATTTCGATTCTTATAAGTTTCACATTTTAGAATGGTACCCAATGTATAGATACCAAATTTACTTTCACTATTTCCATATCCTCCAACAGAAGATGCTGAAAAAAGTTCTTTTCCTTTTATGAGTGAATACCCATAACTATGATCAAGAAAAAGACCTAAAATTTGATCATCTTTGTTGCTTGGATTAAGAAAAATGAAGGAATGATTTCCTTTATTCAACCAACCAACCCTGCAAATCAAGCAATCTTTATTACCAATATCACCCAACTTGCTTATTACTACAAGAGTTCTTCTTGTAGCACCGTTTTTGGCACTCCAAATCTTCTCATCAAGAGATTTGAAGTTCAATTTTACATTCACATATAATTTTGCCATTTTTATTTATCACTTTTTAATATTTATTTGTATTAAACTATAATAAACTATTTAACTATTTAAATTTATTGTAAAAATATTAAAAATTATAAAAAAACATAAGAAGGTTAATATATGTTAAGTAAAAACGTTTATAGATCTTCACAAATATAGAATTTATTCTAACTTGCTATGATCCTCAAATAATTAATTATTAATTTAATTATTTAAAATTATTGTTTTTCTTGTTAGAAGGTATTTTCTAATTTTAAAATTAAATTAATCATTTCTTTTTTAGTCATCCTGGAAGAAATGATCACATTTTTTTGTTTTAAAATTTTTATCAATTCTTTTTTATAATAATTATTATTCAAATATTCTTTTCTTCTATTTCTATTTATTTTTCTTTTTTCTTCTGTTGATAATCTTGGCATAATATTTAGTATAATTTTATTATTTATATTTATTTCATATTTTTCACATATAATACTATATTAATATAAATAATTAATATAACTTATTAGAAACTAATAATATATATTAATACTTTTAGTTAATACTATAAATTTAAATAGTTAAATAGTTATTATCATAACAACAAATAAATTTTAAAAAAGGTGATATAATAAAAAATGATAACACTACCACCATGGTTCTACATAATAAGTGTAATCATAGTATTTCCAATATTACATTTAGGAATGATAAAATTCTTTAAAATAAAGATAAGATCTGAGATTTCAATATTATTAGCTTTACAACTATTGAGTCTTGCTATAGTTCTTGAACTAACTATCATTGCTCTATATGTTTTTGATGGAGATTTGAGTTTTTCTTTAATTGGTTATCCTGTAGCAATTATATTTTTCATAATAATGTCTTATTTATTCATAAAAAAGATAAAAGTATACAGGGATACTATAAAAGATATGACAACTAACATAAATTGTAGTATGCAAGAAATGACTGCTTCTTCAGAACAAATAACAATGACAACCCAATCCATTTCAACTAAAGCATTAGATATAAATCAATCATCAGAAAAAATTAGAACATTGATGACAATTTTAACAGATATTTCAGAAAAGATCAATTTTTTAGCATTAAATGCAACCATAGAAGCTGGAAGATTGGATGAAGCAAAAGGATTCATGGCTGTAGCAAGAGAATTACAAAAACTTTATGAACAAACTAAAAATCAAATTATAAAATCTAAAAAAGAAGTAAAAATAATTTTAGATGAAATTAAAGGATTTTCGATTCATACTGAAGAAATAACAAGTGCTACAGAAGAACAAACAAGTTCTATGGAAGAAATAATGGATCAAATATTAAAATTAACAAAAGAAATTGAGAGGTAAAGAAAAAATGTCAATTTTAAAGAAAATAAAGAAATTTTTTGAAATTCCAGAAGAATATACAAGAGATTACACCGAAGAAATAGAACAAATAAATAAATTTAATGAAAAATCAATGAAAATATTTAGAGAATGCATAGATAAGTTAAATTCTACTACTAAAATTCTTCTAAAAACTGATCAATATTTAAAAAACAACATAATAATGGGAAAGGAAAACATTAACACATCCAAAAATATTATAAATGATCTACATTCAATTAAGAATACACTAAATTCTGATAAAAAAGATGATAATATTTTAGATGTTAATGATTTTACTCTCATTTAATTTTTAATTTTTTTTTATTTACAATAAATTTATATATTTAATTAGTTTATTTTTTATTAATTCTTAAAAAATTAAAAGGTGAATTAAATTCTTAGATTTAAGATTGAAATTGAAAAAAATTATATAAGAATAACAATAAAAAATAATTTTAAAAAGAACATACAATATGCAAAAATAATTAATATTAATGTAAAATATCAAGATGATGATGAAAAATATATTATTATTGATGTTAAATTAATTATAAATAATATTATTAAAAAACATATTGTAAAAGATTTTGGATGGACCATACCAACAAAGATATTATATATTGAAAGAAGAAAAGAAAAATTTTTAAAAACTAAACCTATTGTAGAAAAATCTGAATTAATAAATAAAAAATTAAAAGAGTTGATAAATAATTTATTTTTTAATAATAAGATTAGAGGAATTAAGAAATGAAAGAAAATGATAAATATATATTATTATTTGTATTATTTATGTGTATAATAATTGGATTAGCTGTTGGTTGGTTAATGTTTATTGATACACGATATCAAACACAATATAATATTAATTATAACACTTGGAATGAAGTTGATGATGGATACATAACTAATAAACGTGTAGAAGATAATCATTATATTATACAATTAAATAATAACACTGAATATGTAGTTGGATATAATATTGAAGCTTATGTTAATTTAGAAATAAATGATTATGTTGTATTATATGTTAATTTATTAGGAAATTTAAAAGTTGAAACAAATTCAACTTCTTACATAATTTAATTTTTTTTTTTTTTATTTTTATAATTTTTAAAGATATATTATTTTAAGGTTAAATTTAACATTCTTTTTTTATTAAATAATATAAATATGCTAAAAAATATTATCTTTCTAAAAATAAGGTTTTTTAATATTCTAATGAAATATTTTAATTTATCATTTAATTTTTAAATCTTGAATTATATCTTTTTTCTTGATTTTTATATTTAAAGTATCATTAAAAGGAAAATCATTACCAAAGTGTTCTTTAGTTTCATTCCAAACTTCTTTTATGTTTTTTATGATATGATTAATATCATTTTCTTTATCATTCATTATTGTAATTATGTTTTTCATTCATATAATATTTTTTATGTTGTAAATTTAAATATTTATTTATCTTATACTTTTTTGAAAATATAATCTTAACACACTTATCTCTTCATATATTAAGATCTTTACCATGTCTTCTTTTCAGTTTTAAAAAATTTCACCTGTCTATAAAATATATTATACTAGAGTACCTATGGGTCATATGGGTTACTAGTAACCACCAGTACATTCTAGTAATATATTTTATAGACAGGTGAAATTTTTT
>Ga0315542_1002207_pt1 | contig 11907 bp, 12 predicted proteins | sample SalMarSW160120MG_FD_202541 | JGI IMG/M metagenome (GOLD analysis project Ga0315542, IMG submission 202541) | Salt marsh sediment microbial communities from the Plum Island Ecosystem LTER, Massachusetts, United States - Salt Marsh Sediment SW1601-20 ... | reverse complement strand
CCCTGCTCATGGCCGGAATCTTCATAGAGCTGCTGTATAATTCCCTGCCATCCCTGAAAAAATTCGGCATTTCCTTTCTCTGGAGCCAGGCCTGGAACCCGGTGACCCTGCAATTCGGGGGCGCGTCCAGCATCTACGGCACCATTGTCTCCACCCTCATCGCCATGATCATCGCGGTGCCACTGTCCATCGCCATTGCCCTGTTCCTGGTGGAAATGGCCCGCCCCGGCGTCAGCAAAGTGGTGGGCGGCATGATCGAACTCTTAGCCGCCATCCCCAGCATCATTTACGGCATGTGGGGCCTGTTCGTGTTTGCGCCGTTCATGGCCAAATACGTGCAGCCGGCCCTGAAGGGCACTTTGGGCTTCCTGCCGCTTTTCCAGGGGCCGCCCATGGGGCTGGGCATGCTCACCGCGGGGATCATCCTGGCCTTTATGATCCTGCCGTTTATCTGCGCCGTTACCCGGGACGTGTTTCAGTTGGTGCCCAACGTGGTCAAGGAGTCGGCCCACGGCATGGGGGCCACCACCTGGGAGGTCACCTATAAAGTGACCATTCCCTACGGCCTGGTGGGGATCATCGGCGCCCTCTTTCTCGGCCTGGGCCGGGCCCTGGGAGAGACCATGGCGGTCACCTTCGTCATCGGCAACGCCCACCACATTGCCGCGTCCCTGTTCGCGCCGGGCAACTCCATCGCCTCCGCCCTGGCCAACGAGTTCACCGAAGCCGTAAACCCCATGTACGTCAGCTCCCTGATCGAGTTGGGGCTGGTCCTGTTCATCATCACCTACCTGGTGCAGGTGTTGGCTCAGTTCCTGCTGCGGCGCATGTATAAATCCTGGAGTATCGGCCTGTGAAACCCCGTCCCCCCACCGGCCGCCGCTTGGCTGACCTGCTCGTGAAAATCTGGGCCGTGGCCTCGGCCCTGGTGGGTATCGGCATTCTGGTCTGGATCCTCTCCGGGGTCATCATCCGGGGAGCCAGCGCCCTGGACCTTAACTTTTTTACCAAATTGCCCACGCCCCCCGGCATGAGTGGCGGCGGCCTGGCCAATGCCATTTTGGGCACCATTGCCATGACCGTGGCCGCGTCGGTGATTTCCGTGCCCCTCGGCCTGCTCGCGGGCGTCTACCTGGCGGAGTTCGGCCAGGAGTCCAAAGTCGCCGACCAGAGCCGGTTTTCCGCCAATGTCCTCATGGGCATGCCGTCCATCATTGTCGGCTTGTTCGCCTACGCCATAGTGGTGAAGCCCCTGGGACACTTTTCGGGCTATGCCGGCGTCGTGGCCCTGGCCATCCTCATGATCCCGGTGATCACCCGCACCACCGAAGACATGCTGCGCCTGGTGCCCAATACCCTGCGGGAATCGGCCCTGGCTTTGGGCGCACCCCGCTGGAAGGTCACCCTGGCGGTGGTGTTTCGGGCTGCCAAGGCCGGTTTGATCACCGGCATCCTGTTGGCCGTGGCCCGGGTCAGCGGTGAAACCGCGCCCCTGCTCTTCACCGCCCTGGACAGCCCCTACTGGTTTCACTCCCTCTCCGGCCCCACGCCCAACCTCACCGTCACCATTTTCAACTATGCCATGTCCCCCTACAATGACTGGGTGCGGCTGGCCTGGGGGGCCTCTTTGGTAATCACCGTGGGAGTTCTGGCCTTCACCCTGTTGGCCCGCTTTGTCCTGCGCACCAGGACCTGAAAAGGAGATAAGTTATTATGCGAGTAGCCTTACCCAAAATGAATTTATTCAGCCTGGCGCAGGCGGCCCAAGATGATTATCAGAAGATTGACCATTTAAAAGTTATTAGCGGTTCCAACCAAATGACCAATGATATGGAAGAAGCCTGTCCCTCCGCTGTCCTGCTGAAAAGTATGGGTCTGACTCCCAAGCTGTCCGTCCGGCACCTGGATTTTTACTACGGCGCCACCCAGGCCCTGTTCGACAACAACCTGGATATCGCCGAAAATCGGGTTACCGCCATCATCGGCCCCTCCGGCTGTGGCAAGTCCACCCACCTGCGGGTCTATAACCGCATCTATGAACTGTACCGGGACCAGTGGGCCGCAGGCGAGATCTGGCTGGACGGCGCCAACATCCTGGACCCCAAACAGGACGTCATGGAACTGCGCAAAAAGATCGGCATGATCTTCCAGAAACCCACGCCCTTTCCCATGAGCGTCTTCGAAAACGTGGCCTATGGCTTAAAAATGCACTATGCCTTGAGCAAAAGCGAACTCGCGGACCGGGTGGAGGACGCTTTACGCCGCGCCGCCCTGTGGGACGAAGTCGTAGACGTCCTGCACCGCCCCGGCACCGCCTTATCCGGCGGCCAGCAGCAGCGCCTGTGCATCGCCCGGACCATCGTGGTGCAGCCGGAACTGTTGCTCATGGACGAACCCTGCTCGGCCATCGACCCCATCGGCACCGCCAAAGTGGAAGAACTGATCAACGAATTGAAAGACGAATACACCATCGTCATCGTGACCCACAATATGCAGCAGGCCGCCCGGGTTTCCGACTTCACCGCCTTCTTTTACGTGGGCCGGGTGGTGGAATTCGGCACCACCCAGCAAATCTTCACCAATCCCGCCAACAAGCAAACCGAGCAATACATCACCGGCCGCTTCGGTTAATATTTTTCGCGCCCTGCTCATAAAAAATTCCCGGTGGCACAGGCTTTTCAGCCTGTGCAGCCATTAAAGCGGGAAAGAGAAGCGCATCCCGCCTCTCGCCCTGGTTTTTCGCCTGCGAAAATAACCCTAAACCGAAAACGTGGTTTTGTGCGGCCCGAAACTGTGCTAAAAGTTAATTAATAATCAACCCTTGCTACCAACAGCCTCGGGAGTGCCCCATGCCACAAACCTTAAGAAGGATCGCCCAAAAGGCCGGTATGCCCCCCGGTTCTCTGGTGTTTGCCGAGCCGGGATTGGTCCCGGCCTGTATCAGCGTCATTCGCTATAGCGAGACCGGCTTTACCGAACAGGAGTTCGACGAATTCAGCCAATGCCTGCCCCTGGAGATGGCCGAAGGCGTCACCTGGATAAACGTCAATGGCGTCTCCCAGGTCAAGACCCTGGAAAAACTGGGGGAAAGCTTCGCCATCCATCCCCTGGTGCTGGAAGACATCGTGGACATGGAGCAGCGTCCCAAGATCGAAGACTATGAAACCTATCTCTTTATCGTGCTCAAGGCCCTCAAGCACCTGGCGGATGACGAGGACTTCGAATTCGGCTCCGACCAGGTCAGCCTGATCCTGGGTCCCGGTTATGTCATTTCCTTCCACGAAGGCGGCGGCGACTTCTTCGCGCCGGTGCGGGACCGCCTGCGACAGGGCAAGGGCCGCATCCGCAAGCTGGGGGCCGATTATCTGGCCTATGCCCTCATCGATCTGGTGGTGGACAACTATTTCGTGGAACTGGAAACCTACAGCGACAAAGTGGAATCCCTGGAAGAAGAGGTGGTGATCCGGCCCTCGCCCCAGACCCTCCGGGAGGTCCACCGCTTGAAAAATGACATGATCATGCTGCGCAAATCCCTGTGGCCCCTGCGGGAAGTGATCGCCCGCCTGGAGCGCCGCGAGTCGCCCCTGATCAACGAAAATCTCTCCATGTACTTTAAAGACGTCTACGATCACACCATCATCGCCATTGAAACGGTGGAGACCTACCGGGATATCCTCTCGGGCATGCTGGATATTTACCTGTCCTCCATGAGCAACCGCCTCAACGAAATCATGAAAGTGTTAACCCTTATTGCCACCATCTTCATGCCCCTGACCTTCATTACCGGTTTTTTCGGTATGAATTTCAAGCACATGAGCGAATTTGACTGGCTTTACGGCCAATGGATCACCATATTCTTTATGCTGCTGATTGCCGGGGTCATGCTCTGGTACTTCCACAAACGCCGTTGGATTTGACCTGGCCGGTGGCCCAGGCTTGCCCGCCTATGCGGATTTCCCCCAGCCTGAAAATAGGGGTCTTAAAGATGGGTGTTCGGCTCTGGGGACTATAAGTCCCTCATTCCCCTTGCTTCTCATCCGTAACATACCTATAATGGTATAAATTCTGTTTGCACGCCCAACCGGAGGCACCGGGCCGCTGGCCAGGTCCTCCACGGTACCCACCAGCCGGATTCTGGGAGGCAACCATGAGGGCCATCTGGAAAGGCTATTTGAAATGCAGTCTGGTGACCATTCCCATCAAGATGTTCACCGCCACCACCAGGCGGCCGCTGCAATTCCATCTTTACCATAAAGCCTGCGGCAGCCGCATCCAACAGCAGAACATCTGCCCCGTCTGCGGCCAGACCCTGGGCTCCGAAGACATCGTCAAAGGCTACCAGTACGGCAAGGACCTCCACGTGGTCCTCACCGACGCCGATTTCGCCCAGGCCCAAAAAGAGTCCACCGACACCATCAATATCCTCAAATTCGTGGACGCCGGGCAGATCAGCCCCATCTATTTTACCGATGCCTATTATCTGGCCCCGGACGGCGCCGCGGGGGCCGAGGCCTTTGCGGTCGTTCACCGGGCCATGGCCGAAACCGGCAAGACCGCGGTGGCCCGGGCCGTCATGCGCCAGCGGGAATATCTCTATAATTTGCGCCCCCATAGCGGCGTGTTCGTGGCCTATGCCATGCATTATCCCCAGGAAATACGGGATGTTACCGAAGCCGAAGCCACCGGTGAGGTCCAGTCGGCCGCGGTCAATGCCGCCAACCTGGAGATGGCCCGCACCATCATCACGCATTTGAGCGGCGATTTCGTCCCGGCCGACTACCATGATGAATACACCGAAACCCTGGAAGCCATCATCCGGGCCAAGGCCGAGGGCCAGGAAGTAACCGTTGAACCCAAGGTGGAGCGGGAAAAGGTCATCAATCTCATGGACGCGCTCAAAAAGAGCGTGGCGGCCACGGCTGCCGCGCCCAAAAAAGACATGGCCCGGGCCGGAGAGCGCGCCGCCAAGGAAAAAAAGCGCCAGCAGGCGTAGTTTCAATGAGCAGCAGGCATTAAGCAGTGAGCAGTTTTATTAAGCGGCCCCTGGCCGCCATAATGACTTAAACCACAATCATGATGGTCTGCGCCCAAGATTCACAGCTCACGGCTCACCGCTCCCTGCTCACTGCCCAAATTGCCCCGATGCTGGCCTATAGTTCGCCGCCCTTTGATTCGCCCCGGCACCTCTTTGAGATCAAGTGGGACGGCACCCGCTGCCTGCTGTTTTTTCAGAATCAGGGCATTCGCCTGCAAAACCGGCGGCTCCAGGACATTACGCCCCGCTACCCGGACCTGGCCGGACTGCACCGGCAGCTTAACGGCAGAAACGCCATTCTCGACGGGGAACTGGTGGTTCTCTCCGAAGGGCGGGCCGATTTCCGCAAGTTGCAGCAGCGAGAGCAGGTGGCCGACCCCATGAAGGTCGAACTGGTGGCCCAAAAGCTGCCGGCCACCTACATCGTCTTTGACGTGCTCTACCGTAATGACGAGCCGTGCCTCCACCTGCCCTTGAGCCGTCGCAAGGAGATTTTAGCGGACCTCCTGGAAGAATCGGCACAGATGGTGGAATCCGGCTACATTGAGGCCCGCGGCCTCTCGTTCTACCGGGAAGCGGTGGCCCGGGGCCTGGAAGGGGTCATGGCCAAGGCCCTGGACAGCCCTTACCTTATTGGTAAACGCTCCCGGCACTGGCTCAAGATCAAGCCCCGGGGCAAAGCCATCTGCTTCATTGCGGGGTACTCAGAAGGGCAGGGGGCCCGCGCCGAATCCTTCGGGTCGCTGGCCCTGGCAACCCGGGATGAACAGGGCTGGCGCTTTCGGGGTATGGTGGGCAGCGGCTTTAACGACGCGGAATTGCAGCAGATCAAAACGCGCCTTTCAGCTCTTGAACAAAAAAGCCCGGTCGTGCCCCTGGACGAGACGCCCCAGGGGATTACCTGGGTCAAGCCCGAGTTGCGCTGTGAGGTGACGTTTCAGGAGGAGACTCCCCGGGGGCATTTCCGGGCCCCGGCCTTCATAAGGCTCATCGAGTGAAGAAGCTCTACGACCAGCGGGAGGTGTCGAAGCTCACCGGCATCTCCGAAAGCCAGATCCGCTACTGGGACCGGCAGGGTCTCATCACCCCTCAGGAAAAGGACCGGGGCCGCCTCTGGTTCGACTTCCAGAGCCTGGTGGCCTTCCGCACCATCCGGGACCTGCGGCGGCAAGGCGTCTCCCTGCGCAAGATCCGCAAATGCGTGGAAAAAATTCGGAAGATCATGCCCGGCCTCAAGCAGCCCCTCTCCGAGGTCCGCATTTCCCTGGTCCAGGACCAGCTCATCCTGGGAAAAAACCGCCGCCGCTTCACGCCCGAGGGCCAGCTCTTCATGGATTTCACCGTAGAAGAGGGCGCCCACATCACCCCGGCCACGGAAGCCTGCGAGGAGCTATTCTTTCAGGCTCTGGAAGATGAGGATGCCGGACGCCTGTCCGAGGCCCGGGAGAAATATGAAAAGATTCTGGCCACCACCCCGGAGCACGTGGACGCCCTGGTCAATTTGGGCACCATCCTGTTTTTGTCGGGCTCCGAAACCGCTGCGGCCTCCCGCTACCTCCAGGCCCTGTCCCTCAACCCGGATCATGTGGAAGGCAACTACAACCTGGCCAATCTCCTGGAAGGCCAGGGCGAAGTGGACGCCGCGGTGCTCTTTTATAAAAAGGCCATTCAGGTGGAGCCCGATTTTGCCGACGCCCACTTCAACCTGGCCATGGTCCTGGAGGCCCTGGGCAACGCCGCCCGGGCCCGGGAGCACTGGCGCCGCTATCTGGAACTGGAACCCGAAAGCAAATGGGTGGACTTCATCAAACGCCGCCTGGACGAGCCCTGATCCCCGCTCCAAATCACTATCAACCTGCCTGACTCTTTCTTTTTTTTAAAATTTTCCCCTTGAGAACCAAGTAAAAATGATGAACTTGTATTGTAGGGGCGCACCTGCGTGTGCACCCCCGAGAAATGGACTATGTCGGCCAACCCCAAAAGTAAACCGGTCTTCACCCTGAAACGGGCCTACGAGCTACCGGCTCCGGCCGATGGCTACCGGGTCCTGGTGGAACGCCTCTGGCCCCGGGGCCTGAAAAAAGCCGACGCCGCGGTGGACCTGTGGCTCAAAGACATCGCGCCCAGCCCCGAACTGCGCCGGTGGTTCAGCCACGATCCGGCCAAATGGGAAGAATTTTGCCGGCGCTATGGGGCCGAACTTGAGGCCCACCAGGACGCGGTTAACCTCCTGAAAGAAAAACTGCGCCAGGGCCGGGTTACGCTGGTGTATGGCTCCAAAGACGAAGAGCACAACGCCGCGGTGGCCCTGAAAAAATTTCTGGAAGGGCGGAACTCATAAAGTCCCCCTTTGGAAAAGGGGGATTTAGGCAGGAGTGTCCGGTAAGGAAATCGCAGGTAGCCGCTTGATGGCAAATAATTGTCTTGAGCCCTTAGCAAATGGCGTTTTGTCATCCTGAGCGATGCGAAGGATCTCTCGCGAGAGATTCTTCGGTCGCTCCGCTCCCTCAGAATGACAGAAATGTTGAATTTTTACTAACCCCCATCAACTAATAAACCATTATGCAAAAACCTCGCTGGACACTCCTGGGATTTAGGGGGATTTAAAAATAAGCCACCGGAAACCGAAAACCGCCCAAAAGAGGTAACCCCATGCAGCGGCTCCTAACCATAGTGTGCGTCATTGCCCTGGCCCTTACCTTAACCGCGGCCTACAGCTTAGGAGGACCAACCATGCAGCTTACATCCAGCGCCTTTGCCGATGGCGGCAAAATTCCCCTTAAATACGTCAGGGCCGGCGCGGGCGGCCAAAACGTCTCCGTCCCCTTGACCTGGTCTGGGGCCCCGGCCGGGACCCAGTCCTTTGCCCTGTCCGTGGTGGACCCCCATCCCGTGGCCCATAACTGGGTCCACTGGCTGGTGATCGACCTCCCCAAGGACGCCACCGCCATTCCCGAGGGTGCCTCCGGCCAGAATATGCCTGCGGGGGCCAAGGAGCTGCAAAATTCCTTCGGCAATGCCGGTTACGGCGGCCCGCAGCCCCCACCCGGCAGCGGCGACCACCCCTACGTCTTTACCCTTTACGCCCTGAACGTGCCCAAAGTGGACCTCCCCAAGAGCGCCAATCTGGCCGCGTTCAAGCAGGCCATAGAGGGCAAGACCCTGGCCACCGCCACCCTCACCGGTTACTACGGCAGGTAGGGTCGCAGGCAGGTTCACGGGATAAGCGGTTTCCGGCGGGGCGGGCCTGGTTCCAACTCGGGCTCAGGAGGTCATATGGCCAAGATAATCCGGGTGATTGGCGGGACCATGCTGATAATCCTGGGGGTTGCCGGCCTGGTTCTCCCCGTTCTCCAGGGCTGGCTTTTCCTCACCATGGGATTTTTGCTCCTGTCCGTGGATATCCCCGCGGTCAAGCGCGCGGTCTGCTGGCTGGAAAAGCGCTATCCTCGGCTCGGAAAAGTCCTGCAACGGGCGCGCAGTCTCCTGAGCCAGGAAGCCAAGTGCCCGTAAGCCGCATGAATTTTCGGGCCGCAGCCATTAGCCTCACATGGCTCGGCGGTACACGAACACATACGCCTCATCGTTAATATCGATCACCAAATCGCCGCCCCGGGACTCGGCATAGATCAGCCAGGTGGGCTTATCCTCCCCGCAGCAGGTCACCTGCGGCGAAAACTCGCCGGTTACCCCGTTATACCAGGCCAGCAGCATGGGCTCACCCCCGGCTTCCCGGGCCCGCGCCTCCGCCAAGGCCCGGGCCCGGGCAAAATCCACTTCCCCCGCCACCTTCAGGTCAATGGGATCCTTAAGCATTTCCCGCTTCAAGGCCACGCACGCCGTCATGCCACCTCCTTGGGACCGGGTATTGTCAGTAAAGTAAGCAAGAATCTTCTAAATGTAAAGCCAGCCGGCCCGCTGATTTCCATTGAATTTTACACCATGAATCATTTAGTATAGTCTTAACATCCGGCTCCAAACGGGGCTGAATCTAAAGATCGCCGCTGTCGAGAAGCGAATGTTAGCGGATCTTGAAAAGATTGTGGCCGCGGACCACCAGGGCCAGGAAACCGTGGCCCTGGCCAGCCAGGAGGCCCTAGCCCTCAAGCGCCAGACCGACGCCCAGGTCCAGGAGCTCCAGGCCCAACTCCAGGCCGAACTGGACCAACTCCGCCAGGGAGTGCAGACCGAAATCCTGCAAGAGGCCGACCTCCGTACCCAAGAAATCGCCGCGGCCACGGATCGTCAGGTTGAGGAACTCACCCGTAATTTTCAGGCCCGCCAGGGGCAGGCCGTGGCCGCGCTGGTCGACCGGGTGCTGGGAACATGATCTTCCGGATCTGGCGCTATGCCTACGGAGGCGCCAAGGTGATGGCCCTCAAGAGCTTTCTGCTCGCCCCCGAAGACTATCATTATCTCCTTAGGGCGAGAAACGCCGAAGACCTGGTGGGCTACCTGCGCACCACGGCTTACGGTCCCACCCTCTCCGGCTGGGACTGGAAAAGGGCCGACGCCGAGGCCGAACTGAGCCGCCGCCTCTACCGCAATCTGGCGCAGACCTTCCTCAAAGTGCGCCGGGGCTTCAAAAAGCGGGAAGCCCGCTGCCTCGACCATCTGACGCACCGCCTGGAGGCGGAAAACCTCAAGGTGGTCTTGCGCGCCCTGCACCTGCGCCTGGACCCGGTTCAGACCGAGCCGCGGCTTTTACCCCTGGAAGCTTTTTCAATCCTCAATTTCCGTGATTTGCTGCGCGCCGAGACCATCCCCAGCCTGGTGGATGCCCTGGCCCCTACCCTCTGGGGTCCGCCCCTGGCCCGGGGCCTGCCCAGATTTACCAAAGAAAACAACCTCTTCCCCCTGGAAATGTCCCTGGACCTCTTTGTTTATACTTCCCTCTGGCAAGGGTTGGGGAAGCTCTCCCGGGCCGACCGCCGCAGCGCCCGCGGCCTTTTCGGCACCCTGGCCGATATCACCAACATCACCTGGGCCGGCCGCTTCCGCGATCTCTACGGCTTTCCCGGGGAGGAGATTTATCAGTATCTCATTGACGCGGGGAGTTTTAGTAATCCCGCGGCCCGCCGGGATCTGGCCTTTGCCCCCAGCACTGGCGAAATGATCATCCGCCTGCCCCGCCAGGCTTATGTGGAACTGCTTCAGGGCGCCGCCGACCGGGACGAAGTGGAGGTCCGCTTACGGCAGTACTGGATGACCACCCTGACGAAAAACCTGGGCCAACCGCCGTTCCAGATCGGCCTCCCCTTAACCTTCCTGTTTTTCAAGGAATTGGAGATCGATAACCTCATCACCCTGTTCACCGGCCTGGTGCTTAATCTCCCCGCCGAAAAGATCGCGCCCTGGCTCCGGCTCCGGGCGGCCGGAGGCGCCTATGTTTAAGGCCGTGCCCCTGGTTCTGGTCAATATCCAGGTCGCCCAGGAAGAGATTTCCCGGGCCACCGCGGTCTTAACCCGCCTGCGCATCATGCACCTCATCAACCTGGTGGAAACGCCACTGGGCAAACTGGGTTACATGGGCGAGCTGGAGCGGGACCTCCTGAACCGCTATCAAAAGGCAGCCGACGAAGTGGACCGCTGGGCCCAGACCCTGTCGATTCAGCCCCAGGTGGTGGATATTCCCCCTGATCTGGACCCCGCTAAAGATATCTATCCTCTGGAAGAACGGCTGGACCACCTGCGGAGCCAGGTAAGCCCTGTGCTCCAGCAGGTCCAGGAAATTTCCGAGAAATTGACCCGGCTCCAGGAATATGAACAAAACCTGGAACTGGTAGGCCCTGCCGGCGTGGAGCCCCAAACCCTGGCCGGCCTCCACTTTGCTTACTTGAGCCCCGGCTGGCTGCCCCGGGAAAATCTGCTCCGGCTGGAGCAGGCCCTGGAGCATCTCCACCACGTCCTGATCCCCATCGCTCAGGAGGAAATCCGGGTGCTGGTTCTGGCCGCGGGCCTGGCCGCCGAACAGGACACCCTGGACCGGGCCCTGAAAGGCGCCTTTTTTGAGCCTTTATCACTGCCTCCCGAGGCGGTCGGCTCCCTGGAGGAGATTCTGGCGGACCTGCAAAACCAGATTCAATCCTTGCAAGCCTCCCAGCGCCAGTTGGACCAGCAGTGCTTGCAGCTCCGGGACCGCATCGGCCCGGAACTGGTGCGTCTGCGCAACCGCATCGACTTAAGCCGCACCCTGCTTAGGGCTCGGGTGCTGTTCGGCAAGGTGGACCGCGCCTATCTCGTCAGTGGCTGGATTCCCGCCGATCTGGTGGACCGGCTCAAAGAAGCCCTGGCCCAGGAACTGGGTGATCAGGCCGAAGTCGAGGTCCTGTCCCCCGAAGCCATCCCCGGCGCCCGGGAAGGGGTCCTGAAAATTCCCATCCTCTTCAACAACCCTTACCTGCTGCGGCCCTTTGAGCGCCTGACCGCCGCGTACGGCACCCCGGCCTATGGCGAAGTCGAGCCCACCGCCTTTTTGGCCGTAAGCTTCCTGCTCATGTTCGGCCTGATGTTCGGCGACGTGGGCCAGGGCGCGGTGCTCTTTCTCCTGGGCTACGGCATTTTCCGCCGCTTTTTCCGCTATACCGACTACGGCGTCATCCTCATGGAGTGCGGGGTGGCCTCGGTGATTTTCGGCATCCTTTACGGCAGCGTCTTCGGGATGGAACATCTCATACCGGCGCTATGGTTTTCGCCCATGCACAATATTACCTATTTCATCAAGATCGCCATCCTTTTCGGGGTCGCAGCCATCAGCCTGGGTCTGATCCTGAGCTTCATCAACGCCCTGCGCCTCAAGACCCCGCGCCTGCCCGCCGCCGGCTTGCTCGCGGCCCTGATTTACTGGATCATCGCGGGCCTGGGCGTGCGCT
>Ga0315542_1002205_pt1 | contig 11914 bp, 8 predicted proteins | sample SalMarSW160120MG_FD_202541 | JGI IMG/M metagenome (GOLD analysis project Ga0315542, IMG submission 202541) | Salt marsh sediment microbial communities from the Plum Island Ecosystem LTER, Massachusetts, United States - Salt Marsh Sediment SW1601-20 ... | reverse complement strand
TCGCAGATGATATCCCGGTATGGAATCCCGATCTCTGTACTCAATGCGGGCAGTGCTCGCTCGTCTGTCCCCATGCGACGATCAGAATCAAGTTCTATGATCCGGCTGTATTGAAAAAAGCGCCTGAGACTTTCAAGTCGGTTGATGCCCGCGCAAAGAAGTTCAGCGGGATGAAATTTACCGTGCAGGTAGCTCCCGAAGACTGCACCGGGTGCGGACAATGCGCCAATATATGTCCCGGCGTAAAGAAGGTGGACGGGAAGAAAACTGAAGAGAAGGCGCTTATGATGCAGCCCCAGATTCCGCTGAGAGAAAAGGAGGCGAAGAACTGGGACTTTTTCATCCACGATATTCCGGACACAGATCCTTCGATTATGTCAAGAACCACCATTCTGGGCTCGCAGCTTCTTCCGACCATGTTCGAATTTTCCGGCGCCTGCGCAGGATGTGGTGAAACCTCGATCGTGAAACTCGTTACACAGCTCTTCGGGGACAGGGCGATCATCGGCAACGCGACGGGTTGTTCGTCTATTTACGGCGGCAATCTGCCCACCACACCATACACAACGAGGAAGGATGGAAGGGGCCCGGCCTGGTCGAACTCTCTGTTTGAAGATTGCGCGGAGTTCGCTCTTGGTATGCGGCTTACCTCCGACAAGCTGATGGCCCATGCCCGTGAGCTCATCGATACGGTAATCAAGAAAAAGATCAGCGGCATCGATGCTTCGCTTCTTGCGGCGATCAGGGATTCAGAGCAGCAGACACCCGAGGAGATAGAGGCGCAACGAATGCGTGTGGAAAAGTTGAAGAAGACGATCGCGGGTAAAAAAGAAGATGAGCTGAAGCTTCTCTACAGCCTTGCGGATTATCTCATTCGGCGTTCGATTTGGGCATTCGGCGGAGACGGATGGGCCTACGACATCGGTTACGGCGGCCTCGATCATGTTCTTGCATCTGGAAGGGATGTGAATGTTCTCGTGCTTGATACCGAGGTCTATTCCAATACCGGCGGCCAGATGTCAAAATCAACCCCGCTGGGGGCAATCGCCCGGTTTGCCGAAGCCGGGAAACCGCTTGTAAAGAAGGACCTCGGACTTATGGCTATGATATATGGAAATGTATATGTGGCCCGTATCGCGCTCGGGGCGAATATGAATCAGGCGGTACGTGCGATAAATGAAGCTGATGCCCACAGGGGGCCCTCGATAATCATTGCGTATACGCATTGTATTGCGCATGGCATCAACATGTCAAACGGTCTTGCCGAGCATAGAAAGGCTGTTGATTCCGGTGCATGGGTACTCTGCCGGTACAACCCTGCGCTTTCAGCTGAGGGGAAGAACCCGCTCACCCTCGATTCAAAAGAGCCGACTCTCGATATCGAGGAGTATATGTACGGGGAGCTCCGGTTCCGTGCGCTAAAGCAAACGAATCCGGAAAAGGCGCTGCAGTATCTCGAAATGGCGCGCGAAGGCGCAAAAAAAAGATGGAACATGTACAGGCAGCTTGCTGAAATAAAGACGATTTAACGTTTCTGGTATCGAAGTGCGCAATGGGAGAAATCAAAACGATGTTATGCCGGGGAGTTGCCTGAAATATCGGAACATAATAACTTATAGTACAATACCTTCGTCTTATTAGCAGCACTGGGGCCGAACTTTCAACTATTAGATTCTTACTGCAGTAAACTTACCCGTCCATTTTTAATGATGCCTTTTTGTCGAGTTGTGTCAATACCAAAAGAAATTGACAATTTTTAAACGCTAGCGTAGAGTTAATTAGTAAACTCGCGTGTCAGGGAGGGGGAATTGAACTACTGGCCTCTTATCACCATTGCGGTATCCCTCATACTCATCCTCTTCTTCCGTCGGCTTGATAAAAGGAGAATCAATTTCAACAAGCTCAAACGGTACGCTGAAAAATTGTCCGCCGATTTCAACGATTTTCTTATTAAAAAGAGGGATGATCTAGGCGACGCACTCGCTCGTCTCGATGAAGTAATTCGCAAGGCTGAGGGCACTCTTGTCAGTGTTGAGAAGGCAGAGGATGATCTCATCCGGGAACGAACCGATATCCAGAGAATCAAGCTCGAGCTGGACGGCATTCGGCGCGAGTACGATCGGTTCAAGGCTTTGAAGGATGAACTGACTGGCGAAGTCGAGAGTTTATCCGAGCGGCTTCCATCGATTAAAAAAGTTTCAAAAAGACTGCAGAAAATCGGAATAGATATCGTTGAAAATGAGAAGACGCTTAAAAATTTTTCAGTCCTCGCGCACAGCCTGGAAAAACGTGTCCGGGAACGCACCGAACAGGTGCTCTCCGATGCAACGGGTCTCGTTCTGGAGGAGGCGAAAGGCACCATCGTGCCTCTGACGGATGAATTCAGACAGAACCTCGAAATGCTGAAAGAAAAAGGGATGGATGAAATATCCCGTTTCAAATCGCAATCCGATATAGTTGTTCAGAAGGCCCGGGAAGATATAGAAGCGATTGCAGCACAGATGGACGGCGTGCGTGAAAATATAACGAGAGTTGAAAAAGATGATCTCGCGGCAGCAGAGAGAAGGATTGAAGATCTCGGCACATCTATCGAAGCTGTTCGTGAAAAAATGGAAACCCTTCAAGAGGAGACCACTGTTTCCTACCTGCAGCGTGCCGAGGATGAGTACAAGAAGTTTGTCCTTCAGCTTGAAGAGTACAGCAGTTCATTTAAAGACAATATTTTTAAACGAATCGAGGATAATGCCAAGGATCTCTCTTCATATATTTCACGCCTCGAGGGGAGGGTTCAGAGTCTTTTGCAGGATGTCAAAAATCAAACCGACAAGTATACCGAAGGCCTGGATCTCCAGGCAAAGGGGTATGAGAGTGAGCTTGATGTTTTGAAAAACAGGATGCTTGCTGATATCAATGAGGAGGCGAACAAGAACATGCTCCTCATTAAACCGATTACGACAGAGATGAATGAAAAACTGAATACATACAAGAATGATTTCACCACGCTCAGCAGTGAGCTCAGGAAAGCCCTCGAAGAACAGGAACGTAAAACAGAAGAAGAGATTCGAGAGTTTCACCGCAGCATAGACGCGCAGAAGGAAACAATCATTCAGGATATGAACAGCACAATAGATGAAGCGCTGGGTGAGATACGCAGCCTGAACGAGAATATCGAACAGCAAGTGAAAGAGGCCGTAGATTCCGTAAGCGGTGATTTTGTCGGGCAACTGAAGGAGTATGAGAAAGCCGTGATGGGTCTTGAAGGCAGGATCGGAGATCTCAAGAATCTCGCACGTGCCGGGCAGACAATGATAGAGGAAAGAATCGAAACTGTATTTCAGAATTACAGGCCTGAAATTGAAACCAAGATACGGCGCCTCCAGAAAGAAGCTGAGGATGTTATTGAAGCTGAGAAGGGAAAAATAACTCAGCGTATAACGGCGATTATCGGTGAAACAGATGCCCAGCTCGAAAAGAGGGAGAATCAGGTTGCTTCGTTTATCGATCAAATCGGCCAGAGGATATCGGAATCCCGTGATGAGCTGAAACAACGTGAGAAAGAGGTATCGGGGCTGGTAAGCGGTTTGAAGATTGAGGCGAGGGAAGAACTCGTCAGAGAGCTGGAATCACTGAAGGCTCTCTTCCAGGATGAGAAAAAAAGGACTGTTTCCGCCTTCAGCGAAAACCTCGCAGATATCGGTAGACAAATAATCGATCTCAACGAACGGGTGGCGAGTATTCAGCATTCGATTGAAGAGCGTATTGATGAGGCTGTTGAAGGTGCCACCGGGAGTATCGAACAGGTGGAGACCAGTTATCTGAAGACAGAGGGAGAGATGAAAGAGCGGCTAAGGGCCCAGATCGATACCGTCAACGATGAAATAGAGGGTCTTCGTACAACGGTCGATACGATGAAAAACACAGTGCTGACGGATGTCGATAGAGCACTCGTGCATTTCAAGGATGAAATTGAAAAGGAATTCGCCGGCCAGAGGACGGTTGTACAGGACCGGGAAAAGGAAATACAGGACTATATGAACACTATTACAATAGACGTGCGTGATCAAATAGAGAAGTCACAGAAACTTGCAACTGAATCGCTGCGGGATTTCGAACAGGAAGCGCAGCAGGTGCGGGCTGCTATTGAAAAGAAGCTCGGTGATATCGAACAGCGGATCAGGGGTTTCGAAAAAGATTCAGTTGTGCTGAAACGAGCGGTAAAGTTCAAAGAGAGGGTGGAAAGTGATATTGACCGGTTTTCGGACCTTATCGTCCAGATTAAGGAAGATAAGAAGGATATACTGTCGCTTCAAAAGGTTATCCAGAGCCTGAAGCGCGATGAGGGGGATATATCTGCAAAGGTGCGTCAGCTCAAGAGCGAGCGGAAGCTCGTACAGGAAATTGCCAAGAATGCTGAGCAGGCGATCGGCCTCATCACGCTCGTTGATGAGAAGATAAAGCTCATTGAATCGGAGAGGGAGGTGCTCGAGAAAATCGAGACAGGTATGCATGAGCTCGAAAGTCGGCATAAAGGTCTCGAGGACCGCGCCGAAGCGCTTAAGGTGAAGGAGAAGGATATTGAAGTTTCGATTGAAACAATTACGAAGACAAGGGAGTTCATCAACAGCCTCGAACAGAGAACAGATTTTCTCAAAGATTCGTTCAATGAGATCAAGGACAGGGAGGAAGATCTGAAAAAGCGGCTTGCCCTTATTGAAGAAAAAACAGGCAGCCTCATGGGAAATGAGAGGAGAATCGATGAGGTGTTGTCCCGTTTTAAAGAGATGGACTCTCTGGTTGTCGATATCGAGGGGAGAACGAAACAGCTTCAGAGTACGAGGGAGTGGCTCGCGCGGACAGAATCACGCCTGCAGAATTTAACCAGGGAAGCCGAGAGGCTTACCGGAGAACTCGAGGGCACGGGCGGCGGCGTTGTGGCAAAGGACAAGTCCGGGCAGGAGCCCTCGCTGCTGTCGAGAGAGGCAGAGAGCAAGGTGAAGACTGTTTTAACACTCTTTGAACAACAGTGGACTATCCCGGAGATCTGCAAGGTCACCAAAATGTCAAGAGGAGAGGTGGAGCTCATCCTCGAACTCAATAACCGCTCATCCCGCAAGTAGTAGTGCTTAAAAAACCGTCGCTTCTAAGTAGCTTCGAACAAGTTAAGTTTTGACACCCGGTCCCGGGGGGATGTATCCTGCCAAGGATCGGCCACGAAGTGACATATCCCGCCAGGGATACATCCTGTAAAGGACATACGCCACTTCTAAGCAACGGCATTCTCAACTGCAGTTATAATCCGCTCAGGTTCGAAGGGTTTTACGACAAAATCCCTGACACCGGCTTTAAAGGAATCAATCAGCATTTCTTCCTGCTCGGGTGCTGCCACCATCACTATCCTTGCATCAGGGTTTCTGGCAAGTATTTTTTTAACGGTTTCTATCCAGACCCTTTCCTTGGATTTGTTTTGCTCTGTACTCACGTCGATTGTTATAAGGTCTGGTTTCATCCTTTCATACATATCTACGGCTTCGGACGGACTTGTTGCCTCACCCGCGATTATATACCCCAGCGGTACCAGCATGTTTTTTACGATTGTCCGCATGAACGATGCATTCTCCACGATTAGTATACGTGTTCCCATAAAGGCTTCCCCCTCCTGAAGTGAATTATGCGTATGCGTACGTTATTCTGTGAACTACTCACAGTTTAAGAATATTCAGCAACATATGTGCCAGTATTAGAAAACAGTTGATCTTCTAAAGAAGCTACAAGGTGGATGGATGATTTTAATTCCTTATATATATAAAATAAAAATGTAAATTTTACATACTGTTTTAGCGTTCTTAATTGACGGAGATGTATGATGCGAGAGGGTGTCACTGCACGGCAACACTGTCAGCATTATTTGACAGTATACAGGTCGATGTCTAAGAGAATTTTCTGCTTTGGGTATGGGTCTACTGTCATGTAAAAATAGGCAAGTGAACTTTCAATCGTAAAAGGTCCAAACCTATAAAAACCTGATGGTGCACTTGCCTAATGGTTTTTACCTTAATCTCTCAATGATTAAGGACCATGTAAAAGTTAAACAGCGTTGTCTTTTGTAAAAACCGGTTTTTAAAAACCGGAGGATACTGGTACAAAATATGGTGTCTTTCTAATTGTATCTGTTGTTAGACCGCCTTCAGAACGATGAGCGTCATTCAGTAGACCGAAGGTCGGATGAACCAGACTTTTATATGGATAAAACCATACATGTAGTATTTAAGAAATAATCAGGAATTCTGAAAATTTACAAACCAGGGAGTGGTTGTCTTTAGGTTGGATTTGGCATTACACATACCCGCTTTTCACCCGTTCAACGTATTCACCTGCATTGTATGCAGCAAGTGCACCGTCGCCGACACAGGTTGCGATCTGCCGAAGGCAGGTGTCCCTGCAGTCGCCTGCAGCATATATCCCGGCCTGAGAGGTCTTTACGCAGTCGTCTGTAATTATCAGTCCGTTTGAGGTTTTATCCACATCAATAAACTTTGTATTGGGGATGTGGCCGATATACACGAATACTCCATCGAACTTCATCTCCTTGATTTCATCAGTATGCACATTTTTGATGGTGATGCCTTCAAAGGTTTCATTGCCGACTACGCGGTCCACAACATGATCCCAGACGAATTTTATTTTTGGATTAGCAAACGCCTGGTTCTGGAGTATTTTTTCGGCCCTGAGCTTATCGCGCCGATGAATAATGGTTACCTTCTTCACGATTTGTGTCAGGTAAATCGACTCCTTGATTGCAGCATCGCCTCCACCGATTACAGCGACCTCTTTATCTTTAAAGAAGGGACCGTCGCAAACAGCGCAGTATGAAACTCCGCGGCCGATAAACTTCTCCTCGCCCTGCACGCCGAGCTTTCGAGGGTTCGATCCGGTTGCAACAATGACCGCATGTGTTGTGTATTTTTTATCATCTGTAACCACAATATACGAACCGTCGCCGAGTTTAACCTCATGCACTTCCTCGTACGTCACTTCAACACCGAATTTCTTTATATGCTGCTCGAACTTGTCCATCAGGTCAGGTCCGCTGATAAATGAAAATCCGGGGTAGTTCTCAACCGCTTCGGTGAGTGTAATCTGCCCGCCTATTCCCATTTTTTCAAGCACAATGGTTTTCATTCCGGCACGTACGGCATACAGTGCAGCGGTCATTCCGGCGGCACCGGCGCCTATTACGATGATGTCGTACATAATCCGCTCCTTGCATGATTAATGGAAACAGGGCGGTTTACATGAGTACCAGTGCTGTTGCATTAGTCCAGCGTGCCTTGTAACCGATGCCCTTTTTATAATCGTTGTGCAGTCTCTGAAGATCTTCTATGTTCTCTATTCTGTACCATTCGGGAAGGATATGGCAGTGATCGCAGGAATCCATAATATGGGCGACGGACCTCTCACGGGCGTCATTGTCTTCGAAGTCTATTACATCCATTTTTCCTGAATTAACGAGATTCCTGTGCTCGGACAGGGTCATTCCAACGAGATAGAACGTTCCGTTCATAAGCGGTCCGACAACAACAGATGCGCCGTTTCTGAGGTTTTTCAGGGCGTTCTCAATGTACACAGGTGGAATATTCGGCACTCCGTGGCTGATAATCACGACGGCTTTATACCCCATTGTAAAACTATTCTGGAAAATGTCCTTAATTCCCCCTGTTTGCGCGCGCTTGAATAATTTGAAACCAGCAGTCTGATAGGGCTTATAGGGATCCTGCCCTGCATTGTCTTCGAGCGCAATTCCGACATCGACTGTTTTCCGTGCCCCTGTTATTTTAGTCATAAGCAGGAGGGTGTCCCTGTTTACATTCTGACAGAAAGAACAGCTTACTTCCTTGCTGATTCTGTTTGAAACCGAACTTGAAGAACAAACCTCGGCATGTTCTTTTAAAAGACCGATCACTATTTCTTTATTCATCATGTGCACCTGGTAAATCCATTCTTTACAACCTGTAAAACCGGATGTAATTTACAATAGATATATCAGACTTATGAATAAAATCAAGTAAAATCTTTAATAAATTTCGGTCTATGGCGAAAATAAAGCAAGAGTATGCGAGAATTATCGCAGTCGGCGACCTTCACGGTTGTTATTCTCCATTTGCAGAACTCATGCGGACAATGTCCCTCACGAGTAATGATCTGGTTGTTTTTATCGGCGATTACATTGACAGGGGCCCTGAATCAAAAAAGATCGTTGATGAGCTCATACATATCCGTCTGAGCCTTGCCGATATCTTCTGCCTCAGGGGAAATCATGAGGATATGCTGTTAGGCTCGGCCGGGTACCAGGCCGTAGTGAAGGACATGGACATGTGGCTCTACAACGGGGGGACGAGCACACTACAGAGTTATGGGACTGATACGGCAGATATATACAGAATTCTTAATATGCGTGATAAAGAGGAGCAGGCTGCCGCTGTTCGAAACATTATTCCCAAGAGCCACCTCGAGTTCTACCTGAATCTGGAACTCTATATAGAAACAGAGCACTATTTTTTCTGTCATGCCGGGGTAAACCCCCTTTCCTCGATCGAAGAGGGGAAGAAAAACACGGAAGACCTCCTGTGGATGCGGTCGCACCTCAATGCTACCCGCTTTGTCTGGGAAAAGACGGTTATATGCGGTCATACACCGCTGCAGAAGCCCCTCGTTACCGAAAAGCTTATCTGTATAGATACGGGCCTGTACTACTTCGGCACTCTTACTGCAATTGATGTTATCAGCAGACAGCTTTTTCAGGTGTTTAGTCGTTAGAAGAGTATGAAAGCAGTCGATATTGTGCGGCAGAACATGCTTCAGAGGTTGCCTCTCAACGCGTATCGGAGGCTTTCGAGCATCGAAACATTCTTACAGCTTTACGGTTTTTTGGTTTTTGGAGTTTACGGGACAATTCTTCCCCTGTCCCTTGGAAATATAGAGGACTCACGAATATTCGCAAGGCCGAGAATTTGGGCGGTGATTCGTTCGAGCCCTATGGCGAGTCCGCCGTGCGGCGGCATCCCGTAGGCGAATGTATCAGAGTAGTACTCGAACTGGCTGGCATCGAGTCCGCGCCGGTCGAAGGCATCGAGAAGCATTTTATGCTCGTGTATTCTCTGTCCTCCGGTGGTTATCTCGAGACCTCTGAAGAGGAGGTCGAAGCTTCTCGTGAAATCGGGATTGACATCCATGGGCATTGTATATACAGGGCGTTTTGAACACGGGTATTCGGTAAGAAAAAGCAGATCGCTGCTGTGTGCTTTTTTCGCCCAGTCACATATGAGTTTTTCGCCCTCGGGATCGAGGTCAAGCCCCTTTGTCTTTTTTCCGTACTCATTTTCGAGGATCGAGCATGCCTCTCGCACCGATATCCGCGGTATCTTTTCTGGAACCGGGAGCGTTTGACCGTACATTTGCAGTAAATGGCTGAGCTCGCTGTCGATTCTAGAAAACAGTGCCTTTATAAAACGCTCCTCCACATCCATTACATCATGCTCGTTCTCAATAAAACCCATTTCATAATCGAGGCTTACATACTCGTTGAGATGCCTCGATGTATTGTGTTCCTCCGCCCTGTACACATGGCCGATTTCAAACACCCTCTCATACCCTGCGCCGACGAGCATCTGTTTGTAAAACTGGGGGGACTGTGCGAGATAGGCGAGCTTGTCGAAGTAATCAACAGTGAAGAGCTGTGTGCCTCCCTCTGTACCTGTTGCAATTATCTTCGGCGTAGTAACCTCCGTAAAGCCTTCGTCCCTCATGAAAGATCTGAAACAATCGATAATATCCGCCTGAAGTCGGAAAATACCGTTCCTTTTTGGGTTTCTGAGTGACAGCACCCTGTTGTTGAGGAGAGTTTCCATTTCGAGCTTCTGGTGATCAGCCTTATCGTTTACCAGGATGGGGAGGGATTTTTTCGGAGCTGAAACCACTTCGAGTGAGACGAGCCGCACCTCTATTCCCCCTGCTGCACGACTGTCTTCAACAACCATGCCCTCTGCGTACACCACGGTTTCATTGTGGAGGGCAAGGGGTTTTATTGTTTCAGATTCTGCGGCGATCTGAACTATTCCGGTCCGGTCCCTGAGGAGGAGAAAAACGATTTTTCCCTGCTTTCTGATGCTGTGTATCCATCCTCCGAGCACCACCTCCTGTCCCACATGCCCGAGAAGGTCTTTTACAAGGACTCGAATGCGCATAAAGACCACCGATATTAGGTTTCAGGCAATGTAAACGCTTACCAGTCTGTTGTCAAGAAATTTAAGGAAAGGCCGAAATGAGAAGTATGATAGAAGATCTAAAAAAATATGATATTGTGCTGATTCTCGGGAATTACGGTGCGGGGAAATCATTTCTTGCCCGCGAGTATTTCGGGGATAGAAAACGAGTGAACAGGCATGAAATTCGGCATCACTTGAAAGAGATGACCGAGCATGGAAAAAAATGGACCGCAGACGACTGGGATGAGGAATTAGAGGGTTTCATCAAACGCCTGGAATACGATATTATTAGGTTTTTCCTCGAGAGAAACGAACAGGTGGTGATTGACAATACGAGTGTAACAAACAAAAGCAGAGAACGTTATATCAATTATGCCCGGAGATTTAAAAAGAGCATTGGATGTCTGTTTCTGAAAAAGGATATTTCCGTGCTTCTCTCTCAGAACAAAATGAGAGAGTATGCCGTTCCCGAACACATCATTGTCCGCCTGCATGCGAAAACCGAGCTGCCGACAATTCAGGAAGGATTTGATAAGGTCGTTGTTGTTCGATAGCTGAGTGTCAAAACCGTCTCTGTAATTTTTCAGCGTTTTTTCTTGTTATAGATATAGGGCATCAATGAGAGTGCATTGTAGTTTACCGCACGCGGGATTACATTTCCCAAACCTTTTCTGAATCCGTAGAGTTGCGCTGGAACAACGATAGCAATTATGGGGAGCTGCTCGGCAACAATTCTCTGGAACTCATCGTAGTACCCCCTTGCTCTTTCAAAATCCCACGTGGTTCGGCCGAGAGCGAATAGCTCGTTGATTCGCGCTTCCCATTCACTTGCAGGATTCTCCCGATACGGGTCCCAGAGGTGAAGGGCACCTTTCGATTCCCATATCCAGGAGGCATCGTTCGGCTCAATGCTTCCTTCCAGTCCGAGTATGACTACATCCCAATCAAAAGTATCGAGCAGTTTGGTTACAATAAGGTCGTAATCGGCAGGCTTCAGCTGAGCTGAAATACCGGCTTTGCCGAGACTTTCTGTGATTATCCTGCCCATTTTAACTCTTAACGGATTATCCTCATTGGTGAGTATGGTGAAGCTGAACGGTTTTCCGGAAGGGAGGTCGAGATAGCCGTCCCCGTCAGAATCTCTGAGTGTAGTTTGCGATAACAGTTCCCGCGCTTTCTCAATGCTGTATTCATCGGCAGGCAGGTGGGTATAGAAGGGTGAAACACTCCTGCTCGGTGAGGCGTCTATGTAGGCGCAGCCGTCATATACCTCATCGATTATTTTTTTGCGGTCTATGAGCGAGGATACTGCTTCCCTGAATTCCCGGTTTCTGAATATTTGGAGTTTTTCCGGGTCAACAATCTCCTCTTTCTGATTAAAAGACATAAAGTGGTTGCTCTCCAGTGTTTCACCACCCGTGTATAAAAGGTAGTTTCCCTCCTCCCTGTTCTGAAGCAGCACCTCGAAATCACCGCTTGCAATGTCAGTATCTTTCACATCGTAAAAATCAAGTTCTCCTATCTGAAACTTGAGTAATTTCGTTTCTGTATCTATATTGAGCAGCTCAACGATCTCGTCCAGATAGGGCATTCCCTCTAGATAGAGCGACCCTTCCCGCCGTGTGTAGTACGGGTTTCTTTCAAGGGAAAAA
>Ga0315542_1002204_pt1 | contig 11922 bp, 13 predicted proteins | sample SalMarSW160120MG_FD_202541 | JGI IMG/M metagenome (GOLD analysis project Ga0315542, IMG submission 202541) | Salt marsh sediment microbial communities from the Plum Island Ecosystem LTER, Massachusetts, United States - Salt Marsh Sediment SW1601-20 ... | reverse complement strand
CACCTTGAAACGGCTGCGCGATCTGGGGAACACGGTCCTGGTGGTCGAACACGACGAGGAAACCATGCGCCAGGCGGATTACCTCATCGATATCGGCCCGGGTGCAGGCGTGCACGGCGGGCAGGTGGTTGCGGCGGGGCCGCCCGCCAAGGTCATCGCGGACCCGCGTTCCCTGACCGGGCGGTATCTCAAGGGCGAATTGAAAGTTCCGATTCCAGACCGGCGGCGGCTGCCGAAGGGGCCCGAACTGGTCCTGCGCGGCGCCGTGACCAACAACCTCAAGCACGTTGACCTGCGGATTCCCCTGGGGACCTTAGTCTGCGTCACCGGAGTCTCCGGGTCGGGCAAAAGCTCCCTGATCCAGGAAACACTGGAGCCGGCGTTGCGCCACCGGCTGTACGGCGGACGCGTCCAACCGCCGGGGTATGACAGCCTGGAGGGCACGGAGCACCTGGACAAAATCATCAACATCGACCAGTCGCCCATCGGGCGCACGCCCCGTTCCAACCCCGCCACCTACACGGGGGCCTTCAATGACATCCGCGAATTGTTCGCCGGGACCCCCGAGGCCAAGGTGCGCGGCTACAAAGCGGGCAGGTTTTCCTTCAATGTCAAGGGCGGTCGGTGCGAGGCCTGCGACGGCGACGGCATCATCAAGATTGAGATGCATTTCCTACCGGACGTCTATGTCCCCTGCGAAGTCTGCAAGGGGAAACGCTACAACCGGGAAACCCTCGAAGTGAACTACAAGGGAAAAAACATCGCCGAGGTCCTGGACATGATCGTGGACGAGGCGCGGGAGCACTTCGCACCCGTGCCGCGGCTGCGCCGGATCCTGGACATGGTCTCCGAGGTCGGCTTGGGCTACATCAAGCTGGGACAGTCCGCGACCACCCTGTCCGGCGGCGAGGCGCAACGCCTGAAGCTTTCGACCGAACTCGGCAAGCGCGCCACCGGACGGACGCTCTATATCCTGGACGAACCCACGACGGGCCTGCATTTCGCGGACGTGCAGTGCCTGCTCGACGTCCTGGGGCGATTGGTGGACGCCGGCAATACCGTCGTGGTCGTCGAGCACAATCTGGATGTGGTCAAGGCGGCGGATTATATTCTCGACCTGGGTCCGGAAGGCGGTGAAGCCGGGGGCCGGGTGGTGGCCAGCGGACGCCCGGACGAAGTCGCCGGGATGAAAGGCTCTTACACGGCCCCCTACCTGGCCAAGGTCCTGGCCGGCCGTTCACCATACAGCGAATGAATTCCGTTTGACAGCCTCACCCCCTGCCCTTATGATAGAGGCGGAAAAATGGAGGCCGGAAAACCGGAGGCAACTTTGAAACCCGATAAAGAGGTGACCGAGTTCATTACCGCGGTCATCGATTCATTGGTGATGTGGGAACTTCTGGTATTTTTATGGAATAATCCCGGAATCACCGACAAGGCGGACGGCATCGCGGGCCGCCTGGGACGCCGGCGGGATGACTTGATTCCTTGCCTGCAATCCCTGGTCAAAAACAAGATCGTGGAGTCCTGGGGTGACGCCGCGGATCCGATCTACAGCTACCGGCCCACCACCGCGAGGGCCAAATCCCTGGAAAAGTTCATCCAGCTGCATAATGATAAAGAAGGCAAGCTCTGGATCTGGACCCGGCTGTTGCATAAAGGATTGCGCTAGCAGGCGGACGCCGGCATGTCGCTCACGGGTCTTGCGCTCCAGGGCTTTCTGCTTGGTTTGGCCTTGTCGCCCACCTGCCTGGGATTTTGCCTGCCGCTGCTGGCTCCGTTTTTCACCGCCGAACAACGCACCCTGCCGGAAAATGCCAAGGCCTTCGGGGCCTTTCTGGCCGGGCGTTTTGCGGGGTATGCCGCGGTCGGCCTGGCGGCGGGCTGGCTGGGACAGCAAATCTTCGTGGATCAGCGTCTGGGCCGCATCCTGGCGGGATCGGCCTGGTTGCTCACCGGGCTGGTCCTGGAACTCTACGCCGTGATGAAGTCTTTTCCCCGCTGGTCCCTGTGCCGGAGCCTGGCGCCCTTTTCCGGAACCGGCAGAACGCCGTTGGTCCTGGGACTTCTGACGGGAGTGAATATCTGTCCGCCGTTTGTGGCCGTCATCCTGCAGGCCGGAAATTCCGGCGGGCCCTGGAACGGCCTGGTAACCCTGACGGCCTTTTTTGCCGGAACCTCCTTGATTTTATTGCCTTTGCCGCTGATCGGCCTGGCGGGCCAGGCCCGGATTTTCCGCTGGGCCGGGAGACTGGCCGCCGGGTTTGCCGGGGGGTGGTTTGTTTTTCAGGGGTTCCGGCAATTGCTGGGATGAAGGGAGCCCCCGGGCCAGGCCGGAGAAAGTCATCTCCAGCCGGTGCTGCACCGGCCCGGTGAAAGGATTCAAGCATGCCGATCCACAGCGAATTTTCCAAGCAGGAAGCCAGGGTCTCCGACCGGCAATTGGGCGAGGAGTGGGAAGAATGGGACGGAACCCGGGACCCGGGAGATACCCGTGCGACGGTTTGGCTTTTTTACGGCTTGGCCGGCGCGGGAGTAGTGCTCCTGGTGTTGCTGGCATGGCTGGCGGCTTGGCTGACGGCGCCGCGCTTTGCCGCCTGGAATGCCCAGGGACTGGTGACGGGTTTGGCCGGCTTCGGGACCGGCTATCTGCTGGTGTGGTACGGGGCCCTGGGAATAAGTCTCTCCGGGGCGCCGTTTTTCCTGCCGGTCGTTCGCCGACTGGGGGGAATCCGCTGGTGCCTGCCGTTGGTCCTGGGAATCGGGAAATTATTGGGCGTGAACCGCGATCGCCTCGGCCATGCCTTCATCCTGGCCCATAACCGGTTCGAAACGCCGCCGCCCCCGGTCCCACTTGCCGACCGCCTGCTGGTGCTGGTGCCCCGCTGCCTGGGGCGGGAAGCATTTCAGGGCTTGTCCGCCTTGAAAACCCGCTACGGCTTCGCGCAAGTCACAGTCGGCGGGGGAAGCGAAGCCCGCCGCGCCATTGCCCGGATGCGGCCCCTGGGGATCATCGCCGTGGCTTGCGAACGCGACCTGTTATCCGGGATCCACGACGTCGGGGGGAAAATCCCGGTCCTGGGGTTTTCCAACCAGCGCCCGGACGGACCCTGCAAGAACACCCGGGTGGATTTGGAACAGATCGAGGGTGCGATAAAAATGTTTTTGGGCTTGAAATAGAACCGGGTCTGGTGCATGATAGCCGAAAAATATTTCGGCCGACACGGCGCTTTGGAGCCGGCAGCCGACGGGCCTGGAAAGATTCGACGAAGGAGGGATGACGATGAAGGTTACGGTGGACGAGACCCTGTGCACGGGATGCAGCCTGTGCTTCACCGATGTGCCCGAGGTTTTTGAGATGGGCGACGACGGCCTGGCCAAGGTGATTCTGGCTTCGCCCGAGGGCGATCTGGCCGCCAAGGCCAAGGACGCCGCCGCCAATTGCCCGGCGGATGCAATCATCATTGAATAGATTTCAGCCTCCGGCGTAAGTCCGCGGGATCGGCACCATCCGTTTGCGGGTGGTGCCGTTTTTTTTTTCGGAAGCTCGTCCCCGGGAAAAGCGGCGGTTTCATCGCCCGGCCCGGCGGTCCCGTTTGTCCGGGAGAGGATAGGGAAATGCCCAAAGCCATAGCCCTGATGTCCGGTGGTTTGGACAGTGTTTTGGCCGCCCGCGTGGTCCAGGACCTCGGCGTGGTGGTTCGGGGCGTGGTTTTTGACAGCGGCTTTTTCACCCTGGAAAGGCCCGGAATTCCTCCCGATTCCGCGGAGCATCCCCTTCTGCAGCGGGTGGCGGCGGTGGCCGCGCCGGCCGGCATCGCCCTGGAAAGAGTGGACGTGTCCGAAGCCTACCTGCGCATGCTGCTCAACCCTCCGCACGGCTATGGCGCGAGCGTCAATCCCTGCATCGACTGTAAAATTCTCTTCCTCCGGCGCGCGCGCGAGATGCTCGCCGCCTGGGGAGGGGATTTCGTGATCACCGGCGAGGTCCTCGGTCAGCGTCCCATGTCGCAAAATGCGCAAGCCCTGAAGATCATTGAACGCGAGTCGGGCTGCGAGGGCATCCTCCTGCGGCCCCTTTCGGCCCAATGTTTGCCGCCGACACGTCCGGAGCGCGAAGGCCTGGTCCCCCGGGAACGCCTGTATGGTTTTCAGGGGCGCGGCCGCAAGCCCCAGCTGGCCCTGGCTGCGCGGCTGGGAATCACCGTCTTCGGACAACCGGCGGGGGGATGCGTATTGACCGATGCCGGTTTTGAACGCCGCTTCCGGGACTGGCGGAAATACGCCGGGCCGGAGACCGTACCCACGTTTGAACAGATGGCGCTGCTTCGCTTGGGGCGGCACTTCCGTTTACCCCAGGGAGGCAAGGTCATCGTCGGGCGCAATGCCGTGGAAAATTCATGGTTGCAGCGCTACCGGGGAGCACTGCCCATGGTGCGGGCCAGCCACCATCCCGGGCCCATCGCCTTAGTCGAGGAAAACGGCGACCCGCAAGCACGCCGTTTTGCCTCGCGGGCCGTGGCCCGGTATGCCGACGCGGAAGCCGGGCAAGACGTGGTGGTGGCTTGGGAGGAAGCCGGCGGAACCCTGGAGGAATCCGTGGCGCCTCTGACGGATGAGGAATTGGTGGCCGCCCGCCTGTGAGCCCCGCCCGGGATGGGCCGGGGAGGTCAGGGCGGAAACAGATGGCAGGGTAAAACCGAGGGGTGTGGATCGATGCGCGTAGCCGTGATTTCAGATGTTCACGGGAACCTGGAAGCCTTGGAGGCCGTCCTCGCGGACATTCGCCGCACGGGAGTGGATGAAATTTACTGCCTGGGGGATGTGGTGGGGTACGGTGCGGACCCGGTCGGCTGCCTGGAGCGGCTGCAGCGGACCTGCGGGCTGATCTTGCGCGGCAACCATGAGGAAGCGATTCTGGATCCTGCCCAGATTCAGCACATGAATGCCTCGGCGGCCGAGGCCCTGCGCTGGACGCGCCGGCAATTGGCCCCGGCGCATGTGGCGGAAATCCGGTCCTGGCCCCTGGTCCGGGTCGGAAGCGAGGCCAGGCTCGTGCACGCCTCCCCGGATGAACCTCTGCGCTTTAATTATATTTTGAACCGCTTGGACCTGGAAAACGCCTTCCGGGCGTTTGCGGAAAAAATATGTTTCTGCGGGCATACGCATACCCCTCTGGTGGCCGAAGAAGTTGTTTCCGGGGTCATACGCCTGACCCAGGAAAGGGATTTTTCACCGGATCCGGCTTGCCGGTTGCTTGTGAATGTCGGCAGCGTCGGCCAGCCGCGGGACGGAGATCCGCGGTCGCGCTGGGTATTGGTCAGCGATCAGCCCGATCGCATTACTTTCAAGACGACGGCCTATGATGTTGAATTGGCGCACAGTAAAATCCTGAAAGCCGGCCTGCCGGTTTGCCTTGCGGATAGGCTGAAAAACGGCATTTGAATCAATTCGGCAGCAGGGTCTGAAATGAAAAATCGCGGGTTCGCAATGCCACCAAGCCCAAATTTGCACTTTCCCGGGAAATCCGGAAATGAATCGCCGTATGGTTGAAAATTGCCTAAAGAATAACGGCTTTTTCTTAAAAGGTATCATTTTTAAACACGGTCATCGGTTATTGACAAATGCAAATGAAGATTCTATAATTCAATGACTATTTATGCCGCCCAGCAGGAAACTCCGGGTTTGCACGGAGCAAAGGCGTCTGAATACCTTGCGGGATATCGATTGCCAAGTTTCAAGCGCGGAGCAAGGCATATCGGGGCCCCGGTTCGCGCTCGGGCATGCACATCCTTGCTTGGGAAAAACCGTATGGCTGTCAAACGAAATATTGATTTGGAAGGAAATAGCCTTGGGGGCGAAACTCGAACTACGAGCCGAACAAAAACTAATTTTATCCCCCATGTTGCAACATGCGTTGAAGGTGTTGCAACTTCCGGCCATGGAATTGAATTCACTGATTCGCGAGGAACTGGCGGAAAACCCCATGCTGGAGGAAAAGGAAAGCGCGGAGTCCGCCGGCGAGGAAGTATCTCCGGAAACGGAAACGGACCTGCCCGGATCCAGCCCGGAACAGACTTCCGAGGTTCAGGCGGACGCGGAGGGTTTGACCCCGGACGGATTTGACTCCGAAGCCTGGGAACAATACTTTTCGGACGATGACTACGCCCTCCCCAAGTTCGAACGGGAGCCATCGCGGGAAGTCACCGAGCTGCAGGTGACCCGCCCGCCGACCCTGGAAGAGCACCTGCTGTGGCAACTCCGGCTGGTCGCGAGCAGCGAAGAGGAATTCCGCTTGGGCGAATGGATCATCGGCAACTTGGACGAACGGGGATTTTTAACCGTACCCCTGCCTGAGATTGCCGCACAGGCACAGGCTTCCGAGGAAAGCGTCGCGGAAGCCCTGGCTACCGTCCAGGGCCTGGAGCCGACCGGCATCGGGGCCCGCGACGTCGTGGAGAGCCTGCTCCTGCAGCTGCGGAACCTCACGGAACGCAATCCCCTCGCCGAGAGGATCGTGGAGAAACACTTTGAGGACATGGAAAAACGCCAATTCGAACGCATCAGCCGGGCCGAAAAAGTGCCGCGCGAGGAGGTCCTCGCGGCCTTCCAGGTGATCACGGGACTGGATCCGTTTCCGGGGCGTCACCAATTCACGGAAGCCGTGGAATATGTTGTTCCGGACGTGATCGTGGAAAAGCATGATGACCAGTACCTCATCCTCGTCAACGATGACGGCCTGCCGGAACTCAAGGTCAGCCGCACCTACCGGCAGTTGCTCCGCCAGCGCAAGGAACTGGGCGCCGAGACCCGGAAGTATCTCGAGGAAAAACTGCAGCGCGCCGTCTGGCTGATGCGGAGCATCGAACAACGGCGCAAGACCCTGTACCGCGTGACGGAAACCATCGTGGACGTGCAGCGGGAATTTTTCGAGAAGGGCGTTGAATATCTGAAACCGCTGACTCTCCGGGAAATCGCCAACAGGCTCAACCTGCATGAATCCACCATTTCGCGGGTTACCAGCAACAAATACGCCCAGACGCCCCGCGGCGTCTTCGAACTCAAATATTTTTTCAGTCACCAGGTGATGACCACCGGCGGCGGGCAAATCTCCGCCACGGCCGTGAAGGCGGTCTTGGCCGATCTCATCGCCCAGGAAGACTCCCGCCGGCCCCTGTCGGACCAGCGCCTGACCGAACTTCTGCTCCAGCGGGGATTTCAGATCGCACGCCGCACGGTGGCGAAATACCGGGAGGAACTGAACCTGCTGCCCGCCAGTCAACGGCGGCGCCTGGCCTGACGTTTCCCGCCGGGCAGGCGGCGCCCGCAAAGGAGGAAAGGCTTTTGAAACTTACGATCACCGGCCGACATACCGCGGTTGGCAAGGAAGTGACGCAATATATCCGTAAACGCTTCAGCAAATGGTCCCAGTTTCTGCCGCCGGACATGGAGGTGCACGTCACGGTGACGGTGGAAGGGTACCGCCACCAGGTGGAGGTCAGCGCCCACAGCGGCCGCTACACTTTGAACGGACGGCAAACCACCAAGGATGTCTTCAGCGCGGTCGACCTTCTGGCGGAAAAGATGTGGCGTCAAATCTCCCGGCAGCGTGAGAAGCACCAGATCACGAAAACCGGGGTCCTGTCACCCAAAAAGCTGGAGGCCACCGTTTCCGAACGGGTGCCCGCGGAAAAACGCCCGCCGGCCAGGATTTTGCAGGTGGAGCGGTATTCCGGGAAGCCCATGACCCGGGAGGAGGCGGTCCTGCAGCTGCAGAATTCGAACCAGCCGTTTCTGGTTTTTCAGGATGACCAGAGCGGGCAGATGAACGTATTGGTGCGGCGCAAGGACGGGAATTTCAAATTAATCATCCGGGAGTAGACCCGCGCTCCCAGGCTGCTGGGAACGGGCGGAACGGCTAAAGGAGGTCGTGGCGGCATGCGTATTCTGGATTTCTTGTCGGAAAAGAACATCATGGTCGATCTCAAGGCAAAGAACAAACGGGAAGTCATCGAGGAGCTCGTGGACCTGCTGGTTAAAAGCGGCCAGGTGGCGGACAAGAAAAAAATGGTGCAGATCCTCCTGGAACGGGAAGATCTGGGGAGCACCGGCATCGGCCAGGGGATCGCCATTCCCCACGGCAAGTCGGAAAGCGCCAAAGAGTTGACGGCCGCCTTCGGTCTGTCCAAGGCGGGCGTGGCCTTCGAAGCCTTGGATGGCGAACCCGTGCACATTTTCTTCCTGTTGGTGGCCCCCGAAGGCACGGCCGGCGCCCACCTCAAGGCCCTGGCGAGGATTTCCGGGTTGCTGAAGGACAAGTATTTCCGCAAGAAGCTGATGGCCGCCCAGTCCGTCGCGGACATCGTCGAGGTCATTCAGGAGGAAGAGAAGGCTTCGCATTAACCCTCGGGTTCCCCGGGAGAATTCTCCGAGACTTGGGAGCCAGCCATGATCAACTTGCGCGTGGAAGAGTTCTACCTAGAGCAGAAAGACAAGCTCTCGCTGACGCTGATCACGCCCCCAGAAGGCCTGCAACGCAAAATCACCGTGCCCGACATCAACCGGCCCGGCCTGGCCCTGTCGGGTTACTACGATTACTTTGCCTATGAAAGAATCCAGGTCCTGGGGCGGACGGAGCTTTCCTACCTGCAGGGCTTGGAGCGCGAGAAGGTCCGGGAAATTTTCCGCAAGCTGCTGGAGTGGGAAGTCTGCTGCTTCGTCATCACCCAGGGACTGGAACCCCCCGCGGAGCTGTTGGCGGCCGTGGCGGAAAAGCGCGTGGCGGTTTTCAAATCCAAAATGCCCACCACCCGCCTGATCGCGGATCTCACCATCTTCCTGGAAGACAAACTGGCCCCGGAGACCTCCCTGCACGGGACCTTGGTGGATGTCTACGGCATCGGCGTGCTCATCCTCGGGAAGAGCGGCATCGGTAAAAGCGAATGCGCCCTGGACCTCGTGGAGCGCGGCCACCGCCTGGTGGCCGATGACCTGGTGGACATCAAACGCACCGCCGAGCGCATCCTCATGGGCTCGGGACCCGAATTGATCCGGCATCATATGGAAATCCGCGGTTTGGGAATCATCAACATCAAGAATCTGTTCGGCATCGGCGCGATCCGTGACCGCAAGCGCATCGAGCTGGTGATCAACATCGAAGAATGGGACGAAAACAAGGAATACGACCGTTTGGGGCTGGATGAGCTGACGTACACCATCCTGGAGGTGGAGCTTCCCCGCATCGTGATTCCCGTGCGTCCCGGGCGAAATCTCTCCATTATCATCGAAGTGGCGGCCATGAATCAGCGGTTGAAAAAGAGCGGCTATCATACCGCGCGCGAGTTCAATAAAACCCTGATCTCCTGGCTGCAAAACGGCGAGACGACCCCGGCGGCGCCCTGATGCTTTCGCCGCCTGCGAGCCGCCGGGACGGGCACGCCCGTCACGGCGCATCCCGGCGGGCGGCGGAGCCCAAGGAGCCAGTCATGGACGAGGACAAGAAGACGGCCGCCGGTTCGACCCGGGAACGGTGGGAGCCCCGCTTTTCCTGGCGTTGGCTGCACCCCGGCATGCGCCTGAAACGCTGGTTGTTCCTGCTGTTGTTGTCCGCGCTGGTGGTCGGAGCCGGTTTATCGGGCCTGCTCGGGCAGACCTTCGGCAATTTTGAACTGAAGTTGATCAACGTGCGCCCCCTGGCCAAACAGATCCAGAGCCTGCGTTTCATCGACTTTGTGCTGCTCGCCTTGGGACTGGTCGGCATGGTGGTCGCCGTCCGGCGGGCGCTGTACGCGGTTTTCACCATCCTGCTGCCTCCCAAAGAACGGGAAATCACGCCCGTGACCCTGAAGCGGCTGCGCTTGAAGCGCGGGCCCAAACTGGTGGCCATGGGCGGCGGCACGGGCCTGCCCATGGTGCTTTCCGGCCTCAAGGATTACACGGCCAATTTATCCGCGATCGTCACCATGGCGGACGACGGCGGCAGCTCGGGCCGCCTGCGCCGCGAATATCAGGCCCTGCCGCCCGGGGACCTGCGCAACTGCCTCATTGCCATGGCCGAGACCGGGCCGCTGATGAACAGCCTGTTCCGCCACCGTTTCCGCGGCGAGGGAGGCGGCATCGAGGGGCACTCATTCGGCAATTTGTTCATCACCGCCCTCGCCGAGATAACCGGGGATTTTGCCTCGGGCGTCAAGGCCGCCAGCCGCGTACTGGCCGTCAGCGGCCAGGTGCTGCCCGTGACCTTGGATCCCGTGGTGTTGGAGGCCGAACTGCAGGACGGCACCCTCGTGCAGGGGGAATCCCGGATCGGCCAGAGCCGGCAACCGATCCGCCACCTGCGCCTCATTCCGGAGAATGCGCGGCCGGCGCCGGATACGCGGGAAGCCATCGCCCAGGCCGACGCGATCATCCTGGGGCCGGGGAGCCTGTTTACGAGTATCCTGCCGAATCTGCTGGTGCCCGGAATCTTGGACGAGCTCGCGTCCTCGCGGGCGGTGAAAATTTACGTGTGCAACCTCATGACCCAGCCGGGGGAGACGGACGGTCTTTCGGTCGCGGACCATGTCCGCATCCTCCGGGACTATACCCGCCCGGATCTGATCCAATATGTCTTGGCCAACACCGAGGCTCCGAGCAAGGAGCTGAAGACCCGTTACGAGGCGGATGGAGCCTTTCCCGTATTGGCGACCGAGAGCGACCGTGAACAGCTGGAAAACTGGGATATCACCTTGATTCGGGCGCACCTGGCGGCGGGCGGAGACTTTTTCCGCCATGATCCGGGGCGCTTAGCGCGGGTCATCCTAAAGCTCGTGGTCATTTAAACCGGGCCACGACACGGTGGGGGGCGCAGGATGGTTCATATACTGATCACCACTCATGGCGGCTTGGCGCGTGAATTATTGCGTACCGCGGAGTTGATCGTGGGGACCCAGCCGGATCTGGCGCCGATCTGCCTGGAGCCTCACGAAGGCATCGAGGATATCAAACAGAAGTTGTTGGAGTACCTCCGGCGGCATCAAACGGACGCCGATGGTTTCCTGGTCCTGGTGGACATGTTCGGCGGAACTCCCAGCAACGTGGCCCTGGAACTGGCGCAGACGCATCCGATCCGGGTCGTGACCGGGGTGAATCTGCCCATGCTGTTGGAAACCATCACCCACCGTCTCCTGATGGATCTCCCGGCCCTGGCGGAGTTTGTCCATAAAAAAGGCAAACAAAGCATCATCCAGGCCAATGATCTATTCAAAGAGGCGGACGGCGGGAGCTAGGGATGGCGGCGAAACTCGTATTGGTGCGGATTGACGACCGCCTGCTCCACGGGCAGGTGGCCATCGGCTGGGTGAAGGCCACCATGCCCACGCATCTGGTCGTGGCCAACGACGCCGTCGCCGGCGATCCCGTACAGCGCAGCCTGATGGAGCTTGCGGCACCGTCCACCCTGAAAGTCACCATCTGCCGGGTGCAGGACACGGCCTCCCTGTGCAACGGCATACAGCTGCATGGACAGAGAGTCCTGCTGTTGTTCGCCAATCCCCGGGATGCCCTGCAGGCCGTGACCGACGGCCTGGAGGTGAAGGAAATCAACGTGGGGGGGTTGCGTTACCAACCGGGAAAACGGCAGATCATGAAGGCGGTTTCCATCGACGCCCAGGACAGCGACTTTTTCCGGAAGCTCATCGAACGCGGGATTGCGGTGAAGGTGCAGATGGTGCCGACCGACGATCCCGTGGATATTCGCAAATATCTCGCGCCCTAGGGGGCGTGCCGCCCCCGGTCGCTCCCCAGGACCCGCGGGTTGGGATCTTTTCAAGGAGGCGCATGGTGGAGCAGGTCCTATGGCTGTCCGCCGTCGGCGCGTTCCTGGCCCTGGATCACTCCCTCCTGGGCCAGTTCATGATTTCGCAGCCGCTCGTGGTCGGGGCG
>Ga0315542_1002202_pt1 | contig 11924 bp, 9 predicted proteins | sample SalMarSW160120MG_FD_202541 | JGI IMG/M metagenome (GOLD analysis project Ga0315542, IMG submission 202541) | Salt marsh sediment microbial communities from the Plum Island Ecosystem LTER, Massachusetts, United States - Salt Marsh Sediment SW1601-20 ... | reverse complement strand
TGGACCGGATTCGTTCCTCGTCGTCGACGACCAAGATCCGCTCTTGTCGCATGGTGGTCATGGTAGGGAGCCCTCCGTTGGTGGTCTACGATCCGACGCCCTGCTCCGTCGGGGTGGTGACGATGGCGTCAAAGTCGGCCGGCGAGATGTATACGGGGGTGTAGGTGAGACCTCGCTGCTCGAGATTCCTGACGAACGCTCGCATGTGGTTGCGAGAGCCCATTTCGAGGTTCGCGTACACGAGTGCGATATCGGGCGTTTCGGTGTCCCGGGCCTGCAGGTCCGCGATGTCGAGATCCTCGATCGTTGCTCCGACGGTGAGGGCTGCCTGGAGTGACTGACTGCCTTGCGCGATCAGGTCGTTGTACACGTTCTGGAGATCAGGGTTCGTGAACTCTCCCGGGGCCGTTGCAGCGGCCGGATCGTCGATCCCGTAGCGATCGAGCAGCTGAAGGACTGCGTCCATGTGGGTCTGCTCGGACGACGCGATGTTCGAGAAGGGTCGGAGACCCCACAGGTCATACAGAGCGAGGTACACGTCGCGAGCGAGTTTCTCTTCCTCTCTCATCCACAGGAGCCCGTCGATTTCCTCCTGGGTGAGTGTGGTCAGGGGGATTGCATCGAGGTTCGTTTGAAGTGCCTGGGCCTCGACGGATATGGCGCCATTGCTGTTGACGCTCGTTGCGTCGGCCAGGGTCGTCGACGTGGCTGCGGTGTCGGTTGTCATCGGTGCCGACTGTGCCGAGCACGCGCCGAGGAAGAGCGCCGCCGCAAGGCCGAGGGCCAGCGGTGTCTTCAGTCTCTTCATGGTCATCTCCATTCATCGGGAAGGGGGCGTCTCGGTAGAGACGCCCCCCAGTGCTATCGATCTCTCGGCTAACGGCCGCCCCTGTGGCCCATCTGCCGGCCCATCTGCTGCTGTGAGCCCGAGCCTTGGTTGTCGCACACACCGTCACCGTCGACGTCCACGAAGTTGTCTCCTGAGCCGCCTTGTGCCATGCCGGCGGCGTTGTCGCACACACCGTCACCGTCGACGTCCACGAAGTTGTCACAGACACCGTCGCCGTCAACGTCGACGAAGTTCTCGCCGGCTCCGGCGCCGAACGCCTGGCCGGTCTCTCCGGCGTTGCTGTGGCTGTGGCCGTATGCGTTTCCGTTGCCGTTACCGACGGTTGCTGCAACAGGAGTGCTGTCGGGGGTGGCGGCGATCGCCACTGCTGCGACGACACCAACCACCAGTGCCACGGTGGTCAGTGTGATGATGATCTTGCGCTTCATTGCTGAACTCCTTCTCTGGGGTTTCTACGGATAGTCTCGGACAGGGACATCGAGGAGCCGTGTGGCGAATATGAAGTCTCCATGAAGCCGGAACGGCGAACAGATGTTCGAGTATCCTGGCTTCATGGCGGTCGAAGCCACGATCCTGCACGCCGATCTCGACTCGTTCTACGCGTCCGTCGAGCAACTGAAGGACCCGAGCCTGCTTGGCAAGCCGATGGCGGTCGGGGCGGGGGTTGTGCTTGCCGCTTCATACGAGGCGAAGATGTTCGGTGTGCGCGGCGGCATGTCCACACGGCGGGCGAAGGAACTGTGCCCCCGGCTGCTCATGGTGGGGGGTCACTTCTCCGAGTATCAGCGTCTCGGGGATGCAGCCATCGACATCATGCGTGACTTCACGCCGCTTGTGGAGCGCATCTCCATCGACGAGGCATTCCTCGATGTTGCAGGCTCGGTCCACCTGTTTGGATCTCCGACCGACATGGCTGTCGCAATCCGGGCCCGCGTGAGAGAGGAACTGGGACTCCCCGTGTCCGTTGGAATCGCCCGCACCAAGCACCTCGCGAAGATCGCATCCCAGGTCGCCAAGCCCGATGGGCTCCTGCACGTGCCGCCGGACCGGGAACTCGAGTTCCTCCATCCGCTTCCGGTCGAACTCATGTGGGGTGTCGGACCGGTCACCAAGGGACGACTTGCAGAGATGGGCATCCACACGATCGGGGAACTCGCCGAAGCACCCGGAGGGTCACTCGACCGGCTTCTTGGATCAGCGATTGGCAACAAACTCGGTGCGCTTGCTTGGAACCGTGACCCGAGAGGGATCGAGCAGCACGCGAGCGTTGCGTCTGTGAGCGCCCAGTCGGCACTTGGTCGCGTCGGCGTTTCCGACGAGATGATCCAGCGAACGATCCGTCACCTGGCCGACAGGGTGGCGACGAGACTGCGAGCCAAATCCAAAGCCGGACACACCGTGACTGCGAAGGTACGGTTCGTCGATCTGAGATCGGTCACTCGGTCGGCCACACTTCCGGCCGCCGTGTCGGTGACGCCGATCATCGCTGAAGTCGCCGAGAACCTCGTTCGTGGAGCCTTGGCCGATCATCCGGATGTGCGCGAGATCTCGCTCTTGGCGATCGGGGTGTCCGGCTTGGTTCTGGAGTCGTCGCTCCAGCTCGAGCTCCCGCTCGACCTCGAAGGGGCCGCGACGCGTCCGGGGAGCGAATCCGGTTCGTCGCGGTGGGCACTCGACAAGGCCGTTGACGAAGTGAGGTGCAAGTTCGGCAAGACATCTATCGGGTACGCCTCGGTCGTACTCAACGATGGCCATGCGGTCCCGGACGAATTCAGGGAGCTCGCCGAGCACTAGGAGAGCGTCCAGTCGGAGCCCGACGCTCTGTGGTCTCGCGCCAGATGTGGTTGCGCTCCCTCACCTACCCTTGTGACAGAGCGAAAGGGAGCTGCATGAAGACCAGGATCACCGAGCTGTTCGGCGTGGAGCATCCGATTGTCCAAGGCGGCCTCATGTGGATAGCGACGGCCGAGCTGACGTCCGCTGTCGCCAACGCCGGCGCCATAGGCTTCATGACAGCCCTCACTCACGAGACGCCGGAAGGTCTTCGGGATGAGATCCGACGATGCCGCGACATGACCGACAGGCCATTCGGCATAAACCTCACGTTTCTCCCAACACTTCGACAGCCCGACTACGCGGGTTACTTCCAGGTGTGCGCCGAAGAAGGGATCGAGTTCATCGAGACGGCGGGCCGCAACCCCGAGCCGTTCATGCCCATGATCAAAGAAGCAGGCATGAAGGTGATCCACAAGTGCACCTCTGTGCGGCACGCGCTGAAGGCCCAGACGATCGGGTGTGACGCCGTATCGATCGATGGGTTCGAGTGTGCGGGCCACCCCGGGGAGGACGACGTCACCTCGCTCGTACTCCTCCCGGCGACCGCCGACGCGCTGCACATCCCGATCGTTGCGTCGGGCGGGTTCGGAGACGGGAGAGGACTGGTCGCTGCTCTGGCCCTTGGAGCCGACGGCATGAATATGGGTACACGGTTCGTCGCCACCCAGGAAGCCCCGCTGCACCCATCCGCGAAACAAGCGATCCTCGACCACAACGAAACCGAGACGACCCTCATCATGCGTTCGCTGCGCAACACCGAGAGAGTTCTCGACAACGAGACCGCTCGCAAGGTGATCGAGATCGAGCGCACCGGCACGGCAACAATCCAGGATCTGATCCCGTACGTCTCCGGCAAGAGAGGGCTTCAGGAGGTGGTCCGCCTCGGCAACACGGAAGGCGGCACGATGGCTGTCGGTCAGGTGATGGGTCTCATTCACGACATCCCGACAGTCGCCGAACTGATCGAAGGGATCATGCTCGAGGCCGAGGAGATCATAGGTCAGACACTGCCAGGACTGCTGGGCGGTTGATGCCTGTTCGCCGTCAACTGTCGGCTTGCTTGTAGGCCTTGATGCCCTGGGTGATGGACCCGTGGAAGTGATCCAGACCGATCGCGTCCAGGACACCGCTGGCCTTCATCACTTCACGGATCGGGTCGCGAACCCTGGCAAAACCGAGTTCGATGTTTCGATGCGTGAGTTCACCGTGAAGCTCGAGGAGATGCTCGGCCGCCGTCGAATCAAGATCGTTGATGCCTTCCGCATCCACCAGGACAGCTCTGCTCTGACCCTTCACCACGAGCCGTTCCACCTCCCGCACGAAATACCCGGCGTTGGTGAAGATCAAGGGTGCTTCGAAACGGAAGACGAGAAGACCGGGGACTGTCTTTCCGTCAGGGTGCAACGAGATGTCCTGATAGACATGCCCAGAAGTCTTGCCCAGAACGGCAACTCGTGGCCTGCTCGCGCCACGAATCAGCAGAAGAAGGTCGAGAGCGACGCCCGCTCCGATGCCGGGTAGCACGCCCAAGACGAGCACGCCCAGCATCGCTGCCATCGCAATGAGCAGCTCGGATCGGCTGACCCGCCTGAGCCGCTTGAAGTACTCCGGGTTGGCCAGGGCGAGCATTGCTTCGATCACGACCGCCGCGAGAGCCGCGTGGGGAAGATGCGTGAAGAAGGGGGTCAGCAGCAGCAGCGTTCCAACGACGAGCAGTGCACTGATCAGGTAGGCGAGCTGGGATCTCACGCCGGCCGCCAGTCCGATGGCGGTCTTCGAGAAACTGCCGACGGCGACGAACCCGCCGCTGAGGCCCGTGCCGATGTTCGCGGCGCCAAGCGCGAGCAGTTCCTGATTCGGATCCGAAGTCTCTCCCGTTTGGGCCGACGCAGTCTTGGCGCAGCCGAGGGTCTCTGCGTATCCCAACAGGACAACGGCGAGAGCGCCCGACAGTAGCGAGCCGTAGGTCTCCATGGAGATGGGAGGCAGGCTGAGCTTCGGGAAACCGGTTGGGATGATTCCAACTGTCGAGACCCCGTGTTGTTCGAGGCCGAGGACCGCCGTTGCGATGAGTGCAGCCGCGACCGTGGTCAATGCTGCCGGTACCTTCTTGACGTACGTCCGCAGGACCCAGAGGAGGAAGAGGGAAGTGATCCCGATCACGACGGTTGCCGGATTGGCCCTTGCGACTTCCGTGATGACGTGCCAGGTCTCCTGGAAGAAGCGGGCCCGGTACGGCGCAAGACCGAGAAGCGTCGGGACTTGGCCGATGATCGTCACCAACACGACCCCCGCGATGAAGCCTTGCATGACGGGACGCGAGATGAAATCCGCCACCCATCCGAGCCGCAGCACACCGAACAGGAGAAAGAGGAGCCCTACGAGGATCGCGAGAGCCGATGTCAGCGCTGCATACTCGGCCGATCCGCTGACAACGAGTGCCCCTACGGTCGCAGCCGAAACGAGCGCCGTGGCCGAATCGGTTCCGACAACCATGCTTCGAGAACTACCGAAGAGCGCGTAGGCGATCAGAGGGAGAGGGATCGTGTAGAGGCCCATCACCGGACTGACACCTGCGATGCCGGCGTAGGCCATCGCCTCTGGAACCAGCACCGCCCACATGGTTACACCGACGAGGAGATCGGGTCTCAGCCACTCGCGGCGGTAGCCATGCAGCCACGGAAGCTGGTGCAAGAGGCGTGTGAGGAAACCGTCCCTCATACCTGGAGAATAGGGCGGTGTGTACGTGGCGACCGAGTTGCCGCCCTGCTACTCGATCTCGGGCCTTCCCGAGGCCTCGAGTTGCTCCACGATCCTCTTGACGAGTTGGGAATGTTCCATCGAAGACACGAGCAGCGCATCGGGTGTTTCCACGACGATCACTTCGTCGAGTCCGATGACGGCGACGAGTCGGCCGTATGATCGAACGTAAGAGCCGGACGTCCCGATCGTCAGCACGTCGCCGACAAGGGCGTTACCGTCCTCGTCCACGTCAGAGATGTCCCAGAGTGCAGCCCACGAGCCGATGTCATTCCACCCTGCGTCGAGGGGAACAACGACGGCATCCGACGTTCGTTCCATGACCGCGTAGTCGATCGAATCCCCTTCGATAGCGCTGAAGGACTCGGGATCCACGCGCACCGCACCGTTGCCTTTTGCCGCTCGAGATGAAGCCTCGCGGACGTTTCGCAGCATGCCTGGCCGATGCTTTGCCAGCTCTTCGAGATACCTGGAGGCGCGGAATACGAACATTCCGCTGTTCCACAGGTATTCGCCCGAGGCGATGTAGTTGGCTGCGATTGCCGCGTTGGGTTTCTCGACGAATCGCGAGACGGTGAACGCCCCACCGATCGGAGCACCTTTCTCGATGTACCCGTATCCGGTCTCGGGCGCCGTAGGAACGATGCCGAACGTGACGAGGCTTCCCGTCTCGGCGAACGGAACCGCGATACGGACGGCTTCATGGAACGCGTCGAGGTCGGTGATGATGTGGTCTGCGGGACTGATCAGGAGCAACGGATCGGAACCGTCGGCAGTTGCATACAGAGCGGCCAGTGCGGCCGCAGGCGCTGTGTTGCGCCCGACAGGTTCGACAATCAGAGTGGTATCAGGTGCTTGGTTGCGCACCATGTCCACTTGGGATGCTCCGGTGACGATGATTGGTGTCCGTGCACCCTCGAGACCGGCAAGTCGTTTGATCGTGCTTTGGATCATGGTCCGATCACCGTGGAGAGCAGTGAACTGCTTGGGGGTGGATCTGCGGGAAACGGGCCAGAGCCGCGTGCCGACCCCTCCTGCAAGGATGACGGGAATCAAGGGGGTGGTCATTGGATCACCTTCGCTCGTGTGACGTCTTCTTGTGTCTGGAGGAGTTCGACCATCGTTTCGGCTCGTTCGTTGTCGACCTCGGCTCGCATGCGACCTCCCGTGTCACCGAGGCGTCGAAACGTGACGTCCTGGGCAGACGGGTCGATCTTCGTCATCATCTTCCAAGTCTTCGAGAATGCCGCAGCATCGTCGAGCAAGACTTCCACCGTGATCAGATTCGCCCCCACTCTCGAGCGGAGGAACCCGTCGATGATCCGCAGGCCGAAGAGAACCAGGAGAACGACCGCCGTGGCAACGAAGGCGAGGAGCAGTCTTCCGGCTCCCGCCGCCATCCCTATTGCCGCCACGGTCCAGAGACCCGCCGCTGTCGTCAGACCTTGGACTGTAGGACCCTCCTTGAAGATCGCTCCGGCCCCGAGAAAGCCGATACCGGTCACGATTTGGGCAGCTACGCGAGCCGGGTCGGACGTGTGGCCGAACGCGTTCAACGACAGCACGGTGAAGAGCGCCGATCCGAGTCCAACGAGCATATGGGTTCGGAATCCGGCCGCTTTCAGTTGCGACTCACGCTCGAAACCGATCGCGCCGGCGAGAAGCGCCGCAACGAGGAGCCGCCCGGCATCACCAAACACCTGCATATCCATCTCAGATTCCTTTGAACTCGGGTGGACGCCGTTCGACGGCCGCGGTGATGCCCTCGGCGAAGTCCTCCGAGTTGAGAAATGCCGCGTTCCAGAGCGCCATGTAGTCGAGCGCTTCGTCGACCGTGCGGTTCGATCCGGCCCTGAGTATCTGCTTGATACCTCTGGTGACCAGCGGGGAGTTCGCGGCGATGTCGTCGGCGAGGGCCTGTGCTGCTTCGTAAAGGACAAGGGTGTCGGGGTAGACGCGGTTGACGAGCCCAATCCGCTCGGCTTCGTTGGCATCAACATCCCGACCGGTGAACACCATTTCTGCAACATGCCCCGGGGCGATCAGGCGTGGGAGTCGCTGCATGGTGCCCACGTCGGCGATCATCCCGAGGCGTGTCTCCCGTACCGAGAAGATGGCGTCGGCTGCCGCGAGACGAATGTCGGTGGCGGTGATCAAGTCGACGCCGGCGCCGATGCAGTGACCGTGGATGGCAGCAATCACCGGAAGCGAGGTTTCCGACAGGGACGAGAAGGAGTGCTGGAGGCGCTTGATCTCCTGGTAGACGTTGACGCGGCCGGCGACGTCGGCGCCGATTGGGAATCCTGCAAGATCGGTCAGATCGATACCAGCCGTGAATGAACGTCCTCTGCCGGCAACAACGATGGCACGAGCACCGGTCTCTTCGATCGCCCGGACCGCCTCGGGCAGCGCGGTCCACATCGCCTGGTTGAAGGCGTTCAGCTTGTCGGGGCGGTTCAGCCAGATCGTCGCGACGTGCTGTCGATACTCGATCTCGATAACGTCCGGGGTCACGACAGCAGGTTAGGCGACCGGAAGGAGCGGTTCATGCGGTACCGACAGATGGGGCAATGGGGACTGAAGATCTCGGAAATCTCGCTCGGAGCGTGGACCACCTATGGCGGTTCGGTCAAGGACCGCGAGTTGATCACCGAGATCACACGGACCGCGTACGAGGGTGGCATCAACTTCTTCGACAACGCCGACGCCTACGCACGCGGAGCGGCGGAGGAGGTCATGGGCGAGGTCCTCTCTGAGTTCCCGCGTAGCACGCTCGTGATGTCGTCCAAGGTGTACTGGGGCATGTCCGATGACGTCAATGACAGAGGCTTGTCTCGCAAGCATCTGCGCGAATCGATCGTTCGCTCGCTAGGGCGGCTCCGCACCGACTATCTCGATCTCTACTTCGCCCACCGCTATGACGAGACCGTGCCGATGGAGGAGATCGTCACGACCTTCAGCGGTCTGGTGGACGAGGGCAAGATCCTCTACTGGGGAACCTCTGAGTGGCCGGCGGCGAGGATCGTCGAAGCAGTCGCGTTCGCCCGGAGCAATGGGCTACACCCGCCGGCCTGCGAACAGCCCCAGTACTCGATGTTGTATCGCGACAGGGTCGAGCGGCGGATCATGCGAGAGACTACGGCTGCCGGGATGGGGATGGTCGTGTGGAGTCCGCTCGGGGGCGGGTTGCTGACCGGCAAGTACGACGAGGGGTTCCCGGAAGGGTCCCGTTTCGCCGAGAACGAACAGCTCAAGGAGTGGGAGTACAGCGAGGAGGGGCGCGAGAAAGCCAAGGCGCTGAAGCCGATCGCCGACGAGCTGGGCTTGACGAGATCGCAGCTCGCCCTTGCCTGGGTGCTGCGCCGGCCGGAGGTGACGAGCGCGATCACGGGGGCGACGAAGGTCGCCCAAGTCGAGGAGAGCCTGGGCGCCGCCGATGTCGAGATCCCGGAAGAGGTGCTGGAGAAGATCGACGCGGTGATCGGGTAGTGCCTTCCTGTCTGTTCCTGTCAAGCTCATGGTCGCTGTGCGTCGTCAGGATTGACAAGAACGACAGGGTGAGGGTTCACTGAATGGTCACCTGGCGGCCAGGTACTGGGGAGGTGCGAGCAGCTAGGCTGGCCTTGGTTATATCGCTGAAGGGGCACGCCGCTGTGTGGAGAAGGGATCGGGGCTGGACCGTGACATCGGTTCGCTGGCCATTCATGTCTCCCCTTGCTGCGCGCGCCCTCTGAAGGAGGGCAATGTGAAAGGGAAGAGATGGGCCGCGCTTGCGGTCTTTGCAATGGTGGTCGCGCTCTTGCCATTGAGCGCCGTACCCGCGGCAGCCGGGTCTGGGCCGTCGGTCTTCATTAATGAGCTGCACTACGACAACGCGTCTACAGATACAGGTGAGGCGGTTGAGGTAGCGGGCCCGGCTGGAACGGACTTGACCGGGTGGAGCATCGCTTTGTACAACGGGAGTGCTACTCAGCTCAAGGTATATGACACAATCACCCTGTCGGGTGTGATCCCGGATCAGGAGTCGGGGTACGGAACGCTGGCGTTTCCCAGGGCAGGCATCCAGAACGGGTCACCTGACGGGCTGGCGCTGGTTGATGCTTCGGACGCCGTGGTGCAGTTCCTCTCATATGAGGGGTCCTTCACTGCAGCCAGTGGCCCTGCGAACGGGATGACGAGCACCGACATTGGTGTGTCGGAGAGTGGTTCTGATCCCGTGGGCTACTCGCTGCAGTTGACCGGGACGGGTACGTCCTATGGTGACTTCACGTGGGCTGCTCCGATGGCGAGCACGTTCGGAGCAGTCAACACCGGCCAAACCTTCGGGGGTGGTAGCCCAACAGTGCTGCCGTTCATCAATGAGTTGCACTATGACAACACTGGTACAGACACCGGTGAGGCGATTGAGGTTGCGGGTCCTGCGGGGACGGATCTGACCGGGTGGAGCATCGTGCTCTACAACGGGAACGGCGGTGCTCCGTATGGAAGCACGGTTTCGCTGTCGGGCACGCTCGCGGATGCTGGAGACGGGTACGGGTTCGTGGTTGTGAACTACCCGTCGAACGGCATTCAGAATGGGTCACCGGATGGGATTGCGCTCGTCGATGCGTCCGATGCGGTCGTGCAGTTCCTGTCGTATGAGGGATCGTTCACAGCTGTGGGTGGCCCCGCGGACGGCATGACGAGCACCGACATCGGTGCCACGGAGGATGGGTCGACCGCTGTTGGTGATTCGCTTCAGTTGCAGGGGACTGGGACGACCTACGACGACTTCACGTGGGGTGGTCCGATCCCGAACACGTTCGGTGCAGTCAACACCGGCCAAACCTTCGGCGAGATCACCGACTTCCCGGTTGAGGTGTCCTGTGAGGACATCGCGACGGAAATCGGAACAGCCACATCCGCCGGAGTGTCGGCGAGTGACGCGGATGGCACAGTCACGCAGATGTCACTCAGCGTCGATCCCGAAGCTACGGGCATCACCCTCACGTCGTTCAGTCCCGCCGACACCACTGGTGGCGAGGCAACGGCCGAGATCAGCGTCGGTGCGGACGTACCGGCGGGGCACTACTCGGCCACGGTAACGGCAGAGAACAACGATGATCCGGTGCAGACAGGGACCTGTGACCTGACGATCGTCGTTCACCCGCTGGTGACCAACAGCATCTACGAGCTTCAGTACACGACAGAAGCGGACGGAAGCTCGACCTTCGTTGGACAGACGGTCGTCACCGAAGGTGTCGTCACGGCGGTCTTCGGCAACAACGCGTTCATCCAGGATGGGACCGGCCCATGGACCGGAATCTACCTGTATGGATCGAGCGGCACTCTCTCGATTGGAGACGTCGTGCACGTCGAGGGCGACGTGAGCGAGTACTACGGCCTGACCGAGATCGGAGTCTCCGACGTGTGGGTTGTCGGGTCGGCGACCGTGCCGGCGCCTGCGCTGCTCACTACCGGCGAAATCGGTCAAGAGCAGTGGGAGTCCGTGTTCGTGGCCGCGCAAAACGTGACGGTCGCCAACGAGGACCTCGGGTACGGCGAGTGGTCGGTGGATGACGGCTCGGGTTCGATTGTCATCGACGACATCGGGTCCTACAGCTACGACCCCACGAACGGCGATAACATCGCGTTCATCCAGGGCCCGCTCAACTACACCTTCAGCGCCTTCAAGATCGCGCCTCGGTTCAACAACGACATCGTCGTGTCGGTGATGCCGATCGGCGAGGTTCAAGGGTCCGTCGGGGATACCGACAATGGGGCGACGTTCACGTCACCATATGAGGGTCAACCTGTGGTGGTCAGAGCGGTCATCACGGAGCAGATCCTGGCGAGGACGAGTTCCGGATACGACAGCTGGGGGTACTTCCTTCAGAACACGCTCGCCACGGCGGACTCCGATCCGAACTCGTCGGACGGTGTCTACCTGTACACGGGCAAGTACGACGACATCTACTACAACGGTTCGTACTACGTGCCACAGGTCGGTGACGAACTGATTCTCAGGGGTACTGTCAGCGAGTACTACGACCTGACCGAGCTGTCGGGCCTGTCCATCCTGGCGGTCGTTCGGCACGGTGTCGACCTCGACACCGAGGTGCCGGCGGTTGTGGCGAATCCGCCCAACAACCTCGACGACGCGCACCGGTACTGGGAGCGTCTCGAGGGCATGCGGGTGGAAGTGCCGGCGGGCAGCACCACCCTGAGCCCGAGAAACGTGTTCGCGAGCACACTCGACGGCGAGGTGTGGCTGGCCGCCCCCGGCAGTGAGATCTCCGGTCTCACCGGCTACGAGCAGCGAGCCTTCCGTGACGGGCGCAACGTCGCCGATTTCGAAGGCAACGGCTTCCGGATCGTGCTGGGTAGCTTGGGCATCAAGGCCACGGCGGGCGACAACACTGCGTTGATCGCTCCCGTGCGGACGTTCGACACGATCACCGAGCCGGTTGTTGGAGCCGTCTACTACTCGTATTCGAAG
>Ga0315542_1002201_pt1 | contig 11925 bp, 8 predicted proteins | sample SalMarSW160120MG_FD_202541 | JGI IMG/M metagenome (GOLD analysis project Ga0315542, IMG submission 202541) | Salt marsh sediment microbial communities from the Plum Island Ecosystem LTER, Massachusetts, United States - Salt Marsh Sediment SW1601-20 ... | reverse complement strand
AGCGTCGAGCATGCACGGAATAATGCCGCCGCTATGAATTTTCGGTTAACGGAGGAGGAGACTGGGAGGTTGGAAGAGATCTCCCGGGATTTCAAATAATTAGCAGATTGAGAAAGTTTAATTTGTCGGCAGCGGAAATCTGATTTATCCGCGCCATCCGTAATTTATTTTGGCAATATTGCAATCTAAAAGATGCTCGTCCAGATTTGAAGAGACGAGCATCTTTATTTAGAATCTGATTATTTACTCCGGCTTCCACTCCGGTATGCGGCCCGGTGTCCACGGCGCGCCGGCATCTTCCATTTTGGAATCCAGGTTCTTCAAATCCACATCCGCTAATTGCTTCAGTTTGGCAAGCTGCAGGCTGAATTCTTCTCCCGCAATCCGATAAGCCTTCTGCTGGGTTTCAGTCGGCGCGGAAGTGGAGCGCCACTGATCCCACACGATATTTTGTACCCGCTGCGCGATAGATGGCAACTGGTTGCCGTTGCGACTGCTGATGGTTTGGTCACCGGTGAGTGCCCGTAAGATATCGGTATTTTGTTTGTCAATCGCATTGGCCTGATCCAACAGTGCGGTTGCCGCAGCCGGTGTCTGCTTGAAAGCCGCCTTCAGGTATTTGATTCGCTGATCCAGCTCCCTGGCTGCTCTGACCGAACCCAGCACTGCCCGCCGCAGGTCGGCCACCTTACGCTGGAATTCCACTAACGCTGCGCGGTCGGCAGCCGGCAGCGAAACGCTTCCCAGCACCGAAGCGGTAAATTTCTGAGGTCCGGCGATTTGTGTGAGCTTCCCATTTACGCTCTTGGAGAGGGTTACTGAATAATTTCCGGGCATGGCCAGCGTACCGGAAGATTCCTCGTCATCTTCATCAGAACTTCCTGTTTGGGATTTATCCAATTCCACAGGAGCTTCGTCCGGATAGCGCAAATCCCAGGCGACGCGGTTAATCCCGGCTTTAGCGGGTGCGGTAAGCCGCCGAACGGCATCACCGGTTTCATCATAAACCGTGAAAAGCAGGTAGGGTGCCTCTTCTTCGTCCTCCGCACGGAGCTCATCCCAACTGGGATAGGGGACCGTTTTTCCCTCCTTGATCAGTTCTTTTTCTTTATCCTGCCGGATTTCCTTTTTGGTCTTGATGGATTCCTTCAAATAGTAGGTAAAGGTTGCCCCGAACGGCGGATTGTCGGCGGCGTAAAAAGAGCCACCCTGCGATCCGGTGCCGGTGCGGGTGGGAATGTACATCCATGCATCTTTTACCGGTAGTAATTGGCTTTCCTGTTCCAGCGCAGCGGTAGTAATTTCGCGCAGCGGGCTGTAATTATCCAGAACATAGAAGCTGCGGCCAAATGTGCCCAGCACCAGGTCGATCTCGCGTTGCTGAATTGCGATATCCCTGACTGCGATAGTAGGCAGGCCGCCTTTTAGCTGCACCCACTTTTGCCCGCCATCCACTGTGAAAAAGACGCCGAACTCGGTGCCCACGAAAAGCAAACTGGGTTTTACGAAATCTTCCGCAATTGTATAAACGGCACCACTGTCCGGCAGTGTGGCGGCAATGGATTTCCAGCTTTTTCCGGCATCGGTGCTTTTCATCAGGTAGGGCTTGAAATCCGCATTTTTATGATTGTCAAAAGCGGCGTAAACAGTGCCGGCATCGAATTGCGAGGCTAACAGGCAGCTCACATAAGTCATATCCGGCACACCTGCAATTTTATCGATTTTGCGCCAGTTCTTGCCGCCGTCCCCGGTTACCTGTACCAGGCCATCGTCGGTGCCCACGTAAATCAAACCCTCTTTCAGCGGCGATTCGGTAAGTGAAACAATCGTGCCGAAAAGCGATGTTGAGGCATTCTTGGAAACGGCATCAACACTCCATACTTTTCCCATCACCGGTAACTTGTTGCGGTCGATCTGGCGGGTGAGGTCGGGGCTGATTACCTGCCAGGAGTCGCCGCGGTCGTCACTGCGAAACAGCTTGTTGGCGGCGAAATAGAGGCGGGTGTGGGAATGCGGGCTGATGATCAGAGGAGAATCCCAGTTCCAGCGGTAAGGTGCGTCGTCCTTGCCTTCCTGTGGCTTGATGCCCATGGATTCGCCGCTTTTTTTGTTGTAGCGAACCAGGTCGCCGTATTGCGCCTGGGCGTAGACAATATTCGCATCTTCGGGATCGATCTGCGACTCGAATCCGTCCCCGCCATTGGTGACGAACCAGTCGGAGTTGACAATTCCCATTTGACTGGTGGTGCGGGACGGGCCGCCCATGCTATTGTTATCCTGCGTTCCGCCATAAACGAAATAGAACGGTTTGGTGTTATCCACGGACACCCGATAAAATTGGGTGATTGGCAAATTGGCTTTGAAATTCCAACTGGCGCCCCGGTCGAAGCTTTCATAAACGCCGCCGTCCCCCCCAATCAAAAGATAATCGGGATTTTTGGGATTGATCCACAACGCGTGGTCGTCCACGTGGCGCGATTTATTCCCCAGGCGGTTGAACGTTTTTCCGCCATCGACCGTCACCATGGTAAATGTGTTGAGGGAATAGACGCGGTCGACATCCACCGGATCGGCAATTATCTCATTATAGTACTGCGGACTTGTCGTCATATAGCTACTGCGTTTTTCCCACGAAGCGCCGCGGTCCATCGAGCGGAAGAATCCACCCTGGCCATCTGCGGCTTCAATAATGGCGTAAACCACATCGGGATCCGCCGGGGAAAGCGCCAACCCAATTCGTCCCAGGTCAACTTTAGGAATTCCGGATGTGAGCTTGTTCCAGGTGGCGCCGGCATCGGTGGATTTGTAAATGGCGGATTCCGGCCCGCCATTGATCAGCGTGAAAACATGGCGCCGGCGCTGGTAGGCTGCGGCATAAAGCACATCCGGATCGCGGGGGTCCATGGCGATATCCGTAACGCCGGTATTTTCGCTGATTGTCAAAACCGCTTTCCATGTTTTTCCGCCATCAGTCGTTTTATACAAACCGCGATCTCCGCCCGGTCCCCATAACGGGCCTTGCGCAGCCACATAAACGACATTCGAATTACGAGGATCGACCACAATCTTGGCAATGTGCTCGGAAGAACGTAAACCCATATTCTTCCAGCTTTTTCCGCCGTCATCGGAACGGTAAATACCGTCCCCGTAAGACACACTGCGCTGGCTGTTGTTTTCGCCGGTGCCGACCCAGACGACGTTGCGATTATTGGGATCCATCGTGACGCAGCCAATCGAATAGGAATGCTGACCGTCAAAAACCGGCTGCCAGGTGGTCCCGGAGTTGATCGTTTTCCACAGATTTCCGCATGCCACTCCCACAAAATATTCCGCCGGATTATCCGGATTCACTGCAAAGTCGGAAATCCTCCCTGAAGCGACCGCCGGCCCGATACAGCGGAATTTCATGCCGGAAAAGGTCGCGGATGACATGGGATCTTTCTTTTGGTTGTCCCCTTTTTTCTCCGCGCGTGAGGTTGCGGGAATCAGAAAGGCGAGGGTTAGAATGAAAATAGCCAAAAATTTCATGTTGTCTCCTGTGGCTTGGGTGGAAAACAGTCACTGCGGATCACACCGGCTGAGCCGCAGTAGGACTGCACTTGATTTCTGTGATTTAATGCCGGATATATAACCAGCTTCGTAAAATAATTCCCAGGCGTAGAGAATGCACATTAAAATTTTTTTCGTTGCTCTCTGCTGGAAATAAAAAACCCGGCGCTACCGATTCTGCGCCGGGGAGATTTTAGATCATAAAATGAAGAGCTTATTCAACCAGCTCTTTCCAGCAGGATTTTCTCAGCTTTCTTTAACTGGGCAACATCGTTGATGCCGTGCGTTTCCTCCACATTAGGGGAAAGCACAGCCGCCACCCTTTCTCCTCTCTCCACAAAAATTTTCACCACATCCGGCAGGTAATATTCTCCCTGGCTGTTTTCATTTTTGATAAGGGGAAGTGTTTCGAAAAGTGCTTTGCTCTGAAAAAGGTAAATCCCGACATTTATCTCCCGGATCTTCAATGTTTCGGGATCGGCGTCCTTGTGTTCAACAATCTTGCGCACAAATCCATTTTCATCTCTCACGATTCTCCCGTAGCCGGTGGGATCGGGCATGTCGGCTGTTAGCAGAGTTGCCAGTGGTTTCTCAGAATCGTGAACCTGCGTCAAGGTCTGAATGGTTTGCGCTGTCAGCAGCGGCACATCACCGGAAAGCACCAGGATATTTCCGTCATAATCTTTGAATAAATTTTCCGTTTGCCGCACCGCATGGCCGGTTCCCAACTGCTGTTCCTGAACGACATATTCTACGTTCCGGTCACTGGTGGATTCCATCACCAGTTCTTTCTTATGCCCGATAATCAGGACGACCTTCTCTGATCCGACTGCCTCCGCTACATCAATTACATAATGAACCATCGGCCGCGAGTTCAGGGGATGAAGCACTTTTGGCAAATCCGATTTCATCCGTTTCCCTTTTCCTGCGGCCAAAATGATTGTCGATAATTTCATCGTAACTCCTTTTGCCTGAGATTTAGTCCTTCCGATTCAGCCTGCTTTTGCTATCAATCGAACGAATTTAGGATGATCCCGAAAATAATTTCTGATCAGGATCAATTTCTGTCGATTTAAAATTAGGGAAGTTGTTCAATGACTTATTCTATCTCGGACATGAGAGAAGATTGGCCCTGGAAAGAGTTACCAAAACTTTGCAGGACAAATCAAAGATTCTTGATGACAACATTGTCTATCAAACGTGTATCTCCAACGTAGGCTGCAAGGGCAATGAGGGTGTTGCCGCCAATCTCATTCACCGGTTCGAGCGTCTCTGCGTCCACGATCGCAATATAGTCGATGATAACATCGGGCAAGCTGCGCATGAGTTGTTCCATCTGCATTTTGACCATGCCCGGGCTTCGGACGCCCTCTCCAACCAGCTTTTGCGCAAGCCTAAGACTCTCTTGCAGAACCAGTGCATGCTCCCGTTCTCTAACTGTCAGGTATTGATTTCTGGAGCTCATTGCCAGCCCATCCGCCTCGCGCACAATAGCACCGGTCACTATTTCCACATCAAAATTGAGCTCTTTAGCCATCTGCCTGATAACCAGCATTTGCTGAAAATCCTTTTCGCCAAAAATGGCGTAGTGTGGTTTTACTATGTTAAAAAGCTTGGCGACAATTGTAGCAACTCCCTGAAAGTGGCCGGGCCGGGAAATGCCACACATGGTTTCCGTCAGCTTGCCAACAGCAATCGAAGTCCGGAACGGCTTGATATACATCCGGTCGGGTGAAGGGTGAAAAACAATATCCACATTCTCCGCGCCGCACATTTCCTTGTCTCGCTCGAAATCCCGGGGGTAGGCGTCAAAGTCCTCATTTTCTCCAAACTGTGTGGGATTTACAAAGATGCTCACAACCAGCAGATCGCATTTCGCCCGCATCAATCGAATGAGGCTGAGGTGCCCGTCGTGAAAATATCCCATTGTTGGAACAAACCCGACAGTTTTGCCTTGCCGCCGGGCCGTATCAGATTTGTTTTGCATCTCTTTTATTTCATTGATCACTTGCATCCGGCAGCATCTCCCTTTCTCTCTTTGAATTTCTCAAACCTGCTCTGAAATTCTAAGGTTATGGCTTCCGATTCCCGCATTTGCGATTTTCAACAATATTCATTCCCCGATCCATTTGCGCTTCTCATTCGAACGATTCGTCCTGTGATGGGAAATCCGCTTTCTTTACATCATCAACATAAGAACGAAAAGCGTTTCGCATCTCTTTCGCCACTTCGGCATAACGGCGAACAAAACGCGGTTTGAATTTATCGAACAATCCTAACATATCATGACTCACCAAAATTTGCCCGTCGCAATGCGGACCCGCACCAATACCGATGGTCGGCACCGAAACCGAAGCGGTAATTTCCTGCGCCAGGCTGGCGGGAATTTTTTCCAAAACGATTGAAAATACACCGGCATGTTCCAGGATTTTGGCATCTTTTTTTAATTCGGCGGCGACCTCTGCTTCTTTCCCCTGCAATTTGTAACTGCCAAATTTATGAATAGATTGCGGTGTGAGGCCGAGATGGCCCATCACCGGAATCCCGAAATTTACCAGTTTATGAACCAGGTCGGCAACCGGCTCCCCGCCCTCGATTTTCACTGCTTCCGCACCAGCATCTCTCAAGAAACGTCCGGCATTTTCGATTCCTTGCTCGATGGAAACCTGGTAGGACAGAAATGGCATATCAGCGACCACCAGCGCCCGTTTCACGGCCCGGGAAACGATGGACGTATGGTACAACATCGCTTCCAGTCCGATTGGCAGGGTAGTGGCATGCCCGGCAACCACCATGCTGAGCGAATCACCAATGAGAATGATATCCAGTCCGGCTTCATCCAGCATTTCGGCCATTAAAAAATCGTAGGCCGTTAATGCGGAAATCTTCTCGCCTCGTTTTTTGAAGTCGATGATATCGGGGACAGTAACCTTTTTAATCTCTTTTTCAGCAGACATAAGCCGTTCCATGCAATATTTGAGCTTGCCAATTTATAAATAAAGCAGCATGGTTACAAACGGAAATATGGAACTGTTGCGAAAGTCTAATAGAGGAAGGGGATCATCTCACCAGTTCAACGGCTTCTCCGGCCTTGCCGGCAAAAATAAAAAACCCCCGAACAGTCGGGGGTTTTTGATGCACTTAACTCTTGTTATCTATTAATACATTCCACCACCGGGAGGCATCGCCGGCATCGGTTTTTCTTCTTCCGGTTCATCCGCAATCAGCGCTTCGGTCATGAGCAGCAAACCGGCGACTGAGGATGCATTCTCTATCGCGGTGCGGGACACTTTGGTCGGATCGATGATTCCGGCTTTCAGCATGTCATCTTCGAACTTCTCGGTAGCCGCATTAAACCCGGAATTCTTGCTTCCCTCTTTGACCTTCTCAACAATGACAGCGCCTTCCAGCCCGGTATTGTTGACGATCTGACGAATCGGCTCTTCCAGTGCGCGGCGAATAATGTTTACACCAATTTGCTGATCATCCGGTAACTGCAATTTGGACAATGCCGACAGGGTGCGCAGGTAAGCAACGCCGCCGCCCGGCACGATACCTTCTTCTACTGCTGCACGGGTGGCATGGAGCGCATCTTCCACACGCGCTTTCTTCTCTTTCATCTCGACCTCGGTAGCTGCGCCGATTTTTATTACGGCAACGCCACCGGCCAACTTGGCCAGTCGTTCCTGCAGCTTCTCACGGTCGTAATCAGAGGTTGTGTTTTCGATCTGTTTTTTAATCTGGCTAATCCGGCCCTTGATATCTTCGGTTTTTCCGGCGCCTTCCACGATGGTTGAGTTCTCTTTGTCTATGACAATGCGTTTCGCCTGACCGAGATCTCCCAGAACCGCATTTTCCAGCTTGAAGCCGGTTTCTTCGCTGATTACCCGCCCGCCGGTCAGAATGGCGATGTCTTCAAGCATGGCTTTGCGCCTGTCTCCGAATCCGGGTGCCTTGACTGCACAGACCTTCAGGGTGCCGCGAATCTTATTCACAACCAAAGTTGCCAGGGCTTCGCCCTCCACATCTTCAGCGATAATCAGCATCGGCTTGCCGGTCTGGGCTACCTTTTCGAGAATCGGCAGCAGGTCTTTCATTGCGGAGATCTTTTTGTCGTAGATGAGGATCAACGCGTCTTCCATAACAGCTTCCATGTTCTCTGTATCGGTAACGAAATAGGGAGAAAGATAGCCGCGGTCGAACTGCATACCTTCCACGACATCAAGAGTTGTATCGGTAGATTTTGCTTCCTCAACAGTGATGACGCCTTCGTTGCCGACCTTCTCCATTGCCTCGGACAAGAGTTCGCCGATGGTCATATCGTTATTAGCCGAAATTGCGCCTACCTGCGCGATCTCATTTTTACCTTCGATCGGTTTGCTCAGGCTTTTTAATTCGTTGACAACTATCTTTACCGCTTCCTCAATGCCGCGTTTAATCTCGGTAGGATTGGCACCGGCGGTAACATTTTTGAGACCTTCGTTGTAGATGATTTGCGCAAGAACAGTCGCAGTAGTGGTTCCGTCACCGGCATCGTCGCTGGTTTTGGAAGCTACTTCTTTTACCATCTGGGCGCCCATGTTTTCCATCGGATCTTCCAACTCGATCTCTTTTGCCACGGTAACCCCGTCTTTGGTGACGGTCGGTGCGCCAAATTTCTTGTCAATGACAACATTCCGGCCTTTGGGGCCCAATGTCACTTTTACCGCCCCCGCCAATTGATCGACACCTTTTTTCAACTTGGTGCGAGCTTCTGAACCATACTCAATTATTTTGGCCATTTTTAGCCCTCCTTTTATTATTATTTATTTTTCAACAACTGCCAGGATATCGCTCTCTCTCAGGATTAGATAGTCCAGATCCTGCATCTTGAAATCGGTACCGGAATATTTTCCATAAATAACGATATCCCCTTTTTTTACATCCAGAGCCACTCTTTTTCCTTCGTCGGTGATTTTACCCGGCCCGACTGCCACGATTTCGCCGCGCATTGGCTTCTCTTTCGCGGTATCCGGAAGAATGATCCCTCCGGGAGTCTTATCCTGATCCTCGATCGGTTTTACAACAACCCGGTCAGCTAATGGCTTCAGATTCATGTGCACCTCCTGAATTGTTAATTAATTAGTTATATTGTATTTATGTATCGTTTTTAGCACTTGCTCACTCAGAGCGCCAACAATATACAATAAATCTCCATGGCGCAAAATAGAAAAATTAAAAATTTCGGATTTTTCTTTCGATGGCGAATAAGATAAGAGTTTGGTATATCTTAATGAGTGGGTACTAATCTCAATGATATTCTGGCTCTTTGCTCTGTCTTGGGAAGTGGGCACCGAAGGCTTCGGAATCCGGTGAATGATAGCGGAGCTTTCCTAATCCGAGTCAACAGAATCTTGCAAACAGCAAATTTTACAACGCCCTGCTTGAAGGCATGCCTTTCCTGATTGAAGCCTGATTCGAAATCTTCAGCGTTGCTGTTGTGTCATTTGGCGAATTTACTTATATTGATTCTTTCTGAAGAGGCCAGCGGGGGGTAGCGGAATATCTGTTTGCGGATAGAGATGGCATGAACAAAATAGAACAGTGTCCAAATGAAAAGTTTTGCGATAATAGGAGGTACATCACGGCTTTTATTCTTGTCGCTCCAGGCCCGTTCATCTATGGAAATGAATTCATGTTAAAAATGTGACATTTGCCTCAATGGGCTAATAATTTATGTTTATAATTTAAATCCGGAAAAGAGGAGGCGATATTGAAGGCGCTCATCACCAGTGGCGGAAAAGGGACCAGACTAAGACCGATCACACATACCCAGAACAAACATCTAATTCCAGTGGCAAATAAGCCAATTCTTCATTACGCAATCGAGGCCGCGGTTGAAGCCGGAATCGGAGAAATTGGAATTGTTATCAACGCCGAGGCAAAGGACGTAGTAGAAGCAATCGGCGATGGTCGGAAGTGGGGTGTTAAAATTACGTATATTCCGCAGGAAGCCCCGTTGGGGCTTGCCCATGTGGTAAAAATTTCGCAAGGTTTTATCGGCGATGAGCCATTTATTTTTTATTTGGGCGACAACATGGTGGTTGGCGGAATAAAACGCTTTATCCGCCAGTTTGAGGCAGACCATTGCAATTGTCACCTGACATTGGCGCGGGTGAAGGAACCGTCCCGTTTCGGTGTTCCTGAAATCGATGGCAATCGTATAATTGGCGTAGAGGAGAAGCCCGCACACCCCAAGAGCGAATTCGCGGTGGCCGGGATCTATATTTATGACAAAACTATTTTTGAAGCAGTAAATGCCATCCAGCCCAGTAAGCGGGGGGAACTGGAGATTTCAGATGCCCATCAATATCTGCTCGACCATGATTTTAAAGTAACTTATTCCGAGATTACGGGGTGGTGGAAAGACACCGGGAAACCGGGCGATTTGCTTGAAGCAAACCGGCTGGTACTTGCCAATATGGATGGTGAGTCGAAGGGCGAAGCTGACGAAAATTCTCACCTCGCCGGCAAGGTGATTCTGGGCCAGGGAGCCAAAGTGATTGGCAGTCATATCCGGGGGCCTGTTATTATCGGAGAAAATACGATTGTTGAAAACAGCTACATCGGTCCCTACACCTCCATCTACCACCATTCCTTGGTGCGCAACAGTGAAATTGAATTCAGCATCGTCATGGATCATTGCCGGATTGAAAATGTGGGAATACGGATCGAGAGTAGTATTCTGGGCTCGGAAGTTGAAATCCTGCAGGCAAAAGGGAAGCCTCGCACCCATCGATTTATTTTAGGTAATCAGAGTCAGGTTGAACTTGTTTAATAAAACGGAGGAGGCATCCAATGACCACAAAAAATATCTTGTCAGAAATCAAAGACAAAGTCGCAACTGTTACAATTAACCGTCCTGAAAAACTGAACGCCCTTGACGCTGAAACCATTACCGAACTATTTTATGTATTTAAGAAACTAAAGCAAAATGATGATGTCCTGGTGGTGATTATTACCGGCAGCGGTGAGAAGGCATTTGTGGCTGGTGCCGATATTGCGGAGATCAGCCGGCATGATGACATCTCCGGCCGAATTTTCGCGCTGCGTGGACAGAAGGTTTTTCGTTTTATCGAAAAAATGGAAAAGCCGGTTATTGCCGCAGTGAATGGTTTCGCACTGGGCGGCGGATGTGAGCTCGCCATGGCATGTCATATACGCATAGCATCGGAAAATGCGAAATTCGGACAGCCGGAGATTAATCTCGGGCTTCTGCCGGGTTATGGCGGAACACAGCGTCTTCCAAGATTGGTTGGCAGGGCCCGGGCTCTTTCAATGATGCTGACAGGCGATATGCTCGATGCAAAGACTGCCCTGGAAATTGGACTGATTACTGAAATCACACCCCCGGCAGAACTTCTGAATCAGGCAAGAGCGCTGGCGGCGAAGATAGCGGAAAAAGCGCCGGTTGCTTCGCGATTTGTTCTGCAAGCGGTAACCGAGGGGATGGACATGAACCTGGACGCCGGACTTAACCTTGAGGCCGATCTCTTCGGAAATATATGCGCGACTGAGGATATGAAGGAGGGAACCTCAGCTTTTTTAGAAAAAAGAAAACCCGATTTCAAGGGGAAATAAAACCGATTTCCAATGATAGAAAAGAATACAGCAGTAATTATTTCAAACCATGCCGATTTTGGTGCGAAGTGGGAAGCGTACCTGAAATCCAATAATTACTTTCCAAAGCATGTCGGGCGCCTGCAACGGTGGGACGCACTGGAAATCGATATATCTACGAATTGTTGTGTTATCGATAATGTTGATGGGAATTTCCCCTTCGCGGATTTTTTTCAGAGTTTAAGTATCTCATTTACCCAATTATTTTTGATTAATGTCGGCAACTCTCTCCCCGATAATTTAAAAGCCCCGTATATTATTTTCAATGTAGATCCATCATCGGAAAGTATCCCACTTGCTAACTTTCTAAAGTATTCCGAGTTGGTTTTGCGGCACGAAAAGGTGAGAACCGAACTGGTTAGCATGCTTTTGCATGATGTTCGTTCACCCCTGAACAGCCTGATCGGCTATCTGGAATTATTGCTGAATGATGTTTTTGGCGCCCTGAATGAAGGGCAAAAAAATATTCTTGAAAAAGCGATGGAAATGGGTGATGCGACTCTTGATATGATGGAAGATTTAAATGAAGCATTTCGCGGCGAGCAAAATGCGTTTGCGCTGCAAAAAGAGCCATTTAATTTTTCAGAAATTCTCGAATCAGTATTGGTGAACATTTGGGTAAAAGCAGACCGGAAAAATATTAAAATAAAGAAGGAAATCGATGCCAAGCTGGATAAAATAACGGGAGATGACTACCAGATTCAACGGGTTCTGGCT
>Ga0315542_1002199_pt1 | contig 11930 bp, 10 predicted proteins | sample SalMarSW160120MG_FD_202541 | JGI IMG/M metagenome (GOLD analysis project Ga0315542, IMG submission 202541) | Salt marsh sediment microbial communities from the Plum Island Ecosystem LTER, Massachusetts, United States - Salt Marsh Sediment SW1601-20 ... | reverse complement strand
TAACCTTACCGGATATACCAATTCAACAGGATTCAGGAATATTTTTATTGGAGAAGAGAGTGGCTATAATAATATTGATGGAATTTTTAACACTTTTATCGGCTACAGGGCAGGATATACAAATAATTCCGGTGACAGGAATGCATTTGTCGGATATCGTTCCGGATATAATAATACTGATGGTGAATGGAATGCTTTCTTTGGGTTCCAGGCCGGTTTTAGTAACACCCTTGGTACTAATAATTCATATTTCGGGCAGAATACCGGATTCTATTCAACCACTGGCAGCAGTAACTCATATTTTGGCTATAATGCTGGTTTAAACAATGTCTCCGGCTCAAACAATACCTTTATTGGCTACAAGGCCGGTTATTCAGGCCCAAGCTCTTCAGCTTATGACAATGTGATGATAGGTCAGGAGGTTGGCTATAGCCTGACTACCGGACATGATAATATTTCTATCGGGAACCAGGCTGGTTATAGCCTGACTTCAGGATTCTATAACGTCATGATTGGTTCCAACACAGGACAGGCAAACCAGACAGGCAATTATAACACTATGATTGGATATCTGGCAGGAAATAAAACTACTGCAGGATTTAATACAATGATAGGTTATTATGCCGGTTATAGCAATGTTGCAGGTGCAAATGCTGCTTATCTGGGATACAGAGCCGGTTATTCCAACGTGGGAGAAGACAACACGTTTTTGGGGTCAGAAAGCGGATATTATAATACCAATGGTGCTGGAAATGTTTTCATTGGTCTGGGATCAGGAAGACAATCAGATGGAAACAGTAACATTTTTATTGGCAGATACGCCGGTTTTAGTGAAACAGGTTCCTCAAAACTGGTAATTCAGAGTGATTATACGGGAGCTGATAATGAAAATACTGCCCTCCTTTATGGTATCATGACCGGTACCAAATATTTGAGAATCAATGGAAATCTATATGTAAATGACAATAATATTGCTATTTCTGATAATGTTGGTACCGGAACAATTCCCGCTTATTACTTTTACCAGGGTAGTGCTGGTAGCGCCACTGCCAGCAAGGAATATGCATTGGGAATTCGAGATCCGTTATGGGTTGATGGATCTGTCTGGGCTGATGCCTACTATTCCAATTCTGATATCCGTTATAAGAAAAACATTCAAAATTTCAGCGGAGTATTGTCAAAGATCAACCAGGTTCAGGGTGTGGCCTATGAATTTAATGACATTGATGGCAAAACAATTCCCGAAGAAGAAGCTAGTAAAGGAAGCACCGGAAGCATTCACCAGATAGGCTTTATTGCTCAGGATATTGAAAAGATCTTTCCGGAAATAGTTCATACCGATGCAAATGGTTATAAATCCATAGATTATTCAAAAATGACTGTTGTTCTGGTTGAGGCGATGAAGGAACAGGATAATCTTATCAATGATTTAAAAACTCAGAACTCAGAACTTATACTCCGTCTCAAAAAACTCGAAAGTATTGTTAATTCATTAACTACAGGAAATAACTAACAACAGGATAATAAGAAGGTGCCTCAAAAGTTGGCTTTTACCGCCCATCTCTCCACAGGTGTCTCTGGAAAATATTGTATATCAAAATGTTCATATGGATGTTAAAATTGAGACAAGCTGGAAGTCCAAGTTAAATGAGGAATTTCAAAAAGATTATTTTCTACGACTTTCTGAGTTTGTTAAAGATGAATACAGAAACAAGACTATTTACCCTTCGGGGGCTCTGATTTTCAATGCTTTCAATCTTTGTCCTTTCGAAAAGGTCAAAACGGTAATCATTGGTCAGGATCCTTATCACGGACCGGGGCAGGCACACGGATTATGTTTTTCTGTAAGGGAAGGAGTTGGTTTTCCTCCCAGCCTTGTAAACATATTCAAGGAGATTGAATCGGACATGGGTTACAGAACGACTCCTTCCGGAAACCTTGAAAGATGGTCAGCCCAGGGGGTTTTGCTCCTCAATGCTACACTTACTGTCAGGGCACATTCAGCAGGATCGCACCAGGGAAAAGGATGGGAAACCTTTACAGATGCAGTAATAAGCATACTTAACAGGAATAAGGTTAACCTTGTATTCTTCCTGTGGGGAGCATATGCACAAAAGAAAGGGGAATCTATCGACAGGTCAAAGCATCTGGTTCTTGAATCAGTACACCCCTCTCCCCTCTCTGCATCGCGTGGTTTTTTCGGGAATAAGCATTTCAGCCGGTGCAATGATTACCTTATCGAAAAAGGATTTGAACCGATTGACTGGAGATAAAATTTTATTCATTCAGACCCCCTCTGCCCAGCCTTGGCCGGGCATCTCCCCCAAGGGGGAGAAAAATAAAGATCACTTATTTTATGTAACTGATTTGAGCCCTTTTGTAATTATTGTGATTAACTCCTCTGTTTCTTCAAAACCTGCTGATAATCTGATCATTCCAGGTTCAGGATATTTTTTCCCCCATACAGATTCTACCGGCATAAGGATGGTGCGTGGATCGCCAAGAGAGGGAACTAATTTAATTCTATCCGAAACTGCTTTAATGAACTGATCCCTGTGCTGTCTTTTTTCAGTATCCATTTTACCTGCCATATCGAAGGTAACCATTCCGCCGAAACCCTTGCGGGCAAATAAACCGGCAGCTTCATTGTGACTGGGATGATCTTTCAATCCAGGGTACCATACTTTACGAATCTTATCTGAAGAAGTCATGATTTCAACTGTTCGGGCTGCATTTATGCACTGCTGTATGAACCTCAGCCGGAAAGTCTGTATCTGTGTATGTAACCTGTAAGCATCATCTGCAGACAGCATATGTCCGGTATATTTTCTGTATTCAATGGCAGCTTTCATAATTTCGTAATTGTTACCACAGATAACTCCTGCAGTAAGGTTACCATGGCCGGAAAAATATTTTGTAGCACTATGTATAACCAAATCGGCCCCGCTGTCAAGAGGTTTCCATAGATAAGGCGTAGCAAAGGTGTTATCCACAATGACCTTTGAACCATATTTTCCTGCAATCTCAATAATTAGTTTTACATCCGGTACAATAAGCATGGGATTGGATATCGATTCAATATATACCAGTTCAGGATCAAGAGATCTCATTATCGATTCGAATTTATCAACATTGTACCTGCCTTCATCAGGTGCAAAGCTGTGTATATCAAGGCCTCTCCTCCCTGCTAATATGACATCGGCGTATGACAATGTACCTCCGTAAATTTCGGTAAAGAAGAGCCATGGTCTTGTCTTTTTACTATTCTGGAAAATTGATAATGCAGTATCGATAGCTGACATCCCCGATTGTGTAAGCAATGCCCAGGAAGAACCTTCGAGCTTCATCACCTCTTCTTCAGCCGCTACAACAGTAGGGTTACGATAACGCGAATAAATGTAGAATTCCGGAACCCGGTCATTATCTGCCTCTTTCCTGAAAGCTTTAGCAGTGGTCTCTGCGTCATACAGTTCGAAACCGGCCTCCCTGGAAACCGGAACCCTGGTATAATTAATCTCTTTTCTTTTCATTGCGTATAATATTTAAATGCCGTGTAATTAATGTGTTGATATTTAATGGTTCAAAGTCAAAATAAAACAGGATGAATAATTCTTTGATCAAAGTGTGTCCGTTCAATATAAGAGAGTCCTTTTATACAGGGGCCTTCAGGAGTAGCCTTAACCAGGCTGAATGGAAGAATTCTCCTGATCCTGTTGTTTTGAACCTGTACTTTGAATGAACAGGTGCTGTAACAGTTTCTGGGGCAAGCTGTAACAAATTCCTCCATTAATCAAGCGATAATGGCAAATGTATCAATATAAGCGACGAAAAAAAAGAAGCGAAGCTACCTGTTGTAATTTTATTTTCCGGAGGTATCGTCTAAAGGGGCATCGAGAGAGCAGTTGCTTATGGCAAGTTTTTTATTCGGAATGCTTGAAATATAAGCCTGGTAAGTAACCTTAGCCTGTCCTATGTAGGTCATGCCAACATAATTAACAGTTCCGGTAGAGTATTTTTCTCCATTTATAGTTGCAGATATTTCGGCTTTGGGGAAGGCTTTTTCGAAGCGGAAGTAGCCGGAAGTATCGTGTGCGGCAATATCGCCGAGTGTATCGGTGCCGCCGGAAGTATTAACTATAACTTCAATCCATGGCAGGTCGGACAGGTTCTCCACCCTCACGTCTGTTGGCCCCTCGGGTGAAAATTTGGTCTTCTTGCAGGCAATAGATACAAGAACGATCAATGTAAGAAATGCCAGCTTCTTCATATAAGGGACAATTAGTTGGTTATACAATTAACTGACCGGAAAGATAGCAAAATAGTTGCAAAAAGGTCAAATAATTTCCAGAGTGTTCGAAGGTATCCATCCTTTATTTCCGTCGGATAGCCTTATCTCGAACCAGTCTCCTACCTCATCTTCAACAGTTACTTTTGTTCCTTCGTGAATAACAAAAAGATCATTTCCGCTGCTGTCGGGGGAGCTTTTCCCGTTCACAACAGGAGAAAAAATAATAGCTTTCTGACTATCCTGAACAAGTGACTTATTTCTGGAGGCTAATGCAAGGGAGACTGAAGAAATAACAAATAACAGAATTGCAAGCCAGAATCCCAGTACCTTCCTGTTGTATTTTGCCGAATAAAAATAGAGAGAGAGGAAAACAAGACATAAAACGAATGCTATCAGGCTGGTTTTTGCCCAGTTATCAGCAGATATCGTAAGCGCGATGAAATTATACCACCTTACAAAAAAAAGCTCAGGGATCTCCACAAACCTGTCAACAACCAGTGTTCTTGCAATCTGAAGATTGTAATTAATATCCTCGTCAGCAGGTTTAAGCAAATGAGCTCTTTCGAAGAAGAGTATTGCTCCCGGAACATTATTATTCTTGAAATATGCGCTTCCTATATTATATTCAAGTTCAGCCGATCTGAAACCGGTGTCGTAAATGTCGATCCACATCTCAAGTGCCATGTCATAGTTGCCGGAAGAATAATATTCTGTGCCCTGCTTAAATTTTTCGTCCCGTGTGCTCTGTGCAAAGCCTGAGCTTAAAGATAAGAGAAGGACTATAACTGCCAACAATTTATAATTTTTAATCATCTTCTACCCTATTGAATTTTCCAGGGACCTTATAAACCTGGAAGCTACTTCATATATTTGTGTGGCCTCCAAACCTGATCCTGAAGGTGAATATCTTGCATATTCGCAAGTATCAAGAATATCTGTAAGGTTCTTTATCTCCTCCTCGCCTATACCTTTCTCTTTAAGTGCTGTTACAGCATTATTCCTGGTAAGAACTGAAACAGGTATATTAAGTTTATCGCTGAGATAACCCCACAATCCTTTAAGAATCTCCTCGTAAAAACGGTCATTTTCACCACGTTTGAGGCAACCTGAAGCATCTTTAAGTCTCTTGCCTGCAATTTTAGCCGCTTTACGATTTTTTACCGCAATTATATCTGCATTCCGTCTAATATGTTCTCTTCTTATGAACAGGAATAAAAGGAAGAGGAATAATGATATGGCATATCCCATATAAAACAGGCGATCAGATAAAATGGCGCCGGTTGATTTTCTAAGTCTTCCCGTAGATGATTTAATGAATCTGATGTCTTTACCGACATATTTGACATCTTCTTTTGATACACCTCCATAAACAGTTATTCCTGCATTTTGCTCGTTGCCTTTCCTTGCATAAAAATGATATTCCCTTGTCGAGAGACGTTCATATTTTCCGGTAGCCGTATTAAAAAATGAATATGTGAACGCAGGTATTTTAAAGTCTCCATAATGACGTGGAATCATTAGGAAATCGAAAGTTTTTTGTCCGGTTGTTCCGTTTGTGCTGTTTTTAAGATTTTCGGTGATTCTAGGATCATATACTTCTATGTCGGGAGATAACTTAAGTGACGGTGCTTCTGCAAGTCTGAGGTTCCCGCTCCCGGAAATAACAACGGTGAAATCAACAGCATCGTTTACATTTACGGTATCTTTGCTGACACTGGCTTTAAGATCAAGTTTTCCGACAACTCCTGAAAAATCATCAGGTCTTACTCCGGGCAATGGCTTAACATTTATAGCAACTGCTTTACTGACAACTGCTTTAGGTACACTCTGATACGTAGAGAAGAAGTCGCCGAAGAAAGGATCCGACTGTCTCGTTTTCTGCTGAGTCAGAACAGTAATCTGTACAGGATCAATAGTTATCTCACCGGTAACCTGAGGATAAAGAAGGAATTGCTGGATCACCCCTGTTCCATAAATGGTGCCATTAACGTTTTCCTGCCGCAGTGAATTTAAAGGCGGCGTATTAAGGTCAGATTTCAGGAAGCCCGTAAACGGAGGATATTTTATTTCATTTATGCCTGCAAGATCAACCCTGGTATAGATCTTCACGGTAGCAACAATACCTTCGCCCAGGTAAACATCCCTCCGGCTTAGTGAAAGATCAACAAACATATCCCTGCCTGCAGATTCAAGCTCAGTATTTTTCTGTACATTCCCGCCTGCTCCCTGTTGATTATTCTGCTGAGTGTTTTCAGCAATAACGTCAATATGAAGTGAATCAGAATAGTATGTTTTATTTTTTAATCTATATGAAGCAGGTGATAGAACATACTTGCCTTCACTGAGAGCCTGAAGATAATATACATAACTATTCGTTGTTTTTTGTGATACCCTGCCATTTTTTATCTGTGTGCTTGAGCTGAAGGATGTCTGGGGGCCCATAAGCTTGTAGAATCCATTAAACGATGGAGCTGAAAACTCACCACCGTTTGCATTGACAGTCCATATGATACTGAACTGCTGATCGGCCTTTACAACCGATGGATATTCAGCTTCAACTGAAATATCCTGTGACCGTAAAGGTAAGAAAATGAAAATAAATAAATAATATATCAGAGTCTTCTTCATTCTGTAAATTCCTGTTTACCAGTTCTTAATCGTCCTCACTCTTGCCTTACTGGCTTTTGCAAGCTTAATTTTTTCCTGGACATCTTTTTCATCGTTTGCAAGGGCATTAAGAATTCTATCTGCATCTTCTTTCGAGATAGTCTGCTGCTGCTGTTGTTGTTGCTGATCCTGCTGTTTTTGCTGATTCTGGTTCTGGTTTTTGTTATCTTGCTTATCTTTCTGATCCTTATTCTGATCTTTGTTATTCTGTTCTTTTTGCTGCTGTTGCTGTTGCTGTTGCTGTTTTAAAAGGTCCTGGGCATAGGCCAGATTATATTTTGCCTCCATATTTTCCGGATTGAGCTTTAGAGAACCTTCGTATGCGTCGATGCTTTCCTTTATTTTATTGGACATAAGGAATGAGTTACCCAGGTTATAAAGACTCGCAGATTTTTTGCTCTTATCTTCATTCATGTTGTGGTTCTCAACGAATTGCTTTCCGGCATCTTCATACTTCTTTTGCTTATAGAGTGCATCTCCGGCATTAAAAACCGCATCAGAAGCAGATTTATTCTTATCAATTGCTCTTCGGTATGATATTTCTGATTCAGCAAATTTTTCTTTCTCGAATTCCTTATTTCCCTGTCTGACGTACTTTCTATCGGCCTGTGCACTTACCTGTAATGAAAGAGTAAGCAGCAGAAAAAAAATCATCCGGGCCGTAAGTCGGTTTTGTATAATTCTGTCCATTGATCTTAACCTCCTGTTGCCATCAATTATTAAATTTTGAATTTAAACAGTCTGATATTTGCAAGTTTTCTGTTTTTTCGTTCCATGATTATAAAATCAGTTACCAGCAAAAACAATGCAATTACAGCATAGATCTGGAACTGATCGTTATATTCGGTGTACATTTTGCTTTCCATCTCCTGCTTTTTCATTTTCTTTATCTCAGAATAAATCTCATCAAGTCCGATATTGGTATTGCTGGCTCTGACATAATTTCCCCCGGTAGCTACAGCTATTCTCTTAAGTATTTCTTCATCAAGCTTAGTAATAACCGTATTTCCATCTCTATCCTTCAGGTAATCCCTTTTACCGTTTACGATAACCGGCACCGGTACTCCTTCAGCAGATCCGATTCCTATAGTGTGAATCACAATTCCTTCCTTTGCTGCTTCTTCCGCAACCGAAACAGGATCATCCTCATGATTTTCACCATCGGTAATGATAATCATTGCCTTGCTTTTGCCCTCACCATGGCTGAATGATTTCATCCCAAGGCTGATAGCCGATCCTATCGCAGTTCCCTGTTTTGGAACCATGTAGGGGTTTATAGCGTTCAGGAACATTTTTGCCGATATATAATCTGTTGTTATCGGTATCTGTGTATACGCATCGCCAGCAAAAACAATAAGACCTATTTTATCATTTTCAAGATTATCAATGAGCCTTGTGAGCGCCTGTTTAGCTCTTGTCAGCCTGTTTGGCTGTATATCTTCGGCCAGCATTGAATTACTGACATCAAGGGCAATTATAACTTCGACACCCTCTTTTTTTATCTCTTCGAGCTTTGATCCGAATTGTGGTCTTGCCAGGAGAATAATTACAGCTGATAAAGCTAAAAGTTGTAAAATAAACTTAATAAAGGGCCGTGCCCCGGAATGCTCGGGCATAAGCTTCATAACCAGGTCGCTGTTGCCAAAACGGCGCAATGCTTTCTTCTTCCTGATGCCATTTAATATCCAAAGAATCACCATTACCGGCAGCAGAAGCAGCAGGTACAGAAAATCGGGATTTGCAAATCTGAATAATTGCATAATTTCCTTTTTTTATGTGATGTTCTTATAGATAGTCAATCCTGACAAAGCTTCCAGAGCCAGCAAGATGAAGACTATTATAGCAGGAATGAGAAACTTCTCCTCTTTCCTGATATATTGTCTGACATCTATCTTTGACTTCTCCATCTTGTCAATCTCTGAATAGACCTGGACAAGCTTAGCATTATCCGTTGCCCTGAAATATTTACCTCCTGTTTTAGAAGATATATCCTTAAGTATTGCTTCGTCAATCTCTACGGGCATATCCTGGTACTGCACTCCGTATGGAGTCTGTACAGGATAAGGAGCCGTACCCTGTGTCCCTACGCCAATAGTGTAAACTCTAATGCCATAGGTTTTTGCAATATCAGCGGCTGTAGAAGGAGAAATCTCTCCCCTGTTATTTACGCCATCTGTAAGAAGGATAATAACTTTGCTTCTAGCTTCAGAGTCTTTTATCCTGTTAACTGCAGTCGCCAGTCCATTACCAATAGCTGTCCCATCTTCTATCATTCCGCTCTGTATTTCACGTAAAAGGTTAATGAGAACTGCGTGATCAGTTGTAAGCGGGCACTGAGTGAAGCTCTCACCGCTGAAGACAACCAGGCCAATACGATCGTAGGGACGTCCTGAAATAAATTCCGTTGCGACATTCTTTGAAGCTTCGAGTCTGTCGGGTTTAAAATCGCGTGCAAGCATACTTCCCGAGATGTCAATTGCCAGAATAATATCAATGCCTTCGGTAGTAACATTTTGAAATTTATCCGTTTTCTGAGGACGGGCAAGCACTATTATAAGCAAAGTAATTGCAGCTGCCCTGAGAGCAAAAAGTATATGCCGGAGGTAGTTACGGAATGTATTACCTGCTTTTTCAAAGGGCTGTAATCCGGGCAATTGCAGCGAAGGAGATGTTTTTTGCTGCCTTAATACATAAAATGCGACAATTCCAGGTACTATCACCAGCAACCAGAGGAAAAGAGGATTGGCAAATGTTATTCCTGTCATTTTGTTACCTCCTTATCTTCTTTTTTATCAGCAGGTTCGGAAATTTCGACCACAACTTTAGTAGCTTCGATAAATTTCCATGACTTTTCAAAATGGAGTACATTTTCTGATGGTTCCGGCTTATATTTTGCAAACTTAACAAGATCTGATCCGTTCAGGATATTTTTAAGATCTGTATAGTTTTCATCTTTTTTAAAACCTGTTTTGATCAGCGCCTCAAGTGTTTCAGATGTCGTCATTTCAAGGGAATAAACAGCATACCTGTTTTCGAGGTACTGGCGCAATATTTCTGTCAGCCGTGAATAGTAAAGCTTGATCTCTCCTTTTTGCCATAATTCTTCATTCTTAAGTTTGTCGAGCTCCCTGAAAGCGATCACATGCGCCGGATCAGGGTTCATGACAGGAATATCCTCTTTCCCCGACTTTCTTAACCTTTTACTGAACCTAAGAATAACCCAGACAACAGCTGCAGCCACAATTGCAAGAAAAACCCACGGTATTATTTCCTGTAATGTAAGCGGAGCCCTGTACGGGCCAACAATATCAAAGATTTTTGCAGTAGTGTCCGGAGGAGTCATTTTAACCCTCATCACCTCAAGGGGAGTATATTCTGAATAGAATCGCTTTATACCATTTTTATCTTTTATTTCAGCATATACTGGTGGAACCTGATATATACCTGAATCAAAAGATGTTACGAGATATTTATTTACTATTCTAAGAATGTTATCTTTTGAAACTATGCTATCCTGAATGGGACCTGACAGTATTTCAATATTTTTATATAATGAATCCTTAAAGGTCTGGATATCGAGTTTAAGGTCAGGAGGCTGTTTTACTGTGACTGTGTAAAAAATCTGATCGCCAATATAAATTCTTGAGGTATCAAAAGCAGAGGTTACGGTTACATCCTGTCCCCGGGAGCTGGAAAGCAATGATATTAAAAGAAATATTGATAGTAATAATTTCTTCATATTTACCTGCTTTTGAACAGTTTTATAAGTGGTTTTACATAATCTTCATCTGTGCTGATAGTTGTAGAATCCACACCGCAGCGCTTAAAAACGGCGGTAATCTCCTCCACATGATCTTTCCACCATTTCTGATATGCACTCCTTGCATGGCGTGAGGAAGTATCAATCCATCTTTCTTCGCCTGTTTCAGAATCGAGTACCTTAACCATTCCTATATCAGGAATTGAGGACTCCACCGGATCAAATACTTTAACAGCTACAACATCATGTTTATTTGAAGCAATACGTAAAGCTTCCTCAAATCCCGGAGCAATAAAGTCTGAAAGGATAAATGCCGTGCAACGTTTTTTTATTGCATTTGTAAGATACCGCAATGGTTCATCCAGGTTTGTCCTGCGGCTTTCTGATCTGAAATCGAGCAGTTCCCGTATTATCCTAAGAATATGTTTTCTGCCCTTCTGGGGGGGAATAAACTTTTCGACCTTGTCTGTGAAAAAGATCACTCCGATCTTATCGTTGTTGAATATTGCAGAGAAAGATAAGACGGCAGCGACCTCTGTCATGATATCATGTTTGAATTTTACAGTTGTACCAAAGTTACCTGATCCGCTTACATCTATGAGGAGCATTACTGTAAGCTCCCTCTCCTCCTCAAATACCTTTACATAAGGATGATTGAAGCGGGCTGTAACGTTCCAGTCGATACTCCTTATATCATCTCCATACTGGTATTCCCGAACCTCACTGAATGCAATTCCCCGACCCTTGAAAGCACTATGATACTCTCCGGCAAAAATATGCCTGGTCAAACCTCTTGTTTTAATTTCAATTTTTCTGACTTTTTTAATGAGTTCAGTTGCTTCCACTATTATTCGCTCTGTTTTGAAAGTTCAAATGTTATCGTGAATGACCATTTATCATCCTTTAATTCAACAACGAAATCTTTTCCATCCCTGCTGTCCGTCCATCTGTTATCTCCTGATTTCTTATAGTTGTAATTTAGCTGATTCAGCTTTTCATTTTTTATTGCGGGATCACATATCAGCCTGATACTTTTGCAGACTGAATCTTTATCCATAAAGAATAATAAGGTACTGGTATTGGTATTGTCGGTATATTTGAGATAACTAAAACGGCTGTTAACAACATTTTCCGGCATCATTTCCTTGTAGTTATTCTTCATATAAGTTTTGATTTCTGCACTTTTCAGTCCAATAAGGTTCTGACTTTCCGCAG
>Ga0315542_1002198_pt1 | contig 11934 bp, 8 predicted proteins | sample SalMarSW160120MG_FD_202541 | JGI IMG/M metagenome (GOLD analysis project Ga0315542, IMG submission 202541) | Salt marsh sediment microbial communities from the Plum Island Ecosystem LTER, Massachusetts, United States - Salt Marsh Sediment SW1601-20 ... | reverse complement strand
GGACCCGCACGCCAGCGACGCGGCTGCGTCGAGTCGGCGGGCAGGGGGTCCAGGTCGCGCGCGCTGCGCTACGGCAGGCCCCATCCGGGAGGCAGCGACACCGACACCAGCAGCTTCGTGATGTCGATCTTCGCCTGGCCACCGCTCGGGGAGGTGCCCTGCAGCTGGATGCCGAGACGGAACGAGCCGCCCTGGACCAGGGTGAGGGCCGCCGGATGCTGCTGCGCGTCGAGCTGGAACGATCCGACGACGGGGCTGGCCCGGCTCGCCGGCAGTGGCGGGATCGACACCGTTCCCACGGCGTACCGGCTCTGGAACACGTTGGTGGCGGTCGCGTCGGCAACGTAGAGGGTGGTGCTGCCGGCGCTGATGGCGCTGTCCGGCTGCACGGTCGCGGCGAGGTCGAGGTCGAGGCCGCTGATGCTCTGCAGGGCGTTGGAAGGGACGCCCAGCTTCTGGAGATCGACCAGCGTGCCGGCCTGCGGTTCGGCGCTGTTGGGCGGCAGGTCGATGGTGGGCGATCCGCCCGTGTAGGTGACCGTCGCCTGTTTGGAAGCGGGATCGAGGAAGGCGACGAGGTCCGCCTGGACGGTGAGCGCGGTGTGGCGGGAGCAGCCGGCCAGCAGGAGCGCCAGCGTCGGGGCGAGCGCCAGCAGGCCGAGCGTGCGCGTTTGCCGTGGGATCATCCTGGTCCTCCTCACAGCCCGAAGTCCAGCGAGGCGGCGATGCCGTAGGCCTGGTGATCGGTGAACAGGGAGCGGTGCGAGGTCAGCGCGACGTCCAGGCCGATGGGGCCGGCCTGGAGGCCGACGCCGACCCCGAGACGAAGGCCGCCGTCGTAACCCGCCCCGCCGCGCACCGCGAAGGGTCCGAAGCGGACCTCGGCGCCTGCGTGGGTGGCGAAGCCGCCCGACAGGTCGACGTTGCCGTCCGCGGCAAGCACGACGCCCATCCCCGGTACGCCGAGGTCGCCCTGGGGGATGGCGAGCGCCAGGTTGGCATCGAGGTCGACGTGTCTGGCCACCTCCACCTGCCGCACGAGGCCGAGATCCGTGCTCGAAGAGCTGCTCTGGTCGCTGCGGACCTGCGTCTGGTCGAGGTTCCACACCATGATGCCGAGGTGCCGGACGGCGACGCCGGCGGTCACCGTGCCAGCGCCGCTGGGGATCGACGCGGCCAACCCCAGGGCGACCTGGGCCCCGTAGCCGATCGTGCCGACGGGGATTCCGCCCCATCCGTAGGTGCCCTGCAGGCTGTACAGCACCTTGCCGGTGTAGGCGCCGCTGCTGTCCTGCTCCGCCTGGGCCCGTCCCTGCAGGTCGACGCTCGCCTTGGCCAGCCCCGCCAGCGCCGAGCCGCGTATGCCGGCGAACACGCGGGCCCCTCCGAGGGCCGCGGCGGATACCGGGAGCGGGAAGGCGGTGCCGATGTCGACGGCTACGCCGGCCTCGGCGTCGGCCGTCAGGGTGCCGGAGGCGCTGGGACTACCGGAGCCGAAGATCCTCTTCGTGTCGGGGCCAGGCGCGAAGCTTGCGTGGAAAGTCGTGAACGGCCGAACGGCGAGGTTCACCGGCCCGATCTGGCCTCCGATGGGGAGGTCGAGGCGGGTGGTGAAGGTGGCCGGCGCGGCGAGCCGAAGGGTGGCGCCCCCCTGGAACGTGACGCTCAGACCCCGGGCATCGATGCCTATCGTGACGTGATCGGGGCTGACCGCCGGGTCGAGCAGGTACATCCCGAGGTTGCTGGCCTGGTCGAGCGTCGAGAGCGCGTCGAACCCCTGACTGCTCGGGTCCCAGTAGTCACGCGTCACGGCGCTGAGCACGCCGAGCGGAAGGGTGAGGCTGGTACGGCCTCGGCCCGGGATGGCCGCGAAAGCCGGGTTGACGGTGGCGGCGCCCGGTCCGGCAACGGTCACGCCTCCCATGCCCAGGCTACGGGCGTCCTGGGCCGCGGCGATGGAGCCGAAGCTTAGCAGCAGCAGAACGATGGTGGCGCCCGTGAGCAGGGCCGACCCGCCGGGCCGCCTGCAGGGCGTCAACGGACGGGGAAGAGGACGGACCGTCGAGTCCTGCACCTTCGGCGGGTGCCGCTCGGGAAGACGCACGCGCCATTGCACCATTCATCGGTTCATGAGCTCCATGAAAGGCTTCGCTTGCCGGGCGCTCCGACTGGGTTGCCTCGACCCGTGCTATGGATGGGCGTGCGCCGGCGTGCCGGCCCCGAGGAGGCCCTGTGGAGTTCTCGCGAAGCTTTACGACCATCGACGCGCATGCCGCGGGGGAGCCTCTGCGTATCGTCACCGGCGGGGTCCCCTCGATCCCGGGTAGCACCATCCTGGAGAAGCGTCGGTGGGTACGTGAGCACCTCGACGACGTCCGGCGTGCCCTGATGTGGGAGCCGCGGGGGCATGCCGATATGTACGGTTGCCACTTGACACCGCCTGTGACGCCGGACGCCGATATCGGCGTCATCTTCATGCACAACGAGGGCTACAGCGACATGTGCGGACACGGCATCATCGCGCTGACCACGGTGGTCGTGGCGCAGGGGATGGTCCCCCGCCGGCAGCCGGAAACGCGCGTTGGGGTCGATACGCCCGCGGGGTTCGTCGAGGCCTTCGTGGCCTGGGACGGAAGGCGGGTCGGCCAGGTGCGGTTCACCAACGTGCCGTCGTTTCTGGCGTACCGAGACCTCACGGTGCCGACGTCGACCGCCGGGACGGTGCGGGTGGACGTGGCCTTCGGTGGCGCGTTCTACGCGTATCTGGACGCTGCCGAAGCGGGCCTGACGCTGCACGGTGACCCGCTCCAGCGCTTCCAGCAGGTCGGTGACGAGATCAAGCACGCGGTGATGGAGGCGGTCGACGTCGTGCATCCGTTGGAGCCCGAGCTTCGCGGCATCTACGGCACCATCTTCGCGGGCCCGCCGACCCGCGAGGACGCCGACCAGGCCAACGTGTGCGTGTTCGCCGACCGTCAGGTGGACCGCTCGCCGACCGGCACCGGCACCGCGGGCCGCGTGGCCCAGCTCGTTGCGCGGGGCTCGTTGGGGATCGGCCAGGTGCTCGCCAACGAGAGCATTGCCGGCACGCTCTTCACCGGTCGTGCGCTGCGGGCGATTACGATCGGTCCCTTCGAGGGCGTGGTCCCGGAGATCGGTGGGGGGGCGTCCATCATCGGCACCAACACCTGGTGGGTCGACCCGGAGGACGTGGTCGGCGGCGGCTTTCTGCTCCGTTGAGCGGCCCGGCGGGCGCCGTGGAGCGCCGGGCCGCCGGAGGATTGGTCCGACGATTTGACCGCGTGTTAGAATCCTGAGCATTATTCAGGTCTGGTGAGCCGCACCGGTTTCGTGTCCTGCAACTCCCGGTGGGGCCCCGGGGCGCAGCGTTGAGGCCCAGGACAACCAGCAGAGCACGACCCGCACGGGAGGCGACGTGACCGACATGGTGGAGTCGCAGAGCGAAGTCGTTTCGGGGGCGACGCCGCGCCGTGGTCGGAGGGCCTGGTGGCAGCGCCTGCTTGCCGACCGGACCGGCATGCTCGGCTTCGTGCTGGTGGTGATCGTGGTCGGCGCGGCTCTGCTCGCCCCCGTTCTCGCGCCCTTCGACCCCAACAAGCAGTTCAGCAACGGGCTCAGCCAGTACGGGATGCCGCGTCCCCCGGGCGCCACCTACCTGCTGGGCACCGACCTGCTCGGCCGGGACCTGCTGTCCCGCATCCTGTACGGCGCGCGCGTCAGCCTCGTCATCGGCCTGGTCGCCAACGGCGTGGCGGTGACGATCGGCGCGGCCGTGGGCATCGTCGCCGGCTACTTCCGTGGGTGGCTCGGCACCGTTCTGATGCGCTTCACCGACGTCATGACGGCGTTTCCGGCGCTGGTGCTGGCGATCGCGCTGGCCTCGATCCTGCGACCGAGCCTTTGGATCGTGGCCCTGGTCATCGCGCTGGTCAACTGGGTGTACGTGGCGCGGGCGATCTACTCCCAGGTGCTGGCCATCCGTGAGCAGCAGTACATCGAAGCCACCACGGCCCTGGGCGTTCCGACCCCGGGGGTGCTGCTGCGGCACATCCTGCCTCAGCTCACGCTGAGCCTGCTGGTGTTCGCGACTCTCGGGATCTCCACCAGCGTGCTGCTCGAGGCCTCGCTCTCCTACCTGGGCGTCGGTGTGCAGCCCCCCACCCCCTCGTGGGGCGGCATCATCAACGCCAGCCAGTCGTACCTGACGACGGCCCCGTGGCTGGTGCTCTTCCCGGGGCTCGCGATCATCCTCACCTCGGTGGGCTTCAACCTCTTCGGCGAGGCCCTGCGCGACGCGCTCGACGTGGGTGGCCGGCGGTGACCGCCTACGTCCTCCGTCGCCTCGTCCAGGGGCTCGGCGCCATCCTCGGCGTGATCACCGTGACCTTCATCCTCACCTACATCGTGCCCGTCAACCCTGCGCAGATGATTGCGGGGCCGAGCGCCACCCCCGAGGTGGTGGCGCGCATCGGGCACCAGCTCGGGCTGGACCAGCCCCTTCCCGTGCGCTACGTGCACTACCTCTGGAACCTGGTTCACCTCGACCTGGGACGGTCCTACGCGCAGCGGACGCAGGTGAGCACGCTGGTGGCCACGCACCTGCCCGTCACGCTCAAGCTCATGCTCACGGGGATCGCCTGCGAGCTCCTGCTCGGCATCCCCATCGGCATCCTCTCCTCGGTGGCGCAGGGGAGCTGGTGGGACCGCGGCTTCACGTTGTTCGCGTTCGTGGGCGTCTCCACGCCGCAGTTCGTGGTCGGCCTCATCCTGCTCTACGTGTTCGGCTACCTGGTGCCGTGGCTTCCGCTCGGGGGGTATGGCAACGGCGACCTCACGCACTACATCCTTCCCGCGCTGTCGGTAGGGTTCGCGGGGGCCGGGTGGTACGCCCGGGTGCTGCGCTCGTCGCTTGTCGACGTGCTCCGCCAGGACTACCTGCGCACGGCGCGGGCCAAGGGCGTCAAGCCGCGCGCCCAGGTGTTCCGGCACGCCCTTCGCAACGCCCTCCTCCCCGTCATCTCCCTGGTAGGCCTGGACCTCGGCGTCTTCATGGGCGGCGTCATCGTGGTCGAGCAGGTCTTCGCCCTGCCGGGGCTGGGGCAGATGATGTGGCAGGCCATCCAAGTGCTCGATATCCCCGTGATCATGGGCGGCGTGCTGATGACGGCGATCTTCGTCGTCGTCGGCAACCTCATCGCCGACATGATCTACCCCCTGCTCGACCCGCGGATCCAGTACCACTGAGAGGGAGGCAGCCCCTGGCGAGACGCACCTTGGGAGCAGCGACGCATCCGGCATCCACCCCACCATCCGTGACAGAAGGAGAGTGACTCGACGATGCGAAAATGGGCGATCACGTTCGCGATCGTGCTGGCTTCGGCCGGCGTCGGCTTCGCGGCCAACAGCACCGTGGTGCTGACCTTCCAGAACGACATCTCCACGCTGGACCCGGCCATCGGCTACAACTGGGACAACTGGTCGATGATCCAGGCCATCTTCGACGGCCTCATGACCTACAAGCCGGGCACGACCGAGCTCGAGCCGGCACTGGCGACCTCCTACAAGGTCTCCCAGGACGGCCTCACCTACACCTTCGACCTGCGCCAGGGGGTCACCTTCACGGACGGAGAGCCGTTCAACGCCTCCGACGTGAAGTACTCCTTCGAACGCATGCTCAACCCGGCCACCCAAAGCCCCGGCGTCGGCTTCTTCACGGGCATCAAGGGCGCGCAGGCCTACATCGACGGCAAGGCCAAGGACGTGAGCGGCATCCAGGTGCTCTCGCCGACCCAGGTCCAGTTCACCCTCACGCAACCCGACGCAACGTTCCTCAACAAGCTGGCACTCAACTTCGCCTTCGCGGTGCCGCCGAAGGCGGTCGCGAAGTGGGGCAAGGACTTCGGCCACCACCCGGTGGGGACCGGCGGCTTCTCGATGAAGGAGTGGGTGCCCGGCCAGAAGCTGGTGCTGGTCAAGAACCCCAACTACTTCGTGCCCAGCGAGCCCAAGGTCGATGAGCTCGACTTCCAGTTCGGTGTCGACCCGAACGTGGCCTTCCTGCGTCTCCAGCGCGGCGAGGTCGATATCCTCGGCGACGGCATCCCGTCCTCGCAGTTCGCCAAGGTGATGAGCGACCCCAAACTGAAGCAGCTGGTGGTCTCGTCCGACCAGATCGAGACGAGCTACGTGGCGCTCAACACCACCATCAAGCCGTTCGACAACCTGCAGGTGCGCCAAGCGCTCAACATGGCCATCGACAAGGCGCAGGTCCTGCGCGTGAACAACAACCGCGACGTGGCGGCGAATCAGATCCTCCCGCCTGCCATGCCCGGCTACAACAAGGACTACAAGGGCTTCTCCTACGACCCCGCCAAGGCCAAGCAGATGCTGGCCGCTGCCGGTTATCCGGACGGCTTCAGCTCGGTGCTCTACACCAGCAACGTCGATCCCAACCCGCGCATCGCCCAGGTCATCCAGCAGCAGCTCGCCCAGATCGGCGTCAAGGTGGACATCCGTTCCCTCTCGCCGAGCGCCGTGATCGACGCCGCCAGCCAGGGAAAGACGCCGATGGTGTGGTCGGGCGGCATGGCCTGGCTCGACGACTACCCCGACCCCAACGACTTCTGGTGGCCCATCCTGGCTTGTAGCAGCGCCGTACCCGGCGGCTGGAACTGGCCGCGCTACTGCAACAAGCAGCTCGATGCCGAGGGGCAGAAGGCCGACGCGATGGTGCAGCCCAGCCAGAAGGACGCCCGCCTGGCCCTGTGGCGTGACGTCTTCACCAAGGCCTCCAACGAGGCGCCCTGGATTCCGCTGTTCAACGCGCGCAGCTACGTGATGCACTCTCCACGCATGGGCGGCATCGGCTTCCAGGTGGCCGGCATCTACACGCCGGTCAACTACAAGGAGATCGAGATCGTCGGAGGGCAGTAGTGTCCAGAGGCAGCAGCATCCAGACCATCCATAGCGCGCATCACCACTTCGGCTGGGACCACGGCCTCGAGCCCGTCCTGACGATTGCACCCGGAAGCACCGTCGAGTTCGACATCGTCGACGCGTCGGGAGGCCAGCTGGACGCCTCGTCGGACGCGGCCGCCGTCGGCGCGCTCGACTTCGAGAAGGTCAACCCGGTGACCGGCCCCGTGTTCGTGGACGGGGCGGAGCCGGGCGATGCCCTCGTCGTGGAGATCCTCGACTTCGAGGAGAGCGGCTGGGGCTGGACCGCCCTGATCCCCGGCTTCGGGTTGCTCACCGACGAGTTTCCCGAGCCCTACCTGCACATCTCCCACTACGACGGAGAGCATGTGCGCTTCACGCCGGAGATCACGCTGCCGACGGTACCCTTCCCGGGCACCATCGGCGTGGCGCTGGCCGATCCCGGCAACCACTCGGTGGTGCCGCCTCGGCGGGTGGGCGGCAACATGGACGTCCATGACCTCACACGGGGGAGCGTGCTCTACCTGCCCGTCGAGGTGGCCGGCGCGCTCTTCTCGGTCGGGGACACGCACGCTGCGCAAGGGGACGGCGAGGTCTGCGGGACCGCCATCGAGACCCCGATGCGCACCCGCTTGCGTTTCGGCCTGCGCAAGGGTGCGAACCTGGCAGCGCCCCAGTTCGAGATGGCGCGGCCGACCTACCGCTTCGCGCCCGCCGACAAGGGCTTCTACGCCACCACCGGCGTGGGCCCGGACCTGATGGACGCCGCCCGGGACGCCGTCCGGGCGATGATCGATCACCTGGGAAGGCAGTACGGCCTCGAGCCGCAGCTCGCCTACGCGCTGTGCAGCGTGGCGGTCGACCTTCGCATCAGCGAGATCGTCGACGCGCCCAACTGGGTGGTCTCGGCGCACCTGGCGAAGGGGATCTTCGGGTAGCCGTACGACCCCGGCGATCCACGCGGGCGGCCCGGCCATCTTGGTGGGCCGCCCGCTTTCCATGCCTCGCGTTGCCGGCGTCTCTTGCCCCGCAAGTGCCGACCAGGAGTGGATTGGACGCATTCTAGACGGCGTGGCGTTACCGTCCAGCCAGCGCTTCGGCTGGGGTGGGGACCCGCCGGCGACCGTCGACCGCACGAATGCGGTCGGTGCGGATCGCGGTGCGGGCCGAGCAATCGCAGTGGACGGCTACGCCGGCCGCTCGGACCCGGCGAGGTCGGCTGCGAGCATGCGCCCCGCCCCGGATGCCTAGGGAGGGGTCACCGTGCGTCGTAAACGTTGGATCCTGCCGCTCCTGGCGGCACTTCTCGCTACCGTGCTGGTCGCCTGTGGGACGGGCGCACCACCCGGACCGGCGGAGTCGCCGGTCATCGTTCCGAAGACCACCAAGGTTCTCAGCGACGCGTCGAGGACCAGCCTGCAGAGCTACGACCCGACCACTGGCGAGCTGCGCTTCGGGCCCCAGGCGGACTTCGGGGCGCTCAAGGCCGGAGACGTGCTGGTCACCCAGCCGCTGCCTCCGCTGGCGCCCTACGGCTTCCTGCGCAAGGTGGTCTCCGTCGCCACCGTCGGTCAGGACACGGTGGTGCAGACGGTCCCCGCCAAGCTGACCGAGGCGGTCTACCAGGGCAACTTCCAGCTCAAGCAGACGCTGACACCGGTGATGTTGTCCGGCTTTAAGCCGATGGCCCAGGGGGTGAGCCTGCAGTCGACGTCGCTGTCTCCGCAGTTCACCCTCAAGATGACCAACGTCGTCGTCTTCGATGCCGACGGCAACACCAAGACCACCGGCGACCAGGTCGTGGCCAACGGGAGCTTCACGCTCAATCCCGTGCTCGACGTTTCCGGCGGGATGCACTACACGTTCCCGGCCACCATCTCGACGCGCTTCCACTTCGCCATCGGGCTCAACCAGCACGCCGACATCAACCTGACCGCAGACCTCCAACAGAAGGTGCACAAGCAGACGCAGCTGGCGTCGATGACGTTCACGCCATTCACGATCTGGATCGGGCCGGTGCCGCTGGTGTTCGTGCCGAAGCTCGTCATCTTCGCCGCGTTCGACGGACAGCTGAGCGCCAAACTGACGTTCACCGCCAGCGAGGACCTGAAACTCGTGGCGGGAACCGACAAGCCGTACGGCCAGGGCTTCCACGACATCAGCACGGCCAGCCTCACCGGCACGTCCAACGCCAGCTCGCTGCACTTCGATTACCCGGGCCTGACCTTCACCATGCAGCCCGAACTCGGTGCGCGCTACGATCTGCTGCTGTACGACCTGGCGGGACCGGATGCCGAGCTGGACGCCTATGTGCTGTTCAAGGGGCAGATCCCGGGCAACCCGGCCTGGCAGGTCTACGCCGGCATCAAAGGCCAGCTCGGGTTGGACGTGCCCGTTCTCAACGCCAACTGGAGCAAGACGATCTTCGACAAGTCGGTGTTGATCGCGCAGGAAACGACCAACACGCCTCCCGAGCTGGCGCCGAGCGATGTCAGTCCCACCGACGGATCCAGCGTCCAGCTGGGCGTTCCCGTGCAGTTCAACGTGGCCGCGCGAGATGTCGAGGATGGGCTGATCACGAAGGGCACGTGGACGTCCAATGGCAGCCCGTTCACGCTGGACGCCAACGGGCGCCACACGTTCCAGACCTCCGGTGATCACACCATCAGCGTGACCGTCAAGGATTCCGCTGGTGCCACGGCCAGCACCCAGATCACCATCCACGTGCTCGACACGCCGCCGGTGGCGACCCTCAGCAGCCCGCACTACGGCGCGACGATGTACATCGATCACACCGAGCCCAAGCTCCTGGCGTCGGCGGTGGACGCCAACGAACCCGGTGGCGTGCTGACGTGCGACCACCTGACGTGGTCCTCGGTTCCGTCGGACGCCGACCTCCCCGCCAACGGTTGCCCGGCCGCCGGCTCCTCTACGGACGTGCAGCTCGCGACCTTCCACTCGACCGGCCAATACAAGGTGACGGTCACGGCCACCGATCCGCAAGGCAAGACCGATCAGAAGACCGCCACCATCACCGTCTTGCCGCAGCCTGCAAGCTACCCGCCTAGCCCCACCATCGAGTACCCGAAGCAGGGAGCGTCCTACGGGGACAGTGAACCGGTCGCGCTGACCGGCGAAATCGAAGACTCCGACTCGTCGACCGTGACCTACCAGTGGTACCTGTACAAGGGGCTGTACGCCGGGAGCAGCCCGCCAGCCGGAACCGTCATCGCGTCGGGGACGGCGAATAACGTTTCGGCCGCCTACCCCCAGGGCGTGCCGATCAGCGACACCTACCCGGGCCTCGGCTGCACGCAGACCAACGTGCCCTACACGCTGTGGCTGGTTGCCTCCGACGGCACGACCACGAAAATGGACGAGAGGACGATCTCATGCACGTACATCCCGCGATGACCCTGCGCCGCTTCGCCCGGCGCTCGGCAGCGCGACTCGCGCCTGCGGTCGCTCTCGGGCTGTGGCTGCTGACAGCCTGTAGCAGCACCCCCTCGACACCGGCGGCTCCCGGCCCCGTGACACCGCCAACCCGGTTCTCCATCAAGCTCTCGACGTCGCAGGTCAGCTTCGCGGCCGGGGCCACCGTGCATCTCACCGCCACCGTGACGCGCGACGCGGGCTTCACCGGGGCCGTAACGCTGTCGCTCAACGGCGCGCCCACCGGGCTCACGGCCACCTTCACCCCCGTCTCCGGAACGCCCGACGCCAGCGACATCGCATTGTCGGCCGTCTCGACGCTCGACCCGCTCACCTACGACCTGTCGATCGACGGAGCGGCCGGCATCGAGACGGAGAGCGCGAAGTTCGCCGCCACCGTCGGGGACGCCACCAGCTTCGACGTGCAAGGCAGCGTCGTCGACCTGTTCCACGAACCGGTCGCCGGAGCACAGGTCACCATCGCCGGCACCAGGACCACCGCCGCTGCCGACGGAAGCTTCACGGTCCCCGGCGTGACGCGGCCGTACAACGTGATCGTCACGCTGCCCGGGAAGAACGAAGTCCACGATTTCGTGGGTCTGGACCGGACCAACCCTGTGCTGCCGCTCCTCGACCAGGTGGTGACGCCTCCCGACAGCGCGAGCGTGTCCGGCACCATCACCAACGCCGCAGCCAACACCTCCTCGCAGCTGGCCGAAGTCGCCTTCGCCTCGCCCGAGGCGCACGGCACTGGCGTGCTGTGGGGGGGCGACGGCCCGAGCTTCGGTCCGTTCAACGTTACCTGGTCGGGCCCCAGCTCTACCCAGGGGAACCTGTACGCGCTGAAGTGGAGCGTGGGTCCGACGGGCCTTCCCGACCAGTACCTGGGCTTCGCGAAGGCGGCGCTCTCCCTCAGCAACCAGCAGAGCGCGACCGGTGCGGACCTGCAGTTCGGGGCCGTCGCCACCAGCTACCTGTCGGGGACGGTCTCGCCTCCTCCGGGCTACACCATCAGCGCCAAGGACCTGTGGATGACGCCGGGACCGATGACCGGCATGCTGCTCGGCATCGTGGCTGACAACGACGCGACCTTCACGTTCGCAACGCCCCAGGTGGGGCTCCCGCTGGGCGTGGAGGCCGAGGCGGTGCTGGGAACCGCCTCCACCATCCTGTACCGTGCCAACCTCGACGCCAGCCAGGTCGTCGACTTGACCCTGCCGGCTCCGCCCGTGCTGGGCGCGCCCGGGACCTCCACCTTCGACCACACCACCACCTTCGGCTGGACGCCGGTGCCCGGCACCATCAGCGTGCTGTGGCTTGCATCGCCGGGGGGACCGAGCGTGTTCGTGTACACGGCCGCGTCGAACGCGACACTGCCCGCGCCGCCAGCTCTGAACTTGCCTGCAACGACGCACTACTCGTGGACCGTGGTGGGCTGGGGCATGTACGCCGACATGGATGCCTTCACCGATCCGGCCGGCGCTCCTGGCTCGTTCGGGCTGGGGCAGGACGCTCTGCTTGCTACGGCCGCTCCGCTCGGAGTGA
>Ga0315542_1002197_pt1 | contig 11939 bp, 9 predicted proteins | sample SalMarSW160120MG_FD_202541 | JGI IMG/M metagenome (GOLD analysis project Ga0315542, IMG submission 202541) | Salt marsh sediment microbial communities from the Plum Island Ecosystem LTER, Massachusetts, United States - Salt Marsh Sediment SW1601-20 ... | reverse complement strand
TGCTTAGTTAAAAAACAAAAAGATGAAATAGAAGATTTGAACAAATCACTTTTGAAATGGAATTTAATTTACATTTTAGCTGGTAGAGGAAATTTAACCCTTGATAAGTTAAATTATCTCGAAGGCGATATAGGTGATCTCATGATAGAAGCTAAGTTTGATCATCTTGAAAGCACTGATAAACTAGATCGAAATGATATCCTATATTGTATAAATAATTGCACTTCCGAACCATGGCGAGCAAGATATAAGGGGAATTATCAAGATATTTTCTTTATCAGTAATTTTGAAAGTATCCCAAATTATATTAAGAAAGTGAAATCGAAGTATAAAGAAGATTTAGGGGTTTATATTCAACCAATTAATCAAGGCACATCTTACCATTGTGAATTTGTTTTTTTTTATGATAGTAAGAATGAGGGTGCAACGAAGGAACTTGAAGCAAATTTTAATGAAATTAGTATCGATTTAATGGATAGCGGGGCGTTTTTTAATCGACCGTATGGTGTTTGGGCAAAAGAAGTATATTCAAGACATGATCAACAAACTTCTATTGCATTACGAAAAGTAAAAAGTATTTTTGATCCAAAAAACGTGTTGAATCCAGGAGTTCTCTGCTTTGATGTAAAATAGGTGAAAATAATGCAGTTAAATGAAGAAGCATATCAAACGATGATAAAACGCTGTTTAAGGTGTTCAATTTGCAAGTGGATACCACAAGTGCAAATTAAGAGCAAGAAATATGCAACAGCATGCCCTGCGATTGACCTTTATAATTTTCATCCTTATAGTGGAGGAGGAAAGATAATCTTAGCGTTAGCGTTAGAGATGGGTAGGATCACTCCTTCTGAGGAATTACGTGATATCGTGTATAAATGCACTGAATGCGGTAATTGTGCCATTGCCTGCAAATTTCTTAATACATTAGAACCTTTAGAGATTATAATGAGGTTAAGGGAAAAATTGGTTAAGGCGGGGTGTGGTCCAATGCCAAAACAAGAAGAATACATCCAATCAATTAGAGAGTTTAATAATCCCTATAACGAACCCCATGAGGAGAGAGCTGATTGGTTCCCCGAAGATATTAAAATCGATAGTAAGGCTAAGGTTTTGTATTATATTGGATGCACCTCATCCTATAGGAGAAAAGAGATGGCAATTGCTACAGCAAGGATATTAAATGCCGCGGGAATTTCATTTAATATTTTACGTGATGAGGAATATTGTTGTGGCAGCCCAATTCTAAGAACTGGGGAACTTGACACGTTCGAACAAGTATTAAATAGAAACCTTGATGTTATCGAATCAAAAGGAATAGAAACGATTATATTCAGCTGCGCAGGTTGTTATGATACTTTCAAGGTTGATTATCCCTTGTACAGAAATTATAATTTTAAAGTAGTTCACGCTGTTGAATATTTTGAGAAGTTACTTGAAATTGGAAGATTAAAATTAACAAAAGAAATTCCGATAAAAGTGACTTATCATGATCCGTGCCATTTAGGAAGAAATGCTGAGAGGTATGAAGAGTGGGAAGGGGACACGGTTCAGATATTACCTTTAATCTCCATGGACATCCCTCCTAAACCTAAAAGAGCGGGAAAGAACGGCATTTACGATGCCCCCCGGAACATTCTCAAAAAAATTCCCGGACTAAAATTAGTAGAAATGGAGAGAATTAGAGAATATGCATATTGCTGTGGAGCGGGTGGTGGAGTTAAAGCCGCTTTCCCAGAAATGGCACTTAAAACTGCAGAACTAAGAATAGAAGAAGCGGAAGATACTGGAGCTCAAGTCATGATATCAGCTTGCCCATTTTGTTCTACAAATTTACAAGATGGAATAAATTCGAGGGGATCCCATCTAAAGTATTATGATATAAGTGAGTTGCTCTTAATGGCAATGGGTTTAGATCCAGAAAAATTAGCACAAATACTATCTGAGGTTGATTAATCATACTACAAAAACACATATTAGAGAAATTTCAGAAAGTAGTCGGTCCTGAAAACGTTGATGATGGCGAAGTAATGACAAATGCGTATTCTTACAATTGGTGTATGGAATTTGTTAATTGCATGGAGGAAAAAGAACCGATCCCTTTCTCTTCAGTTCCAAAAGCGGTATTGTTACCTTCAAGTACGGAAGAAGTACAACAAATTGTTAGAATTTGTAATGAATATAACATTCAATTTAAAGCTCAATCTACAGGACTTGGCCCGTGGAATCAACCTTCTTCAGAAAATTGTGTAATTATCGATTTAAGGAGAATGAATAAAATAATTAAAATTGATGATAGATCTCTTTATGCCGTTGTTGAACCATATGTAAGTGGAGCACAATTACAAGCAGAAACCATGAAGTATGGTCTAACGGTTCACATGCCCGGAGCAGGTCCTCAAGTTTCGCCTTTAGCTAGTGCTACTAGTATGAATGGTCCGGGATTTACTTCTCCCCACACGGGTCATAGTGCTCGAAATGTATTGGGGGTCGAATGGGTCTTACCCGATGGAGAAATTTTAAGATTAGGATCTGCAGGAATGAAAAATAATCCAGATTGGTACATCGGAGATGGTCCCGGTCCAAGTTTGAGAGGGATCATGCGTGGATGGGCAGGAGCAAAATCAGGAATAGGCATATTTACTAAAGTTGCGTTCAAGCTCTTTCCATACCCTTGCAGTACCAACTTCAAATTAAGTGGTAATTCACCCAATTATGAATTTGAAATTCCCGATTATATGAAATTATATGTCATGGACTGTAAAAGTTATAATTACTTAGAAAAAGTGTTTTTGAAAATTGAAGAAGAGGAAATCTCTTTCATTTGCAGTCATCTTTCTGGATATGGATTAGGAGCTATCTTTTCTAATAGTATTGAATCATTAATGGATAAAATTCCAATAGCCGGAATGCTTGTACCCTTGGTAGTTCTCATTGCAGCTAGAACAAAAAGAGAATTTGATTATAAACAAAAGGTGATGAGTAAAGTAATTGATGATTTTAAATTAGAAAACGTAATAGGAAGTAAATACACTCCAAATTCTTTATTTTACGCTGAAGCTTTGCGATCAAATTTAGGACTTCATGGTTTTATTGCAACTGGAGGATTTCAATCCTCAAAAGGACAGTGTGATACAGCAAATGTATGTGTTAATACAACTAAGATGAGCATTCCCTTAAAAAAGAAATATATAAAAAGAGGCGTAATCGGAAATGATTTTGGAGAGGGAGTGTGGATAACCTCCTATGAATCGGGGCATTATTTCCATATCGAATCTCCTACAATGTTTGATCAAACCGATGAGAAAAGTGTTAAGGGTATGGCTGAAAACATGGAAGAAAATTATCAATTTGATCTGATTAAACACCTTGGAGCTCCTTTTTTTGTTGAAGGGGATAGAATGCATGATTTGTTCGGTCCAGAAATGATGAATTATAATAAATGGTTAAGAAAAATAAAAAAGGCATTTGATCCAAAGGGAATTGCTGATTCGGGATTCTATATTACAGCAAAATAATAGATATTATTAAATTAATAAGCAAGTGAGATAAATGGATAATGAAAGCATGGTGAATCCAAATGCAAGAGGATTTGCAGGATTAATTAAAAGTATAATGGAGCCGTTGAATGAGAATCCAGAATTTAAAGAAAAATTTAATAAATTAAACAGAAAATTTTTGATAAATGCCTCAAATTTAGATCATGCTGCCTTGATATCCGTTAATCAAGGAGTATTGAAGGTTGAGAGCGTGCCAAATAAACCAGAATCAAATTTGAAAAAGAAATTAATTGGTTGGGACGGATTTATTTCCATGGATTCTCAAATTTTTCTCGCGCTGGCCATGAACAGGATTTCAATCGTTGGTATAAGCTTAAAATGGATATTAGGAAAGGTGAAAATGAGAGGGATTTTAAAATTATTAGCATTATTAAGTATTTTTGATTTTTTAAAGAAGTGAGATTAAATATAAAATATTGAAGTAAAAGGTGCATGAAATTTGGAAAATAAGAAAAATAAAAAGCTTGAAATTATTGAAGCTTGGTCGGGACCGGGAAGAAAGGATGAAAAGATCACGATCTTTAAGCCGGAATATGATGCAATACATATAGATATGAAAAGAAGAGGAAATTGTGAATGGTGGTATTTTGATGCTCGCCTTGATAATGGATACACGGTAGTTGCATTTTTTCGAGCGAAGCACGAGCTTTCTGGGAAAACTGGGGTAGAAATTACTATCTATAAACCTGATGATGAGAAGATTCAAAACGTTTATGAATATCAACATTCAGATCTTAAAGCTTCTGATGAATTAGCAGATGTCCAAATCGGAAAGAACTACATAAAAGCTGACCATTCAAATGAGGTATTTCCCGCATATGAGATTTTTTTAGATGAAGGAGAATTTGGTATTCATTTAAAATATATTGCTGAAGTTCCAGGATGGATGCCTGGAAAGGGATACACTAAATTTGGTGATTTGGGAGAATTTGGATGGGTAGTTCCCTTACCAAAAGCAAAAGTTGAGGGAACAATTAAAGTCCATAATGAAACTATTTCAGTGAAAGGGATGGGATACCATGATCACAATTGGGTTACTCTTAACATGATTAAGATCATCAACTATTGGCATTGGGGTCGTATTTATTCAGAAAATTTCACGGTTGTTTATGCCTACATTCAGAGCAATAAAAAAATGAACAATTACATAATACCGGTATTGATGCTTGCCAAAAACGATAAAATAATTCTCAGTACTGGTGAATATAAATTGAAAGAAAGTAATTTTCAATATGATGATAAGGCAAAAAATAATTATCCCTTAAATTTGGAATTTGTGCTCCCTAATCAAAACAGAATAACACTTGAAGTTGAAAATATCATAGATTCTGATTACATGCTTTCTGGATTTAATCCAATCTTAAGATTTTTGGCTAAAAATGTTCTAAAATTGAATCCGGGATATTTTAGATTCAATTCTAAATTTGAGATTGATTTCAAATATAATGAAACTTCATTCAAAGAAATAGGAAATGCACTCCATGAAATGGTCATATTAAAACAATAGACTTTAATGATTGATTTTAATATTAGAGATAAGATCGGAAAGATCTCCCATTTCCTTGGAGTATCCCTTTAATAGGAATGAATATTTATACGTTTTTTTTCCTTTTAATTTATATTCGTCATGAAGCACTGCCATTGCGGGTATATCTCCACCTACACCTTGCTGTTTATAATCAATATTGATCGTGTTAAAATCACGTCGTGGTAGTCCATAATCATGAGTGGCGATTTCAAGGTCTTCCATTGTATAAGGCCAAGCACTAATACTTAAATGAGTTCCCCCTATATCCATGATGAATAGCCCCTCTTCCTTTTCATTTGTAAATGCTACCCATCGAACGTCAGTTCTATTACCATTTTCTTGGGGACGAATGTAATGATGAATTAATTCTTCTATTTTACCTGAATATATCCCAATAGCGGCTCCAGTTTTCCTATCGAGCATTGTTTCATGAGGACCCCGTCCATACCATGTCATGTTATCAAGTTCTCTAGGGATTCCGCCTTGCATTCCAAATCTAATCATGTTTTTATGCGGCGTGAAAATATTTTGAATGATGATATCACCGTTACCGTAAAGCATATAGCAGGTCTCTAATGGTTCTTCATTCTTGAATAAAATAGATTTCACGTTAATTGTAACAACTTGAGGTAGATCTTTTTTCATGGATATCCCATCCACGTATCGATTTTTGTTAGCGTCTTTCCAATCCATATCGATGCTTGGAAATGTTTGTCCACCAGAGAAATCTACTATACCTAAATCATTATCGGTAAACGCTCGCCAAAAATTTGGTAATAAAGGAGTTGTAATCAAATCCCGGTCATTATAAGAATAATGTTCAATAGCTCCTGTTATTTTACCGATAATGATCTTAAAATTTCTACCTTTAGCCACATAACAATTATCTAAATCATCCACGCTGATTTGTTCCATTTCTTTTAGGGTTAAATCGACCCCTTTAGGAACATTAAAGGGGATCTCAAATTGATCCCACGCAACCACGTGCTCTTTCTTAGCCCAAATTGTATCTTCAGTAAGTATGAACTTTATCATTAAGTGATATTCTCCATTTGGCTGGAGCACAGGTGTTTGAAAGGGAATTTTTATATCTAAAAATTCTCCTGGAGCTATGTTAAGGGAATCGATAGTAGCTTCTTGGATTTTCTTACCATTTTCACTTAAAATCCAATTTAATTGGACAAAGCTAAGATCTTGAAATGAATATTTATTATGGATTTTGAACATTCTTTTTAGGAGATCTACGGGATGTACCTTGATATTCTGATATACTTTCTTAACTTCAAATAATGCGGGATTCGGCGTACGATCAGGCATAACGATACCATTAATGCAATAATTTCTGTCGTTAGGTTCATCACCAAAATCACCCCCATAGGCCCAATATTCCTTGCCATCATCAGTTCTTTTTCGTAGACCTTGATCGATGAAATCCCAAATAAATCCTCCTATTGCATTTGGATATTTCTCAAATACATCCATAAATTCTTGAAAATTGCCTAAACTATTTCCCATCGCATGGGCATATTCACATAGAATATATGGCTTTATAACACCATCCGGTAATTTGTGTGAAGCTCCAAAGGAACCACATTTTTTACGTTTTATATATCCTTCAAGCTGCTTTGGGGATAAATACATGTTGCTAACCATATCTGAAACTTCCTGGTTAACGTCTCCTTCATAATGGATTAGTCTTGTCGAGTCAATTTGCAACGCTGCTTGTTTCATTTTCTTAAAGTTATCTCCCATTCCCGCTTCATTTCCCAGCGACCATATTATAACGCAAGGATGATTCTTATCACGTTCTACCATGCTTACCATTCTATCAACACTAGCATCAGTCCATTCTGGTAAACTTGCTGGTAGAACATCCCTCAAGCCGTGTGATTCTAAATTACATTCATCCATGATATAGATTCCGTATCTATCACATAATTCATACCATTTAGGATGATTAGGATAATGACTAGTACGCACGGCATTAATATTATTTGTCTTTAATAATTCAATGTCTTTCATCATCCATTCTAAGGATATTGCTCTCCCATTGTCAGGATCATGCTCATGTCTATTAACACCTTTTAAGAGGATTGGTTTACCATTCAGGTATAGTCCAGCATCCTTTCCGATTTCAACTTGTCGAAACCCAAATTTACATTGTTCAACTTCTATGATATTATCAAGATCATCTTTCAATTGTAGTACTAAAACATAGAGATAAGGTATTTCAGCATTCCACTTTTTAGGGTTTTTGATTATTTTTTCTAAGTTTAGTATTGCGTTGGTTTGAGCTTGAACGTCAAAATTGGAAGAAAGTAATGAATCTTGAGTTGGTGCATTTTGACCTTCCTCAAATAAAAAAACATCCAGTTTAAAATTTGATTTATTCTCAATACCAAAATTATAGATATAAACCTTTATAGATAGTTTAGCATCAAGATATTTAGTATCAAACTCAGCTTGAGCAAAGAAGTCCCTAATATGAATTTTGGGTGTAGAAAAGAGATATACATCTCGATAAATACCACTAAATCGCCACATATCTTGGTCCTCGAGATAGGATCCATCAGACCATCTATATACTTCTACTGCGAGTGTATTGGTTCTTGCACGAACATATTTCGTTATGTTAAATTCAGCTGGTGTCATGGATCCTTGACTATACCCCACTTTTTTACCATTTATCCAAAGATAAAAGGCTGATTTGACTCCCGCAAAATGAATGAAAATTTCTCTTCCATCCCAACTTTCGGGTAAATCAAACTGCTTTACATACGAACCTACGGGATTATATTCATGATCAATGCTTGGTATATTATCGGTTTTTACACTATATGGATAATTTACATTCGTGTAGATTGGAATTCCATATCCTCGCATCTCCCAATTGCTTGGAACATCAATCTCATCCCATTGTGAGACATCAAAATCAAGGTTATAGAAATCAAGAGGCCTTTCAGATGGTTTTTTGACCCAATTGAATTTCCACACCCCATTTAAGGACTTATAAAATGCCAATTCAATATTTCCCCTCAAAGCATCATTGACAGTAGCATATGGCATTAGCGTCGCATGAGCAGGTTCCTTATTTATGCCAAATATTCTGCTATTTTCCCAATCATTTACCTTCATTTTAATTAAAATTCCCCTATTTCATAAAAATGTTAGTAATTGCTGTGTTATTAATTTTTTAAGTGTGCATAAAATTTTATATTTCTTCCTATTTTTAAGGATCTTATGCCAAAGAAAAAGAAGAATCCGATAATTTTTGATCGGATGTTATTCCAAATTAAAGTAAAAGATCTCGACCGTGCCAAGAAATTCTACGAGGATTTATTTGGCTTTACAAACATCTGGTACGTGAGTTCAGAAGTAGGATGGACAGAATTTGAACTTCCGGGGGAAAGTCCTCATCTTGGTTTAAATACTATAGAAGAGGGCGAAAAATTAGAAGAGGACTCTGGTACTTTTACCATTCAAGTCAAAAATCTTGAAGAAACGAAAAATTACCTTGAAGAACAGGGCGTGGATACGACCAAAATAACAGATATTCCCGGTTTGGTATCCTACTTTAATATAATGGATCCAGAGGGGAATAGAGTTCAGATTGTCTCAGATCCAAGGATTTCTGAAGAAAAATAATAAGATTTTCTTTAATTTTCATGGGCTTGGACAATAGTCATTGCTTTTACCATTCGAGAAAAATCAGTTGACTCAATAGTATCATTTTTTGGATCCCAACCAAATAACATCTTAGCAGATTTCCCACAATTTTTCACATACCAATAGAGAAAATCTAATTTTTTATTTTCAGAATTTATAATTTCTACTCGAGGTTTAAAACCACGAAAACCTTTTCTGATATAGACATCAGAAGGGTTAGTTTGAATATTTTTTAGCCATCCCGCATCAAGACCTCTCGCTGAAATTATGGTAATTACATCTTCAACACGATGATACTCCACGGGAGTTCTTCTCTTTTTTCCGGTTATCCTTCCTTTTGTTTCGATCATTAAAAAAATCTTACCGAACCCCAATAAAGGTAAAAGTCTTGCTCGATAAAGGGGAACTATCAATATTTTATTTAGCAACCGCCACTTCTTTAGAGTTTTCTTCTTTTTCTCTTCATCTTCATCTATCAAGGCGTAGACCGAAGTGCCTGGACTGGGAAGAACCTTTTTTTTACGTTGATTTTCATTTAATTCTGTCATTATTTTTCACTTTTTTGCATATATCCATTTTATTCTTTATACATTTCTGTAGCAATTCGGAAAAAAACATCATCTATGTTTGTTCCTTTCTTCGCGCTTGTTTCAAAATAAGCACTTGTTCCAAGAATGCCACAATATTTTTTAATATCTTCTTTTAAAATGATTTCTGTTTGAGGATTAACCAAATCTATCTTATTTCCGACAAGTAAGCTAGGACATTTGCCTATTTGGCTCTCAACTTCCTCTTTCCATTTTTCCAAGTTTTCAAGGGTGTTCTTACGAGTCAAATCAAATGCATAAATAATACCTTTTGCTGATTTATAGAATGCAAATCTGACCCATTTGAAGTGTAATTGACCAGCTAAATCCCACACTTGCATGGTTATTAGATCCTTGACGTCAGGTAATTTAATATACTTAACAAAAAAATTTGAGCCGATAGTTATCTCAGCTTTCGATTTAAACCTCCCACTTAAATATCTATGCAAAATAGTTGTTTTACCTACTCCTGAGTCACCAACTATGCATATCTTAAAGAAATTTTGCTTCTTGGGAGCTCCCTTAAATACAATTGATCCATCCAATTATAAATTCTCCTTTGTTTAGTTAATCGTTTTTAATTTTTTAATTGTATTTTCTTCTTTCGAAAACTGCTCTCAAATATGAAATATATTGTTTGTTTTTATATGTTTCATTAAAATCTCTGAAATTATACCATTATATTCCTTTATTTATCCCTTATTTTAAGAATTCTACAATAAAATAAAAAACAATACCTTCTAAATAAATAACATCATAATAGTTAATAAATTTTTAATGTGTGAAAAAGCATTGAGTTAGGTTGGACACAGTTTAAATCAATGACTTTTATTATCATTCACTTTTCTATAACGTAATATTATATTTTTTTATGCCTTTATTCAATTAAAAAAGAATAACATAATTCGGTATATTATCATGAGAATAGTAGATCTACGTTCTGATACGGTAACGAAACCATCTCCCGAGATGTGGGAGGTTGTAAAGGGATGGGATAATTCAATGCTAGGGGATGATGTAATGCAAGAAGATCCAACTGTTAATGAATTAGAAATGAAAGCAGCAAAAAAATTAAGAAAGGAAGCTGCTTTATTAGTCAGTTCGGGAACTCAAGGAAACTTGATAAGTTTATTATCTCATACAACTCCTGGAGATGAGATAATAGTTGAAGAAAATAGTCATATAGTCGGTCACGAAGTTGGAAGTGCTGCTAGAATAGGTGGTTTGATGATAAGAACCTATCCTTCAGAGAGAGGGTTTCCTTCTTTGAAAAAGTTAAACCCAATGATACGAGATCTAAAAGATATTCATGAACCACCAAGTAGGTTGTTATGCGTTGAGAATACGCATAATTATCATGGGGGAACAATAATCAGACCCGAAGAATTAAATGAAATGAGGGATTTTGCTCTAAGATATAATCTTAAATTTCACATGGATGGTGCGAGAATATTCAATGCCTCAGTAGCTTCACATCTTCCTATCACAGAATTCACGAAAAATGTTGATAGCGTGATGTTTTGTTTATCAAAAGGGTTATCCTGCCCTATAGGCTCCATGGTTGCTGGTTCAAACGATTTTATTGATAGAGCAAGAAAATTTCGTAAGATGTTAGGAGGTGGCATGCGTCAAGCTGGTATAATTGCTTCTTTTGGATTAGTTGCACTTGAAGATAAATGGATTAATCGATTGAGCGAGGATCATGGCAATGCTAAAAGATTGGCAGATGGCTTACGTACACTTGATCTTTCTATTTCTGTCCAATCACCTGAAACAAATATTTTGATGGTACATTTTCTTGATAATGCACCCATGGAACAAATAATTTTATCTTTACAGAGTGAAGGAATTTTAGCTTATGACATTAATCAGAAAATTAGGTTTGTCACTCATTTTGGAATAGTTGAAGAAGATATTGATTATAGCATAGAAAAAATTGGAGTTGTTCTTAAGAAAATCTTGAAATAATTGAATGTTATAAAATAAATTTGTGATTTATGAAATTGATAATCGTAGATGGTCATTCAGACTTCGGTCTGAAATTGTTATATGAACAAAAAAAAGGGCAAAATAATGTGTTGAGAGACATTCACCTACCTCAATTAAGAAAGGGTCAAGTTAATTTAGAAGTTTTTAATATAGGAGGAGATTTTGATTTTTATCCCACTTTAAATCCTAGAGATCCTCTAATTGTCCTTCAAACTCTAGAAGTCGTTCTTAAAGAAATATCAGATAATGAAAATTTATTTGTGCTAATTAAAAAAAAAGATGATTTTGAAAAGATTAGCAATTCACATAAGGTTGGTTTTTTATTAGCACTTGAAGGAGCAGGAGCAATCGGATCAGATTTTTCTCGACTTCGGGACTTTTTCAGACTTGGATTGAGATTAATAACATTAACTCATAATGAACGTAACTTATTTGCTGATGGTCTTGGAGTAGAGAACCCAAGAGGGTTGACAGATTTAGGAAAATGTTTAATTCATGAAATGGATGATTTAGGCATGATAGTAGATCTTTCTCACGCTTCAGAGCCTACTTTCTGGGATACATTAAAATATTCTGAAAATCCGATCATCACTTCCCATTCTAATGCAAAAA
>Ga0315542_1002194_pt1 | contig 11945 bp, 6 predicted proteins | sample SalMarSW160120MG_FD_202541 | JGI IMG/M metagenome (GOLD analysis project Ga0315542, IMG submission 202541) | Salt marsh sediment microbial communities from the Plum Island Ecosystem LTER, Massachusetts, United States - Salt Marsh Sediment SW1601-20 ... | reverse complement strand
TACGAGCTTGACGACCGGCGCGTCCTCATTTTGCGCCTCGGCGAGCCCCATGTCGTCTTCCATGTCCTCGACGATCTCGAAGTCCTCGTCCTCTATGTCGCGCATCACTTCTGCGAGCGAATCGGCCGAGTCATAAAATCTGTCTATCGCCCTCTTGATCGCCGTCTCAGTAGCGACCACAGGACGCACCTCGAGACCGGTGATGAACTTGATGTCGTCGATCGCGAAAATGTTATCGGGATTTGCCATCGCCAGAGTAAGGACACGGCCTTCCCTGGAGATCGGCACTACCTGAAACTTGGTCGCTACCTCCGACGGGATCAGTTCGACGGAATGTTCTTCCGCCTCGAGCTCGTCGAGGTCGACCGCGGGTACCTGATACTGCTGCGAGAGGAACTCGGAAAAGGCCTTCTCCGATATCGCTCCCGTCTTGACCAGGTTGTAGCCGAGACTGCCGCCGGACTGCCCCTGCTCGGTGAGAGCAAGCTCTAGCTGGTCCTGGCTGATAAGGCTCGACTCGATCAGCTGGTTGGCTATATTGTCACTCAAGGACTTCCTCCGCCCGGATTTCAATCCTCACGAACCTGATGCAAATACTCATCCACTCTGGCCGCCGCGAGCGTTATTCTGCCTTAGAAATGGTTCGGCCCTGAATTTCATCTCGCAGACCGCAATAAGCATGCCACGGGCAAGTGGGCGGGATAACGGGATTACTGGCAACCACTTTCAGGCAGAAAACAGGGACAGGAAGCCGCTTTGGTGGATCGAACCGAAAGAACGGGAGGTCCAGGGAAAGTCCTGTCCAGACAGGATTACCGGAGTTCCCAGCGGTCCCGCTCGGATTTCCTGACCGGACCGGGACCGGGTGCAGCTTGCAAATCGATTCGCACAATGCAAGGCGGGATATATCCGGGTTGATACCGTGGGTGTGTCCAGATTCGTTTACCACATGTCGGATTTTCAGCCAGAGGGAGCTGGGATCACTGAGCCTTGCTCATCAGTCGAAGAGCCGCCAGTTTATACCGAAGCGGTAGTGCCTGCCCGGCATGTACATCCCGGGCACCGTCTCGTACTTCTCGTCGAGGATGTTCTTCATCTCGAACCTCACGACCGCCCCCAGGACGGTAAGCGATGCCGACAGGTCGACAAGAGTGTACCTTCCAAGCTCGGCGCCGGGAAAGTGCCTGCTGCCCGTCTCCGATGCCAGGACCCCGACAGTGAACGTCTCGGTCTTCTTGAAAGAAGGCCGGGTGAGCCAGAGCCCGCCCAGCATATGATACTCCGGTACGCCCGGCGTGATCTCCGCCCTGTCGGCAAACCAGTAGCCGGAGAGCTGCCACCTGAAGTCGAAGGAAGCGACACCGGTCGCTCCGCCGCCGCTGAGCGACGCACGCAGGCCGATCACGTCATCGCTCCCGTCCGACGCATAGACCGCCGGGTCCGAACCCTCGAGCGTAATCCTGCTTCTTTCGAACCGCGCGAAGATGTCCGCCGTCACCGCCGTCCCGTAACCCAGCCCGAGAGAGATCTCGTCCGACGTCTCGTGGCCGAGGCCGGGATCACCGGAGGTACGCAGCATGTCCCCGTCTGGAAGCCTCTCCAGATCGGGCTGGTAAAGCTCCTCAGCCGTCGGAGTGCGGACGCGTCTTGCCGCCATGAGGGTCTGGTAGAGCCCCCTCTCGTTTCCGTGCGACAGGGCCGCCTCGCCGCCGGCGAAGAAACCTGATCCTGTCATCGTGCCGGCCGAGAGACCACCTCTCCAGCGCAGCGGCCCGGCCGTTCCGCCCAGAGTCAGCCCGCCCTCGGCGCGGTCGACGTCGGGAGTGAACCGGACTCCCCACAGGATGTTCTCGAACTCGGCCCTCTCGGCCGAGACGAACCCCTTTACGGCGGTCGAGCCTGCCATCCCGTGCCACATGGCCGCCCCGCCGAGGACCAGCCCCGAAGTCTGGCCCGCCTTCCGTTTCATCTCAACGAATCTTTGCCGAAGTGAGACCTCCGCTCCAGAGCGCACGTACCTGATCTCCGAATCGAGCCCGCTGTACCTCACTGTCTCGGGCGGGTTGAGCGGATCACGGTATTCGGGCCAGTTGCGAGTTCCTTCGTACGAATCCTCGAACCTCCTTAGCCTCACGAGCACCCTGTCCGACGCCTTGCCCCTCATCGTGAGGTCGAGCAGGATCGATCTCGAGTTGTACAGCCCTGTCAGGGCGAAAGGATCCTCCGCCACCAGCTCGAAATAATCCTGCATATACTCGTCGTATGCTATCGTGCCGTTTATGAAGGCGTCAGGTGATGAGAACCAGGCTTTGCGCGATTTGCGTCCGTTTCCTCCCCACGTGAAATCGCCCGCCGCGAAGGGCGGTTTCCTTCCGCCCTCCTCGATAACGATGTTTATAACGCCGCCCGAGGCTGCCCTGCCAGTAAGAGAGGGGGAGGAACTGTAGATCACCTCCACCCTGCGCACCCTCGAAAGGGTGAGAAACCTGGCCAGCGGATCGTCGTTGTAGGGGTCTGACCATGGCACGCCGTTTACGAGCAGGGTCATCCCCCTGACGGTGCGGCCGTCCACCGAGAAAAGTGTGCGGGAGCCTGGCGGGCCGTTTTGAAGGACGTTGACCCCGGGGAGATGCTCGATGATATCCTCGATCGTGTTTATGTCGAAGCGGGCCAGCTCCTCGGCGGTGATAACGAAGACTTCTCCGGGAAGAGCGAGAGTGTCGCCCGCCGCCGAGCTGAACGCCCCGCCGTACCTCGACTTCTCGAAGCCTGACCCGGTGACAGGCACGGCCGCCAGAAGCGACAACGCCAGCACGGACAGGATATGAAAATCACGCGTGGGATGTTTCATAGGGGGATATTGTGGGGAGGGGCGCCCACCGGTCAAGCCGAAAGTCCTGAAGCGGCCTTTCTCAGTGCCACTACCGCGTCGTAAGGCACCTGGATCTCGCCGATAGATACCTTTCTTGCCTCGTCGAAATGATAATCGGACCCGCCAGTCATCACCAGCCCGCGCATACGCGCTTCGCCTGTGGCAAGTCTAACGATGTCCGGGGTATGGTTGGGGTGCCAGATCTCGATACCCTCCACCCCGCTGCCGAGGATGCGGTCGCAGACCTTGCGCTTCCTTATATTGGCGCCGGGGTGAGCCCATACGGCGACGCCTCCGGCGCCCCTGATCACGGATATCACTTCCTCCAGCGGAAGGACTCTCTTCGGGACGTAGCATGGAGCGCCGTAACCAAGAAACCTGTCGAACGCCTCCTGGAACCCGCCGACGATCCCCTTCCTCATCAGTATCCTGGCCACGTGCGGCCTCCCGACGGTCCCCGCGCCCGCGTCGTCCATTATCTCCTCGAAAGTCACGTCTATCCCGAGCGACTGCAGTCTTTCCGCGATCCTCCCGGCACGGTCCGCCCTGCCCCTCTCGAGGTCCCCGAGCACCGAGCGCAGGCGTACGTTCGAAAGATCTACGCAGTAGGCGAGTATATGGATGTCGAGTTCCCCTTCCCTTACGCTGAACTCGATCCCCGTCACTATCTCTACACTGAGGGCCGCTCCGGCCGTTTCCGCCTCGGCCTGCCCGGCGGCCGTATCGTGATCGGAGACAGATATCGCGGAAATACCAGCATCGGCCGCGGTGCGAACGATGTCCGCCGGCGTCATGGCCCCGTCGGAGTAGCAGGAATGTATGTGAAGGTCGCAGGAGGAGGATGGTTTCATCCGGTTCTTTCAGCTTACGGTGCTGTACTTCTTCATCTTTTCCGATATCTCGCGGAAGGTCATATCGACTATATAGACTTCCTCGAAATGCTCTCTTGCCTTGTCGGACTCGTCGAGCGCCTCATAGGCCAGTCCAAGATTATAGTGGATCCCGAGGTTGTCCCCGCCTGTGTTCATCGCGATCTCCAGCCCGCGTTTGAGCTGCTTTACGGCAAGGCGCGGGTTGTCGAGGAGCAGGAAGCAGTGGCCTATCATCTCGAGGCTTCTGAGCTGCAGCTGGTCTGACCTCGACGATATCTGAAGTTCCTTTATGGCCTCATTGTAAAGGGCCATCTCGATATAGGCCATACCGAGATCGTAATGGCTCCTGAAATCGTTTTCCTCGACGTCGCTCGTTATCTCTTCGGCCAGCCTGCCCGTATCGATTGCTCCCTCCTCGAAAGCCAGATCGCCGGCAGCCTCATTGGCCGAGTCTTCAGCCTCCAGGATATCTGAGAGATCGTCGTTCGAGGGAGTCACTCCCGTGTCGGGTCCGATCTCCGCTTCTTCCGCGGCCGGCATCGCGGGGATCTCGAATTCCTTCACAGGCTCGGGCTCCGCTGGGATCTCGTATTCTTTCACGGGTTCGGGCTCGACCGGTATCTCATATTCCGCTTCCGGCGCCGTTCCGGGAACCACGGGCCCTGGCGACTCATGCTGCAGAGGGATCACGGAAGCAGCTGGGGCCACCTCGATGACATGTTCTTTCGCCGGGGCCTCTTCTGCCGCCGGGATCTTCTGCGCCTCGGGTGCCGGCTCCTCTTCCGGATCGCTCCCAGCTGCTTCGGCGGCGGCGGTTGTATCGATCTCCTCGACGTTGAGGTCCGGCTCGCCGTCAGCGATCTCTTCGTCCGCCAGTTCGAGACAGCCCGCGAGGATCTCCTCTATACGGGCCTGCTCGTTGGCGGAAAGCGCTCCGCGGAGAAGATCGAGCCTGCCCCGGTAGAAGTCGATCTTGCCGCTGTCATCGCTCTTGGCACTTTTGACTATGAGATTGGCGAAGATCTCCGCCGCGGAGATCTTCAGGCCGACGCCGGTAAGGACTTCTGCGACCCTGGCGTGAAGCTCGTCGTCTTCCGGCACGAGTTCCATGACAAGCTCGACCTTCGGCAGCACGGCTTCCGGCCTGACCCCGTTCTCGTCCGCGGCGATCATGTCAAAGTACTGTGTGAAAAGCCTCGAAGCCTCGCCGTTGAACTTCTGCTTGGCCTTCAGCTCTCCTAGCTTGTATATCGATTCGAGCCTGTTGGGAACGACCCTCAATATCTTCTTGCATACCGCCACCGCGTTGTTGTACAGGGCCACCTTCTCGTAGTTCTCCACCGCCTTCTCGAGCGATGAGACGGCCTGAAGCTTGTCTTCGGCCTTCATGTAGATATCCCCGAGCTCGTTGTAGAGGTTCGGGTTCCGCGGCTCGACCTGCAGGAGCTTCTTGTACGCTTCTATGGCCTCCGAGACCTTACCCTTCTTGAGGTAATCCTGGGCCTTCTGCCTCAGCTGGCTCGACTTGCTCATAGCCCCACCTCACTTCTGTCCCTGTACCCCTGGAGCTCCCAGACTACCTCGCCTTCCTTGACGACGACTGCTGCGTGGTTCTCGCCCGCGCGGGACGGTATCTCGCGATAGTCTTCTACGTCGTATATCACGAAATCAGCCTTCTTTCCCTTTTCCAGCGATCCGACCTGGTCCTGCATCCCTACGGCGCAGGCAGCATTGAAGGTCGCCGCGACGACCGCCTCCGACGGCAGCATCCCCATCTGCGAGCATGCTATGGAAACGGCGAGCGGCATCGAATGCGACGGCGCGCTCCCCGGGTTGAAGTCCGTTGAAAGGGCGACCGCCACTCCGGCATCTATCATCTCCCTCGCGGGAGCGTAATGCCGCGAGGCGAGCCCGAATGAAGTGGCCGGCAGAAGCACCGCTATGGTCGGGCTCCCCGAGAGGGCGGCTATGCCTGCCGGCGTCACCTTCGTGAGGTGCTCGACGGAGACTGCCCCCATCTCGACAGCCAGCTCGGTCCCGCCGAGGGCGTATATTTCGTCCGCGTGTACCTTGAGGCCGAAACCGCATCGCTTTCCCGCCTCGAGTATTCGTCTCGTCTCCTCCACGTCGAACACGCCCTTCTCGCAGAAGACGTCGATATACTTCGCGAGTCCCGCATCGGCGACCGCCGGTATCATCTCGTCGATAAGCATATCGACGTAATCCCCGTCATCTTCCCCGCCGGGCGGCTTGTGATGAGCGCCCATGAATGTCGCCACCACGTCAAGGGGCGTTCCCGCGCCGAGACGCGCGATCACCCTGAGCTGTTTCATCTCACTCTCGAGATCGAGCCCGTAGCCGCTCTTGATCTCGACTGTAGTGACACCCTGTTCCAGCATCTTGAGGACACGCCGCCTGCTCTTCTCGAACAGACGGTCTTCGTTCGTTTCGCGCAGCTCCCTGACGGAGCGCTTGATCCCGCCACCACGCCTGTCTATGTCGAGATAACTGTCACCCCTGATCCTCGCCTCGTATTCGTCCGCCCTGTAGCCGGCGAAGACCGCGTGTGTATGAGGGTCGACCCACCCGGGCATGACGACCCTGCCGTCCGCGTAGATCGTCGAAGAGACTTCTCTTCCCCTGACCGCTGTCTTGACCTCTTCCTCGGTCCCGGAGGCGACTATGCGCCCTCCGGAGACTGCGAGAGCGCCGCCCCTGACCATGCCTGGATCGGCAAGATTTCTTTCCCTGCGTGGTCCTTTTTCGCCGCTTTGACAGGTAATGAGCTGTCCGGCGCCGAGGAGCATCAGATCGACCGTCTCAGGCAAGCGCCACTCCTTGCATAATCGCACCACAATCCCGCCTTCGCGCGGGCAAATTGCATAAATCGTATGTCGCGAAAGAGGTAACCTGCTTCGAACCGTACCGGATCTGCCGATGTGGAAGGGCAATCATTTTCCCAGCATCGGAAGGTCGAGCCCTGCATCTTTCGCTTTTTCAATGGCTATCGCATAGCCGGCATCGGCGTGTCTTGCAACTCCTGTGCCAGGGTCATTATTGAGACAACGCGTTAATTTTACACGGCCTTCCGGCGTTCCATCAGCCACCACGGCTATACCGGCATGGATGGACAACCCCATGCCCACACCACCACCGTGGTGAACGGATACCCAGGCCGCTCCGCTCGCCGTATTGAGCAGCGCGTTGAGGATAGGCCAGTCCGCCACGGCGTCGCTTCCGTCCCTCATCCCCTCGGTCTCCCTGTACGGCGAGGCGACCGATCCGCTGTCGAGATGGTCACGACCTATCACGATCGGGGCGCTTATCTCGCCGCTCGCTACCAGGTCGTGCATCGCGAGACCGAACCTTTCCCTCTCGCCGTATTCGAGCCAGCATATCCTCGCCGGCAGGCCCTGGAAAGCGACCTGCTCGCGGGCCAGCTTGATCCACCTGCAGAGCGACTCGTTCTCGGGGAACATCTCGAGGACCAGGTCGTCGGTCCGCCAGATGTCCTCCTTCCTGCCTGAGAGCGCGATCCAGCGGAACGGCCCCTTGCCGACGCAGAACATCGGCCGGATGAAGGCGGGGACGAACCCGGGGAAGTCGAAGGCGTTCTTGAGACCGCCGGCCTGAGCCTGGCCTCGGATGTTGTTTCCATAGTCGAAGACGATCGATCCCTTCTTCTGAAGGTCGAGCATGGCCTGGACGTGAATGACGATCGAGGAGGTCGCCTCCTTGATGTACCTGTCGGGGTCGCTCTTCCTCAGCGCGGCGGCCTCTTCGAGGGTATACCCCTTAGGGATGTAGCCGTTAAGCGGGTCGTGCGCCGAGGTCTGGTCTGTCACCGCGTCGATCACAACGTCCCTGCGGGCAAGCTCGGGAAAGACGTCGGCCGCGTTCCCGACAAGCCCTATCGACAGGGGCTTTTTCGCCTTCACTGCTTCGGCCGCCTTTGCGAGCGCGCTGTCGAGATCGGTCTCCATCACGTCGCAGTACTTCGTCTCGATGCGACGCTTTATCCTATCGGGATCTACTTCGACTATCAGGCAGACTCCGCCGTTCATCGTCACTGCGAGGGGCTGGGCGCCGCTCATCCCCCCGAGCCCTCCGGAGAGGACGAACCGGCCTGCCATGGTGCCGCCGAAATGCTGCCTGGCGCACTCGGCGAATGTCTCGTACGTCCCCTGAAGGATCCCCTGCGTCCCGATGTACATCCACGAGCCCGCCGTCATCTGACCGTACATCATCAGGTCCTTCGACTCGAGCTCCCAGAAATGCTCCCACGTCGCCCACTTCGGGACCAGAAGCGAGTTGGCGATCAGGACGCGAGGCGCTCCCGTGTGCGTCGGAAAGACGGCTACCGGCTTCCCGGACTGGACAAGAAGTGTCTCGTCGTCGCCGAGGCGCTTGAGCGTATCGACGATGGCATGGTAGCAGTCCCAGTTCCTCGCGGCCTTCCCTCTTCCCCCGTAGACCACCAGCTCGGCGGGGTTCTCCGCGTTCTCCGGATCGAGGTTGTTCATGAGCATCCTCATCGCCGCTTCCTGGAACCATCCCCGGCAGCTGATCTCGCTGCCGCGGGGAGCTCTTATGACATCCGGGGCCATCACATCTACCTCCGAACAAGGTTTCTGTCAATCATATAACATGCTGTAATATCAAGCTTTAAATACCACACTCCTAGGGGTGCAACATGGATCATTCTACACCATACGCGCTCCGCTGACAACCGTAAAGGGGCCCAGAGCCTGATCTCTAAGCATCGCCCATTTCGAACCAGGCGGCGGCGGAATCAGCGGCCTCGTCCTCCGACCTTACATGCCTTACAGTGGCGGGCAGCGACGAAAGCACAGCGTGCGCGTAAGATTTCGTGCCGAGGCGCGGATCCATCAGGATCACCACCCCGCGGTCGTCCTTCCTCCTGATCAGCCTGCCGACACCCTGCCTCAGCCTGAGAATGGCCTCTGGGAGCGACAGCCGGGTGAAGGGATTCTCGCCGGCGGCCCGCATCCTCTCCGATCTCGCCTCTATCACAGGTTCGGAGGGCACGGGGAAAGGCAGCTTGGGAATGACGAGGATCTCGAGTTCCCCTCCGGGGAAATCGACACCTTCCCAGAAGGACGCCACGCCGAGCAGGACCGCTCCGTCGGTCGACCTGAAGAGAGAGGCTAGTTCCTCCCTGCTGCCGCCCTCTCCCTGCACGAACAGTCTACCGGCGAACCCCAGATCAGCAAGCTCCCCGCCTGTCGCAAGGCACATCCTGTACGATGTGAACAATGCCATTATCCTTCTGCCCGTAGCCCTGGAGAGCTCCGCGATCATCCTGCCGACATGCGCGGCGAACGAGCCGGAATTGGGGTCGGGATGATCCCCGGTCCTGAGGATCAGAAGGTTCCTCTGGTAGTCGAATGGCGAACCCGCTATGAGGTTCACCGGCTCCTTCCCGGTAAGGCTTATCCCGAGCCGCTCCATCACGTAGTCGAAGCTGCCGCCACCGGCAAGGGTCGCCGAAGTGAAAACAGCCGACAAGGCACGCTCTTCGAGATAATCTGCGAACCGTCTGTCGATCTCGAGGGGAGACCCGCATATCGCGGCCACCCTGCCTCCTGCGGCCCATTCGATCCAGAAGACACCGTCAGGGTCGGACGCCTCCCGCAGATACCTGACCGACTCCGCCAGAGCCTCCAGCTCCTCGTCGATGAAGCGCAGCTCGTTCAGCAGGGCTGTGGCCGACTGCTGCGAACTGGAATTATAAATAGATTTAAGTGTTTCTTTTATCTCATTGTTAATATAGTAGAAGCGATTGAATACACCGACGGCTTCATCGAATGCATCATCGCCGTATCTCGTCCTCGTGCCGACCGCTCCGGCGAGTGCCGCCGACGCGGCCGAGGAGAAGACCGCCGAATAAGCCTCCTCCAGCTCCGCCTTCTTCGCCGCGAGCGCCCGCACCTTTCCAGTCCAGCCTTCCCCGCCGCCTCCGCTGCCGGCAGCGGACGGCATCATCGAGAGTATCTTCCATCTCTCGGCCAGCGGAGACACCGGCTCGACCTGGTCGAATATCGTCTCGAGCGTGTTCTCCGCGATCCGCACGGAGAGGTTGTCCATCACGCACCTCTCGAGGTGATGCGCCTCGTCGAATATCACCCTGCTGTATGGCCCGATGACCGTGCCTCCCTGCCGGTAGTCGGTCATCAGAAGGGCATGGTTCACAAACAGTATCGCCGCGTCGGCCGCCCTCTTTCTCGCGCGGAGCATGGGGCATCCCTGCGCATAGGGGCATCCTTTCATCAGGCACCGCGCGGGCGCGCATATCGAGCGGATAGGGAAAGGCCGCAGGGCGGCGGGAATCGACTCGGCAGCTCCCTCAGCCGCCAGGGCGGCCGAGAGCCCGAGCCGCAGAGCCGCTTCCGGATCCTCACCGGCGAGTCTGACGGTCCTCGATACGAGCTTGCGCGAGCAGATGTAGTTCTCGCGTCCCATGAGCCTCTCGACCGGCAGAGTAAACCCGGTGACCGACCTGAGCACGGGTAGTTCCTTCTCGAGGAGCTGCTGCTGGAGGTTCTTCGTATGCGTCGAGACGATGACCCGTTCGCCGGTCGCCGAAGAGAAGAGGGCCGCCGGAAGAAGATAGGCGAGAGACTTGCCGGTCCCGGTCCCTGCCTCTACGAACGAGATCTCGTCGCGGGCAAGCGCCGTCATGACCGTTCTCGCCATGGCCGCCTGCCCCTTCCGCATCTCGCCGAGCGCCTCCTGCACCCGCCGCATCTCGCGTTCGGCCGAGTCCTCGAGGAGCGCTGGATCCGGCTCGGCTCCGGGCCGCGGCCCCGCAGCTTCCCCGCGCTGTGCGTCATCGTTCGCAGGCGCTTCGAAGAGGTCGCCCCTGCCCGAGGCGAGGATCGCTGCCCTCTCCAGGGCGGGCATCCCAGCGAATCCGGTCTCCCTGGCCAGACGCAGCAGGAGCGCCGGCGGCACGGGGCCCGACGCCGCGGCGGCGCAGACGCGCTCGACCGCACCCGGCCCGCTAAACGATTCCCTGTATTCGTGGGGAACGATTTCGAGAAATGCTTCCGCCCCCGTCGCGTCGGATCTGTGACCGGCCGGCATCGGGATCCACCTCCACCCTGCTATTCCCTGCTGCGCTTCGTCCCTCTTATCGCACAGAACTCCCCGCACATCGTGCAGAGATCCTCCGAGCCTGAAGGGCTGGCGTCGAACATCTCCCTCGCCCTCGGCGGGTCGATGCTCGAATCGAGTGCCGTCTCCCAGTCGAGCTCCGCCCTCGCACGCGAGATCTTCCTGTCCCAGTCAGACGCGCCGCGGACGCCTTTTGCGATATCGCCGGCGTGTGCCGCTATCCTCGTGCCTATCACACCGTCACGGACATCGGCCACGGTGGGGAGCCTCAGATGCTCGGCCGGAGTGACGTAGCAGAGAAAGTCCGCCCCGTGCCAGGCCGCGACCGCTCCGCCTATAGCGGCTGTGATGTGATCGTATCCGGGCGCGACGTCGGTGACCAGGGGCCCGAGCACGTAGAAAGGCGCGCCCGCGCAGACCTTCTTCTCTAGCATGATGTTCGAGGGGATCTCGTGTATGGGCACGTGGCCCGGACCCTCGACGAATACGCTGACCCCGGCCCTCTGTGCCCTCTCGACCAGCTCCCCGATCACGAGCAGTTCGCCGACCTGGGGGCGGTCTGTCGAATCGGCTATGGCGCCGGGACGCAGGCCGTCGCCGAGGCTGAGCGCGAAGTCATATTCATGCGCGAGCTCGAGAAGCTCGTCGAAATACTCATAGTAGGGATTCTCTTTTCTGTTCCTCACGATCCACTGGAGGAGGAAGCAGCCACCCCGGCTTACGACACCGGCCGTCCGCGACCTGGCCACTTCTTCTGCCAGACGCCGTACGAGGCCGCAGTGGATCGTCATGAAGTCAACGCCGTCCCTGGCCTGGCGCTCGACGACCTCGAGGAAATCCTCCTTTGTGCAATCCGATATCTCCCCGCCCTTCCTTCCGACCTCCACTACGGTCTGGTATATCGGTACGGTCCCCACCGGGACCTGGCACTTCCCGAGTATCGACCGCCTTATCGCATCTATGTCGCCCCCCGTAGAGAGGTCCATGACGGCATCGGCACCAGCGCCGATCGCGGCATCGAGCTTGCGCAGCTCTATCCCCGGATCGTCGTGGTCGGGGCTCGT
>Ga0315542_1002193_pt1 | contig 11946 bp, 8 predicted proteins | sample SalMarSW160120MG_FD_202541 | JGI IMG/M metagenome (GOLD analysis project Ga0315542, IMG submission 202541) | Salt marsh sediment microbial communities from the Plum Island Ecosystem LTER, Massachusetts, United States - Salt Marsh Sediment SW1601-20 ... | reverse complement strand
ATAAAAAGAGATATATATCAGAAGGTCTGGAGTGAACATATGCTGTTGAAGTTTTCCCATATCCATAAAGGGCATATGGTAATGCTCCATCCTTAGTAATGAGAGAAAGCATGAAAATTAGAAATTCTCGAGCGTTTTGCATGTCAATTAAGATCAATGAATTAAGATAAAACACATAATCCCTGATGGAACCATCAATACCATGCCCAAATAGATACACCGAGCCTTGATAGAGCCTATGGTTTTTATAATACTCATCAAAAAATAAAGCACTACGAGTATAATATGAATGCCACATAGTTTCACGGAATAATTCGAGATTATTTGGAATGTTTAGGGAAATCAACGATTTCTTCCAGTGATTTGCATTCCATTCCGATATTGATTGACCTGCTAATACGTTTCTATACTTTTTTATTAATTCTTCAATTTTTTCCGATTGTTCATACCCAACTAACGTGGTAAATTTATTTTCCTCAGCACTATCTAAATTGAGGGAGATTCCTCCACTTAGACACAGATCTTTGCTCCTCACTTTACTAAGATTTAATTTTGAGTTCCAATCTATTGATATTTTGCCTTCTCTCATTAAATTCTTCTTATCGATGAAAAATCTTCCTTTGTTTTCATTAATAATGGTGAAAAAGAGAGATTTTGGAAAATAATCATGCTTGCTTCGTTCTATCCTACTTTTTGGAGGTTTATGCTTATATCTTGGAGAAATAATGACCGTATTTAATTCCGAATTAAAATCTATTTGAAATCTAAACTTTTTGGCAAATTTCCTTCGATTATTTTCTGTGTCCCTTTTAAATAATTTCAGTGATATGGTAACTAATCGCCCTACCAAGTTTAATAACTTAGAGCTTCCAAACTTCTTACGATTTTTCCATGTTACTATTAATGATTTCAAAATAGGGTGCAGATTTATGTCCCAAAAATCTACGAGTTGTAATTTATTATTAGTCCTCTTGTTTCTCGTAGACGAGACCACAAATTCAGATACAAGCACGGGATCATCTGAAAAGGGAATACAGATGTCATGCTGAATCTTTATACCATTGAGAAGGCAAATCTTTTTAAAATAACCAATTCCAAACACTCTCTCTAATTTGGATAATTTAGAAAGGTTTTCAAGAGTGTAGAGATCTGAGAAATTCATTTGCTCGTTTTCAAGATAATATAAACCAATTCCACCTCCGAGTTTACCATAATGATCGTCTCGATATGTTAACCATTTGAATCCCCTGGTACCATCTAAAATCTGAACATAACCTCCATTATGGGCAGTAGTCATTATCCTATCATTCCCTAATTGATGAAAATGATCTATAGAAAAGCCATAAGTAGTGTTGGTTTTCGCATTTTTGTCTTTTAATTGATTACATGTATATTTATAAGCTGGTAACTCATATTCGTCAGTTATCCATTCTCCAAAGTAACCATTACCAGACATAATTTCCCAAATGATACTTTATATTATATAATAAAACGATATTCTTGTTATGATATAAACCTATAACCCAAAAGGTTTAAAAACTTGCGTTTGAGGATTTAGAAAAAGTTAAACAAAATCTTTCTCTTCCTTAATTATGGGAGAAAAAGGATATTTGCAGGATTCTAAAACACGATTTTCTTCGAGAGTTGAGAATTATGTTAAATATCGACCCTCTTATCCTAAAGAGATTATAAGTTTTTTAACAAAAGAAGGAATTTTATCCAGAAGCTCTGTTATTGCTGATATAGGGTTTGGGACTGGAATCTTAACTAAGCTATTTTTGGAAAATTCCAATAAAGTATATGGTGTCGAACCAAATGATGACATGAAAAAGGCAGGAGAATTTTATCTAAAGCGTTATCCCGAATTTAGTAGTAGAAAGGGTACTGCTGAAAGTACTGGATTAAGTGAAAATAGTATTGATTTAATCATCGTCGGTCAAGCCTTTCATTGGTTCGATATTAAACTTACAAAAGATGAGTTTAAGAGGATATTAAAGAAAAATGGTCATGTTGTCATCGTTTGGAATACTCGAAAGAAATCAGGATCCCCATTTTTAGAGGATTATGAGCGTTTAATTTCTAAATATAGTACAGATTACAAGCAGGTAAGGATGAATGAAAAAGTAGTAGATGAATTCTTTGAATATCAAATAAAGATATTTTATAATTATCAAGATTTAAGTTTTGAAGGTTTTAAAGGAAGGTTGCTATCATCATCCTATATTCCGCTTGAGAAAAATACTAAATTTGATGAGATGATCAACGATTTGAAAGATATATTTGCGAAATATCAACGAAATGGAATAATTAGAATTGAATATGATACTAAACTCTATTATGGTATACTAAAATAAGTACTATACATCAAATCAGACACTTTAGAAGAAGAAAACAGCATAGTAAAAATCTTTATATTAATAATCAATTAAAATGAATAATTAATAATAGATTATCTAAGTCAAGTGAAAATTAGGATGGAAAAGAAACCAAATAATATAGATCCATTTTATTTTAGTGGAATTGAACGTAAGGAGTATAAATTTGAAGGATATGAAAAAACATCTCGATTCCTTACAATGAGAGATGGCGTAAAAATTGCCATCGAAGTGATTTCTCCAAAAAATCTCTCTCCTAATGAGAAACTTAGTACAATCCTAATGCAAACCCGTTACTGGCGAGATTATAAATTTAGGATTCCATTTCGATGGTTTATCCAAGATTTGGCAGAAACTAGAGAATTATACGAAATTGGAATGAAAAGAGGATATAATTTTGTTCGCGTGGATGTGAGAGGGACGGGAGCTTCTTTTGGTTCACGTTCGTATCCGTGGCATGAAAAAGAAGTAACCGATGGTCGTGAAATAATTGATTGGATCATCAAACAGCCATGGTCAGACGGAAATGTAGTCACAACAGGAGGATCTTATTTGGGAGTGACTGCTGAATATGTTGCTACCCTAAATCATCCCGCTGTGAAAGGAATCTTACCCATGAGTAATCAATGGGATTGCTATACTGAAGTAGCGTATCCTGGGGGTCTATATAATCACTTTTTTATTAGAATCTGGGGATTACTTGGAAGAGCTTTAGATTTTAATAGTAGCGGGAAATTTCTGGGAATTTTACCCTTAGTTTATCTATTTGTGAATGGGGTAAAGCCAGTACAAATTGATCAAACTGGGGAATTGCTTAAAGAGGCAATTAAAGAACATTTAGATAATACATATGTTTTTGAAAATGAGGATGTTGTGGTGTATCGTGATGATCCTCTCATAAAACAAGTAAAAGACACTGCTGATGATGTAAGTGTGTGCATGAAGAAAGAACAGATTAATGCATCTAATGTGCCATTCTATTGTTTGGGAGGTTGGTACGACGGAGCTACGTGTGATAATATCATTAATCGTTTCATGACGTATACAAATCCAATGAGAGCCGTGATAGGGGATTGGGACCATGGATTAAACAGAAGGGCAAATCCATACTTCTATAAACAATATGATGTAATCCCTGAAAAGCAAACGCAAATAGAAGGATGGATGGATTTTTTTGACAAATGTAAGGCGTCAGGACAATCATTTTCTGAAAAGTTGCTTTTTTATTATACTACGGGAGAAGAAAAGTGGAAGAAAACGGAAGTTTGGCCTCCTAAAGGACAGACATTACAACGATGGTATTTAAATGAAGTACATTTATTAACAGTGGAACAACCAGAAAATGATTCGGGAGAAGATGAATATAAAGTTGATTTTGAAGTAACTTCGGGGAAGGGAAATCGTTGGCATACTCACTATGCCCAAAAAATGTATTATAAAAACCGTAAAACTGTTGATGAAAAACTTTTGACGTATGATAGTGATCCTTTAGATAAAGATATTGAAATAACGGGTCATCCAATCATCACGCTTTACTTGAGTACAACTCATGAAGATGGAGCTATAATCGCATATCTTGAAGATGTCGATGAAGAAGGGACAGTATATAACATCACAGAAGGAGAATTACGCTTCATTCACCGAAAGATCTCAACAGAGGAATCACCATACAAAATCATGGTACCATATCACTCTTTTAAGAAAAGAGATTCTCAACCAATGGTTCCTGGAGAAATAACAGAGATCAAATTCGGATTTTTACCTACATCGGTTCTGATCAAGAAAGGTCATAGGATTAGGATCTCACTTGCAGGAGCAGACAAGCACACGTTTTCAAGATATCCATCTGAAGGAAATCCAACTTTAAGAATTCAACATAATAAGCGAAACGCATCTTTCATTGAACTTCCTCTAATATTATAATCAATTGATTTTAAACTGAAATGACAAAAAATAAAAAAAGATAGTAGGATTTCAACCAACAACTCTTTTAAAGAATTTCATAAAGTTTAATCCAGCTATTTTAGCTATCTCTTGTTCACTATATCCTCTATCAATTAATCCCTTAATCAAATTTGGGAATTGAGTATAATTTTCAAATCCTTCCATCTTATCTAAGAAACTTGCTCTATGTTCTGGCCTAAATCCTAAAACTTCTAGGAATTCTCCGATCTTGATAGCTAAATTATCTGGGACAGAAAAACCGTAATAATCAGATCCTATACCAACATGATCAATTCCAATCAAGTTTACAATGTAATCTATGTGATCAAGCCAATCATCTATGGTAGTTTTTTTATTAGTGGTTAGAAAACCTGGTACTGCTAAAACCCCAACATATCCTCCTTTTTCAGCTATAGTTTGAAAAAAATCATCAGTTTTTCCTCTATCATGCTCGTATAGATTTTTTGAAAACGTGTGGGAAGCAATGATAGGATCTTTAGAATTCTTTACGGCATCCATGGAAGTTTGCGCGCCACAATGGGATACATCAACAACAATTCCCAATTCATTCATTTTATGTACGACATCAATACCAAATTCTGTCAATCCCCTATCTCTCCGTGCGGTACATCCTGTTCCGACTAGATTTTTTGAATTATAAGTTAACTGCATGACTCTTATCCCTTGCATGTAATAAAGCTCTACAAGATTGATATCTGTATCGATATGTTGCATGCTTTGGAAGTTTAATAGAATCCCCTTTTTACCATTTTTTTTGGCGGTTTCAATATCCTCAGCTTTTAGTATTTTCATAAAAAAATCCTTTCTATGATCTAAAATATAAGTCATAAAGGAAAAATTATGAAAAACTCCTTCAAAGGAATATGGCTTTGAATACAGTGGTCCAACCGTCCAGCTGACGCAATCTACTCCACATTGATTCCATTCATTAACATAATTTTCATAATACTTTGCATCATTTACCACATTATTAGCGAACTTTACAACTAGTATTGGTATTATATCCCAAGGGTTCATATCTTTGGCTATCATCTCGTCACAGGCTGAAATCAAGTCCTTTGACCATGGTAATGGCCCATGACTCAGAGTGTCAATGATGACATTCGAATTTAAAATCTCATTAAGTCGATCTTCCATTATCATCATATTGATTAATTCAACTTTGAATTAAACTTTTTTAAAAAAATAATTAACTGATAAATTACACGCTATTTAATATAGGATCTCGGGCGAGATATCCTTCAGCGAGCGACAATTGGTCATCTTCATAGCTTTAACCAAGGTTTTCTGTAAATAATTCATGTGTATTTTTACTCCTTCAGGGCCCCCTCCTACAGCAGCTCTAATTAGATCTCTTCCAATTAACACTCCATTAGCTCCAAGAGCTAGCATTTTCAAAACATCATAACCCGTTCTGATACCACCATCAGCTAAAATAGGGATTTGTGTTCCTAGTTCTTTAACAATTGCAGGTAATACTTCTGCGGTTCCCGGTGTATGATCTAAGACTCGCCCACCATGATTAGAAATAACAATTGCTGATGCTCCTGCATCTTTGGCGGCTCTAGCATCTTCTAAGCACATTACTCCCTTGATGATAACTGGTAAAGATGTCGATTCAACAAGGTTCCTTATATCTTCAATTGTTTTTCGATAAACTGGTCTATTATGCTTAGCCATTGCGTATGATCCGCATCCGTCTATATCGACTCCGACGGCAATGCAATTGGCATCCTCAGCTTTCTTAAAGAATTCAATGATCTTCTCTTGATCCCTTGGCTTGACAATTTTAACACCAAGACCCCCAACCTCAGAAATAGCATTTATGCCATAAGAATTTTCTAAAGAATAATTAATTGAGTCTCCCCTCCATCCAATCGTACCAGCGGATTTACAGCCCATAACAATAGATCTGCAAAATTCAGCTTCGGAAATGACTTCCTCTCCTCCAAAGCTATGGACGCCTGCTGTACTAGCTCCCATTATCGGCATGGAAAGTTCTCTTCCAAAAAAATCATAGCTCGTATCGGGTTCAAAGTGATCACCAATGAGATGCATTTTTAATCGAATTTTATTTAGTGCTTCATAGTTATTATTAAAACTATATCCAGCCCCAGTTCCTCCAATTCCCAGTGGCCTTCCATAACTCTGCCCTTCACATAACTTGGTTGCTTCTCCATCACAATTCCGATAAACAGCACAAATTCCTTTTAACTTCTCTCTTGCTTTATTTCTAACATCTTCTAAGGTTAAGTCTTTTTCACTCATAAAAAATTTAACCTCCACTCGTTATCGTTCTTTTAGGATCTAATATTTCGTCTAAATTTTCTTCAAATTCTAAACCCATTTCTAATATTACTTGTTTAACGTTTTTTCCTTCCTTGTAAGCCTTTTGTGCAATTTCAGAAGCTTTATCATATCCGATATAAGGGTTTAGATTGGTAGCTATCATTAGTAAATTGTCTAAATCACTTTTAATTTTACTTTCATTTACTTCTAAACCAATCAAACATTTATCAATAAAGGAATCGATACCTCTGCAAATCAAGGTAAGTGATTCCAATAAATTATGAATCATTATGGGTTTGCAGATATTCAAATCCAAAATGCTTCCCATCATTTCTGAATTCGAGATTGATACACACATTCCCATAACATACAAGCATACTTGAATTAATGCTTCGGATTGTGTTGGGTTAATTTTACCGGGCATTATAGACGATCCGGGCTCATTTGCAGGCAATTTTAATTCAGAAAGTCCTGCTCTTGGACCACTCCCCATCCATCGTATATCATTTGCCATTTTGACAAGAGATAACGCTAAAAGGTTAATTGTACTACTAAGTTTAACGATGGTATTATGAGAGGCTATACCTTCCGCTAGCACTTCTTTAGACCTTAATGAAAATCCAGTTACATCAGATAATTTTTTTATGACTAAAGCTTGAAAGTCTTTAGTAGTATTGATTCCAGTTCCTAAAACAGTACCTCCAAGAGGTATGGCGCTTAATTCTCCCAAATCAGAATTTAAACGATTTTTAGTAATTATGATCTGTTGTTTATATACTTTAAATTCAAGTGAGAGAGGAATCGGAACTGCATCTTGTAAGTGTGTTCTTCCAACTTTTAAAACATTTTTAAACTCTACTATTTTTTGATCTAAAGCTTTTACCAACTTATCTAAGGTTGGATATAGGTCTTCTTTCATCGAATGCAATGCTGAAATGTGCATGGTAGTTGGGATTACATCATTTGATGATTGAGACATGTTTACATCGTCATTAGGATGAACAGGTGATTTTTTCCCTTTTTCAAAGCCAAGGATCTCGTTTGCCCTGTTCGCTAACACTTCATTCATATTCATGTTCATTTGAGTTCCTGAGCCAGTTTGGAATACATCAATTGGAAATTGATCAAAATGTCGTTGTTCATTTAGAATTTCATCAATAGCTTGTAGTATCGCTTTAAATTTCTCTTCATCCAAGGATCCTAAATCTTTATTAGCTAAGAGGGCAGCCTTTTTTACTTCAGCTAAAGATTTTAAAAAATTATTAGAAAATCTTTTAGTGCTAATTTGAAAGTTTTCTATGGCTCTCTGAGTATTTACTCCCCAATACGCATTATTAGGTACCTTAATTTCTCCTAAAACGTCTTTTTCTATTCGATATTCATCATCATTCATGTTTACTCCAATCTTTGCGTAATTCTTGATTAATTGCCGTTCCGGGCATGACATTTTTAGGGCAAACTTGATTACAAATAAAGTATCTCTCGCATGCAGGCACCCCATCTTCTTTCATCACTCGAGAAACAATTGAATTTTGTTTTTCATGCTGAATTCTTGAATCATAAACAAATCTACTTGCTTTAGCTAATTGAGCAGGTCCAAGATAATTTGGATTTTTATTACTTACGGGACAAGCCCAACAGAGACCGCATAAAATGCAATATACGTATCTTTCAATGCGTTCCATTTGTTCAGGAGATTGTTTAGATTCCGGTTGTTTATAATTCCATTCCCTCGTAAAAAAGGGCTCGATTTCTCGAAAATGATTCCAGAACTTTTCTAAATCAACGACTAAATCTTTTATGACTCTCATATTAGGTGCTGGTTCAATTAAAATTTCGTGTTCTCTATCCCATGCTGGAACGTCTCCATAAATAAAATCAATATTCTTGCTCCTTATGAATTTTTCGATGGGTTGAATAATTTCATTTACTGAGGAAATTTGAGTTTTACAAGCTAACATCGGCACCTTATTTATTGTCATCCCACAAGAGCCACAGACTGCTCCTCTACAAGCGTATCGAAATGCTAAAGTAGAATCTAAATGATCTTGGATGTAGAATAATGCATCTAATACATCCATTCCCTTTTCGATTGGAACTTCAAAGCGATCATAGCGTACACTTCCATCGCCTGGATTTCTATAAATTAAAAATTTTTGTTTTTCCATTAGTATTCACGCTCCTTTACTTCAAATATACCTAAAATTACTGGCTTTGTTTTTAATTCTAAATCACCATTTTTTCCTCTTGAGACAATAGAATGAACAAGAAAATTTTCATCATTACGTGTATCAAAGTCTCGTCTAAAATGAGCTCCTCTACTCTCCTTTCTCCATAATGCTGCATAAGTAGTCACTTCTGCAATATCAAGCATCGATCTTAACTCAAGCGTACGTGTTAAGCCATAATTGAACTTTCTATCCGATGTATCTACATGTACTTCTTTAAAATCTTTTTGTAATTGTCTTAATGTGTCTAGTGCTACTTGCATGTCTTTCTCATTTCTGAATACTCCAACGTTACTATTCATGATAGAACCCATCTCATCTCTAATCTCTGCGGGTTTCTTTCCTTCATTATTTTGCCATCTAGAAAATAATTCCTCAACATTGTTAAGGACTTGTTCTTCAGCTCCTTTGAGCATATTTGTGGAGAAACTTTTCGGTAATCCTCTTTCTTTCAACTTTTTACCTATTAATCTCCCAAACACAGCAGTCTCAAGCAAAGAATTACCTCCTAACCTATTTGCTCCATGAACAGAAAGACATGAACATTCACCCAAAACCCAGAGCCCATTTAAATCAGTCTCACCAACATCTCCCTTATATTTTGTTGCAATCCCTCCCATACTATAATGCTGACCAGGTTGGATGGGTATGGGTTCTTCGATGGGATCAATTCCAGCAAAATGCATGCTAATTTCTCGGATCCCGGGTAATTTTTTATTGATTGTATCTGCTCCTAGGTGTGTCAGGTCTAAATTAACATACTCATCTTCAAAAGCATTCCCTTCTAAAACCTCGGTATCTATTGCTCTAGCTACAATATCTCGAGGAGCTAATTCCATTGCTTCAGGAGCATACTTGTTCATGAATCTTTCATGTTTATTATTATATAACAATCCCCCTTCACCTCGCGCACCCTCAGTTATTAAAATATTTGAGCCATATAATGTAGTAGGATGAAATTGAACAAATTCACAATCCTCCATTGGCACTCCTGCGCGAAAAGCAGCCCCTACTCCGTCTCCAGTATTAATTACTGAGTTTGTAGAACGCTTGTAGATTCTACCAAATCCTCCTGTAGCAAGTATAACAGATGGAGCTCGAAAGATTACCAATTCCCCACTTGTGATATCTAATGAGATTAATCCTGTAACGTTATTTTCAATTTTAATTAGGTCAATCAAAAAATATTCATCGAAAAACTTTACATCAAATCGAACACACTGCTGATATAACGTGTGTAAGAGTGCGTGTCCCGTCCTATCTCCTGCAAAACAAGTCCTTGGAAATCCTGCACCTCCAAAAGGACGTTGATTTATTAATCCATTCTCCAATCTCGAAAAAGGTGTTCCCATACTTTCAAACTCTAATACTGTTTTGGGGGCTTCCTCACACATCAACATGGCAATGTTTTGATCTGCAACAAAGTCGGCTCCCTTCACGGTGTCATATGCATGAACTTTTGGTGAGTCATCCTTTCCCTCTTCTAAATTACCTAATGCTGCATTTATCCCTCCTTGCGCATTAATAGAATGACTCCTTACAGGATAGACCTTACTTATTATTGCCGTGTTATATTTATCTGATAACTCTAAACCTATTCTCAGACCGCTTAAACCAGCCCCAACTATTACTACATCAAATTCTTCTAACCTCATTTGAATAATTACTCCTTTTTTTTCTATTAAAAATATTTTTACTAATTTTTATTAATTATTTGAACGATTCGATTAGACTTCTAAATTTATCCATATCTAAGTCGCGTAAATATAAAGGTCGCTTATCCTTATCGTAGATTTGAATACTTTCTTCATAAATTCGGCGATTTGGATTTAAATATAATACACCTAAAGGTAATTTTTTAGATTGTACAGCTATTTTTAATGCATTAGCTTGATCGTAAGGGTCATAATCATCTTCTACATAATAACTATTTTCTTTATACCACTGAAAAGTATTTACCCGATTGAAAGTCACGCAAGGGCATAAAAGATCTATGAGAGCATAACCCTTATGTTTTATTGCTTTTTTTAAGATTTCTTTTGTTTCATCAATATCACCAGTGAAGGCCCGTGCTACGAAGGATGCTTTAAGAGAAATTGCTACTGCAACTGGATTAAATGGTTCAATAATTACTCCATTAATTTGAACAGGTGTCTTAAAACCAAGCTGACTTGTGGGAGATGCTTGACCTTTTGTCAATCCATAAACTTGATTATTATGAGCAATATTTACTATATTCGGATTATATCGAATAGTGTGAATGAAATGATTGCCCCCTTCACTATAAGTACATCCATCTCCACTCATCGCAATAACGGTCAACTCGGGGTTAGCTGCTTTCATACCTAAAGCATTTGACAAATATCTTCCATGTAGTCCATTGAAACTTTGAGAGTTAATAAAGTGAGGAAACTTACCTGCTTGTCCAATGCCAGAGACTAATACAACATCTTGTTGTTTCAATTTTAACTCGGATAATGCTTCTTTCATAATCCTTAAGGCATTATAATTACCGCAACCTGGACACCAGTGAATTTCGATGTCCAAATCCCATATTTCTTTTTTTTCTTCTTTATCTGACAAATTAGATCACCTCAATAGCCTTTTTGATTTGATCCATTATCTCTTCAACTGAGAATGTATAACCAGAATAGTTTAAAATCAGATGATCTACCTTACGATGCGTTTCAAGCTCAACTAAATTAGCAAATTGCCCCGTAGGATTACTCTCGATAACAATTAGTTTTTCTGCTTTTGAAATATAGTCATTCGTAATTTTGTTCAATGGATAAACTTGTTTATAATGTAGAAATCCGATATCAGATCGATTTAAATTATCAAGAGCTTCTTTAATCAAATAAAAGCTACTACCCCAGCTAATTACAAGATATTTAATCGCATCAGAACCGATATATTCGGGGGGAATTGCATTTTCTTTAATTAAAGAAAGCTTTTTTAATCTTTTTTCAACCGTTCGCATTCTAAGATCAGGATCTTCGGTGATATCTCCACTTTCAGTATGGGTATGAGAGTCAGCATCTACTAAACCGTCCCCATATCCTGGAATACCACGGGGTGATATAATATCC
>Ga0315542_1002192_pt1 | contig 11948 bp, 10 predicted proteins | sample SalMarSW160120MG_FD_202541 | JGI IMG/M metagenome (GOLD analysis project Ga0315542, IMG submission 202541) | Salt marsh sediment microbial communities from the Plum Island Ecosystem LTER, Massachusetts, United States - Salt Marsh Sediment SW1601-20 ... | reverse complement strand
GGAGCATATCGGGATTGATTCAATTATACGGTCACATAGAAAGACGTTTACTCTGGAAGTATCTGACGATGCAAAACTCACTATTCGCGCTCCTCACCGGGCGACGCTCGAGGAAATCCAGAATCTTGTACGTAGAAAACGCGCATGGATTATCAAGACCAGGCAGAGGGTGCTGGAACGAAGGCGAACTCTTCAATCGAAACATTTTCGGGAAGGAGAAAAATTCCTATTTTTAGGCAAAGCATACCCCATTCATTTTCAACCCGGGGTGCGGACCCCTCTCACATTCAGGGAGAATAAATTTATTCTCAACAAGGAGAGTGGGCAAAACACAAGAGAACTTTTTATCAAATGGTACAAGCAGCAGGCACGGAAAATAATCGGACAGAAAGCGAACACCCTAGCACAGCAAAAAGGGTTTCGCTTTACAAAAGTACGTATCACAAGCGCAGAAAAACGATGGGGGTCGTGCAGTCAGGGGGCAAGCCTGAACTTCAGCTGGAGACTCATTCTCGCGCCGACCGAAATAATCGACTACGTTATACTGCACGAGCTTTCGCATCTGAGGCATCAAAACCACTCGCGGAAATTCTGGGATACGGTTGCATCTGTCTGCCCGGAGTACCGAAATCGAAGGAAATGGCTCAAAGAAAACGGGTATACTCTTTCGCTCTGAATTCGTTCATTTTTCGCATCCTCTTCAGCCGTAAAGCATCCGGCTGCCGCCGCCACTGTAACCACCTGAATTCGTCCTTTAATGCAGTTGGTTTGATGCCAACACACGCTTAGGGGACATGGAGGATATGGCGTTTCATGGAGACATTACCCTTTGCAGATTACTATTTGCTGATTTGTCCACAGGCTTTATTTTATAATAGAATATCGATTGGCGGCAGCATTATTCGGAAGCAAAGCATACGAACAATTTCATTTTATTCGGTGAGGGTACAATGACAAGACGTGTGGTTGTAACGGGGATTGGACCCGTTTCTTCAATCGGTATTGGAAAAGAGGAGTTCTGGAAAAGCGCGGTAAAAGGCAAAGGCTGTTTCAGGAACATCGATTTCGATGATGTCGAACTCGAACAGTACAAGAGCAGGGTATGCTCTCCGATCGACGGTTTCAATCCCCAGGACATATTCGAGGGGGCACGGAAATTGAAACGAACCGGTAAAGCGACGCAGTACACGGTTGTGGGAACCTATCTTGCGTTGAAAGACGCCGGGTTTTCACTGCGTTTTACCGGCAGGCAGGAGAAACACAGCCCATCCATGTACGTAACCGAGGGCCTTGACCCTGCCCGAAGCGGGGTTATACTCGGCCAATCAATGAGCAATGCAGATATCCTCATTCCCAATCACAGGAAATTCATAGAGCACAACGGGCCGAAACGCGTCAACCCGTTCACCCTTCCGCACTCAAATTGCAATGTCGGCGCGTCTACCGTTGCCGAGTGGTTCTACCTCAAGGGCACGAATCTTACCATTGCGACTGCCTGCTCCTCTGCAACCCACGCCATAGGCACGGCTGCTCTTAACATTATGCAGGGTATTGAAGATGTTATGGTAGCCGGCGGGGCAGAAGCGACCCTGGGCTCCTACTTCTTTTCCGGTTTCGACATTATAAACGCGTTGAGCAGAAGAAACGATGAACCCATGAAGGCGTCGAGGCCCTTCGACAAAGACCGTGACGGCTTTGTTCTGGGTGAGGGAGCCGGCATTCTGATACTGGAAGAGCACGATCATGCGAAAAGACGCGGTGCGCGGATATACGGAGAACTTGCCGGTTTCGGCTTCAGTGCTGATGCCTACAATATCGTTGCGCCGGATCCATACGGCAGGGCATCGATCGCGGCAATCAAACGGGCACTCGAGATGAGTAAAGTTTCCACCGGTGAAATCGAGTATATCAATGCACACGGCACATCTACCGTTCTCAACGATCCGAACGAATCGTTTATCATCAAGCAAGTTTTCGGCGAATACGCGTATAAAATCCCGGTAAGCTCATCCAAGTCGATGTTCGGGCATACCATTGGTGCTGCAGGGGGGCTTGAATCAATCATCACCCTCCTTACAATTGACAAGGGTATCATTACCCCCACCATAAATCATGAAAACCCCGACCTGGACTATGTTGATAAAGCTGCACCGGAGCTCGATAAACGCTGCGACCTCGACTTCATTCCCCGGACCAAAAGGGAACAGAGTGTTGGCATCGCTATAACGCAGTCTTTCGGGTTCGGCGGGCAGAACGGAGTGCTCATTTTCAAAAAAATCCACGATTGAACTTCAAACACTGAAGGCATTACCCGGACGTAAAGCGTTCGGATATTATTTAGATTAAAAAGATTTTAGTATGGTCTTCGCATTGCTTCCCGCTTCAGTGAGAATGCTTTCCCACACCTCTTTCTTCTCGTTGTCAGTTGCAATGTACTTCACCACACCCCCGGGAACCTTATCGGTGATCCACCACTCGATGTTCCCTTCCCCGGCTGAAGACATGAAAACCACGTGATCGGCCGTAAAGGTTCCAGCAGGCGTTTTTACCTCTTCACGCCCGACCGTTGCGCCCTTGATGCTCTCATCGGATACTTCAGCAGGCGGAACGTACACAGACTCTTCTGTTAGAGGCACCTCTCCTTCATTTCCGTCCACATCTCGTGCACGAAGCCGTATCATTTTTTCCTCGGTCGGAGACAGAAGCGCTTCGTATATCCAGGTATCGCCGTCGTTGTCCTCCCAGGAAACTCGCCACCACTCGTTTCCATCATCGAGTCTCTTCAGAAAGGCCTTTTCCATGATGACCGGTTCATCATCCGTGGGCTGCCACTTGAATTTCGTGTACTCGCCCTCTTTGTAAGCTTCCTCACCGAGCCAGTACCCGCCGGCAGTGAATGTGTATGAAAAGATGATCTGGGCCTGTGTTGCCATAAACGGCCCCCACTGTGTTGAACCCGCTGCAGGCGTCTGCTCTTTGGGTGCAAGCTTCTTGTACAGAGCAGCGGCGACCCGCTCCTCAACGGCCTGGCCGACTCCCCTGCTGGCTCCACCGATAACCGATTGTGTCAGACCCGAACAGGATACGAGAAAACCGGCAAGCACCCCTGCGATAACAGCTAAACCTGCCATAAATTTGAACGGCTTCATAGTCGTACCTCCAATAGAATTAAATTACGATTTTGGTTTAATGCAGCAACAAAACCAAAATTTGCATGTAATTATACGAATAGAGCGCATGTCTATTCACGAATAATTCCACTTGCTGTTCCTACATTATATCACTCGAATCGATTATTGTCACGCCCGCCTTCTCCATTTCTCGCCCTGTCTTTTCTACATTGCCCGCAGGCACATCGACACCTCTCGCTGCATCCGATATAAAAAAGGTGTCAAATCCCGCACGAACCGCGTCCATGGCAGAATAAAACACACATACATCGGCTGCAAGCCCGCAGAGATATACTCTGTGTATACCGAGCCCTTTCAAATAGGATGAAAGACCGGTTGAAGTTTTTCTGTCGTTCTCGAAGAATGCTGAATACGAGTCGAGCAGACTGTTTGTCCCCTTACGAAGGATAAGCCGAAAATGGTCAGCGTCAAGGGCTGGATGAAAATCTGCTCCTTCGGTGCCTTTGACACAGTGATCAGGCCAGAGGACCTGTTCGATACCGTATACTGTAATGGTATCAAACGCTCTTTTACCCTCATGATTGGACGCGAATGAGATGTGATCCGCCGGATGCCAGTCCTGGGTTGCAATCACCTGAGAAAACGCGCCCATGATTCTGTTGATAACGGGTACGACCCTGTCACCCTCTCGAACAGGGAGCCTCCCCCCGGGACAGAAATCGTTCTGCACGTCTATAACAAGAAGAACGGCTTCACTCGCCTTGCTGTTCATTACAGGCTTTCTCGCTTAAATCCGGATACCGGGCTATTTTTCAATATTTCCGTAATACACTGCACCGTGTACTCTATATCGCCTCGCGAAACTTCCCGGGAAGTAACAAACCGTATCTCATCCTCTCCTGACAGCGTCGCGAACACACCTTTCTGTTCGAGGGTTCTTAAAACCTGCCCTGCGTTTTTAATCTGTGCAAGCACACAATTCGTATGCGTTTTATCGATATCGACCGTTATCCCGTCAAAAGAGCCAATTCCCTCGGCGAGCAGGCGCGCATTTTCATGATCTTTTCTGAGAAGTGCAATATTTTTATCCGATAATGCAATCAGGCCGCAGGCGCACAGCCACCCCGTCTGCCGCATACCCCCGCCGAGCATCTTCCTGTGCCGCTTCGCCCGTTCGATGAAGGCCAAATCGCCGCATAGTACAGAACCGACCGGCGCGCCGAGCCCCTTTGAAAGAGAAATCATCACCGAATCGGTGTATACAGTCAATTCCTGCACATCCGCGCCAAGGTGCACACAGGCGTTGAATATTCGCGCGCCGTCCATGTGAACCGGTATGCCGCGCTTCTTGGCCAAACCGCTGATCGCGGCAAGCGCCTCAATCGGTGGTACGATTCCGCCGTAGCGATGATGGGGCACTTCGACACAGATGAGTGATGTTTTCGGATAGTGGATATCGTCCCTTCGTATTGCCCGTTCCGCACCCTCCGGATCGGGGATGCCGTTTTCCCCGTACACGGTTTTTACCATGAGGCCGCCCACGAATCCGGCTCCGCCTGTTTCCGATGTTCGAATATGGGCATTCTCCTCCACGATGATTTCATCTCCCCGCATGGTATGCGAGAGTAAAGAGACTAGGTTTCCCATTGTTCCGCTCGGAACGAACAGCGCACCCTCTTTACCCGTTTTTGCCGCAGCGTACTCTTCGAGCTTACGCTGGGCAGAGTCCTCTCCATACACCGAATCGCCGAGCCCCGCTCTGAACGCAGCCTCTTTCATCTCTTCTGTGGGAAGTGTGATGGTATCTCTTCTCAGGTCTATCCGCATCAATATATCCATTTCTCTACCGAAATTGATGCATACCGGCATTACTAGGAAAAAACTAGTTATTTCACATTATAACAATCCTATTTAAACCATGCAACAATATGAAACACCAAGGCATTTGCGCTGTTAAATTTTTATTGCTCATTGAATGAATCCCATCACAGGTCGAACGCAGGCAAACCGCCTGGTGTAAGCTGTATGAGCTACGGAAGCACATCGGTAAACAGGCTGAAAAAAAAGATCCGTATGTTCCAGTGCTTCCTGGTAATGCCAACGGTGACTCGCAAGCGGCGGGTTATATTCCCTGCGGTATTATTCAACGTGAACCCGAATTACGTAAGATGTCTCTTTAATTGCTTTTTGGGGCGGAGGCCGACTGCCATAAGGGTGGCGATGACAGCCGCTGTAATACCGAGCGCCACGCCAATCCATAAAAGCTGATGGCCGCGTACGACCTGGTAGAAAAGTGTTGCAGCCACCCAGGCCACGGTAACGAGATACGCAGCCATTAAGACAGTACGGCCGCCGCCTATCTCACGGGATGCGGCACCCAGCGATGCGATGCAGGGGATATACAGGAGCACGAACAGCAGGTAGGCATATGCACCGACTCCACCGTCAAAACGCCTTCTCATGGAGCTGAAAATACCTATCTTGATGTCGAGCGCCTGTGAGGCTGTCTGTTCCAATTGAATTTTCCTGCCGACCCGTATGCCGGCCTGATTGACAAAGCCCTCCCCGATCTTTTTGAGGTTCAAGGGAATCGACAAAAAAGCGGATTGAACACCCCTTCTAAGGTTCAGGCTCTCTTCTGATCCAGCCTGCCCGCTTTCGGCCATATCGATCTGCCCGTACAGAGAGTTTATCGTTCCAACTATCACCTCTTTTGCGAATACGCCGGTAAAAAGCGCCACGGACGCAGGCCAGTTGTCTCCGTGTATACCAAAGGGAGCAAACACAGGGGTAATTTTGCGCCCGATCTGTGCGAGCACGGATTTTTCGGAGTTCTCGTTTCCGAAGGTTCCGTCAATGCCGAGGGAGCTCAAAAAACCCAGCACTATAACCGCACCCACGATAACCCTGCCTGCTCGAAAGAGAAACAGCTTCAAACGGTTCCAGGTATGAAACATGATATGCCGTATTCTCGGTGAATGGTAGGGGGGAAGCTCCATGACAAAAGGAGTCGGCTCACCCTTGAAAAGGGTGTTTTTCAGAAGCAGTCCGGTGAGAACGGCTGCGATAATCCCGGCCATATACAAAGAGAATATTATATTCTGCCCTGCCCGTGGAAAAAACGCAGCTGCAAAGAGCGCATACACGGGAAGTCTCGCTCCGCAGGACATGAACGGCGAGATCAGCACGGTGAGGATTCTGTCTTTTTTGCTTTCCAGTGTTCTCGTTGCCATAATTGCAGGCACCGTACACCCGAACCCCAATAAAAGCGGCACGAACGCCTTGCCGGGCAGCCCTATCAAGCGCATAAAACGGTCCATCACAAATGCGGCCCGCGCCATATACCCGGAATCTTCGAGAATAGCAAGCATGAAGAACATGAAGAATATAATAGGGATGAATGTCGATACTGTCTGAATCCCCGTTCCCAGGCCGCCGGCCAGCACCGTGGTGAGCCAGTCGGGAGAGCCGACCGCGGTAAGCAGGGCGCCGAACCCGTCGACAAAAATCGTACCGAACAGAAGATCGAAAAAGTCGACGAACGCACCGCCGAAGTTGATGGTAACCCAGAACACGAGGTACATTGACAGGAGAAAAATCGGTATCCCGAAAACTCTGCTCAGCACGACTCTGTCTATCTTTTCAGTAAGCGGACGCTTCTCTTTTCGCCTTCGTACAACATCTTTCACGATACCGTGAGTGAATCCATACCGGTAATCGGCGACCAGAATATCACTTTCCTCTTCAAGCATCTTTTCCAGGTCAGCGCGAAGTGCATGCAGGCGCTCATTCGTAAGCGTGGTTTCGGCAACAACCTTTTCAACAACCCATTCGTCATCCTCAATGAGCTTGACCGCAGTCCATCTGGGGTTTGCGCCGAGCTCTGCAGAAACGTCAACGAGCACAGGGGTAAGTTCTGTAATAGCAGCCTCAATTTCATTTGAGTATTCAACTATCCTCTCTGGTATACACTTCTTCTCAGTCAGGACATCGAGGGCCGCCTTTACTTTTTCGATATCCTCACGCTTTACCGCGGAAATGGATACAACGGGACATCCTATGTGCTTTTCGAAATGCTCGACTTCTATCTCGATATTCTTTTTATTCGCCAGGTCCATCATATTCAAAACGATAACCATCGGAACTTTCATTTCAAGAAGCTGGGTGGTAAGATACAGGTTTCTTTCGAGGTTCGTCGCATCGAGGATATTGATAACAATATCCGCCTCACCGCTCAATACATAGCCTCGCGCGACCTTTTCATCCTCAGAATGGGCCGAAAGCGAATAGATGCCCGGCAAATCGACAATCCTGATGCGCTTGTTCTTATAGTAGTACCCACCCTCCTTTTTCTCGACGGTCACACCCGGCCAGTTTCCTATTCTCTGATTGCTTCCCGTAAGGCCGTTGAACAGTGTTGTTTTCCCGCAGTTCGGATTGCCTGCAATGGCCACTGTACAGGTTTTCACTTCTGAATCCGTATTTGCACGGGTAGTTTTTGACTCCGGGATCATTAGGCTTTCCTTACCCTGAGAACATCAGCTTCATCCTTTCTCAACGACAGGTTGAATCCCCTGACGGAGATTTCTACCGGGTCTCCGAAAGGAGCCACCTTCTTGAGCGTCACAACCGTACCCCTGGTCAGGCCCATTGAAAGAAGTTTCTCCCGGTAGGTGCGTGAGGATGCATCATATCCGATTATCTCGGCTTTTTCACCCGGTGAAAGGTCCTTGAGCTTCTCAGACATCCGCCTCCCTCCCAACAGGAATAAAACCCTGCCGGGCGATCAGCCAGGGTTTGTTGCTCCGCTTACCGTCACCACGCACATGCTGCTCACCGGAAGCACTACTTTGTACTAAAGGCACGGTCACCCCTCTATAATTCCACGATGATTTTATGGAGCATGCCCTGCCCCACCATGATTTTCGTATCATCAACAACGAGCACCCTGGGGCCCCCACCGCCGCCGTACGCAACATGAATATACTTACCCGGTATTATTCCGAGGTCGGTGAGTTTCTTCCGTACCCCGGAACCCCCTTCAATAGAGACAACACGCGCTTTTTCTCCCTCAGAAAGCATTACAACGGGAAATGTTTTATGGAATCCTTCTGTCATGGCTGCCTGTGCGGTAAGTCGCTCTTCCGGTCAATTTCCAGAAATCGACAATTAGTAATTTATTATTTTGTTAGTTAAACCTAACATTTATTTGCCGTTTTGTCAAGACCTTACACGCTGCAAAGCGGTGCATAACAAACACGGGGGCGTGCACCGGCGGCACCACAGGCACTAAAAGCATTATCCTGACGTAAAGTTTCCGGATAAAAATCCTAAACAGGAAACCCTGCCGGGGCTTCATCTGAAAACAGCAGGAAAAAGTAATATATTTGTATTCAATTTAATTGCAACCCAATCGATAATAATATATGTACAGACAGGTATGCAGTACCCTGAAATAAAAGGATACTATAAAAAACAGTTCTATAATGGATAAACCCACAGATGAGAAAGACACTTTCAATTATTTTATTTATTTTCTGCACTGCTCTCCCGATCCTTGTTCCGCTCATAGTTCTGGCCGAGGATGATGTGGCGACCGCTCTCTATAAAGAGGGCCTTAAAAAGTACATCCTGACCGACTATGAAGGCGCTCTTAAAGATTTCGACAGTGCGTACCAGCTGAAACCCGGTGATGTAAAGATCAAGAAGATGTATATCACCACACTGATCAAGCAGGGTAACTTCTATTACGAAAAAAACAACCTGAACAAAGCGCTGGAGTACTACCTCCGGGCGCAAAAGCTGGGGGGAGAGGATGAAATCCTGAAAAACAACCTGAAAGAGGTACAGGAGAAAATCGCGCAGGAAAAATCGGCCCAAGGGCAGGTTGCGATGCAGCCAACCCGGGAACAGGCTGCGATGCAGCCGGGGCAGAAACCATCGGCTGAGGAACAGAGAACCGAGACTGCTCAAACTGAAGCAGTTGCCGGAGGAAAAACTGAGACAAAAACTGTTGTACTCCCCTTTGACATCGACGCTTTCATCCAGCAGCAGGTGGAGCTGAACAAGAAAGCGCTGAACGAGATACTCGAAGCGCAGCGGAAAGAGAGGGAGAAACTTGTAAAAAATATCGAGGAGGGGCAAAAACTGCTCGGGGAAAACATCAAGGCACAGGAGGAAGAGAGAAAAAACCTGTACAGCTCTTTGGAAAACAATCAGAAGCTGTTCAATCAAAATATTACCACCCAGAAGGAGGAACGGCAAAGTCTATACAAAAACATCGAAGAGAATCAGCGGTTTATCAACAGCAATCAGCGGCTCCTCGACGAAAATATGAAAGCACAGCAGCAGGAGCGGCAGAACCTGCTGGAACATATCACCTCTCTCACCAGTTCACAGAATGAAGAGAGAAAAATATACACCCGTTCGCTCATGATCATTGTGGGAGGAGCAATTGTCATTACATTTCTCATTTTTATCGGTATTATTCTGGTGCTCAGACGGCGCACCGTTCCGATTCAGAGTGTGTACCATGAAACCGGCCCGGGGCTCGACTATAAACCTTCAGTGCTTCTTGAATACGGGGAAAAGATCGATGATACGAAGTATATCACCGATGACCGCTATTCGGATATTGTCAGGGCAAAGCGCCTGCAGGAACTGTATGGCGAGCTGCAGAAGGGAAATTTGAGCTGGGATGTTCTCGAGGGATATATTTCGGAGCTCAACCTGGAGTTGAAATCAGAAATAATAAACACGGTCAAGAAAAAACTTGAAGGCGGTGAGAAGGCAGACGTGAGCAGCGCGATCGAGGTGCTTCTTCCCTTTATTACGGAGGGAGAATCAAAGATAAGCTCGAAAAGCCGATCCATGATCAAACAGTTGACAGTTGAGCCCGGGAAGCTTGAAGAAGAGGAAGAAGAAGAGGGACCGCTCAGCCTCGGTGCTTTGAAATCAATGGCGGAGATGGTGGATGCAAAAACAGGCCGCATCAACCACTCCACCAGGGTTTCTGAGATTGCATACAAACTAGCGAAGAAGCTCAATAACCCTGAGCTCGATCCTGTCACCGTGCGTAAGGTCGGCCTAATACACGATATCGGATACCTGAAAACAGCTGATGAAATGATGAAAAAACGGGGCAAGCTGACGGAAGACGAGTTTGAAATTATTAAAACGCACCCGGAATGCGGCCTGCACCTGACAGAGCATTTACCGCTTACCCCTGATTTTATCAACGGAATCAAGTATCATCACGAGCGGCTTGACGGCAGTGGATACCCTGAGGGCCTCAAGGGAGATAAAATACCGCTCATAGCACGGGTTCTTGCTGTTGCAGATTTCTTTGAATCGGTCACATCGGTGCGCCCCCATCGTCCGTCACTTACCACCGGGTCCGCCCTGAAGATGACAAAGGACCTCTCGGGGAAGATATTCGACGATAGTATTGTTTCTATTCTTTTAGAGATGTATAAAAGCGAGGCGGAAGGGGAAGTATAAGCGAAATGAAAGATCTTGTACCCTACGGGAAACAGAAAAAACATGCACAGGTTGTAACGGTTTCAGGGGGAAAAGGCGGGGTTGGAAAAACCTTCTTCTCCGTCAATTTTGCCGCTGAATTAAAAAAAATGGGATATACAGTACTGATTTTCGATGCCGATGTAAATCTCGCAAATGTGAACATACTGCTCAGTATCGACAACAACAGCCGTTTTCAGGATTTTCTCAGCGGTGATATCCCGATAAAAGACATTATTCAGAAGGGTGTGGGCGGCGTCGATGTCCTCTACGTGGGTGATGAGCTCAAACACATATTCACGATTGACAGCGAGCAGTTCAAAAAAATCATTTCCGGACTGCATGAGCTTGAAACAATGTATGACTTCATCATCATCGACACCCAGGCAGGCATAAACGATCTCAATCTCAAGCTGCTGGTATACTCAGACAGGATAGTAATGATTACAAATCCGGAAATTACCGCACTCATCGATCTGTACAAGGTAATGAAGGTTACAGCCGGCGAAAAATCTGGCCTTCACTTTGATATTATCGTAAATCGGAGCCGAAACCCCGAACAAGCTGCGAAAATTTATGAGAGGATTTCCGGCACGGTTTCTCAGTTTAAAATCAGAGCGGGGCTCAGCTTTCTCGGGTATATTATGGATGATCCACAGCGGGTATTTGAATCTATTCAGAAGCGAATTCCCATCGTCATACTCCACCACTCGAGCAGCGTGCGGGAATGTTTCAGACTCGCGGTACATACATTTATACGTTCTGCAAAACTAAAGAGGAGGGTGCCGTTTTTTTATGGCCTGCTTGAAAGATGATTTTTTTGAATGGACGTACGTGGAAGCGACCGGGAGATACAGGCAATTTATATGCGGGGCAGTCTCAACACTATAAACCGTCGGGATATGAAGGGTGAGAAACAGGAATAGCAAAACAGGTTTCATAATAATTATTTCGGTCATTACAGCGCTTTTTTTTCTGCCTGCCAGCCTGTTCTCGCAGACCGTCGACTCAGCGCGGGATCTCTTGAAAGCGGGGGACTATACAGGGGCTGAAGAGGAGCTGAAATCGCTGCTTGAATCAGAGCCTGACAACATCGATGCCCTTGCACTTCTTGACGAAGTGCAGAGAACAGTCAAGCAGGAAAAGGCCCGGGTACTTGTTGAGAAAGCATTAATAGAGATCAACAACAGAAACTTCGACCAGGCGTATGCCTACTGTGAACAGGCAATTCTGCTCGACCCTGAAAATGCTCGAGCGCGCGAGTTGTACCTTTCAATACACGAAGTCGGCGAGATCGAA
>Ga0315542_1002191_pt1 | contig 11967 bp, 20 predicted proteins | sample SalMarSW160120MG_FD_202541 | JGI IMG/M metagenome (GOLD analysis project Ga0315542, IMG submission 202541) | Salt marsh sediment microbial communities from the Plum Island Ecosystem LTER, Massachusetts, United States - Salt Marsh Sediment SW1601-20 ... | reverse complement strand
CCGCGAAGCCCGCGTCCTCGACGATCACCTGGATCGCGTGCGAGATGTCGGAGAGCCGGTTGCCGACGCGCGCCTGCTCGATGCCCGCGCCGAGCGCCTCCCGGCAGACGTCGAGCAGCCGCTGCGCCTCGGGCGAGATCTCGCCGACCGGGAGCGTGACGGCGCTGTCCGCGACGAGACCGTCGAGCGTGACGCCGAGATCGACGGAGATCACGTCGCCCTCACGGGCCTTGTACCGGCCCGGGATCCCGTGCACGACCATCGAGTTCGGCGAGAGGCAGAGCGCGGCCGGGAAGCCCTTGTAGCCCTTCGACGTGGGGTGGCCGCCGTTCGCCTCGATGTGCTCGTCCGCGATCCGGTCGAGCTCGAGCATCTCCACACCGGGCTCGAGGTGCTCCCCCACGAGCGCGAGCGTCTCGGCGACGAGCTCGCCCGCCCGTGCCATGCCCTCGATCTCGGCCGCCGACTTGCGGACGATCACGATGCCGGGCCCCCGTCCTTCCGGTGCCGCTGCGCCTCCTCGAGCGACTGCTCGATCTCGTGGAAGACCTCGTCCACGCTGCGGTCCGCGTGGATCCCGACGACGTTGCAGTGCTTGGAGCGGCAGTAGTCGACGAGCGGCGCGGTCTCGCGCTCGTAGAGCTCGAGCCGGCGCTCGATCGCCTCGGGGGTGTCGTCCGAGCGGCCCTCCTCTGCGGCGCGCCCGAGCATCCGCTGCAGGAGCATCTCGCGGTCCGGCACCTGGAAGTCGAAGACGACGTCGAGGTCCCGGCCGAGCTCGCGCAGCAGCGCGTCGAGCGCCTCGGCCTGCGGCAGCGTGCGCGGGAAGCCGTCGAGGACGAAGCCGCCGACGGTGTCGCCGCGCGAGAGCCGGTCGCGGATGAGGCGGATCATGAGCTCGTCGGAGACGAGGTCGCCGCGGTCGTAGACCTCCTTCAGCTCGCGGCCGAGGTCGGTCTGCAGCTCCTTCATCTCGCGGATCATGTCCCCCGTGGCGATGTGCGGAATCCCGTACGTCGCCTTGATCCGCTTGGCCTGCGTGCCCTTGCCGGCGCCCTGCGGTCCGAGGACCAGGATGTTCAGCGCAGGAACCCTTCGTAGTGGCGCATGACCATCTGCGACTCCATCTGCCGCATCGTCTGCAGCGCCACGCCGACCACGATGAGCACGGAGGTGCCGCCGAGCGCGCGGTAGGTCGACTGCGGGAAGTGGAAGTAGGAGATGAAGATCGACGGTGCGACCGCGACCGACGCGAGGAAGAGCGAGCCGGGCAGCGTCAGCCGCTGCAGGACGCGGTCGAGGTAGGCCGCCGTCGGCGGACCGGGCCGGATCCCGGGGATGTAGCCGTTGTTCTTGCGCAGGTTGTCCGCCTGGTCGACCGGATTGAACTGGACCGACGTGTAGAAGTACGTGAAGACGATGATCAGGATCGCCTCGACGGCCAGGTACTGCCAGCTCGAGTAGCCGAAGTTGGCCTGGAGCCAGTTGTTCCAGTGCGGCCGGAAGCTCCCGATCGTCTGCGGCAGGGCGAGGATCGCGGCGGCGAAGATGACCGGGATCACGCCCGCCATGTTCACGCTGAGCGGCATGTAGGTCGAGCCGCCCGTCGTCTGCCGGTTGCCGAGCTGGCGCCGCGCGTACTGGACGGGGATCCGCCGCTGGCCCTCCATGACGAAGACGACCGCCACGACGATCCCGAGCGCGACGAGCGGGAAGAACAGGCGCGCGCTCGTGCCGGCGTTGATCCAGCCGCTGATGCCCGTCGGGGCGTAGGCGAGGATCGAGGCGAAGATCAGGAGCGAGATGCCGTTGCCGATGCCGCGCTTCGTGATCTGCTCGCCCATCCACATCAGCAGCGTCGTGCCCGCCGTGAGGGTGAGGATGATGATGATCAGCCTGCCGGCGTTCACGTTCGGCAAGGCGCCGCCCTGCTTGAAGAGGAAGGCGTAGCCGGTCGCCTGGGCCGCCGAGAGCGCGACGGTGAGATAGCGCGTGTACTGGGTGATCTTGGCGTAGCCGGCCTCGCCCTCCTTCTGCAGCTGCTCGAGCGACGGCACGACGACCGTGAGGAGCTGGAGGATGATCGAGGCCGTGACGTACGGCATGATCCCGAGCGCGAAGAGCGAGAAGCGCGAGAGGGCCGAGCCCGAGAAGAGGTTGAGCAGGCCGAGGACGCCGTTGCCGGCTCCCCCGCTGAAGTACTGCTGGAGCGACGCCTGGTTGACGCCCGGCGCGGGGATCCAGGAGCCGAAGCGGTAGACGGCGAGCACCCCCGCCGTGAAGAGGAGGCGCCGGCGCAGCTCGGGGACGCGCCAGACGTTGGCGAGCCAGGCGAACACCTAGCCCTCTCCCTCGTCCGTGTCCTCCGCGGGCGCGGCGTCGCTCGCCGCCTCGGTCTCCCCCTCGGCCGCGGCCTCGGGCTCCTCGTCGGCCACGGCCTCTTCGGCGGCCGCAGGCTTCGCCTTGCGGTGGCGCTTCTTGTGCTCCTTCGGCTCGCGCAGGAGCTCGACCGTGCCGCCCGCGGCCTCGATCTTCTCCCGCGCCGAGGCGGAGATGGCGTGGACGCGGACGGTGAGCTTCTTCGTCACCTCGCCGACGCCGAGCAGCTTCACGTCGGTGCGCGTGTTCTTGATCACGCGCTTGGCGACGAGCGCCTCGGGCGTGACCTCGTCGCCCGCCGCGAAGCCGTCGAGGTCGCGGAGGTTGACCGGCTGCGTGGACGTCCGGAACGGGCCGATCGGCATCGCGTCCTTCGACGTCGGGCCGCGCAGCTTGCCGAGCCGCATGTAGATGTTCGTCTGCCCGCCCTCGAAGCCGGCCCGCATCTTGTGCGAGCCCGAGCGCGACTTCTGGCCCTTGATGCCGCGACCGGAGTAGCGGCCCTTGCCCGAGCCCAGGCCCCGGCCGACGCGCTTGCGGTCCTCGCGCGGCTGGGCGGGCGAGAGGTTGGAAAGAGTCAGCTGCTTCTCTGGCATGGCCCTAGAGATCCTCGACCTTCACGAGGTGCCGAACCTTGCGGAGCATCCCGGCGAGGGCCGGCGAGTCCTCGTGCTCGGCGCTGCGGCCGATCCGGCCGAGCCCGAGGGCACGCAGGGTACCGCGATGTCTCGGGGTCTGCCCGATCTGGGAGCGAACCTGGGTGATCCGGAGCTTCGCCACTACGAGTCGTCCTTCTTACGCCGCAGCGTGCGGCGCTTCTTGGGCTTCTTCTCGGCCGCCTTCTTCTCGGCTGCCTTCTCCTCGGCCGGTGCCTTCTCCTCGGCTGCAGGCGCTGCGGGCTCGGCCGGCGCTTCCACCGCCGCCTCGGGCTCCGGCTCGGCGACCGGCTCCTCGGCGGGGGTCTCCTCGGCGGGAGTCTCCGCGGCGGGGGCTTCCTCGACCGCGGTCTTCTCGGCCACGGCCGGCTCCTCCTCGACCGCGGTCGCGGGCGCGGCCTCCCCGACGGGCGCCTCCGCCTCGGCGGGCTCCCGCGGGATCGACGGCAGCGGGAGAACCTCGCTGATCCGCTTGCCGCGGATCCTCGCGACGTCCTCCGGGCGCCGCAGGTCCTGGAGGGCGGCGACGGTGGCCTTGGCCATGTTGATCGGGTTCGTCGTGCCGAGGCTCTTGGCGAGGACGTTGCGGACGCCGCCGAGCTCGAGCACCGCGCGCACGCCGCCGCCGGCGATGACGCCGGTTCCCTCGGAGGCGGGGCGCAGCAGCACCCGGGCCGCGTCGAACGCGCCGATGACCTCGTGCGTGATCGTCGAGCCGTGCTTGGGAATCGTGAAGAGGTTCTTCTTCGCGTCCTCGACGGCCTTCGTGATCGCGAGCGGGACCTCGCGCGCCTTGCCGTAGCCGACGCCCACGCGGTCGACCTCGTCGCCGACCACGACGAGCGCGGTGAACGAGAAGCGCCGGCCGCCCTTGACGACCTTCGCCACGCGGTTGATCTCGACGACGCGCTCCTTCAGCTCGCGTGTCTCGGTGTAGTCGATCGTGCTCATCAGAAGGTGAGTCCTCCCTCGCGGGCGCCGTCTGCAAGCGCCTTCACGCGTCCGTGGTAGAGGTAGCCGCCCCGGTCGAAGACGCACCCCTCGATGCCGGCCGTCTGCGCGGCCGCTGCGAGGGCCTTCCCGACGGCCGTGGCCTGGGCGGTCTTGTCGCCCTTGAACGACTTCGCGAGCCCGAGGTGCGATGCCGCAGCGAGCGTGCGGCCCGTGTCGTCGTCGACGAGCTGCGCCTCGATGCCGCGGTTGGAGCGGAAGACGGCGAGACGCGGCCGCTCGGCCGTGCCGCGCACCTTGGCGCGGACGCGGCGGTGGCGCCGCTCGCGCGCCTGTCTCACGGTGAGGCTAGGCATCCTGAGGCTCCTGACTAGGCACGTTTTCCTACCTTGCGCCGGACGTACTCGCCCGAGTAGCGGATTCCCTTCCCCTTGTACGGCTCGGGCGGGCGCACCTTGCGGATCTCGGCGGCCGTCTGGCCGACGACCTGCTTGTCGGTTCCCTTGACGATGATCTCGGTCGGCGTCGGCACCTCGAACGTGATGCCGACGCGCGGCTTCACGGCGACCGGATGCGAGTAGCCGACGTTGAGCTCGAGGTCGGTGCCGCGCAGCGCGGCGCGGTAGCCCACGCCCTGGATCTCGAGGCGCTTCTCGAAGCCCTTCGTCACGCCCTCGACCATGTTCGCGACGAGCGTCCGCGTCAGCCCGTGCAGCGCGCGATCGTCGCCGCGCTCGGTCGGACGCGTCACGACGACCTCGCCGTCGCGCTGCTCGATCCGCATCCGGATCGGCACCTGCTGCTGGAGGTTGCCGAGCGGTCCCGCGACCGCGACCCGCGCAGGCTCGATCGTGACGGTGACGCCGTCGGGGATCTGGATGGGTGCGTTACCGATTCTGCTCATGCGCTACCAGATGAAGGCCACGACCTCGCCGCCGATGCCGCGCTCCTGCGCGGTCCGGCTCGTGACGAGACCCGAGGACGTGGAGAGGATCGCGACGCCCATTCCGCCCAGCACGCGCGGAAGGCGGTCCTTCCGTGCATAGACCCGCCGTCCCGGCTTGGAAACGCGCTTCAGGCCCGAGATCACCCGCTCGCGGTTGCGGCCGAACTTGAGGTCGACGACCAGGGTATCGAAGGACTCGCCCTTCTCCACGCGATAGTCGCGGATGTATCCCTCCTCCTTGAGGAGGCGGGCGATCTCGACCTTCATCCGCGAGCTCGGCATCGTCACGTGCTCGTGCAGCGCCTTGTTGGCGTTGCGGATGCGGGTGAGCATGTCTGCGATCGGATCGGTCAGCACAGTCGTCTCCTACCAGCTCGACTTCGTCATGCCCGGGATCCCGCCCTGGTGCGCGAGCTCGCGCAGGCAGATGCGGCAGAGGCCGAACTTGCGGAACACGGCACGCGGCCGGCCGCACCGGTTGCACCGCGTGTAGTTGCGCACCTTGAACTTCTGGGGTCGCCGCTGCTTGACGACGAGCGACGTCTTCGCCATTAGTCGTTCCTCCTGTCGCCGTCGCCGCCGAAAGGCAGGCCGAGGGCCCGCAGCAGCGCGAGGGCGTGCTCGTCGGTCTCGGCACTCGTCGTGATCGTGACGTCGAGGCCGCGGACCTGCTGGATGTCGTCGTAGTTGATCTCGGGGAAGATGAGCTGCTCGCGGATGCCGAGCGAGAAGTTGCCGCGACCGTCGAGCGAGCGCGGGCTGAGGCCGCGGAAGTCGCGGATCCGGGGGAGCGCGATCGAGACGAGCCGGTCGAGGAACTCGTACATCCGCGCGCCGCGCAGCGTGACGCGGGCGCCGACCGGCATCCCCTCGCGCACCTTGAACTGCGCGATCGACTTGCGGGCCCGCCGCACCTGGGCACGCTGCCCGGCGATGGTCGTCAGCTCCTCGATGGCCGAGTCGAGAGCCTTCGAGTCGGTCTTCGCCTCGCCGACCCCCATGTTGAGCGTGATCTTCTCGATCCGCGGTACCTGCATGATCGAGTCGACGCCGAGCTCCTCCTTGAGACGGGGCCGGATCTCCTGCTCGTAGCGCTCCTTGAGGCGCGGGGTGTAGGTCTCTGTGGCGCTCATGTGTCGATCTCCTGCCCGCAGCCTTCGCGCTTGCAGACGCGGATGCGCACCTTCCTGTCCTTGATCGTCTTCTCGACCGTGCCGACGCGGGTCGGCTTCCCGCACGTCGGGCAGACGAGCATCACGTTCGCGACCGGCAGGGCGGCCGGCAGCTCGACGATGCCGCCGGGGACCATCGAGGGCCCGCCCATCCCGGTGGTGTTCTGGATCGGACGCGGCCGGCGGTGGCGCTTGACGACGTTGATGTTCTCGACGACGACGCGCCTCTCGCGCGGGTGCGCCTCGACCACGCGTCCCTCCTTGCCGGCGTCCTTGCCGCGGAGGACGTGCACGACGTCGCCCTTCTTGATCTTCATCGTCTGCGCCACGTCAGCACTCTCCTCCTGAGCAGGTCGTGTTCTGGGGCGGCGAAAACCGAGCGTCGCAAGGACGCAGGGAGCGTTCGTAGCCGGAGGCTACGGGCGCGACCGAGGACGCCGCGATGCGACGGTTTGCAGCCGCATCCAGGACGCGAGATGCGATGGAGGCGAGTGTCATCACAGCACCTCCGGGGCGAGCGAGACGATCTTCATGAAGTTCTTCTCGCGCAACTCGCGCGCGACGGGGCCGAAGATGCGCGTGCCGCGCGGGTTGCGCTGCTGGTCGATGATCACGGCCGCGTTCTCGTCGAAGGCGATCGTCGTGCCGTCGTCGCGGCCGAACGGCTTCCGCGTCCGCACGACGACCGCACGCACGACCTCGCCCTTCTTGACCGCGCCCTGCGGCGTGGCCGTCTTGACGGTGCCGACGATGATGTCGCCGACGCGTGCGTAGCGCCGGTGGTGGCCGCCGACGACCCGGATGCAGAGCAGCTCGCGGGCGCCGGTGTTGTCGGCGACGCGCAGGCGGGACTCCTGCTGGATCACTGCGCGACCTCGACGATCTCGGCTAGGCGCCAGCGCTTCGTCGCGGAGATCGGCCGCGTCTCGACGATGCGGACGATGTCCCCGACCTTCGCCGCGTTCTGCTCGTCGTGGGCGTGGAACTTGACGCTCCGCCGGATGACCTTCTTGTACCGCTGGTGCGAGGTGATCAGATCGACCTTGACGACGATCGTCTTGTCCATCGCGCTCGAGACGACGACGCCGCGCCGCTCCTGGCGACGGCCCCGCTCGCGCTCGGGCTTCGGCTCGCGCACGACCGGCCTTCGCTCGGCCGCCGGCGCGGGCCGGCGCGGGCGCGTCTTCTGCGGGCGCAGGCGCCGCGGCAGCCGCTTCCGCTTCTGCTTCGGCTCCGGCTGCGCGGCGGGCGCCGCGGCCTCGGCCTCCGCTGCCTCGGCCGGTGCGGCCTCGCCCTCGGCCTTCGCCTCGGCCTCCGCCGCGGCGGGCTCCTCCGGCTCGGCCGCGGGCTCCCCGGCAGCCTCCGGCTCGGGAGCAGGCTCGGGCTCCGCCTCGCCGGCGGCGGCCTCCGGCTCTCCGGCAGGCTCGTCCGCCGCGGCCTCCGGCTCCGCGGGAGTCTCCTCCACAGCGGTCTCCTCGGCCACGTTCTCGGCCTCCTCGGTTGTCGTCTCGTCCTTCTCTTCTTCTGCCATCAGCTCACTGCCTTTGCCTTCTCCGCCTCACGCTCGTTCACGACCGTGAGGATCCGCGCGATCTCCCGCTTCGCCAGCTTGAGGCGCGCGGAGTTCTCGAGTGCCCCGGTCACCGACTGGAAGCGGAGGTTGAACAACTCCCGCCGCTGTTCCGCGAGCCGGTGCTCGAGCTCTTCGTCCGTCATCGCGCGGAGATCCGATGCCCTAGTCAAAAAGTGCTTCCTCTCTCTTCACGACCTTCGACTTGACCGCGAGCTTCTGCCCGGCGAGGCGCAACGCCTCGCGCGCGAGCGGCTCGGGCACGCCCGCCAGCTCGAACATCACGCGGCCCGGCTTGATCACGGCGACCCAGCCCTCCGGCGAGCCCTTGCCGGAGCCCATGCGCGTCTCGGCCGGCTTCTTCGTGTAGCTCTTGTCGGGGAAGACGTTGATCCATACCTTGCCGCCGCGCTTGATCTTGCGCGTCATCGCGATCCGGGCCGCCTCGATCTGGCGGTTCGTGATCCAGCCGGCGTCGAGCGCCTTGAGCCCGTAGTCGCCGTGCTGCACGGCCGTCTGACCGCTCGCGAAGCCGGCGCGCCGGCCGCGGTGCACCTTGCGGAACTTCGTCTTCTTCGGCATGAGCATCAGCTATCGCCGTCCTTCGACTCCTCGGACTCCTTCGGCTCCTCGGACGCCTTGGGCTCCTTCGGCTCCTTGGACTCCTTGGGCTCCTTCGGGGCCTCGGCCTTCGGCTTGCGCGCGCGGGGCGCACGCTTCGGCTTCTCGGCTGCGGGAGTCTCGGCGACGGTCTCCGGAGCGGGCGCGCTCTCGGCGGCGGGCGTCCCGGTGACCGCCTGCTCCTGCGGCGCCGGGGTCTGCTCCTCGACCGGCTTCGTCTCGGCCGGCTTCTCCGGGCGCTGGCGCTCGCGTCCCGGACGCGCCGAGGCCGGGCGCCCACCCGGGCCCGAACCCGAGCCACGGCCGCGGCCGCGGCCGGAGCCGCCCTGGCCGCGCCGGCGCTGCCGCACCGGGCCGAGGCCCTCACGGTCGGGGCCACGCCCGCGCCCGCTCTCGCGCGAGGCGCCGAGCCCCTCGAGCGCGCCGCCGCGACGGCGGCGATTGTCCTGGTCGCCGAGCCGCGTGTCGGTGCCGCCCTCGAAGCCCTCCGGCATGATCTCGCCCTTGTTGATCCAGACCTTGACGCCGATCCGGCCGGCCGTCGTCTTCGCCTCGACGAAGCCGTAGTCGATGTCCGCGCGGATCGTGTGCAGCGGCACGCGGCCCTCGCTGTAGGACTCGCGCCGGCTCATCTCGCCGCCGCCGAGGCGGCCCGAGCACTGGATCTTCACGCCGGCCGCGCCGGAGCGGATCGCCGAGGCGAGCGCGCGCTTCATCGCGCGCCGGAAGGCGACGCGGTTGGAGAGCTGCTCCGCGATCGACTGGGCGACGAGCTTCGCGTCGAGCTCCGGCCGCTTGATCTCGTTGATGTTGATGTGGACGTTCTTCTGCGTCAGCGCGTGCAGCTCGCGGCGCAGCGCGTCCACCTCGACGCCGGACTTGCCGATCACGATCCCCGGCCGGGCCGTGTAGATGTCGACCGTGATCCGCTGCTTGTCCTTGCGGATCAGGATGTCGGACAGGCCCGCGTGCGCGAGCTTGTTGTAGATGTGCTCGCGGATGCGGACGTCCTCGAGGATGTAGGCCGCGAACTCCTTCTTGCCGGTGTACCAGTTGGACTTCCAGTCGTGGATCACGCCCACGCGAAGCCCGCCCGGATGAATCTTCTGTCCCATTAGTCCTCTTCAGTCCCTTCGGGTTCGGTGGGCTCGTCGCTTCCCTCGGGCTCGGTCGGCTCCTCCGCTGCAGGTGGCGGCGGCGGGGCCGGAGCTGCGGCTGCGGGCGCCGACGGCGCCTGCGCCAGCTCGATCGTGATGTGGCAGGTGCGCTTGCGGATCCGGTTGACACGGCCGCGCGCGCGGGCGCGCCAGCGCTTGAGCGTCGTCGCCTCGTCCGCGTAGGCCGAGACGATGACGAGGTCGTCACCCTGCCAGAGGAGGTCGGGGCGGGACTCGGCGTTCGCGACGGCGGAGCGGAGCACCTTCTCGACGTCCTTGGCGGCCGCGCGCTTGGAGAAGGCGAGGATCGTGCGCGCCTCCGGCACCGAGCGGCCGCGGATGAGGTCGGTGACGAGCCGCGCCTTGCGCGCGCTCGAGTGCACCCACTTCGCCTGGGCGCGAACGGTCTGCCGCTCTGTCTCGACTGCCGCCATCTCCCTGTCTACCTCTTCACCTTCGCGGCCCGGTCGCCGGAGTGCCCGCGGAACGTCCGCGTCGGCGCGAACTCGCCGAGCTTGTGGCCGACCATCTGCTCCGAGATGAACACGGGGACGTGCTTGCGGCCGTCGTAGACGGCGATCGTGTGCCCGACCATCTCCGGGAAGATCGTCGAGGTGCGCGACCAGGTGCGGAGCATCGTCTTCTGGCCCGACTCGTTCATCGCCTGGATCCGGCTCAACAGCCGCTCCTCCACGAATGGCCCCTTCTTCGAACTGCGGCTCATCAGCGACGGCCCTCCTTGCCGCGGCGGCGGCCGCGGACGATCAGCTTGTCCGACTCCTTGTGCTTGCGGCGCGTGCGCTTGCCGAGCGTCGGCACGCCCCACGGCGTCACCGGGTGGCGGCCGCCCTTCGACTTGCCCTCGCCGCCGCCGTGCGGGTGGTCGACGGGGTTCATCGCCGAGCCGCGCACGCCGGGGCGCTTGCCGCGCCAGCGGCTGCGGCCCGCCTTTCCACCGGTGATGTTCTGGTGGTCGACGTTCCCGACCTGGCCGACGGTCGCGCGGCAGGACAGCAGGACGCGGCGCATCTCACCGGACGGCAGGCGCAGAACGGCGAAGCCGCCGTCCTTCGCGACGAGCTGGACGCCCGAGCCGGCCGACCGCGCCATCTTCGCGCCCTGGCCGGGCCTCAGCTCGACGGCGTGGACGAGCGTCCCGGTCGGGATGTTCTCGAGCGGCAGCGCGTTGCCGACCCGGATGTCGGCGCCCGGCCCCGACTCGACGGTCGAGCCGACCCGCAGCTGGGCGGGGGCGAGGATGTAGCTCTTCGCGCCGTCGGCGTAGTGGAGCAGCGCGATCCGCGCGGACCGGTTGGGGTCGTACTCGATCGCCGCGACACGCGCGGGCACGCCGTCCTTGCGGCGCTTGAAGTCGACGACGCGGTAGCGGCGCTTGTGCCCGCCGCCCTGGTGGCGCGTCGTGATGCGGCCGTTCGCGTTGCGGCCGCCCTTCTTCGAGAGCGGCGCGAGCAGGCTCTTCTCCGGCTCCGACTTCGTGATCTCCTCGAAGGTGGAGACCGACATGAAGCGGCGGCCGGCGCTCGTCGGCTTGTAACGGCGAATGGGCATCAGACGACCCCTCTCACAGCTGAGCTCCCTCGAACAGGTCGATCTTGTCGCCGGCCTTGAGCTCGACGATCGCCTTCTTCCAGCCGGGGCGCACACCGCTGTGGAGGCCGCGCCGCTTCGGCTTCGGCTTCGTCTTGAGGATGTTCACGGCGACGACCTTGACGTCGAACATCGCCTCGACGGCCTGCCGGACCTGGGTCTTGTGCGCGTCCTCGTGCACCCTGAACGTGTAGCGGTTCTCGACGATCTGGCTGTAGCTCTTCTCGCTCACCACGGGTGCGATCAGGATCTGGGCGGGATGGAGGCTCACGACGCCTGCGCCTCCTCCCGGGTCCCGGCGGCCCGCGCCTGCACGAGCGGCAGCGCCGCCTCGCTCACGACGAGCGAGCGGGCCCAGACGACCTGGGCGACCTCGAGCTCCGCGGGGACGGTCACGAGCACCCGGTCGAGGTTGCGGAACGACTTGATCAGCCCCTCCTCGTCCTCGCCGGCGACGACGAGCGTCGGCGTCTCCTGCCCCCACTCCTGCAGGAGCGCGGCGGCCTGCTTCGTCGAGGGCGCCTCGAAGGAGTCGCCGGCGACGAGGCCGACCGTGCCGGCCTGCGCGTGGTCGCTCAGCGCCGCGCGGAGCGCCGCGCGGAGAGCCTTGCGGTTGACCTTGAGCGAGAAGTCGCGCGGGCTCGGCGGGAAGACGACGCCGCCGCCGGCGAACTGCGGCGCGCGGATCGTGCCCTGACGGGCGCGTCCCGTCCCCTTCTGGCGCCACGGCTTCGCGCGGCCGCCGGCGACGAGGCCGCGGCTCTTCGCCGCGCGCGTGCCCTGCCGGCGCGCGTTCAGCTCGGCCCGCACGGCCTCGTGCACGAGGTGCGGCTTGATCTCCGCCGAGAAGACCGACTCGTCGAGGGCCACCTCCTGCTTCTTCGCGGCCCCCAGGACCGGTGCCTTG
>Ga0315542_1002190_pt1 | contig 11970 bp, 16 predicted proteins | sample SalMarSW160120MG_FD_202541 | JGI IMG/M metagenome (GOLD analysis project Ga0315542, IMG submission 202541) | Salt marsh sediment microbial communities from the Plum Island Ecosystem LTER, Massachusetts, United States - Salt Marsh Sediment SW1601-20 ... | reverse complement strand
GATTAGGCAGACGATAGACAATCCAGAACAACGCAAAAAGCTCCAGGGCACGCAAGGCAAACCATCAGTTATGATGCCTGATGGCACACAAGCGTTTACAGATTCAAAAGGAAATATGTTCAGGGAATGGACAGAACCAGTACCGATTGACGCATTTTTCATAATAAAGAAAGGAATGATGGACAAGCTTTTCGGCAGCCCGATGGTGGTGCTGGTGAAACCGCAAGACCATGATTACAGCAGCATATTCAACGATGTCACCCTGAGAGGGTTTAACCTTGCACCATTAGATAGCCAGTTTTACACAATTAACTCAAGGGACATCGACATCGACATCATAAAAGGCGTGGCACAGAATTACATCCGAGAAACAGTCTATGAGATATTCCGAGACCTGGACAGGCTTGTTAAGCAGGCGATGAACCTTGACCAGCAGTTCCAGAAAGAGAAACAGCGTGGGATGGAATTTGAAATCCCGCAGATGTCAATGATGGGAGGCGGTGGCACTGGCGGACAGAACAAGTGACCTTAAAGTACCAGAACTGCAACGTCTCCCTGTCTATATTGACGACATCGACAGGATGCTCGAACAGTTATCATCACAGATACCACGCTCAACAATGGAGATGATTTACCTGTCAGAGATAGAGCTTCACAAGAAAGTCTATCTTATGTTGATGGGCATAGCAGTGCTGATGCTGATATTCGTGGTGCTACTCTGATGATTTGTCAGAAATGTGAACATGGCGTGTCTGTTAAACAGCAGGAAAGGTGTATTACGCTATTATGCAGGTGCGGTTGTCTGATTATATACCCCGATAGGCATACACGATGGGTCTCAAAGAAGGAATATATGGAGAACAAAAGTGGTCTTTAAAGAAAATTGCGGATTCAGGAAAATCAGACTTTGCCCGTTCAGGGAAGATGATTGCACACAGGAAAAGTGCGATATGTATTTGATACAATTCACCTCTAAAGATATTCTGAAACAGGCAAAGAAAGAAAAGAAGCGGTTTAAGGAACTGACGGCAGAAATTAAAAAGTTTAAGAAAGAAGGAAAAAACAAGACTGACAAGATAGCATATACCATGATGAAAAGTGAACGGACTGACAAGGCTTATGGGATAATAAAGCTATTAAAAGCACTTGAATACTGCAAGAGGACAAAAAGTGCCAGAGCAAGGAAGCAGTCAAGCAAGTCAGGCTAAAACCAGGGGTTTCAAAAGATGGAAAAAGGACAACTAAAGATAGGTGATTTTTCATGTTGAATGTGCTATCTTTATTTGATGGAATTTCTTGTGGTCAAGTAGCACTACAAAGATTAGGAATTAAAGTCAATAAGTATTATGCTTCTGAAATTAATAAGGAGAGTATTTTTATTGCTAAAAAGAATTTTCCAAATACAATACATTTAGGAGATGTCCGAAAAATACGGACATCTGAACTGCCTAAAATTAATTTGTTGTTTGGAGGAAGCCCTTGTCAGTCATTTTCAACAATAGGTAACAACAAAGGGTTTAAGGGTAAGAGTGTTTTGTTCTACCAATTTGTAAGGGTCTTAAAAGAAGTAAATCCAACTTACTTCTTATTTGAAAATGTTAAGATGAAGAAAGAATGGCAAGACATAATCACAAAAGAGTTAGGTGTTGAACCAGTTGTAATAAATAGTTCTATGGTTTCTGCACAAAATAGAATAAGACTATACTGGACAAATATTCCAAATATAACACAACCCATCGATAAAAAAGTTTTTTTAAAAGATGTTATAAGTATAGAAGAAACCCCAAAACTTATAAAATCCTTTAGAAATTATGTTCCAGATGATTTACCTAAATATGTTGACCCTTATAACAAAAAAGCAATAGAAAATAAATCAACATCGTTAAGATTGAATGTTTTTAATGGTAATATGTGGATTAAATGTAATGGCGGATATAGAAATTTAACAGTAAAAGAATGTGAACAATTACAAACATTACCTTTAGGATATACAAATGTAGATGATGTTGCAGAATCATCAAAGAAGAAAGTAATAGGGGATGGGTGGACTGTTGATGTAATCTCGCATATTTTATCACACATTCCTCTTGCAGAACAACAAGAAGGAGGGGCGATTCCTCCCACAGCTAAACCTGTGGGTATCCCGCCTAAAATTTTATGAGCTTCATAAGACCAAGCTTTGTGGAAAACCTGTATGATACGCTGTTCCAGTTAGAGCCTGACAGGCCGTATTATTACCTGTTCGTCGTCAGGGTAGCCCGCAGCATATTTATGACATTAGGGTTTGAAGAGTTGAAAGACCAGATGGAAAAGATGATTAAAGATGAGATTGAGATTCCGTTGCAGTCACAGTTTGTCCCGATTATCCACGCATATTACAGCCCACGATTCATGCTGTCAAAGCAGGCATATACAAAAGTGGGCGATAGCATAGATTATCGTGAAGTGACGAGATATGAGATTATGATGAGGCTGGAAAGGGTCAAGGATTGGATATATGACCAAGTTGTGCAGCTCTCACCATATATCAGGTTTACCAAGCAGACACAGATGTTAACGTGACACAAACGAAACATTTAAATAGTTAATATGCTTAACTGTATCCTAAGTGTATCCAATGGTCACAGTTTATAAGACTGAAAAAGAGAAAATTAATGGCCATGATTTCTTAAATGCAATATGGAGGGGAATCTGATGAAACGATTATTACCTGTATTGATAATATCCTTGCTTTGCCTAGCATCAGTGATGGCAGCTTTCGACAATACTGATGTATGGTTAAATGATTACAATAATGAGTACCAGCTATTTTACATGAACGCATCCGACAATTACACCACCACGACATATTCATTTGGTGAGAACCATATTGCACATGGATTGATTATGGATTCCACTGGCAGCCTGCTGACTGTTCTGGATTTGAACCCGACAGGAAAACTTCTAAGATGGGATGCCACCAATGGTTATGCACTATCAAAGTATGCTTTTTCTCCAAGACCTCGACTTCTTTTTATTGATAAGAATGATAATGTTTGGGTCACTACTGTCAGCAGTAACATCATAATGATGTTGAACGCCTCTGACAATTATTCAATAACCAATCATACATTTTGGACAGATAGTTCAGATGAAGCCAAAGGTGGGGTGGTTGACAATGATAACATGCTTTACATCTCACCTTATAATAATGCCACGATATTGCAGGTTGACCTTGACAACAATTTCACAGTGACGGAGATAGCCAATGCAAGCTATAAAGATTCCATTTCCTATGCGATTGATTTGGCAGGCAACCTAGTCATAATTTATTATGACAGCAATATGATGTGCATGTATGATAAGGCTAACTCATGGGCAGAGACATGCTATGCTACCGACAATCAGCCTTATGCGCTTTGTATCGACAAATTGAATGATGTGATAGTCGGGACAAATGGGGCACACTCTATCAATATGTATAATTATTCAGATAATTATGCGAAAAAGACCAAGACATCTATTCATTTCAATGATATAAGAAGTTGCGGGATAGATGCAAACAATGACCTGTTCATCGCAAATAACCTTGCTACTGACCTTTTCTTTGTTCATCCTAACTGGGTAAAACTTAATGCAAATCTTACAGTATTGCAGTATGACAACATTGCTGGAACTAGTGCAAGGTTCAATGGCATTGCGATAAATCCTACATTCGATTTTTATACATTGCCATTGCCTCTATTAAATACTGCGCCTTCTGTTGCCATTGTTACGCCAGCAAATGAGACAGTGACAAACAACAATAGCCTGCCAATATCGTTTATGGTGACAGATGTAGAATCATCCACTGCAAACTGTCTATTATATGTTGACAGCATACTGAACGCCAGCAATGCCTCAGTATCGAATGATACCCTGACAGATTTTGCTGTTGATTGGACAGACGGCAGCCATACGTTCTATGTCACCTGTACTGATGGAGGCAACTTATCTGATACCACTGGCACATACTCATTGTTAATTGATACACTACCACCGATGATTGAATCATCCAGTCCGAGCTTATTCAACACGACCACATTCACAAACTATACTATGCAGATTACAGGCAACACCAGCAATACCAATATCATAAACCTGACAAGGATAATATATTATCCGAACATGAGTGTATTCAATTACCTCACAACTAATCCAAGCGCATCGAACTATTCATGGGATGATTCATATAATACTACATCATCAGATAATGGTATTTGGTCGATGTATGTATATAGCGAAGATTCAGCGCATAACACGAAAGAGAGGGATATATCATTCACTGTCGGCAACTGCGTGCCAAATTACCAGTGTGGGGACTATTTGGCCTGCAACGCATCAGACCTGGCAGCATGTAATGAGACCCTTGACCTGAATAATTGCAGTTATCCATCACCTCCTGCACCAAGCACATTCAGTAACCAGGCTTGTAATTATTGCAGTGCAGATGTGACGACAGTATCTACTGGTGCTTGTGATTCGGTTACGGACACGCAATGGGTGTTTGAGCAGGACAATAACTGGGCAGTATGCTGCAATGTCACGCAGATTGTCGCTGATTGCCCGACTGGGCTTAACACCAGCACTACCAACACCACGCAATCATGCTCGATATTCGATTACACTGCTGATGACATTAGCTCAGCTACAATCTCAGGCATCGGTAAGTTCATAATTGTTTTCGCTGGGTTTGCAGGGGTAATCGCACTTATCCTAATCGGGGGTTGGGTAAGAGGAAAAATAAAAAAGTAGGAAATAACACCAAGATGGAAGAAATGCTTGAAAATGACTCGTTGCTCAACGAGATTAAGTTTGATGGGATAAGATTTTGGTTGAGAGATGAACCACTTGGAAGAATCTCGAAAGAGCACCAGTGGCAGTCACCATTGTCCAGGGAAGTGATGGTCACGCATAAGCAGATGTTCCTTAAACGGATAATGGATGCGGTTGAGTAAATTATGCTCAAAGGAAGGTGATAATATGACAACACGACGAGGATTGGGGAAAGGGAAAGGCTCAGGCTGGAAGAACATCATATCCAATGACCCTCATAGGCATGGGCTGGCTGCGAAAGGCGTAAAAACGGCAGCTTTGTCTCCGAGACTACGCAAAAGGGTAAGGGATAATCCAAAACTCGCAACTATGAACTTTGCGAATCTGCAAAAGAATGGAGTGTTCCTGAAATATCAGGGCGACGCTGATAAGGATGGTGTCGTAAACGTAAAGGACTGCCAGCCATTGAATATGAATAAGCAGGACAGGATATTTGAAGTAAAAAAAGGAATTACAATTTCTGCTCGTAGTGAACCGACGAGATATGGGTTCAGGCATATTGTGGTGCTATTTAAAGATGGGCAAGAAATCGGCAGAGCAAAAGAGACATACCAAAATAGGACATGGGAGCGTTACGAATTCGAAACAGCCATAAGAACATTACTGGACAGCACAGACATTTTGACAGAATCAGAAAAGAAAAAGTTTTTGGAAAGAGGAGAAAAATTAGAGAAAGAGAGAGTTGAAAAAGAATTCGGAATGGTCGCTGGTATTGCTAAGATGGGAGAGGTACTGAATGATACCACTGAGGATAAGAACAAATGGAAAAAGCGTATGCTAAAAGCGGGGCTGCCTGCGCTTGATTTTCCTGAAGATTGGGACAGGCTGAGTGAAAGCGAGAAGGAGAAACGGCTCAACAAGGTCATTGCGATGCTAAAAGAAAGGTGATAATATGACAACACGACGAGGGGCAGCACGAGGGACTGGAAGAGGGTACAGGAATCTGCGAGGATTCCCGAAAGACCCTCTTGTGCATAGCCAGTCGGCCAAAGGCAGGAAACAGCCACAGAGGATAAAAAAATTATCAATTCCCCAATCAATCTATGTCCCACAAATAAAGGGTTGGAAAGATACATCAAAAACATTTTCAGATGGTAGTAAATTAATAGAATGGACAAGTAAGGATAAAAAAGTAAATGTGTTTGATAATACTCAATTCGGAAGTGGATGGGTTGTGTCAGCTACATCATTGAAAAAAGATGAACCACCACAATTAATGTCAGATACTAACAACACAAAAGCCCAAGCATATAAAAAAGCAATTAAGTATATGCAAGAAAATAGGTGAACTATCATGGCAATGCGAAAAGGAGCAGCAAAAGGGACTGGAAGAGGATATAGGAATCTCAGGGGATTTCCGAAAGACCCTCTTGTGCATAGCCAGTCGGCCAAAGGCAGGAAACAGCCACAGAAGATACCTTATTCTGCAATGATAGAACGAACTCCAAGAGGTTTTGGCAAGGCTCATAGTGAGAAAGTACCAAATATAAAACTCGAACAGATTGGTGGAGATATGAACTGGAAAGAATATGGTGGACAATTTATTGTCGATGAGAAATTCAACAATGGCGAATTTGATTACTATGTTATTGTTGATTTTACTAACCTCAAAAATGCTATGGGTGAAGAGGCAACAAGCAAATATTTAGTCACTGTGAATGTAGTAGCCCCTTCACAACCTGCGAAAAAAGAAATAGATAGTGCACTTGAGAGTGTAGGTTTTGATGAAGAACGCCAGAAAGAAATCAAGAAAGACAAAAAAGCATTGGCAGGAATCTTATCTGAATACGGTTTGGAGGCACAAGTATTCCATGAAGAGGGAGACAATGCAAAGGAACTTATGGACACTGCCAAGACACAGATTCCAGCAATAACAAACTTGTTTGGATTTTATATGGACAAACCTGTAAATATGATTGGTAATACAGGTTGGGATGCTATAAAAGGAGAAATTGGATTTAAAAGGTGATAATATGACGACACGACGAGGCGCAGCAAAAGGAACTGGAAGAGGCAGGAGAGCCAATCGTGGTCGAGGCGGTTGTGCCAAGACGAGAAGAAAAGGCAAAAGGTGATACTCAATGGTAATTGTTGGTAGTAAAAAAGGCAGACATTTGATGAGACGCAGTATGGGTCAGTTTAAAAGATACAAAGGTAGGCTATCATTAGGGAGCACAGATAAAAGAGCACCAGCTTTTAAAATATTACAGAATACTGAAAATCTTATTAACAGATTCCCTAAAAAAAAGCAGATGATATTAAATGCAAGAAGTCGTATGCTGAAAGCAACGACATTGACGAAGCAAAATAAGATATTATCAAATCTATTACCAAAATTGCGAAAAAGGTGATTTAATATGGCAAAATACAGACGAGGGCTTGGGAAAGGGAAAGGCTCAGGCTGGAAGAACATCATATCCAACGACCCGCACAGGCACAACCTGTCGAGGATGGGCGTGAAATCAGCGATGTTCCCGAAGGGACAGAAAATCCCCACCAACGTCATAAAGTTCATCCAACAAAATCCTGAAAGTGTCAAGAAAGTTCTCAAAAACGAAACAAAGCTTGACCAAATTGACTTCAATGATGATGCTGTCGAGGTTGTGAGAACACCAAAAGGTATGGTAAGAATATTCCAGGATGATAATCCTGAAGACCCTCGTGAGTGGGATAATCTGGGCAAAATGTTCTTTTTTCATAAGCGATACAATCTGGGCGACAGCCATCCTGAGACATCTAATCAGTTTGACTCATGGGATGACATCAAAAAATATCTCATAAAGGAGAAAGGTGCAGCCGTCATTCTGCCTGTGTATATGTATGACCATTCGGGCTTGCGAGTGAAAGTAGGGAATTTTCATGGTCTGCTGCCTGAAGGTCATGCAGAGTTTGACAGTGGGATGATTGGTTTCGCATACGTTTCAAAAGACCAAATCAAAGAGAATTATGGGAAGGTTGGCAAAGCAGAGATTCAGAGGGCAGAGAAAGTTTTGCGAGGCGAAGTAGAAACTTATGACCAGTATCTATCAGGCGATGTGTGGAGTTTTGCATCTTATGATAACTCAGGGAAAGAGATAGAATCAGTAGGGGGTTATTATGGGATGGATAGTGCAATCGAGGCAGGGAAAGAAACTTTGTGAAGGGTGATAATATGACAACACGACGAGGCGCAGCAAAAGGAACAGGAAGAGGGTACAGGAATCTGCGAGGATTTCCAAAAGACCCATTTGTGCATAGCCAGTCGGCCAAAGGCAGGAAACAGCCACAATTAATAAGCCCTATTTACAATCAGGTAAGGCATAAATTTAGTGCTGCTGATATGGCATTGATAAAAAAATGGAATATGAAAGCACCTAACAAGAAAGGAATGGTATTGGCAGGGCATGAATCATATACTCCCGACCTCAAAGATTTCCAGAAAGATTGGCAGCACAATTTCAAAGAGGGATATGCACATTCGTATTTTATTGAACCTATCAGGGAGAAATCAGTCAACAAATTCCACATTATATATTATAAAAAGGATTCACCATACAGTTTCTACTGGAAAAGGGGCAATGAGAATATATACAAAAATTCATCAGACCACACAGCACAAGAATTCCTAAAAGAATTCAGAAAGCAAAGGATAGAGCCTATTGAGCCATATCCTGTTAGTTCAGTGGAAAGAAATATGTTCCTATCACATTTGGAAGAGGCAATGGATATTGCGAAACCGAAAGACAGAGCCAAATTGAAAGCGAAAGCAACAAAGATGTTGGCTCTGACACCATACACAAACTGGTCAGGAGATTGAAAAGGTGATACTATCATGGCAAACAAAGGCAAGAAAAAAGGCAAAAAGAAGAAAAGGTGAACTATCATGGCAAGACGAAAAGGCATGATGAAAGGAAGCGGAAAGGGAGGATATGGAAAGAGTAAAAAGGTGATTTTCATGAATAAAGGAAGAGTCAAAGGTTGGAAAAAATGGAGCAAAGGATGGTCTGGAAAAAATGGAAATACTATCACACTTACACAAAGGCAAGACAGAGATGGTAGAAATGCCTTCCTATATGGAGCAAAAATCAGAAATGATAAAAGTTTAGGCACTGGAAGAAAAACAAAAACACTATTCAAAGAGGTTAGAAATCAAAACCTATTAAAAAAAAAGGTTTCAAATTATATAAGAAGTCATCCAAGAGGATAATAAAAAATGAGAAAAGGCATGATGGTCGGAAGCGGAAAGCGAGGATACCATAACATAATCGGCAAAGACCCAAAGGTTCATTCAGACTCAGCAAGAGGAAGGAAACAGCCTCAGAAGATACGGACATTCGCACAGTTGACAAAAAGTGGAGCAATATATTGGGCAGATGGACGAAATAGAATTGACCCAAGATTTTTAACTCAAAAGGAAAGGGATATTTTATACAGGGGGACTTTTAAAAATGTTGGTGTAATGTATGCATCAAAATTAAAAGGTTTGCCAACAGGAACTAAATACATGAAAGATTCCGATGGCGATGGCGTTCCCGATTCCAAAGACTGCCAGCCGTTCAACCCGAACAGGCAGGATGATACATCTGCGTTCAAAAAAGCATCAAAAGATGCGAAAGCGCAGTTTGCTGAAGGCAGGTCATTCGGTCAAATCAGGGAAAGCCTTATTACTAATCCTGAGCTAGATGAGGGTGACATAGACATGATACTTTCAAAGGTTGATACCAAAGCAGAGAAATCGCCAGGCACTTTTGATGTTGGGGAGATTACACAACCAAATAAGGGTGTCAATGATGTCGGAAAGATAGGCGCATCATCAAAGGTTGAAGCATTTGCTAAACGTGCAGCAGAAGCGGGCAAGAAAGGATTTGTTTTTGCCAAGAAAGAGGTTGCCAAATACCAGAAGAAGCAGCAGGAAAAGAAAGTAAAGCTTCTGGAGAAGGTCAAAAATCCACTTGCTGAGAAACTCATCGCCCAAAAAAAGAGAGTGCAGGAGCTTGAGAAACAGATTTCCGAGAGCCAGGACAGTCAACAGGAAAACAAACTTTTCAGCGAGCTAAAAGAGGAAGAGAACCAGCTAAGGGAATTGCAGGAGAAGGTTACAGATATGAAACTCCAGGATTTTTCAGATGCAGAGCTAAAGACACTGGCTGTGCGTTATCAGCCTGACGAGGGACTTTTATCGGGCTTTTTCAGTACACCAAGCAATCCCTATGAGAAGGAATTGCTGCGCAGGATTGAAAAGAAAGAAATGCTGGAAAAGGAGATAACTGATACCAGAAAGAAGGCAAAGAGCCAAGAAAGTTCAGGCGGGGGAGGCTTTTTCGGATTTTGATTTCCAAAAAAACCAAGAATGGGGTGAAAACAGATGGCAAAACTAAGCGTTCATAGGAAAGGTTACACAAGGAAGGCTTACACAAGGAAGGCGTACACACGCAAAGGTGGTGTTCATGTCAAGGCTGCTAAGGTCGGCAAGAGCAGAGTGCCTGCATCGACATACAAGATAAAGGACAGGGGCAAGCCAGGCAGAGGCAGGAAAGTGATTCCACCACTCAAACCAAAGGCGTTAGGCGTGAGTTTTGACTGGCCAACAGAGAGGCGCAGGAAAGCCCTGATTACGAAAGCGAAGAGATATGGCGAGAAGAAGGTCGTTGGCAGGCTTCGGGCAATCCAGGTCTTGAACAAGCGCACAAACCCGAAAGTGAGCAGGATAGCACTTGCCGACAGCAAGTTTGTCGCTGGCTCATTCAAACGCAAGAGATACGTCGGATTCCCAAAAGGGTTCGGCAGAAATCCATAAAAAAAATTTAGATAGAGGTGGTAACAAATGCCAAGTAAAATAAGACCAGTCCCTTTTGACAAGGGAAAAGCGATGAGAGTGTTATCCAAGCGACAGTTCAGCTTTGCCAAAAAGCTTAGGCGTGAAGGGCTGAAGCCTGTGATGTATAGACGAGCCAATAATGCAAAGGGATGGAGTGTGCATAACCCGTTCCTTGATGCAAAACGCAGGGCTAATCTTGCATTTGTGCCGTATGCACAGAGGACACATCCGCAGGCATGGGACACAGAGAACCAGCGAAGCTTCCTGAGCAAGCACAGGGGCAGGAAAGCCATCAATACTGGCGTGAAAAGGGTAAGGAAGGCAGGTAGGAAAAAGAAAAGCTTTTTTGACCTGTTCGCACCCTAAGATGTTCCTTAAACGGATAATGGATGCGGTTGAGTAAATTATGCTCAAAGAAAGATGATAATATGACGACACGACGAGGGGCAGCACGAGGCAGTGGGAAAGGGTACAGGAATCTGCGAGGGTTTCCGAAAGACCCTCTTGTGCATAGCCAGTCGTCGAGGGGTATGAAACAGCCCCAGAAGATACAAAATAAAATTATGAAATTGAGCATGATGGATGTTGAGGGCAGAAGGTTGAGAGATAAAGCTACAGGTGAAACATATTCCGCACACGCAGGCGATTATTGGAATATGAAACCAAATGAAATCTTTGAAGATATGGAACTTGTGGACAGATATGGGGATATTATAAAAAACACAGTTAGAAAAAAGGATTTAGTTGATAATATTTACCATGCACAAGCAATACACCTATTGAAAACAAAATTACGAAAACCATTGAAAAAATCAGAAATGCAATCAACAAAAATAAATGGTCATAATTTTGATGAAAAAGGAAGGTTTATAGTCAATGGCGAACCATCAGATACATGGACTTTTGAGGGTATTGCTGATAGATGGGGAAGAAAAGTATTGACATGGCAGGAATATGCAAAAAACCCATCAATATTAAAAGAAATGAAAGGTTCATTTTTTGTGATGGACATGGATAATGGAACTAATAGGATTCAGGGTAAACCAATAAATAAAAAATATCCCGATTGGTGAAAATCACGATGACAACACGACGAGGATTGGGGAAAGGGAAAGGTTCAGGCTGGAAGAACATCATCTCCAATGACCCTCATAGGCACAACTTATCGAGGATGGGCATGAAGTCAGCGACATTACCAAAAAGATTGCGGAAACGAAACATTGCAGCCAACAGGTTGCCTAAAGTTATGAAGCTTCCCTTAAACACCAATAATCTTCCATTGCAGTTTGGGATAATAGTTCCAAAGACCAAAGGCAAGA
>Ga0315542_1002189_pt1 | contig 11975 bp, 11 predicted proteins | sample SalMarSW160120MG_FD_202541 | JGI IMG/M metagenome (GOLD analysis project Ga0315542, IMG submission 202541) | Salt marsh sediment microbial communities from the Plum Island Ecosystem LTER, Massachusetts, United States - Salt Marsh Sediment SW1601-20 ... | reverse complement strand
AAAGAGTAAGACTAACATGCTCCCACTGATCCTTAAAAACTACGTACCCCGGCCATGCTGTCCAGGCGAAATCAACAATATCCTCAGCTCTGTATTTCAGCGTTTTATTCTTTCCTGTTGTATCGGCATCGCTTTCGCTGATCAGCATGCCACCTGTTCCGACAACATATTCCTTCGGGACAGTAATGTTAACATCATAGACGGAATAATTTGCATAAAACTCAGAATTGGCATGGAATTGATGACAGTTCCATCCGCCCACTGATCTGTATCGCATGCCTGATGGTTCATATACACCGAATTTCGGGAACCACTGGCCAACAAAATAAAAGTCGTCATTATAACCAGTTCTCCTTATATTCGAAGGCAGCTTCGTCTCAAAATGAACACTTATGAAGACTGTATCGCCGGGAGCGGCCGCCTTTGGCAGGATCACCTGTAACACGGTCTTATCCTGCACATTACCGTCATCAGGACTAATGAAATGCATATTCGGAACAAGATCAGTACCATCTTTTTCCGTAAAGGATAGTATGTCTATCCATCCATAGGCAGTACTATCCTTCCCGGGTCCTCCATGCATTTCTTTATACACTGTGGTTTTATTATTTCTGTAAGCATTCATATAAAGATGAAGCTGGATATCCGGAATAGTTTCATTAGTGGCGTTGACCCAGAAGGCCTCCATTTTACAGTTGACTTTCTTATTGAAAGTATCAAGATTTGCATCAATTTTATAACCTGTTACACGTGGACTTAACGGATCTTTGTTAATTATCTGTCCTGAAGAAGCAAGTGTGATAGAAATAAATACAAATAAGCACCAGAGAAGTTTTTTCATAAAAGATGATTTGGTAATTATCAAATATAAAAATCAAATTTGAAATACCTGCATCAGATCACTAATTAAACTATTCAGGATTGATAATTGTGAATTATTTTGAACCTGGATAAATTTTAAACTATGCACTCTACAATTATTTCATTATTTTTCAATTGATATATGTAATTTTGAAGTTCAAAAAATAAGAATATCCAATGTCGGCTCTTGAAAATTATTTCAGCAGATTCAGAAAAAATATTGTTGGCATCGATGCCCGAATAAATACACCATATGGACTTCAAAAGCTTGTTTATGCCGACTGGATTGCAAGCGGAAGATTATACGGCCCTATTGAGAAAAGGCTCTTTGATGATATCGGACCTCTGGTTGGAAATACTCATTCAGAATCGTCATCTACCGGTATCGCAATGACAACAGCCTATCATCATGCACAAAAAATTATCAAGTATCATGTTAATGCAAACGATGATGATATACTGATCTTTACTGGCACCGGCATGACATCAGCAATTGCTAAACTGCAAAGGATACTGGGTCTGAAGGTGCCGGAACAGGCAATGAATTTCTGTGCATTCACAACAGGAGAATACAGTAATTGCAAAGATATTCCAAACAATCACAGACCGGTTGTTTTCCTGACTCATACAGAACACCATTCAAACCATACCTCCTGGTTCGAGACACTTGCTGATGTTGTTATCCTTGAGCCATCTCCGGATCTTACAGTTGATCCTGAATCTCTAAGAAAAGAGATTGTCAAATATAAAGATCGCCCACTCTTAATAGGTTCATTTTCTGCATGTTCAAATGTTACAGGTTATTACCCGCCCTATCATAAACTGGCCAGGATAATGCACGAGCACAATGGGTTTTGTTTCGTGGATTTCGCTGCATCAGCCCCATATATCAAAATGGAAATGCATCCTTCAGATCCTTTGGAGCAGCTCGATGCGATTTTTTTCTCTCCTCATAAATTTCTTGGCGGACCTGGCAGTGCCGGAGTACTTGTATTTAATAAAAAACTATATAAAAATGAGACACCTGACACTCCCGGAGGTGGAACAGTAAAATGGACAAACAGGTGGGGCGGATACAGCTATGTTGCTGACATAGAAGTAAAAGAAGATGGCGGCACTCCGGGATTTCTTCAGAGTATTAAAACCGCACTGGCAATAATCCTGAAGGAACAGATGAATATTGAAAAGATAAACGAAAGGGAAAAAGAACTCACCGGATTAACATTTAACGAATTACTAAAGATTAAGGGACTCCATATTCTTGCTGAAAATATTAAAGACAGACTGGGAATATTTTCATTTTATATTGATAATGTCCATCACAATCTTATCACAAAGCTGCTTAATGACAGGTTTGGTATCCAGGTCAGAGGAGGCTGCTCATGTGCCGGTACTTATGGCCATTTTCTCCTGAATGTCGACATAGATCAGTCAAAAGAGATAACCGACAGAATCGATGCCGGTGATCTTTCACTGAAACCCGGATGGATAAGATTATCCCTCCACCCCACTATGACCGATGATGAACTATTGTACATTATCAGGGCAATAGAAGAGACTGTAAAATGCTCAGGTAAATGGGGAGATGATTACCATTATAATAATCACACAAATGAATTCTACCACAAGAACTTCCATGAAAAAGAAAAATCAGGATATTCAAAGTGGTTTGAACTATCCTGATCTCTTAAATCCTGTTCTGTAAAATTGCTGTTACTCTTTCTTTGAGGTATTTATCCTGAAAGGGAGGTAAAGCGGACAGAAACCTACCAGGCTTGTTAAAACAAAAATTGCTGCCAAAGCCAGTAGTATATAAGCCAGAGTTCCGGAGATTACATGCGTAAAATAGAGTACCACTACAACTACTGCAACCAGTATCCTGATAACTTTGTCAGCTGTTCCCATGTTCTTTTTCATAAGAAAAAATTTTAAAATTAATTATATAGATATATATAGATATTTTACTACAATAAACAAACCACAATCGAATTTGTTCTGTTCATATTATCAGCACCTTGAATCCCAACAGATTAACAAGAGGCTGACCCGGACAAAAGATCTTGTGTGCAACAGGCCAGGTTTTTAAAAGATATCTGTCCTGTTCTTCCCTTATCACAATTATAAGTTCATCCAGGGCAGGTATCCTGTCAGGCTTTGAGTATTTATAACCGAGGATTTTTATCAGCTGGGCAAGATCATGATATTTTCCCAGGTTCTGTGTCATTATATCAAGCTTCTTTTCAATTGATTTGATAACAGACTGGTTAAGGGGCCTGAAAAAATAGAGTTGATACAGGAAGTCCTTTGCTCTTTTCCTGAATTCATGAATCTTCAGAGGTTTTGCATCGTTCCTGCATATAAGGTATTTCTCAATAACAATATTATATGTTTTGTCCAGTTCCTGGAGAAGGGTCCGTGGATCCAGGCTCTTCAGGCTCTCAAACCGGATCCTGAAGCCTGCCTTTGTCAGCATCATTGCTATCTTTTCAAGGTCATTTTTAAGCTCTGGTACCGGAGCAGCAGCAGACACTGTCTTTTCCAACAGTTTTTTGACTTTTTCATTTGCACCAAGAAAGTCAAATATTTCAGGATATGATTTTTTGAGTTGCTTAAGAGTTTTCCTGTGTACGGATGTATCACGCCATGAACACATTAAGCGTCCGACATCCCTGAATGTGTCATAGTTCCGGTTGAATGATTCCTCATCGATCTGATTGCCAATAAGCCGCATTACGGCCCTTGACTTTTTCATCAGAACCCGAATATCATGAATCGCCTTTTCGTCAGGAACAGGCGCCATCCTGACCAGAGTAAGTGCCTCCCTGATATATCCTGCCAGTACAGGTTTGATCTCCCTGAGTCTCACATAATCAGGTTCCATTATTGAATGTATTGAATATCAAGCAACAATAAAAGTACTAAATAATATTGATCATTACAAAATAGTCGAATTGAGACATTTCTTCAATTTATTGATCCATAGTATTCAATCTGCGTACATCTGCGCGATTAGTGGGAAATAACTATAATTTTTATTATCATCCTGAAAAAGCTAAATTTGTTAAAAATTAAACAGTAAATCAAAGCTATGGGAAAGAGAAGCAATGGCATGAGGATAGGGATTCTTACTGCAGGTGGCGATTGCCCGGGTATAAATGCTGCAATCAGAGGGGTTGGAAAAACAGCTATTGTAAAATACGGTATGGAAGTGGTCGGCATCAGTGACGGTTATACAGGAATGATAACAAAAGAGTACCGTGAGCTGAGTGAAAAAGATCTCTCCGGCATCCTGACACTGGGAGGAACAATCCTCGGTACTTCAAGGGAAAAGCCTTTTAAAGATTCAGGTAAAAAGAAAAACGAGATCAAAAAGCCAGACCTTATTAAAGAACATTACGACCAGATGGATCTCGACTGTCTTGTTTGCATCGGCGGTAACGGGACACTTAAGACGGCACATCTGCTTTCCCATGAAGGATTGAATGTGATTGGTTTACCTAAAACAATCGATAATGATGTATATGGCACCGATATTACCTTCGGTTTCGATTCTGCTGTAAATATTGCCACAGAAGCTATCGACAGGCTTCACTCAACAGCCAACTCCCATAAAAGAATAATGATGATTGAACTTATGGGCCATAACGCCGGCTGGATAGCTTTATATTCTGGTATAGCAGGCGGAGGTGATGTTATCTTAATTCCTGAAATACCTTACAAGGAAGAAAAAATAGCTGAATATCTTCTTCACCGTGTCGAGGAGAACAAACCTTATTCTATTGTTGTTGTAGCAGAAGGGATACATAACCCTGGTAAGGAAAAATCCGCCGCCCAGTATCTGAGCAACAGGATTAATGATATGACAGGTCTTGAAATAAGGGAGACAGTTCTTGGGTATATCCAGCGTGGCGGCACACCATCGCCGATGGACCGGGTGCTGGCAACGCGTTACGGAGCAGCAGCTGCCGATATGATAGCAGCAAAGGATTTTGGCAAAATGGTAGCTTTGAGAAATAATGAAATAGTATCAGTGCCTCTTGCTGATGTGGCTGGTAAGCTAAAACTTGTTGAACCTGATAACCCGATGATTATCCAGGCACAGAATATGGGAACCAGCTTTGGAGTGTAATAAAAATATAATCATTAATTAACTTCATCTCCCCGGCTATTTATTATGAAAAAGATAATCTTTGTCCGTCATGGAAGAGCAGAGGATCAAACCTCTGAAATATCAGACTTTGAAAGGTCCCTGACCTTAAAGGGTAAAATCATTTCGAAACAGATGGCACGGCGTTTCCGTGAAAAAGAGAGCGAACCCGGGTTATTGATTACAAGTCCGGCTTTCAGGGCTCTGGAAACAGCTATAATATTAGGTGTTGAATTCGGAATAAAACCGGATAATATCAGGATTGAGAGTAACCTGTATTATAAAGCCAGCATCAAAATCCTGTTTGAGATACTTGCAAATATTGATGATGAGGTTGAAAAAATAACACTTTTCGGCCATAATCCTGCTTTTACAGAGATGCCTGACCGGCTGTCAAGAAATGGTTGTGAGTTTTTAACCAAGACGAGCATCGTCTGCATATCTTTCCCTGTCAAAACCTGGTCAGGCATAAAGCTTGATAATGGCAAACTGGAGTATTTTCTAAAGCCTGAAAAATAAATGAGCAAAACATATATACCAAAGGAAATAAGCTGGTTATCTTTTAACGAGCGTGTATTACAAGAGGCTGAAAATAAAGATATTCCGATTATTGAACGTTTTAAGTTCATGGGTATCTATTCAAACAACCTTGATGAATATTTCAGGGTAAGAGTTGCAACACTTAAAAGGATATCCCTGTTTGGATCCAAATCTAAAAACATACTGGGATACAGTCCCAAAGCCACACTAAAAAGTATTCATGACACGGTAATAGAACAGAATTTAAAATTCGAAAAGAATTATTCTCACCTTCTCCAGGAACTTGAAAAACACAATATTCATATTATTGATGAAAAGAACCTTAATGCTGATCAGGCTCAGTTTGTTCAGGACTATTTTCATAGTGAGGTAAGGACAAGGCTAATGCCTTTCCTCATTGAAAAGGATTCTGAGTTGCCTAACCTGACTGATGATGCCATTTACCTTGCAATATATCTTACAGATACAAGAGCACAAAAGAAACGATATGCTCTGCTTGAAGTACCTACAAATGTCCTTCCCCGATTTGTTGTTCTGCCTGCCAATGACGATGATAAATATCTTATATTCCTGGATGATATAATCAGGTTCGGTCTTAAGGACATCTTTTTCATTTTTGATTTCAATGAAATATCGGCATATACAATTAAGCTTACCAAAGATGCTGAACTTGAGATTGCAGACGATATATCGGAGAGTTATATAGATAAAATCTCGAGAAGCCTCCAGCAGAGGAAAAAAGGGACACCTGTAAGGTTCATATACGACCGTAAAATACCTGATGACCTTCTGAAAATAATCACTAAAAAGCTTAAATTCGGTCCTGATGATGTGATCATTCCGAGCAACAGGTATCATAATTTCAAAGACTTTATGAATTTTCCTAACCTGGGTCGGAAAAAGTTCTATTATGAACCGCTGGTCCCTATACTCCACCGCGATATCCAGCCAGGAAGAAGTATCCTGTCGGCAATTAAGAAAAAGGACGTAATGCTTTACTTCCCGTATCACCCGTTCGATTATTTCATCGATTTACTTAGGGAAGCATCCATTGATCCTGATGTTACTTCAATCCAGATCACACTCTACAGACTGGCAAGAAACTCCAGTGTAATAAATGCTTTGCTGAATGCTGTCAGAAACGGTAAAAGTGTGACTACCGTTGTTGAACTGCAGGCAAGGTTCGATGAAGAGGCTAATATCCTATGGGGTAATAAACTCCTTGCTGAGGGAGTAAAAGTAATTTACGGTGTTCCTGGTTTGAAAGTCCATTCAAAATTATGCCTGATTACCAGTCTAAAGAAAGATATTACTCAAAAATATGCTGCTATCGGAACCGGTAATTTCAATGAGGATACAGCGCGTATTTATACAGACCACCTGCTTTTAACTACTAACAAGAAAATTACTAATGAGGTTTTTAAGGCTTTCAGCTTTTTCAGTGTCAATTATAAAAAGGACAATTATTACCATCTTGTTCTCTCTCCTTTCTTCCTGAGAAATAAGATAAACACCCTGATTGAAAACGAAATTAAAAATGCAAAAGCCGGGAAAAAAGCATATATATACCTGAAATTGAATAACCTGACTGACACAGAAATTATTAACTATCTGTATGAGGCTAGCAATGCAGGTGTGAAAATAAGATTAATAATAAGGGGAATGCTCTCTCTTATTCCCGGGATTAAAAAATTGAGTGAAAATATTAAGGCCATCAGTATTGTTGACAGGTTCCTTGAGCACTCCAGGTTCTTTATTTTCTGTAACGGTGGAAATGAACAGGTTTATATTTCATCTGCCGATCTTATGCCCAGAAATCTTGATTACAGGATCGAAGTCACCTGTCCTGTTTTTGATAAAGCAATCAGATGTGAAATAAGAGGGATCTTTGATATCCAGTGGAGCGACAATGTTAAAGCCAGAAAGTTTGACGAAAAACAATCCAACCAGTTCATCAAATCAGACAAGGGGATCATTCATTCTCAGGTTGAAGTTTATAATTTCCTGAAAAAATTCAATGTTAAATCTTCTGAGAAAATTTCCTGAATGAATATCAAAATCCTTATAATCGGTTCTATCATTATAATTATTTTCTCGTGGTTCTTTTCTATCAGTGAGAAAAGGTATCACGGTATTGCAAGGTTTTTTTCTTTTGAGAGCATTTTTATTCTCGTGCTGCTGAACATTAAAATATGGTTTAGAGACCCGTTTTCCATTCACCAGATCATATCGTGGATCTTCCTTTTTACCTCTATATATCCGGCTATTGCAGGATACATGCTTCTAAAAAGGAAGGGAATCTCAGAAAAGAGTTTCGAAAATACGACAGCTCTGGTTGAATCAGGTGTTTACAGATATATCCGCCATCCTCTATATTGTTCATTATTCCTGCTGGGTACGGGTGTAATGTTTAAAGATCCTGGGTATGTTCAAATAATTCTGGGTCTTGTGAATTTTTTGGCAGTGTTTTTTACCGCAAAGATCGAAGAAAAAGAGATGATCGGGAGATTCGGTGAGCTCTATTCAGGCTATATGAAAAGGACAAAGATGTTTATACCGTACGTCTTGTAAAATGCCCCTATTTTGCTGTAAGCCAGCCTATTATTGGATCTGATTCCGGTTTCTGTTTTGGATCGATTACATTTACAAGCTTTCCGTTTTCATCGATAAGGTATTTCTGGAAATTCCACTTTACTTCTGAATCCATAACACCGTTTTTTGCTTTGGAAGTCAGCCACTGATAAACAGGAGCCATGTCCTTACCCTTAACGGATATCTTTGCCATCATCGGGAATGTAACTCCATAGTTTTCTGTACAGAACTGCCTGATCTCAGAATTTGTTCCGGGTTCCTGGTTTGCAAAATTATTGGCAGGAAAACCAATTATAACGAGCTCCTTACCATATTGTTCGTAAAGATCCTGAAGTTCTTTATACTGGGGAGTATTACCACATTTTGATGCGGTATTTACAATCATCACTTTTTTACCTTTAAGTGAGGCAAAATCAAAGTCTTTTCCTTCAAGAGTTTTTACTTTAAAATCATAAAAGCCTGATGCCTGTGAAAAACCTGCTAATGTTACCATCGAAAGAAATAATAATGAATAAATACGTTTCGTTTTCATTTTAATATAATTTACTTTTATCATTTAACAATCCAGGTTATTATAAGTTCAGAATTATATGTTAAAGTCGGTATTATTAATTTTTACTATTCTGATAAACACTGCTGCTGTATTGCAGAAGACCGGTCCCAACGATCAGGGGCACATGGATTATTACCGCAGTCTGAACGATAAGGAAACAAGACTTATTGAATTTAAGGATGATGATAAAGCCTTACAACTCAAAGTGGCCCAGCTTGATATAATAAATAAGAGCCGAAAGAAATTCAGGGTAAAGCCGGTTCAACTTGATATTCTTGCATCGAGAGTGGCGAACAAGATGTGCATGGAAGCAGCTGAAAATAAATATATTTCTCATTGGGACATGGCCGGGGAAAAACCCTACCACAGGTATGCCTTTGCAGGCGGGTACGATCATATTTCCGAAAATGCCTTTGGCGAATGGACAACCGGATGGTATGATAATTCATCAACTACAGTTTTAAAAATGATGAAAGACGGACATGAATCATTTATGGCAGAACGGGCGCCCGCCAACGGTCATAAAAAGAACGTAATTGATATATCGCATAATTATGTTGGTATTGGCTTCTATCTTACCAAAAATCAGTTCAGGTATTACGAGGAGTTTATCAACAGGTATCTTGAATTTGAAAATATTCCGGCAAGTTTAAATGTTAATGAAGCAGGATCAATATCTTTTAAGACCGATGGGAGTTGCTTCCCCTATTTCATTACAATTTACAGGGAAGATTTTCCGCTTCCTTTAAAGCCTGAACAGTTAAACAAGAAAGGAAGCTACAGCGATTTTTCAAACCAGCAATATCTGAACATACCGGCCTGGGATATCGCCAGGCAAAAGAACGGCAATAGCTATACAATCCCGCTCATGTTCACAAAAGAAGGGCTATATTATATCCAGGTTTTTATTGATAAACGCGAAATTACGACGCCTGTAAAGCTTAGTACCAAAGGAAGAACTATTGCCAGCGGGATTGTGATTAAAGTTGTTAAATAGATTTCGCTGCAATTTTAAAAAATTATTTAACAATATCCTGATTCAGTCTGCTATATTATTGAATAACTTTTTGTTATAAGAATAATGAATAATAAAAAGTTGCATTAAGTTTAATTTTAATTTAAATTTGAAAACAGTGTGTGTTTCTACTGATACATTGATATTATATTGATCACTATTAGTCTCATAGATAATAAAAAACAAAATCCATAAATAATATATCATTATTACATCTAAAATACTTTGATTGATTAGTCACAAAAAAAATCACCTATGAAAAAACAGATCTTAACACTGACTTTAATTGTTGCTAATATTATATTGGCACAATCTTTATTGGCACAATTTGGCAAACCTGAATTTTCTGTTTTTGCAGCAGCAAACAAATCCAGTATTGTCGGAGAGAGCGATAGCTGGAAAGATCCTGTCGGAGCACAGGGAGGCATAATTTTGAACCTCCTTACTAATTTCAGTAAACCTCTGAGTTTCCGGGTCGAATTAAATCTATCAATGCAGGGAGCGAAATATGAAGATGATTATGGTAATGGGATTGTAAAGGGAAGAGTAAACATGTTATATACCAACCTGCCACTGGTGGTAAGATACCAGTTGAAAAATGGTTTCTATGGTGAAGCTGGTATTGAACCGGGTTTATTGCTGAGAGCTAAAGATAAGTACCTGGGGATAACCGAAGATTATAAGGATATGGTTAAAAAATTTGATCTTGGTATACCCTTTGGAATTGGTTATGAGTTTAAGAACTATCTGGGTGTAGGTATAAGGTTGATTCCCGGCTTAACAAATATCAATACAAATGAGGGTGATGTGATACCTTCAAAAGATCATAACTTTATTGCAGCATTAAGGGTGACATATATTTTCAAGAAGAAATAGAAGAAGCCACCTGAATACCGGTAAACCATTTTACCAGTATTTCTTTGAAATGTTTCTTTATTTCCTGAACAATATGAATCTGGGAAAAAATCTGGGTACATCCTTTTTATAGAGAGCATAACCCGGATATTTTTCACTGCTGATCCGTTCAGTCAGAGCGGTGCTGCCCTGGAACAAAAGGATAAGCACCAATGATCCCGCGAGAGTCCAGTTTATCCACTCACCCGATGCAGCTACGCCGAAGAGATAAAAGCATATCCAGATAGCCTGCTCCGAAACAAAATTAGGATGACGGACAAAACGCCAGAGTCCCTCAGAAAGGAATCCGTCTTTCAATGATTTGGAATAATGCGCTTCTGGCGCTCCTGCACCTCTTTTTAGCTTTTGGAACCTGAATTGCTGGTTATCGGCAATGGTCTCAATACAAATAAATAACAGCATCAGAACGGCTGCTGTTATATCCAGGATGGTCAGGCCGGAGTCCTGATTCCCGGCAGCCAGTAAAAGAGGTGTGGAAAACAGCAGTATGAGGAAATGCTGATACAATGAAATGAAGAGGAGATTAAACAGGCCAAAACGGATCCTCCCATTCAATTGCGTATGCTGACGCATGATTTTCCACCTGTAATCCTCCTCCCCTTTCCAGGGAATTAAATTATATCCACCTTTCCGGTAAAGATTGTAGCTGAGTCGGAAGCCCCAGATTATTACCATCAGGCTCATAATCCATAAGCGGGGAGATGGGAAAGCAATAAGCGTTAACAAACTGTAAATGATGGGCATAAGACTCCATAGTTTATCAACCTGGCTGTAGTTTCGGGTTATTTCACTGACAAGGAAACAAAGCAGTGCCGCAGTTAACATAATTATTATCCAGGAGCCAGGAAGATTTTCAATGTTCACATCAATTCCTGAAAACCAGGAAAATATACTTCTCATTAGAAATAGTTTTGTCATTGGATGGATCAAGGTTAAAGGTTCCATCCTTCGCTGAAGCTTCGGATGGCAAAGCAAGGTTCAAAGTTCAAAGTTTAAGGTTTCTCATAATGTTTGCAGATACAAATCTATCATAACTTTTAAGAATTGTATTTACCCCAAATAAAAATTTTATCTTAATATCAGTGAGCAAAAAAAAAGTTTCACTATTGAATTCAATACCTTAAGTAGTTGATAAAAAGGTTAACTTTCGCTTTTTCGTTTGGTAACTTTGTTATAGTAGATAAAAAACCACAAAATCTATATTTATTAAGGAGGTATTGCTATGAAATCAAGAATGAAATTGTCGGCTCTGATGTTAATGCTGGTAGTACCAACAATCACCTTCGGTCAGAGTGGATTGCTCGGGTCATGGAAATATGTGTCCCAATCCGGAGAGATGACTATGCAGATAA
>Ga0315542_1002188_pt1 | contig 11976 bp, 7 predicted proteins | sample SalMarSW160120MG_FD_202541 | JGI IMG/M metagenome (GOLD analysis project Ga0315542, IMG submission 202541) | Salt marsh sediment microbial communities from the Plum Island Ecosystem LTER, Massachusetts, United States - Salt Marsh Sediment SW1601-20 ... | reverse complement strand
CTCTGGCGCTCCCTCGCGGTCGCTGTCTCCCCCATATCGTCGGGGGAATTTTCCCCCGACTCCCCCTCGGTTCGATCAGAGGTTTATTCCCGCGTAAACTGATCGCCAGTCTACGATAATGAGCTGGTGGAGCAGAACGGGATCGAACCGTCGACCTCCGCGATGCGAACGCGGCGCTCTCCCAAACTGAGCTACTGCCCCGTCATGGCAACACCCGCGGGCCGGACCGGACCGCGGTTATGGAAACTTCAAAAGTAATATCTTCCGCCGAAGGCCGCGTGCAGGCGCATGCCTCCCGGGCTCACAAAAATGAGTACCGGCACCAATTCACCAAAGACGGAAAACGGAGACTGATGAAAGAAATATTCCGCGCCCGTAGTAAACCGCAAGCCCATCTCGAAATCATCCGGCGCGCTGCCGAAGGCCATGCCTACTCCGCCTCCGAGATGGAAGAACAGTTTGCCCTTGCGCACCTTGACCATCTCGGCGGTATACATCACATCCCCGTGCAGCGCCACGCCCGGGCCCACGGCGTAGCCCCAGGGCGCACCCAGCGCCGCGTCCAGGGCCAGATGGCGATGCAAATAATACTTCATGGAAATGCCGGTGGTGTCGCCTATTATTAATCCCAGGCCCAAGGCATCGGCCCGCGCCAGATTTGGCATAGCCAAACCCAGCAATAGTATTGCAATCCCAAACCCTTTATGCCGCCGCATGTATTTCCGAGCCCTCTTTCCCAGACTGGTAATATTATCGCTTATTCCGTCTGGCGGAGAGAGGTGGACACCGTCCCCCGGTCCCCCTGGTTTTTTGTACACGCACCACCGGAGCGGAAAATCCCCCGGGGTGCGATTGTTCCGTCTGGCGGAGAGAGGGGGACTTCGTCCCCCGCCCTCCCTGGCCTTTCGCCCACATGCCCTCACATTCGGACGTACACGCGGGGCACGTTGATTCCTTCTGGCGGAGAGAGGGGGATTCGAACCCCCGAGGCGTTTTAGCGCCTACACGCTCTCCAGGCGTGCTCCTTAAACCGGGCTCGGACATCTCTCCATATTAATTATATACTTCGATGCTGCGCAATTTGTTCCGGTAACGTACCTGCTGAAAGAACACCCTGAGCAGGCGGCCGCATTCCAGAGCCATGACGCCCGAAACAATTACCGGGCGGTGGTTCAATTTTCGGTTGCCGGCAACGGTCACTACGCTGCCGCAGGCTCCGGCTTTCGGGTCTTTGACGCCAAAGATGATCTTTTCCACCCGCGACCAGACCGCCGCGCCCGCACACATGGCGCAGGGTTCCAATGTGACATACAATTGGCATTTTTCCAGGCGCCAGGCGCTCAGGCGCCGGGCAGCCCGGCGCAGGGCGACCATCTCCGCATGATACGAAGCATCCTGCTTGCTTTCCACGCGGTTATGCCCCCGGCTGATAATCCGGCCGTTATGCACCACCACAGCTCCCACCGGAACTTCTCCGGCCTGGAGCGCCTTTTTTGCTTCCCGGATGGCCGCCGACATGAAGCGGTTTGGCGAACGCGCTTCTCGGTGATGACCCCGCGAGGGATTGGATTCCGTCATGGCAAAAGACTTTCTCAACGCGGCGGTAATGCCGGGGAAAAGCCTCCTTCACGGCTCGTCCGCCGGGGGCCATGGCCCGGCCCGGTTTTGTTCACTTCCATCCCGACAATCCAGGCAAATTCCACGCAGGGAAAGCGGCCCGAGTGGGAGAAGTGCTCTTGTGAGGTACTAGGAACCTTTTCAAACGCTCATTGTGAGCGGTTTTTCGTCTTTGGTGCGCCCAAGAGGAGTCGAACCCCTAGCCTTCTGATCCGTAGTCAGACGCTCTATCCAATTGAGCTATGGGCGCAGGGAAAGCGAATTATACCTTGCGGTTTTTCATCCGACAAGAGAAAAAATCCGGCCTGCTTGCCCCTCGGAGCCCTCTATTTCACCAGCACAATGGTCTGATATTCCAGCGTGCCGTCCTGCCGCCGCAGCTTGGCGATGTACTCTCCGGATGGACTCAAACGCCCGTCTGTCGTCCGTCCGTCCCAAGACAGGCCGCTGCCCTCGGCGCGGTACACTTCCCGGCCCCGCAGGTCCAAGACACGGATTTCCCGGTATTCGTCCCCGAATACCACCCGGTCGTTGATTCCGTCCACCAAACCCGGGGACAGGAGGCGCCGTTCCGGACGGGTCGTCCCGCCTTCGGACGCCCGCGTGGCCGTCGGCGTCGGTGTGGCGCTGGTCGACACCGTCGGCGTCGGCGTTCCGGTCCACGCCGGGGTCGCTGTTCCCGTGGTTGTCCGCGTCCGTGTTACCGTACGCGTCGGACTGACCGTGGCCGTGGGCGTAGGCGAAACCACCGGCGTGGCCGTCCGCGTCGGCGTCACCGTAGCCGTGGGCGTGGGCGAAACCACCGGCGTGACGGACGAGGTGGCGGCCGGAGAGCCCAGGGCCGGAGGATTGATGAGAACCGCCGTATCGTCCGCCAGGTTGCTCACCGTCAACGCGAGCGTGCCCGCGCCGTCGCTCGACAGATATTCCGTGTTGGCCACCGTACCCGCATAGGTGTTCCACCACTGCACCGGATACAGGATGTTCGGGTTCATGACCAGAGTCACGGTTCCGCTCTCGGGCGCGGCCCCGGCGCCGAAGGGCGGGGAGTTTACCCAGGTGTGGTTGCGGTTCTGGATCCACAGGTGGGCGCGGTTTTTGGCCAGGTTTTTCTGGCCCCAGGCGCGAAGGTTGGCATTGGAGGTGGTTGTGGCCGCATCCACGTAGCCACCCTGGTTCACATCCAGTTGGGAAACGAACGTGTAGAAAGGCTGGCTGACGGTCTCCGGGCTGATGTAGTTGAGGTGTTCCGAGAACCAGTAATTGGGATCGTACATGCTTCCGGCGCTCAACTGCGCCCAGAGTAGGTTGTGGTACCAGATGCCCGGGTTGGCCGTCTGCAACTGGTTGTACGGTGTCGTGTTATAGATGCCCGTCTCTCCGCGGATCACGGGTTTCCCCACAAGGCTCGCCCACGCGATGTTGCCGGATTCGTTGTTCCAGCGCGCCATATCGTAGGGATAGCCGGCGGGACTGGGGTTGGGATTGTCGGTGTATTCGTGCAGGTCCGCGTAATCCACGTCCGGGAAGGTGCCGTTGCCGTTGCCCCAGAACGCCGGCCGCCAGCAGCACCAGAAGGAGGTCGTGGCCAGGTGGGGATGCGCGTCCGTCTGGTGCATGAATTGCGCAAAGGCCTGCGTGGTCCGCCAATGCGGCGCCGTGCCGCTTCCCGGCGGATCGTCATTGGGCGGCCCTTCGTTGTTCAGTTCCCAGGAGTGAACGGCCGTGGAATAGCCCCAGCGCGCCACGAGGTAGCGGTACCATTGCCGCAGCAGCCAGCGGGCCTTGGTGTTCTCGTCCTGATAATAGCCGTCGCCGGGGTCCGCCCAGGTCCCGTCGGCCTTGAGGTGGTTCTGGATCCAGTCGTTTTTATCGTGGACGACGTATTTGAAGAACACGCCGTACTGCTCGCCCTGGGTCACCTGCCAGTCGAAAAAGGCGGCCGGCCGCTGTTCCACATAAGTGTGCTCATCCGCCAGGGGATTGCGGATGATTTCGGCGCCGCTGGCATTCGTCAGGGAGAACTCGTCCACGTAGGCCTGGCCGGCGGTGCAATTGTCGAGGTAGAGGTAGATGTTGGTGCGGTCCACGCTCTCGCTGTTGAAGGTGGCGTTGATCGTGGTCCAATTCTGGTCCACGGTGATGTGCGGCACGATCTCCGCGGCCGTGCGCAGGGAGGTCTCGAACTGGTCCATGGTGGGATTGCCCCACTGCGCGTCCGCGGTCTTAATGACGAACCCCCAGGGATACAAGGCGTTCCGGGGCCCGGCTAAGTTGGCGGTCTTGACCACCAGCTTGACCGTATACGAGGTATTGGCCTGCACGCGGGGCCCGAACATCTCGTCCATCCAGGTTGTCAGCCACATCTGGTACCCTTGCGGCCAGAAGAGCTCATAGGACAGCTCGTGGCCGGGTGCGTGCTCGACGAAGGTCAGCCGCGTCATAATGCCTTCGTTGCCGTGGGCCTCGGCCGAGGATTTCCAGCGCGCCCAGTTGGTGCTATAGGCGCCGAAGCCCCCCATCCAGGGGCGCTCCAGGCTCTGCCCGGTGCCGAGATACGCGGCATAGCTGTTGTTGCGGTTCCAGGCCGGCCCGATGGGCCAATACAGACTGCCGTCCGAAAATTCGAAATAGCGGGGATCCGCAGTGCTGACCCGCACGAATCCGTGCTTGACCGGCGCCGTGGCCGTAAAGGTGGCCAGCGTCCCGGTGGTGGCGCTGCCCGAACCGTCCTGGGTGAATACGGAGACCTGATAGGTCCCCTCCTCCCGGGGGCTGAAACGCACGGACCAGTGCTTGCTGGCGGTCTCGGTGAAGTACAGGGAATTCCCGGAGCCGTGCGGCGTGCAATCCGTCATGTAGAAACCCGGCTGCCGGAAGGTGTGGCCGGTGGCGGTATTGTAGAAGACTCCGTCCAAGGTGATGCCCGTCCCGGCGGTCACGCCCGCCGGCGGCGCGGCGTCGTAGGCGAAAAACGGGTTGGCGGCCGTGGTCGCCACCGTGAGCCGGATTTCATATTTCTCGTATACCCGGACGCTGGCCGGCGGCGTGCCCAAGACCGCGACCGTGGCCGCACGCGCGGCGCTGGTCCCGGTCGCAACCCACGCCCCGAGAAGGACTCCGCCAGCCAGCATGGCCTGCTTGAGAAGTTTCTTCATGATGCTACCCCGTCTGCGTCTGCCGCCCCAGGGCGGCGTTATTTCACCAGCACGATGATCTGATACGTGGCCGTACCGTCCTGCTTCTTCAGCCTGGCAACGTACTCCCCCGAGGGGCACAGGCGCCCGTCCGCCCCTCGTCCGCTCCACATCAGTCCGGTACCCTCGCTGCGGTACACTTCCCGGCCCCTCAGGTCCACCAGCCGCACTTCCCGGTATTCCTCCCCGAACACCACCCGATCGTTGATGCCGTCCGCCAAGCCTGGAGACAGGATGCGCCGCTCCGGCTGGCCGGTCAGCCCCTGGGACGTCCGGATGGCGGTGGGCGTCGGCGCGGCAGGAGCTCCGGTTCCCTGTTCCAGCGAAGGCAAATTCCGCTGGAGAATATCCACGTAAAGATTGCCGAAGGGCGTACCGGCGGGATCCTGAACCTCTTGGCCGGGTCCATTGTCCCGGGTCTGCACTCCCGGTTCGACCGCCGTGCCCTCCCCCCACTCGTTCCAGGTTTCCACCAGTTTCCAGGTCGCAGGGGCCGCAACCATGCTCTGCACGGCCGCCTCGAATGCAGCGGCGTCCCGCGCCAGGCGTACGGCCGAACCGTCATCCAGCCAGAATCCCGGGGAGACCGCGAAGGCATAGGGCGCCTGCTGATCCGACCTTAGCGCGGGCGCATACTGATGCCAGGAATCCGGTTGATTGGGATCCGACGCATACCCCGGAAAAACCTTCAGGACGATATAGAAGGCGTTGCCCAATGCCGCCTGGGCGTCATGCCAGCGCTGCGTCATGGTTCCGGGTTCGTCGGCGGCTCCGGCGTAGACGAAGACAACCGGTTTACCGTTGACCCGTAAAAAGAAGGGAGAGACGGCGAATTGATCCCGGATATGGGTCAAGTCGGACACCAGCGTGGAAACGTCGGGATCCGAGAAGCCTTCGTCTTCATAATATACGGCCCAGCGCAGGTTGGGATACGGGTTGTCCGCCCGCCCCATGAAATCGTGCAGGATATTGGTCAGCGCCGCGTCCTCCTTGGTGCCCTGTCCCCACCAGGAGGCGATCACCACTTCCTGCCTGGCCTCGGCCAGTTTGCCGACCTGCCACTTCCAATTCGCGTAGTTGTTGGCGCTGTAGAGTTCGTTCGCCGGGTCGAACGCGTCCGGGTTCGGATCGGGCAGGTAATGCGAAAACCAGGTGGCCGGCGGCGAGTTTCCCAGGTCGTTCCAATAGGACCAGTTCTCGCCGCCGGTATTCGGGTTTTTGTACCAAATGTAGAAAAAGGCGGCGTAATACGGCGCCGAAGGCTGGAAGGAGGCCCCGCCGGCAGTAACCCCCGTCCGGGACGCCGCCTCCGAAATAAGCGGGAAAACAGCCAATATCCAAACCGCGATCAGCACCAATCTGGGGTTATTGTTCATGCGTACGCACCTTTTACCCGGAGCTCCGCCCCGGTAAAATCCCCGGAGCGGAGGTCGGATCCCGCGGGACTTCGTAGCAACTTCCTTCGGAATTATTTCACCAGCACGATGCTTAAGTATGAGACCGTTCCGTCCCGCTTTTTTACCTTCGCGATGTATTCTCCGGAAGCGCACAGGCGCCCGTCCGCCCCCCGTCCGCTCCACTTCAGCCCGGTTCCCTCCACGCGGAACACTTCGCGCCCGCGCAGGTCCAGGATGTGCACTTCCCCGGCCTCGGGCCCGAAATCGATTTCATCGTTGATGCCGTCCTCCAGGCCCGGAGTCAGCAAACGGCGGTTTCCGGCCCACCCCGGAACCGCGGCCGTGACCGTAACCGTCGGGCTCGGCGTGGAGGTGGCCGAAGCCGACGGCGTGGGCGTGGTTGTCACCGGCGGCGTGGCCGTGCGCGTGATGGTGCGCGTGGCGCTTAGGGTGGATGTGGCGGTGGCCGAGACCACCGGCGTGGCGGTCCGCGTCGGCGTCACCGTGGCCGTCGGCGTCGGCGAGACCACCGGCGTGGCGGTCCGCGTCGGCGTCACCGTAGCCGTCGGCGTCGGCGAGACCACCGGCGTGGCCGTGGGCGTGGCGGCAGGTGTCCTGACGTCGCTCCAGGCCAGGGTTCCGGTAGCCTCGATGGCCTGCACCAGGGCCTCGATCCAGTAGCAGTCCCCGATTCCGGTCGGAGCGCTCTTGACCTGGCCGCGCAGCGTGGACGCGTTCGCGCCCGCCACCCAACGCTCGACCGGGGCCAGCATGCCGTAGAAGTCCGGGACCAGGCCGGTCCCTTCGTCCCCGGTCAGGTCACGGCAGAAATAATTGGCCTTGCATACCCACCAGGCGGGAAACTCCGTCAAGCCCTGGGCGTGCCGGGCCAACACCGCAGCGGTCAGCGCGGCGTTCTCCTCGGCCAGGTAGCGCCCGATCTCCGGAGACAGATTCAGGAAGATCCAGCCGCGGTAGGTCGAACCGTTCATGCGGCTGTCGTACATGTCCGGGTTGCTCGCGTAGGGCGAGCTCCAGGTCGGATCCCGGATGGCGTTCCCCTCGATGGTGGCGAAATTCAGTCCCGCGTCCAGCTGGGTCTGGAGGTTGCCCAGGGCCGTGGTCCGCGTGGCCGTGTCGTTGAACTGCTGAGCCATCCTGGCCATGGCGATGTGCGCGCCCATGGTGCCGTACAGGTCGCCTTGACCGGAACGGGACGAGTACATGCTCTTGATCGAGTTCCAATAGGTCTGGACCAGCGCCCAGTCGCCGGTGCGGTGGCCGTAGAGCCAGACGCCGTAGAGCGTCTGGACGGTCGGCCGGTATTGGAAGACTCCACCCTGATCATACCACCATTTGGTTTTGGGGTGGAGTTCGCGCGGCGCGCCGGCGGTGCTCGGCAGGGGCGCGCTGGCCCAGGGCGCGAAGGTGGCGCTGGCGAACTCGGCCGCCACGTAGGCCTTCACCGCGGTTTGCTGGACTGCAGTCAGGTAGGGATAGGCCCAGGCCAGGGTGGCGACGATGCGCCCGGGTTCCTGGTAGGTCCGGTAGGCCACCAGCAACTGGTCGGCATAGTCGAGGTAAAGCGGCGACAGGTGCCCGGCGTCGAGGATCTTCTGGACCTCCCCGCGCAGTTCCTGAATGAGGTCGTCGGCACCGGCGGGTGTCCCGCACTCGGGGAATTCCCAGGCATAGCGGTCGATGACCACCGCGGCTGCCGCCGGGCCGGGAAAGGCCCACAACAATCCCGCCAGAATCCAGACGGCCTTCCACTCCCGTGAATTCATCATCCGTCCTCGCTACGGCCGGTGTTCGATCGCGACCACGCCGTACGTTTCGGCGATATATGCCCGGGGAGCCACGACGATCGGCGCCACCCGCCCGTTGATCTGCGTCTGCGACGTGCCGACCGGCGGCGGCTGATCCAGGTAGACGATATCGAAGTAGCGGAAATCGCCGCCGTCCCAAAAGCGCACCTGCGCCTGGACCGAATGCCCGGCGCTGTTCGTCAGGTTGATGGTCTGGGTCCCGCGGAAATTCTGCCGCAGCCACAGCGTCGTGCCGGCCACGCTGAGCCCGAACAGGTTGTCCGTTTCGAAGGGCCACAGTCCCGCCACGTGTCCGTTGTCGATGGGGACGCGGTGCCCGTTGGCCTGGTTGATGGCGGCGATGTCCACCGAGTAGTTTGTCCCGAAGATCGGATTGTTCGCGGTCAGTTTGGGATAACGGGTTTTGAAATAGGTGAGTACCCGGTCGCTGTTGTCCACCACCACCGGCGCCGTCGGGATCCCGCAACCGTCGGCGGGTCCGGCCAGGATGGTGAAGGGTTCAGACAGGTCGCTGGTGTCCAGCGCATACACGTGTTTCCAGTCTTCGCCGGCGTCGGTCCAGCCGCCCAAGCCTTGCAGCCACAGCGCGATGTTGGTTTCCTCCTCGGCCAGACTGGCCGAATCGGCCATGAGCTGCTCCATGACGTACTCGCTGCCGATCAGCGGCGTGGCGCAGGTGCTGGCCCAGACGCGGTTATTGAACACAACCGGCCACAGCATGCGGAAGCTCTGGCCGCGGACCGGGTGCTGCGCGCGTACGGCGCCGTCTGAGCGGTTGAGCGCGTACACGACCATGTTCTCCGCGCCCACGTATACGCTGGTCGCGTCCGACGCCACACCGCCCAGGACCGGCGCCGGCAGGGTGGTGGTCCATTGCTCCGTGCCCGTGTCCGCGTCCAGGGCGTACACCGTTCCGCCGTGGTCCGCGACATAGACTTCCGTTCCGTTGACACAAGGCGCTCCGGTAATGGAGCGGGCCGCCGGGTAGGTCCAGGGCGATCCCCCGTTTGCGGCGAGCGCGCCGATCACCTGCCCGCTGAGCGTGACGAAGATCACCCTCGCTCCACTCTCGGACACGGCCGCGCTGGCCCAGGTCCCGCCGGGAATGGACAGGGTCCAGAGCGTGGACCCGTCGGCGGCGTCGATGGCGTAGGCGTTTCCTTCCAGGGTGCCGATGAACAGGCGTCCACCGGCCAGTACGGGCTGCACGGATTCCGCGATGGTGAAGTTCACGTTGGAGGGCATGGGAAAGGAATAGCCGACGCGGGGCGCGCCGCTGCCGTCGCTGCTGTTGATATCGTCCGGCCAGCCGGCGACGCTGTTCTGGTTGCGCAGGGTCAGGGTCGGGCCCATCCAGATCCAGCGCGCCCGGTAGGGCGGCGCGACCGTATCCGGGGTGCGGCCGGTGCGCGCCGCGTCCCGCTGCAGTTGCGGCCAGTCCGAGGCCAGGGCCGGCGCCGCCAGGAAGCAAAGCAGCAGTCCTCCCGAGACCGCCAGGTTCAGCGCCCGCCATTGCCTCCGGGCCTCAGCCAGAAGTCTCATGAACTCCTCCCTGCTTGGTTTCCACGCCAGGGCCCGGGCGCGCCGGGCTTTCGAGTGCGGTCGCTACTTGACCAGCACCAGGGTCTGATAGGCTACGCTGCCGTCCCGGCGTTTCAGCTTGGCGATGTATTCGCCCGATGCACACAAGCGGCCGTCCGAGGTACGGCCGCTCCATGCCAGCGCCCTTCCATCGGCGTGATACACTTCCCGCCCCCGCATGTCCAGAATGGTCACCGCGACGTACACCGCGGGAAAAACCACCGCATCGTTGATGCCGTCCGCCAAGCCCGGCGACAGGAACCGCCTGGCCGGCGGCTCTGGCCCGCCTCCGGCCGTCGGCGTCGGTGAAGCCGTGGAACTCGGCGTGGCGGTCGGTGTGGCGGTCGGCGATAGCGCCGGTGTGGGCGTGCGGGTCGGGGAATTCGTCGGGGTGGCCGTACACGATGCCGTGGCCGACACCACCGGCGTTGCGGTCCGCGTCGGTGTCGGCGTGGCCGTCGGCGTGGCCGACACCACCGGCGTGTCCGTAGCCGTCGGGGTCACCGTGGCCGTCGCCGTCGCCGACACCATCGGTGTGGCCGTCAGAGTGGGTGTGACCGTCGGCGTGCGCGTGGCAGTAACCACCGGCGTCACGGTTGCGGTCATGACCGCCCCGAAACTTTCGATGGCCGTCACCAGGTTCTGGATGTAATAGGCGTCCCCGACCAGGGCGTCCGGAGCGTCCGTATAATAGGCCAACGTGCTTGGAGAAGCTCCCTGGATCCAGGCAAGGTAATTGAACAGCATCATCCGGATTTGGGCCCCGCCGCAGCAACCCTCGTCGAAATACCCGGCATGCCCCATGGGCGCCTGCGCCATCCAGCCCAGGGGCCAGCAGTAAAGAGGCGAGGGCACGTCCACGCCCATGGCCCCCGTGAGCTGCACGGAGGGATGGGCTTCCATATAGTTCACGACCGCCGCCTTCAGGGCTGGATGGCTGTTGATGTAGGCCGCCACTTCGGGCGTCAGGTTGAACATGGGAAAGGCCAGGCCAGCGGTTTCCCGGAACCAGTTGCTCTGCCCGCTGTAGTCCAAGTGGGCGTTGGCACGGAAGGTGTCGAAGTTTAAACCCTCGGTCTCCAGGGTGGCGACGTCGCCGTCGTATTGCGTCTTGGCCGCGGTGTCGCCGAACTGCTGGGCCAGGTTGGACATGGCGAGCGCGCCGCTGAGAAGTTCGTAGGTATGCCGGCCGGACAGTAGCTGGGTGTAGATGGTTTTCAGATTCGACCACTGGGGCTGGATGTCGCTCCAATCCCCGGTGTTGTGCCCGTAGGTCCAGAGCGCGTACAGCATGGTCCCGGTGCGCAGGTAGGCGGCCGGCAGGTCCATTTCCGGGACCCCGGCCGGATCCCCCTGGCGGTAGGCCCCGCTGGCCCCCCAGGCCGCGGTCCCCCATGGCGCCAGCAATACGGTTTCGTTGTGCACATACATGAGGATCTGGGCCTGGCTGGCGGACGAAACATAGGGATACGCGCGTCCCAGGGTGTACATCATCATCCAGGGTTCGTGGTAGGCGACATGGTGGGGCGGGTAGCCCGGCGGCGCGCCGTCGCCTTCGCCGTATTCCATGCGGAACGGCATCAGGTGGCCGGCCGCCAGGACCTTGTCCACCTCGGTTTGAAGCCTGGCCAGCAGATCCCCCTGGGTCCAGGCCCGGCATACCTTCGGTCCCGCGAATAGCGCCAGCAGGACGGCCAGGCCGCAAAAGAGCGCGCGCTGCATCACTGTACCGCCGCCAGGCAGCCAAAATCGATTTGGTAATGTCCCGATTCCTGGATGAACAGCGTGGGCGTGCCGCCAACGGTGGCGATAACCACGCCGCAGTCCCCCTGGGGGGAACGATGCGCCGAAGGCGGAGGCAGGCTGCTGGGGTTCGAGTCGTTCCCCCACCAGATGATCTGGTTGCCCCAGCCGCGGAAATCGGCGCCGTCCCAATTGGCACAGATGGAGGTGATGCGCACCACGCTGCCGTTGGTCAGGCTGATGCAGTGGGCTCCGCGCATGTGGTTGTTCAAATAGAGGTAGTTGCCTCCCGCGGTCAGCATAAAGGTGTTGTCCAGTTCCGTGCCGAAGGAGGAGGACACCCCCGTCAGCCACGCCCGATCCCCGGTGGCCGGGTCCATGGCGCTAATATCCGGCGTGTACTTGGTGCCAAAGGTTCCTCCGGTCAGGAAAGTCCCGCTGCGCACCCTCCAATAGAGCAGGATGCGTCCGGCGTTGTCCAGGACCGGCGCCCGGTTCGGCGAGCCGATGCCGCCGACCCGGCCCATGGGCGGGTCGCTGGCGTAGGCGTCGTTGCCCGTGGCCGCATCGAGCACGTAGAAGTTTCGGTACAGGGGCTTGGCCGCCAGCCAG
>Ga0315542_1002186_pt1 | contig 11984 bp, 9 predicted proteins | sample SalMarSW160120MG_FD_202541 | JGI IMG/M metagenome (GOLD analysis project Ga0315542, IMG submission 202541) | Salt marsh sediment microbial communities from the Plum Island Ecosystem LTER, Massachusetts, United States - Salt Marsh Sediment SW1601-20 ... | reverse complement strand
ATAAGGTCTGAAACTGCTTTAACAGACTCTAATGTTCCGAAGGGTTCACCTTGGGTTATTTCGTCGCCTGCGCTGGGAAGTTCAACGTATACTATGTCATGAAGCTGTTTTTGGGCAAAATCGATCATTCCAATTCTTACTTTGTCGCCTTCTACTTTAGCCCAAAGGTATTCTTTGTGGTAATACAGGTTTTCAGGCACTTCATAGTCTTCTACTTTGACCATATTTTTCACCTCAGTCAGTTATTGTATTGTGATAGCTGTTTATCTTAAAAACGTAACGATTCAACTACAGCAAGCAGTCTAGAAATGTGGCTGTGGTTAGTTCAGAAAATCAAATCTGGATGTCTCCAAAAATCTGGGAACAGCAGAGAGACGAGAAAGAGATTTCCAGATTCAGTGATTCTGCCAACTGGACGGCTTCCTCAACTGGGAAGGCTATGCCGTTTACTCCAGCTCTAACTGCAAGCATGTCAGTTCGTTTTCTATGTTCACCTTTAGGTCTCATGCACCCCAAAACAGTTGGAGTATTGGGCATTAATAGCTTGGAAGAAACCAGAATCTTTGCGATGTCTTCTGGCTCAGGCGGAGTCACCTTTTCCATAGGTGTTCCACGGATAGGCATGAAAGCTATGGTTATTACTGCTGAAGGCGAATATCGTGCAATCATTTTCAGCGCTTCAAGTTCGCCCCTCAGTTCCCCGTAATGTAGCCCCACAAGCACATGCGGAACAAAGGGGATTCCGGCGTCATGGAAAGCCCTTAAGGACTTGTCATAGTCTTCGACGCTTACGTCCAGATGGTAAACTTCGCGGATTGTTTCGTCGGAGCCAATTATGTCGATTAACGCGGCGTCAACTCCAGAATCCTTCAACCGTTTTGCTGTCGAAGGGTCAATTACTCCAGTGTGAACAATAACGGTTAGACCCAGATTCTTCTTTATCTGAGCGATGACGTCTACGAACCTTTCGATGGGGACAGAGCCGTCTGGAAGGCATCCTCCACTTATGAGGCAGCCAGCCGCTCCATCTTTTTTCAGTTGTGCGCAGACATCAAAGAGCGCTTCTGGGCTTAGGGCTGGAACCATCGTGTCTAAAACTTTGCCGTTGCAGTGTTTACACTTCAGGGCACAGGAGGAGCCTGTGATTGAGATAGATGGAAAAGAATCGTGAGGCGAATGGAAATATTTGTTTTTGTAGTAGACAAAACTTGGTGCATAGAACCGAATTTTCCCTGTTCGGTTGGGAAAAGCGCCTCTCTCGATTAACGAAACTAGCTCCTTTTTCGGCATCTGCCATACAGTATCAGCGTCTAGGTGTAGCATACAAGTTTACCAAGGTGAGGGCTTCTAAAAAACTTTTGAAAACATGGAAAGCGAACTACTTAACAGATTTTTGGTAGAGATAAATATAGGCATCAAGTTACTACAGTGCAGATTTCAGAAATGTTCGGTGCCACCAAATGAGTGCTCCATGTTTGCCCGAAAGAGTCCGCGTCTCTACAGGCTCAGCCATAGTGCTCGGCTTGCTGAAAGGGAGACTGGATGCTAAACCCACAACGGCATACTTGCTCATGTGCCGAAACGAAAAGTGCTCCGCTAATTGCGGTTTCTGTCCTCAAGCCAGAGAGAGCAAGGGCAGGGCAGACATGCTCTCCAGAGTCACCTGGCCCACATTCCCTGCAAGAGAGGTAATGGACGGCATAGAAACAGCCACAAAAGATAGCGCAATTCAGCGAGTTTGCATCCAATCACTGAATTATCCAGAAGCTTTCGACGATGTTTTGTGTCTGGTTAAGGAAATCAGGTCTAAAGTTAAGGTGCCCATTTCCGTTTCATGTAAGCCCTTAAGCAGACAGAAGATGAAAAAGTGGGTAGATGCTGGCGTTAATAGGATAAGCATCGCCTTGGACGCTGCCACAGAGAAGATTTTTGACAGGATTAAAGGAAGAGACATTGGTGGACCTTACCGCTGGGGGAGACAGCGCAAGGCTTTGAAGGAAGCGGTTGAAGTTTTCGGCGAAGGCTCCGTGAGTACGCACATTATTGTGGGTCTTGGAGAAACAGAGAAGGAAGCTTGCCAAACGATTCAATGGTGCGTTGACTCAGGCGTCTATCCAGGATTATTTGCCTTTACGCCGATTCCCGGAACCGCTCTTGAAAAGAATTCTCAGCCTTCCCTAAGCAGTTATCGGCGTGTTCAACTTGCCCATTACCTCTTAACTCACAGAAAAACCCGATTTGAAAACATGGCATTTGACAGCATCGGTTGTCTCATAGGCTTCGGAGTCTCTAAGGAACTGCTGCTGGAAGTCATAGACACGGGCGAGCCTTTTCTAACTTCAGGGTGTCCAGGATGCAACCGACCATACTACAATGAGAGACCTGGCGGTCCGCTCTATAATTATCCGAGGCAGCTGCTGCTCAAAGAGATTGAGGAAACAAAAAGGATGCTGGGGTTTTAGACCCAGACTTTTTTGGGTTTTCTCATTAGCAGAACAACAACTGTGATGCTGGCAACAACGGTTGTCAGGATAAAGACGTACATCAGATTTCGTGTAGAATCCGAATCTGCTCCACTGGCTTGCGATTTCAATTCGTTGTATTCCTGAAGGATAGCTTGGTGAGAGGCATTCAACTCATTATAATCTGTTTGAAGCTGCTCTAATGCTACGTCTTCAATGTACGTCAAAACAAATCCAGAGGACAGAATCTCGAAGGACACGCCAAGCGCTTTCCAGTCACAGCTTACTTCTCCATAAATTAATCCTGGAGATATGTCATCGGGTATTGTAATGGTGTAGTTGGTTTCATGAATAGACAGGGCAACGTCGTGTAGATGATCGATTTGAGCCAAAGGAACTCTATTTGTAGCGTTTATTACGCCATAAAGCTCAAGGCTAATGTAGTTTATGAAAACCTGCTGCACATCAGAGGCGCTTGTTCTCACGGTGATGCTAATGTTGTCGCCGGGGGCGGCTTGAACAGGAGCGGTGATGTTAATTCGTAGACCCCCATAGTCTAGGGGAGTAACAGTCTGCGTTCCTTGAGGAGCTGCATTTCCAACCCCAGAGAAAGCTAAAGTCAAAAGGAACGCACACAATGTAATTACGCATAATTTTTTTAGTTCCAATTTGTTTACCTCGCAAAATCACTGTTCCCTCAATTCGGTCAGAGAAATATTTAACAGTTTTTATTTTGCGGGAACAAGAGTCCCTATTAGTGTTCTACAAAAATACAAAATTTGTAAAAAACGGTTTTGAGATAAATCTATCGTATTGAACGGACAAAACTTTGATACACATAAACGAAATAAACTAGCGCAAAGATTGTTAGAAAAATCTCGAAGGACAGAATCGCTTGGTTCTGCTCGGTTGCCCTGAAGATTCCTGTTTGAGCTATGTCCCAGAAGACAAGCATCTGCAGAAAGATGGCGCTGCTTACGCAGCCTAGACCTAAACTGTGGAACAGGAACCGTAAACGTAATGGTGGTTTGCTCATTGTTCTTCGGAAAAATGCTTACGTTAAGACCTTATCTTACTTATGAAATGCGGATATATATTGAAAAAAAGGATTTAAACTACCTATTTCTAGGCAGTTTCTCTGCGAGCCGCAGTTTATCTCCAGCGCCAAACCTTTCGGTTATAGAAGACTTCGGGCATTATCAGCAATCCTGAAAAGGATATTGGCAGAACAAGTGCCCAGTCCTCAAGATTTAGCGGTGTTGTTCCCAGCAAACCAGTGGAAGGCACCAGAATTGTCAGTATTGCAGAGACAACCACTGCAACAAGCAGGAACTTGTTGGAGGTGAAGCTGAGCCTGAATGCACTCTTCGTTTCGGACCTGCAGTTCCACACGATTAGCAGTTCCTGCATAGTGGCTTGCACAAAAGCCATGGTTTGTGCTTCTGCCAAGGAGCGTCCCCACACGAAGTAGGCAATGGCGAACAGGACCCCAGTACCCAGGAATTGCGTCACGAAAGTGGCTAAGATCGAAGCGAATCTTCCATGAAGGATGCCTTCATTAGGGTCTCTTGGCTTCCGGCTCATCAGGTCTTCTTGTGGCGGGTCCATACTCAAGGCTAACGCAGGTCCGCCGTCTGTTACCAGATTGATCCATAAGATCATGGCGGGAGTTAAGGGCAATATCATCTGTTCCCATCCCATGAAGGGTCCCAGCAACGCAAAGACGCCTATGACTAGCAGTTCGTCAAAGTTGGAGCGCAGCAGGAAGAAAGAGAATTTGCGTATGTTATCGTATATGGCTCGTCCACCTTCAACCGCGGTGACGATTGTTGCGAAGTTGTCGTCTGCCAGCACCATGTCTGCGGCTTCTCGGGTAACGTCGGTTCCTGTTATGCCCATGGCTATACCGATGTCAGCCTGTTTAAGGGCTGGTGCGTCGTTAACTCCGTCTCCGGTCATGGCGACTATGTGCCCGTTGTCTTTGAGGGCTTTTACGATTCTAAGCTTGTGTTCAGGGGAAACACGAGCGTAGACAACTGCTTTTTCTACAATCTTGTCGAATTCTGCGTCACCCATTTTGTCGAGCTCGGCACCTGTAAAAGCTAAGTCACCTTCGTTCATTATGGTTAATTCTTTAGCTATGGCAACTGCTGTGAGCTTGTGGTCTCCAGTAATCATCACGGTTTTTATGCCTGCTTTTCGGCACATCTCGTTGGCGCTCTTTGCCTGATCTCTGGGCGGATCAATCATTCCCGCCAATCCCACAAAAACCAAATCACGCTCCAAGGATTCTTCGTCATACTCTCCGGTTTTAGTTTTCGGCAACTCCTTGTATGCTACGGCGAGGACGCGAAGAGCTTGATTTGCCATATCCTCATTAGTTTTTAAGACCTGTTCCTTCTTTTCCTTGGATAACTTGATTACTTTACCATCCTGGATTATGTGCCCTGAGCGTTCCAGGAGGAGTTCAACGGCGCCTTTGACATATGAGAAGTTTTCTCCATCCGGAGACGTGTGAACGGTTGTCATGCGTTTTCTCTCAGAGGTGAAGGGCACTTCCTGTATACGCAGATAATCTTTCTCAAGTTCAGGTTTTTTCATCCCCGCCTTGGCGGCTGCAACGATCAAAGCGCCTTCAGTGGTGTCGCCCAAAACTTTTGTTCCGTCATAACTGGCATTGGAGCACAGGGTGGCAGCCCTCAAAAACAGAGTGAGATTTACATCTTTCTTCGGATCTATGGGAACATCGTTTACTAGGAATTCGCCTTTCGGCTCGTAGCCAGCTCCTGTTACGTTAATCATCTTGTCGTTGACGTAGATTTTGCGGACGGTCATTTCGCCCTTTGTTAAGGTTCCTGTTTTGTCGGAGCAGATGATGTCTGTTGCACCCAAAGTTTCTGCAGATGAAAGCCGTCTGATTAATGCTTTACGTTTTGCAAGCTCTCTGGCACCAAGAGCAAGAGACACAGTAACTACTGCGGGTAAGCCTTCGGGAACAGCTGAGACTGCAAGAGCGATTGCAGTTTCAAACGCATTAATTATATCGCTTACAGCCATCTCTAGATTGGCGCCTGCGTCAACCACAAAGATTTCGTAGAGCTCAAGGAAGAATATGACTGTGCTAACTAAGATGATTATAATTCCCAGTTTTTTTGCGAAACTGGTTAGTTTCTGTTTAAGCGGTGTTTCTGTCTGCTCCACAGCTTGAACCAACTCGGCGACTTTGCCGAATTCGGTTTTCATTCCAGTGGATGCGATTACAGCTTTGCCTCTGCCATAGGTTAAGTGAGTGGCCATGAAGACAGAGTTTTTTCTGTCAGCAACAGCCGTTTTTGCGTCAACAACAACATCCTTTTTGGCTACTGCTGTGGATTCGCCCGTGAGAACAGCCTCGTCGGTTTTCATGTCCACAACTTCGAGGAGACGGGCATCAGCGGGGACGCGGTCTCCAGCTTCAAGGAGAATGATGTCTCCGGGCACAATCTCTCGTGAGGGAATGAGCTTTTCTGTTCCGTCCCTCAGGACGCGGGCTTTGGGAGCCGTGAGCTGTTTCATGGCTTCCATTGCCTTTTCTGATCGATACTCTTGTACGAAACCGACTACGGCGTTGAGGAATATGATGGCGCCTATGGTTGCGGCGTCCACGAATTCTCCTGCATCGCGGGTGAAGGCAATCACGATCGAAATAGCCATGGCGATTAGAAGCATGATTACGAAGATGTCTTTGAATTGTCCAAAGAATATCTGGAGGGGACTTATTTTTTTCTTTTCGATTAGCTCGTTGGGTCCGAACTCTTGGAGTCGACGTTCAGCCTCTTCACTGGATAATCCTGCGTCAGTGGATTTCAGCGATTCTAAAAGTTTCTCTTTTCCCACGGCGTAATATTCAGTGCTCATTTCACCATCCGCCTTTTTTACAGACTGGAGATTTTGAATTTTAAGTGTCCTTGTCCTAAAAAGCGTTTCTTACATCTGATTGAAGTTTTTTTGGATAGCTCAAGTCTGAATTGTGGAGCTTGGGCGTAGATTGTAAATCATGATGTGTGAATGGATTGGAATCAACAGTTTTACGGAAAACCTTAAAGCGAACAAGCTAAAACCGTAATAAATCTAAAATGAGGTGTATAAGTTACGATGATGATTGATTGGACAATTGCGCCGATTACTGCAGCAATATCGATACTGGTTGCAATTTACCTTTACTTTTACATAAACAAGCAGAGTAGCGGAAGCGCAAAGATGCAGGAGATTTCAAATGCCATAAAAGATGGCGCCAAAGCATTCCTGAAAGTGGAGTTCAAGTACCTCACAGTTTTCGTTATAGTAGTAGCCGCAGTCTTAGCAATATTTCTTAGTCTCACAATGGCCGCAGCTTACATTTTTGGTTCAGTGTGTTCAGCGTTGGCAGGCTACTTGGGAATGACAGTTGCGTTGAAAGCAAACGTCAAATCAGCACACGCCGCCAAAGAGGGACTCAACAAAGCATTTCCTATAGCTTTCCGTGGAGGAGCAGTTATGGGGTTGGCTGTTGTTGGATTAGCCCTTCTTGGAATAAGTGTAGTGTATGCACTCACTGGTGATCCAAACACTGTTCTAGGCTTCAGTTTTGGAGCAAGCGCAATGGCGCTGTTTGCCAAGATTGGCGGCGGAATCTACACAAAAACCGCTGACGTAGGCGCGGACCTAGTAGGCAAAGTTGAGATGGGTATTCCAGAAGATGACCCTAGAAATCCTGGTGTAATAGCTGACAATGTTGGAGACAACGTTGGCGATGTAGCGGGTATGGGAGCGGACCTTTTTGACTCCTATGTAGCCAGCATCGTTGCAGTTATGATACTGGGTATAGCATTATCAACATGGGTTCCATATACATCAATATCCTATGTTGACGTGCCACTGGTGTTTGCGGGGCTAGGAGTTATAGCTTCAATTCTGGGAGTTGCAGTAGTCCGAGTGGGCAAACACGGAAATCCTGGAGGCGCTCTCAATATGGGAACCTACCTGACGTGCATCATTTTTGGTCTCTTAACTCTCGGAGCAACATACTATATGGACATTAATGTCGGCGTCTGGGCAGCAGCTGTTATCGGACTGGTTGCAGGTGTAGTTATTGGAATTACAACCGACTACTTCACTTCAATAGACAAAGGCCCTGTCATGAAAACAGCTGAGGCATCACAAACTGGCTCTGCCGTTAACATAATCACAGGCTTTTCCTATGGTCTACTGAGCATGTTTCCGCCGCTTCTAGGAATTGCACTCGCGTCTGTTGGAGCATTCATCGTATCAGAGATTTACGGAATTTCAGGAGTTTACGGAATTGGCATGGCAGCAGTTGGTATGCTGTCTATTGTTGGCATGATTGTGGCTGGTGACGCTTATGGTCCTATAGCAGACAATGCAGGAGGAATAGCAGAACAAGCAGGACTAGAAGAAGAAGTTCTTGACATTACAGCAAAACTTGATGCCGCGGGCAACACTGCCAAAGCTATAACTAAAGGATTTGCGATTGGAGCAGCAGGATTGACTGTAATTGCTTTGCTTGCAGCATTCCAAGAGATAGTTCAGAATTTGACAGGACGGATAATTGCCTTTAATCTGCTTGACCCGTTTGTTTTGAGTGGTGCACTCATTGGCATCTCTATACCAGCAGTGTTTTCAGCTATGGTAATGCTTAGCGTAGGCAAAAACGCGTTCAGAATGATAGAGGAAATCAGGCGACAGTTCAGGGAGATTCCGGGTCTAAAAGAGGGCAAAGAGGGAGTGAAGCCAGATTACAACTCTTGTATTGACATAGCCACAAAAGGTGCACTGAAAGAGTTGATTCCTCCAAGCGTTCTTTCCATTGGCGTCACATTGGCTGTAGGCTTTATTGGCGGAATACAAGCTCTTGGCGGCTATCTTGCAGGCAGCATCTTTTCGGGGCTAATCTTTGCACTGTTGATGTCTAACGCGGGCGGATTATGGGACAATGCCAAGAAATGCGTTGAAGCTGGAGCTTACGGCGGTAAAGGATCAGACACACACAAGGCTACTGTTGTAGGTGACACAGTTGGAGACCCATTCAAGGACACTGCGGGACCTTCACTGAACACGTTGATAACTGTGATGTCGTTGGTTGCGTCAGTATTTGCTGAAGTAATCGTTACGTACGCGTTGGTTTCTGTAGGATAAAAACAGCAGGCTAGACGGATGATTTACCGAGGAACGTCCACTCCTCGGTCACAAACCTTTCTTTTCTCATTTTTTCGGCAAGTTTCATTTCATATTCTGAAAGTTCTTCTTCCACAAGCTCTATGTTTAGCGCTTTCTTGAAACCTTCTATCAGCGCTTGGTGGGCTTCTTGTGTGGAAAAGTTTGAGCCAAGTTCTTGTCTTGCAGAAGTCAGCTTTCGTTTCGACACCGCCAGCACATCATCTAATGTTTTTGCCCACGGAACTCGGAGGAACGTAAACATTTTTTCGTGGTCTATGTCCACCAGAAATGTTCCATGCTGTAGGAGAACGCCTTTTTTGGAGGTTTGGGCGTTTCCAGAGATTTTTTTTCCGCTTATTGCTAGGTTGGGGCACCGTTTAGGGTCTGGCGGACGATACTCAGCTTTGGCTCCAAGAATTTTAACTGCCTCATTTAGTCCGCCGCAAATTTTCTGGTATGCGCTGAGCATGTCGAGGTCTGCGCAGCCTAGGTCGCTTAGTTTGGCTACTATGCTGTAGGTGATTTCTCCTTCTTTGTCATGGTATACGGCTCCGCCGCCGCTTATTCTTCTTACAATGTCTACGCCGTGTTTTCTGCAGTTTTCTACGTGGATTTCGTCTGCCAGTTTCTGGAAGCGTCCTATGGAAACGGCTGAAGGTTTCCATGTGTAGAAGCGAAGAGTGCTGAGGACTCTGTTTTCGATTCTGGCTTTCATGATTGCCTCGTCGACTGCCATGTTCGTGAAGGCGTCTGCGGTTTGGGGTTTAAGCAGTCTCCAGCGGTCCATCTTTGCTGCCTCAGCAGGGTAAAAATGGGCGGAGGCTATTAAACATGAAGCATAGACGCGATGATTTTGTTATATGCTGCTGTTTTTCAGAAAAAATACTGTTTTCAACAATGTACCTCTATTTGTAGTCTAATAAGAGCCTAATAGGTGTCACGGAAGTGTGAACCTTTACCTTAGACGGCGGTTCTTTTAGGGTTTCTTCTGTTTAACGGAAGACCGAGCTTGTGCTTTGGGGGGAACTGGTTTTTAGAGGATGTTGAGCATTTCTTTTAGGGCTTCTGCTTCTTCTCGGAGTTGGGCTACTTCGTCTTCTAGTGTGGTGGCTTTTGTTTCTGCTTTTGCTCTGAGTTCCTCCAGTTCCGCCAGGAGGTCAGCCTTCTCGCTTTCAAGTTTCGTAATCTTTTCTCGGATGTCTCTTAAAGTAGTCAAGTTCAATCAATCTCCATCAAACCGCTTTACCACACAGGAGCTTGCGGTTCTATGTTACTGAGACTTGTCAAAAGTGGCTAAAAACTTTTAGGTGCAATAACGTTTAGGCGAGAACCGTGAACGGTTTTGTGACTATTGTGGTACCGTCTTTATCAGGTATACTCGGGAAACCTTTAAGCGGTAATCAATGAACTATTTGAGGGAGGATGAAGCGGATGAGGATGCGAACTCTTTTGGCATATTTTCATCTGCTGAACTTTGTAATCATGATATGTGCGACCGTCTACGTCCTGAACAGTCTCTGGGGACAGCTGGAAGAGTGGATGCTAGCCCTCTACATATACTACATAATCTTAGGGTTCTCCGGAATATCCCTCGCCGCCTGGATTGCCATAGACGGAAAACGGCTAGAACGTTACGCCGTCAACATAAAGAAGCTGGAAGAGAAGCTGATAGCGCTGGAAAAGAAGATTAGAATCATAAAGCCGGACAAACAAGAAAAATGAAACGGCACGGTCAGGTTGCTTCGAATATCCACGGGTATTTCCGGTTTATCAGCTCGCTTATCGAGTCAGGAGATATGATGCCTTCTTCGCAGATGATTCCGTGAATGAATTCTCTCCTTGTCACGTCGAAGGCGGGGTTTCTTATTTTCAGTCCTGAGGGAGCGTCTTTCCAGACTTCCGTGGGGCTTCTTTCCTCGATTGTCTCGTAGTCTCCATGTATTGTGTCGGGGTCAAACTTCAGAAGCTCACAAACCACGTAGAAGGGTGTTCTTGCCTCTTTGGCTGCGAGGGCAACCATGCTTGTTCCAATCTTGTTTATGACATTGCCTTCAGAGGTTATGGCGTCGGCTCCCACCACCACAAGATCAACGTCATTCATGAAATACCGCACCGCAGAATCAACAATCATTGTGGTTTCGATTCCAGCCTCCAGCAGTTCCTTGGCCGTGATTCTTCCCTGAAAGACAGGACGTGACTCCGTGCAGACAACCTCAAAGGTTTTGCCTTCATGCTTGGCTCTCCGCAGCATATTAGTGACTGTCGAAGAGTGACAGTGAGTAAGAACCCGTGAACCGTCAGAGATTCTTTTGGAGCCAACCGAAGCAATCTTCTCCTTCGACATTTTAAGGCTCTCCAAAAACCTGCCGGAAACCTGCGAAACTAGTTCCACCAGCGCCTTGACTGACGTTTCGTCGCTGCTTTCTACGGCATGTAAGACATGGCGGACGGCGTTTCTCATTAGTGGCTCTGTTTCTCTGGAGGCAAAAAGAACGGTTTTAGCGTCTGACAGTTCCCTAAGAAGCGTCTCTTTTCGTGTTGCCTTGGAGTCTTTTGTGCTCTCTTCGATGGCTTTTATGGCGGCTATTGCCACGTTTCGGGCACCCTGAACCTCAAGCCGTCTTATTCGGTTAGCAGCATCCAAAACTGGTTCACGCAAACTGGAATCCCCCGCTCAAAGTACACTTAAACAATAGTAGGTGGCTTACTTAAAAATCTAAAAAACAGTAGACAAAAAGGCGGGGCGGTAAGCTTGGTCTATTTTTGCCGTTTTACATGCGCTTCGATGGCTTTTATTACGCCTTCGCCTTTCTCGTCGATTGCTTCATGGCTCTGACCGATACTGTGGGGCGTGGCAATCACCCTTTCATGCATAATCAAGCCATTAACTACCTCATCCTCGAAGGGCGTTTTAGTAGAGAAAACATCTAGGGCTGCCCCAACTTTTCCAGACCTAACAGCCTCCAGCAGTGCCTCCTCGTTTATGATGCCGCCTCGTGCAGTGTTCACCAAAAAGGCGCCATCCTTCATTTTGGCGATTTCAGCTTTTCCAATGAGGTCTTTGGTTCCAGTTGTCAGGGGACAGTTGACGGTCAAGAAATCGGATGTTCTCAGAAGCTCATCCAAAGAAACGACAGTTACAGCTTCATCTTGGATGCAGGGGTCAGACACAACAACCTTCATTCCAAGAGCGGAGCCCATCCTAGCAACTTCCCGTCCGATTTTGCCGCAGCCAATTATGCCCAAAACTTTTCCAGTGACCCGGCAGCCAACCAACGAAGTTTTCTTCCATTCTCCCCGTTTCATCGACCTGTCGCCTTCGACAAG
>Ga0315542_1002184_pt1 | contig 11988 bp, 10 predicted proteins | sample SalMarSW160120MG_FD_202541 | JGI IMG/M metagenome (GOLD analysis project Ga0315542, IMG submission 202541) | Salt marsh sediment microbial communities from the Plum Island Ecosystem LTER, Massachusetts, United States - Salt Marsh Sediment SW1601-20 ... | reverse complement strand
TGAGGGGGGGCAGGGAAAAAGTTTGTGAAAATATTCTTAATCCCAGGGGTTTTAGTTATTTTCATTGACTCTCGAATTTTTTCATGCCTATTATAGCCTTCACATATATCTTGCACTTTTTATCACAATTTTAATTTTTTTTAATTTTATCCTGAGAAGGAGGTGAGACTAGAGGATAGGGAAATAGGCGTGGCAAGTTATCTTTTCATAACCCCTCACATTTTTTCCATCTTTTATCTTAAAGGAGGGACCTCATGGCAGAAAAAGAACCAACCAGAGCATGGGTAGTGGTATTTGCCGGTACGGCCATTAACCTTACTTTGGGCATCCTGTATGCCTGGAGTGTCTGGACCAAGCAATTGATCAACGTGCCCAAAGCCGGGCAGCTCATTACTGACGGCCCCGCCGCCGGGTGGACCTATTTAACCAATGCCCAGGCAGCCACCCCATTTTCGCTGTGCGTCATCATCTTTGCTTTATTAATGATCCCCGGTGGCCGGATTCAGGATAGATTGGGGCCCAAGGTGGGCGCCATCACCGGCGGCCTCTTTCTGGCGGTGGGCTGTATCATCGCCGGTCTGATGAAATCATATGGCGGCCTGGTCTTCGGTTTCGGCGTCCTGGGCGGCATCGGCATGGGCATCGGCTATGCGGCGCCCACCCCGGCGGCCCTGAAATGGTTCGGTCCGCATAGGCGCGGTCTGGTGGCCGGCTTGGTGGTCAGCGGTTACGGCGGTGCAGCCTTGTACATCTCACCCCTGGCCGCCTATTTGATCAAGTCCGGCGGCGTCACCTATAGCTGGATTTTTATGGGCATCTTCTTTGCCGCGGTGGTTATCATCGCCGGTAGCCTGTTGTCCTGGCCGGAACCCGGTTATGTACCCCCGGGGCCCAAGCTGAAGGCCGGCGCAGCCCCGGCCAAGGCGGCGGGCACCATCATCGACTGGTCACCTTCCGAGGCGGCGAAGACCTGGCAGTTATATGCCCTGATCTTCCTGTTCATCGGCACCACCCAGTCAGGCTTGATGATCATCGCCAACGCCGCTCCCATCCTGAAGAAAGCCGCAAAAGGCTCCCAATTCCTGATTGAGAACGCCTGGATCCTGCCGTCCTTCGGCGGCCTGATCAATGCCTGCGGCCGGATCGGCACCGGGAAGTATTCCGATATCCTCGGCCGGAGCAACGCTTATTCCATCAACTGTCTGGTATCGGCCCTGGCCCTGTTCCTGCTGCCGGTGATCATCGCCAGCGGCAACATTTTCCTGCTGTTTGTGTTCGTGGGTATCGCTTACTGGCAGTACGGCGGCGGCCTGGCTCTTATGCCTTCCTACACCGCTGACTTTTTCGGCCCCAAGAACCTGGGTATGAACTATGGCCTGGTGTTCCTCGGTTGGGGCGGCGGCTTCTGGATGACCAAGCTGGCCGGCACCATCAGAGACCTCACCGGGTCCCTGACCTGGGCCTTTATCATCTCGGCGTGTTTCTTGATCATTGCCGTTATCGTTTGCCGCTTCACCACGCGGCCCATGCATGTTGGATCAGGAGAAGTAAGAGCCTGATCCCTTAATGGGATAGTTTTTACCCACTAATCTGGTAGACTGAGAAGGCAGGGCAAGGCTGTCCTGCCTTCTCTCTGTCAGGAAGACCAGTTAAGCCTATGCCCTTAGACCCGACCTGGCCCGTGCCTTATGTCCTGGACCCGCATAATTTTGCGGCGGACGCGGTGGTGTCTTTTTGCGTCTCAGTGCTGCTGGCGGTCATGATCAACGCCGAAGCCCAGGCTTTTGTGAGCTCCTTTTTAGGGGATTCCCGGATAAACGCCAAAGACCGCTTCCATTTCAACGCCTTCCTGCATCTGGATATCTTGGGGTCCATCTGCTACCTGGTGGGTGGCTTCGGCTGGCCCCGGACGATGGCGATTGATGCCAGCAAGTTTGCCCGCCCGCGCCTCGACATGGTCATCACCCGGCTGGCCGGTCCCATAGCCAACCTGCTGTTGGCCAGCATCGGGGGCAGCTTCGTATTCTTCATGAAAATGCTCTCCTGGGACGCCCGGGTCTTTCTGATGGTGATCGGGGTCAACGTCACCACGGCGGTTTACAATCTCCTGCCTCTGCCGCCTCTGGCCCTGGGCTCCCTGGTCTGCGAGTTGATTCCGCCGGATAAGGTTAGGGCCAGGTCGCTCCTGCTCCAGATAGGCCCCTTCCTGATCGTCGCTTTAGCCCTGCTGGAGCGGATCACCCATCAGGCCATCCTCAGCCCCTATTTCGATCCCATGATTAAGGCGGTATTCGCCTACATCCGGACCCTCTGAGCCGGGGAACGGGGTTATCCCCGGCTTGGCGTGAAACCGCAGACGCCCGGCGGGCCGCCCAGGGGATTAAGGTTCCAGGCCGCAACCACCCGAGGTTCGGCCAGGGATGGCCTGCCGGGGAGACGCCGCCCTCCCGTCGTCATGATTGTCCGTTTAACTCCCGACCCTGGAAAAGTTCAATAATCGGAACATTCTTTATTGGATTTTTCGAAGGATTGGGTTATGTTACAAGAAGTGTTTCAAAAAGCCGTTGGAAAGGTCTGCGGCTCCAGGCTCGGGGATCAGGAGCGTAAGATTTGCCCCTATGGGGCTTGGGAAAACTGAAAGGAGTCAATTTGGAAGTCAAGATTGCCGGGGTGATTTGCCGACCTCTGGCGCTTTATAACGATCAACGCGGCTGGCTGGCGGAAATTTTCCGCCAGGATGAAGTGGCGCCGGAACATCTCCCGGTGATGGCCTATATGTCTGTAACTGAACCGGGGGTGGGGCGAGGGCCCCATGCCCACCGGGACCAGACCGATATGTTCTGTTTTGCCGGTCCGGGGGATTTTCGGGTGGTCCTGTGGGATAACCGGGCCGACAGCCCCACCTTCGGGACCCGCCAGGATTTCCTCTTGGGGGCGTCCTGCCCGGCGGTGCTCATCGTACCCCCGGGGGTGGTGCATGGCTATCGGAATGTGGGTGAGGGGCCGGGCTATGTCTGCAACTTCACCAACCGTTTGTACTGCGGCCCCGGGCGCCGCGAACCGGTGGACGAGATCCGGTTTGAGAATGATCCTGATTCCCCCTTCCGGCTGGAATGAGATGCGGGCGAGAAAAGGGATGGGGCTGTGGCCGGGAGACTCTTAATTACCGGCGCGGCCGGGCAGTTAGGCCAGGCCCTGGTTGAGTGCGGCGGGCGGCAGGGCTGGGAGGTGGCGGCCACTGACGCCCATGATCTGGACATCACCGATCCCCAGGCGGTGTGGGGCGCGTTGTCCCGGCAGCGCCCGGAGGTGGTGATCAACGCCGCCGCGGCCACCCGGGTGGACGACCTGGAGTCGGACCCGGACGGGGCCTTGCGGGTCAACGGCCTGGGCCCCCGGAACCTGGCGGTGGCCTGCCGGCGCCTGGGAATAAAATTGGTGCACCTGTCCACGGACTATGTCTTCGACGGGGCCAAAGCGGGGCCTTACGTGGAGTGGGACCCGACCGGTCCCCTGTCGGTCTATGGCCGGAGCAAGCTTTTGGGAGAAGAGTGGGTGCGGCAGCAGTGCCCCGACCACTTCATCGTGCGCACGGCCTGGCTCTATGGCCTGCCGGGCCCCAATTTCGTCACGGCCATTCTGGCCCGGGGCCGCAGTCAGGCGCCGGCCGGGAAGTTGAAGGTGGTGCACGATCAGCGCGGGACCCCCACCAGCACCCTGGCTTTGGCGCCGCAACTCCTGGCGCTGGCCGCGACCGAGGCCTTCGGCACGTATCATGCGACCTGCCGGGGGGAGACCACCTGGTATGAATTCGCCTGTCTGATCCTTAAGAAGGCGGGGATTACGGTCCGGGTAATCCCTTGCACCACGGCGGAATTTCCCCTCCCTGCCCTCCGGCCAGCCAACTCAATCCTGGACAATCGCTTGCTCCAGGTGAGCGGCCTGGACCTCATGCCCGACTGGCAGGCAGCCTATCGGCAGTTTTGGGAAGTTTATCAGGACCGCTTATGAGTTCTCTACTGGTAACCGGCGGGGCGGGATTCATCGGCGCCAATTTCCTCCATTTTCTGCGGCGGGCCCGGCCGGACTGGCACCTCATCAACCTGGACCTGCTGACCTATGCCGGCAATCCCGAGAACCTCAGCGGTTTTTACGGCGATTCCCGCTACACCTTTGTCAAGGGGGATGTGGCCGACCGGGAACTGGTTCAGGACCTGTTTTCCCGGTATCCCATCCGCCGGGTGGTGCACTTTGCGGCGGAGTCCCATGTGGACCGGTCGATTTTAGACCCGGGGGTCTTTGTGCGCACCAATGTGGTGGGGACCTTCACCCTGCTGGAAGCGGCCCGCCGGGCCTGGGAAGATGCCCCCGGCGCGGCGGCCCCGCGGTTTTTACACGTGAGCACGGATGAAGTGTATGGCTCTTTGGGGCCCGATGATCCGCCGGTCACTGAGGCGGCGCCGTACGCCCCCCGGAGCCCCTACGCCGCGTCCAAGGCCAGTTCAGACTTTCTGGGGCGCGCCTATTTCCACACTTATCAATTGCCGGTGCTCATCACCAACTGCTCCAACAATTACGGTCCCTACCAGTTCCCGGAAAAGCTGATCCCATTTGCCCTCTGCCAGGCCCTGGAAGGCAAGCCCATTCCCATCTACGGCCAAGGCGCCAATGTGCGGGACTGGCTCTTCGTGGAGGATCATTGCCAGGCGCTGCTCCAGGTCTTGGAGCGGGGGCGGGTGGGGGAGACTTATAATATCGGCGGCCGCCAGGAAGTCCCCAACCTGGAGTTAGTGCACCGGTTGCTGGGTTTGTTGCGGGAGATGCGACCGGACTTGGGGGACCTGGACCATTTGATCACGCTGGTGCCTGACCGTCCCGGCCACGACTGGCGTTATGCGCTGAACCTCGACAAAATTGAGAGTGAGCTCGGTTGGCGTCCCCAGGTGGGGCTGACCGAGGGGCTGCGGCGCACTATCGCCTGGTATCTCAGCCATCAGGACTGGTTGGCGCGGGTGCGGTCCCAGGCTTACCGCAGCTTCCTGGAGCAACAATATGGGACCGGGGTGGCAGGCGACGGTAAGTCCCGGGAGACCCAACGCCCTTAGGGCCTTAAGCAGTTGCCCCTCAGCCACCGGGGCGGGGGAAGCAGTCGGGTTAATTGATTGGCAGTATGCAGTTTCTAGGGCTGACGCACCGGTTACGAAAATTAAGTTTTAGGGCATAATGCCCGAACAAGATTGAAGGGAGGCTGCCAAACGGCGGTCATGCCAAGGAGCAGGCAAAAGCCAGGTATGAAAAAACAACCGATTATTCTGGTAGTGGATGACGAACCGGCCATCCTGGAACTCGTAAAGGATATTCTGCTGCCAACCGGCTACCTGGTGACCACCGCCGCCAACGGCAAGGAAGCCCTGGCGGCGATTCAGGCCCATCCCTACGATCTGGTTCTCACCGATATGATCATGCCTCAGATGGGAGGCATGGAGTTGGTGCAATACCTGCGGCTGCATCATCCTGAGACCCTGGTGATCGTGTTCACCGGGTTTGCCAGTTACCAGGATGCGGTGGATGCCGTGAAGCTCGGGGCGTTTGATTACCTCCCCAAGCCCTTGCAGCCCGAAATCCTGCGTCATGCCATTGAGCGTGCCCTGGAGTACCAGCGCCTGATGCGGTCGCAGCGGGATTTGGAAACGGTGTTCCAGGGAGCCGAGTCCCTGGGTTGGCAGGCCCTGGAGTTGGTCTCCACCACCCCCGAGGCTGGGGTCCTGGGGAAGTTACGGGAGCAGGCCTGGGAACAGAGAGATCTCAAAGAGGTGGGGAGTCTTTTCCTGGAAGCGGCCCAGGAATTGCTGCAGGTGACCAACAGTTCCATTTTCCTCTATGATGCGGTCCGGGGCCAATTTTCCGGGCTGGCGGCCCTGGGTCCCAACTCGGAGTCCAAGACCGGGGCCATGATCACCACCGAAGGGGTCATGGGCTACGTGGCCACGCACCGGCGGCCGTTGTTGGTCCCTGATTTGAGTCGGGACTCGCAATTATCCCTCATCCCGCGTCGCACCACCTACCAGACGAACAGCTTTATGGTTATCCCGCTCACGGGATATAAATTCTGGGGAGTGATTAATCTCGCCGATCGGGAGGACAAAAACCCCTTCGGCTCCCGGGATCTCTTCCTGGGCTGGCTGATGGGCCGGCTGCTGGTGGAGATTTTGGAGTCCCGGGAAGCGCCTGAGGAGGTGTTTGTCCCGACCTTGACCACCTGGATCACCAAGGAGATCCCGGTGGGCATGGCGTTCATGGACCAGGATCTTACCGTGGTCCAGTCCAACCCTGCCCTGGAGCGGATGGTGAGTTTAACCAAGGGGGACCTGGTGGGGCGAAACTTGTTCCCCTGCCTGGGATTAAACCCTGTGGACCGGGAAAACCTGGAGCAGGCCTTTACACAAGTCCTGGCCAGTCAGGAGCCTCGGGAATTCTATTCCCTGAAGTCCAGCACCAAGGATAACGAGGTTCGTTACCTGGGTATCAAAATGTTCACGGTGCCGGATGAACGCAACCCTCTCCGGGGATTGCTGCTGGTCGAGGATGTGACCGAGGCGGAACAACTGAAACAGCGTCTGGAACTATACGAACACCTGGCCATCATGGGCAAACTCACCCTGTGTGTGGCCCACGAGTTGAACAATCCTTTGGACGGCATCCGGCGTTACCTGTCCCTGGCCATCATGAAGAAAGAGGATCCCCCGAGTGTGGAACGCTACCTCACCGAAGCGCAGAAGGGGCTCCAGAAGATGTCCCTGAGCCTCAAGTCGCTGATGTTCTCGGCCAACCCTTTTAAGGCGCCGCCCCGAGCCAGCGACACGTTGCTCAACCTGCTCCAGGACGCCATTAAGATCATGATGTTTCAGGCCAGCGATCAGCGGGTGCAGATCGATTTTCATCCGCCCCCGGAGTTCGAAAATATCGTTACCGAGGCGGACCTCTATTATGTGTTTATCAATATCATCAAGAATGCCCTCCAGGCCATGCCCCAGGGGGGCCACCTGGAGGTGAAGGGTTATCTGCACGATAGCCTGATGGAAATTTCCTTTCAGGATACCGGCGGCGGCCTCACCTCCGAAGAGTTGGACCACATCTTCCAGCCGTTCTATTCCACCAAGGAGGGAACCCAAGGGCTGGGGTTGGGTTTGCCCATTTGCCAAAAGATCCTGGAGCGCTATGATGGCCGCTTAGAGGTGGAAAGCCAATCGGGGGTGGGCACCAAGGTCCGGGTCCTCTTACCCTATGCCGAATCGGGAGAGTTGCATGGCGAATAAAGACCTGCTGATCGTCGATGATGACGCCCTGGTATGTGAGTCCCTCAAAGAGATGCTCATGCTGGAAGGCTTCAGCGCCGATGCGGTGCTGGATGGCCAGGCCGCCCTGGCCAAAATCCGGGACGATCACTATAAGGTGATCCTCTCCGACATCCAGATGCCCGGGCTCGACGGCTTTGAGCTCCTGAAGGAGTTGAAAGGCCGCTCCCCTGATACGACGGTCATTTTCATTACCGGCCACGGTCACATTGCCGGGGCGGTGGAGGCCATCAAACTGGGAGCCTATGACTACATTACCAAACCCATTGACGATCTCCGCCTCAAACTCACCATCACCCACGCCCTGGAGCAGAAAAAGTTGCAGGCGTCTTACGACTCCCTGAAAGAGCGCATCAAGCCCTGGAGCCTGGATGAGCATCTGGTGGTGGGGGACCGCAAGATGGACCAACTCCTGGAACTGGTGCACACCATCGCCGACACCATGGCCACGGTGCTGATCACCGGCGAATCCGGGACCGGCAAGTCCATGCTGGCCAAGCATATCCACGCCAACTCGCACCGCCGGGAGGGGCCTATTGTCAAGATTAGCTGCGGGTCGCTGTCCGAAACCCTGCTGGAGAGCGAGCTTTTCGGGCATGTGCGGGGCTCCTTTACCGGCGCCATCCGGGATAAAAAGGGGAAATTCGAGGAGGCCAACGGCGGCACCATCTTCCTGGACGACATCAACTCCGCCTCCCCCAATTTACAGATTAAACTCCTGCGCGTCCTCCAGGAAAAGGTCATCGAACGCGTCGGGGGCAATGTCCCCATTCAGACGGACGTGCGGATCATCACCGCCACCAATACGGCCTTGCAAGACGAGGTCGCCAAGGGGAACTTCCGGGAAGACCTCTACTACCGCATCAACGTGGTCTCTTTTACCATTCCGCCCTTGCGGGACCGTTTGAGTGACATCGAGCCGCTGGCCAGCCATTTTATCAATCACTTCAACCAGGTTCATCACCGGGAGATCAAGGGCATTTCCAAGAGCGCCCTGCAAGTCTGTCTCCAATACCCCTGGCCGGGCAATGTCCGGGAACTGGAGAATGTCATCGAACGCGCCGTCATCTTGAGCCCCGGAGAGTTTATCGTCCCCGAATCTCTGCCGGCCAATATCCGGGAAAGCAAGCCCGCGACCTCCTCGGAGACCCTCGGACACCTGACTCTGGAAGAAGCCATGGACCGGGCCGAGAGGCAGATCATCCTGGAAACCCTGGAGTCTTTTAGCTGGAACCGCCAGCTCAGCGCCCGGACCCTGGGGGTCAGCCGCACCACCCTGTTCAACAAAATGCGGCGGTTTCAACTGGTCGATCCCCGGCGTTCATCGACGGCGGGCTTTACTGAAATCACCTCTTCTTAACCCCCCAGCGGCCTCCAGGACTCAGCCCTAATCCGCCTCGGCCGGCAAGCCCTCCCGCGTCCCTGCCTGCAGGGCGCCCTCGATGCCTCACCCCCTTTCATGATGCCAGGCCGGTTTATGGCCGGCAGCGCTCTGGCCGGGCCCGGCAAAATGTCGGCTGGATGATCTTCCTTCCCGGCGTCTTTTTGCATATATTAAGGGTGAGGCCGGCAGGCCGGCCTTGAGACCGCGGCGCTCCGGCCGCCGCCACGGGAGTGAGGCACACCATGGTGTACGACCCCAAGACTCTGGAGCAGTGGGACCGGGAGCATCTCTGGCATCCCTTCACCCAGATGCAGGGCTTCCGGGAAGACCCCCCCTTGATTATCAGCCGGGGTGAAGGGATTTACCTCTATGATATCCAGGGCAACCGCTACCTGGATGGGGTCTCCTCCCTGTGGGCCAACCTCCATGGGCACCAACGCCGGGAACTGGACCGGGCCCTGACCGCGCAGCTTTCCCAGGTGGCCCACAGCACCCTGCTGGGGATCGCCCATCCCCCTGCCATCCTCCTGGCCCGCCGCCTGGTGGAGATCACTCCGCCGGGCCTGAAAAAGGTATTCTTCTCGGACAACGGCTCCACCGCGGTGGAGGTGGCCTTGAAGATCGCCTTCCAATTCTGGCGCAACCGGGGTCGGCCCGAGAAGCAGCGCTTCCTGAAACTCAGCGGCGCCTACCACGGCGACACCATCGGGGCGGTGTCGGTGGGCGGCATCCCCTTATTCCACGAGATTTACCGGCCCCTGTTGTTCGACACCCTGGAGGCCCCGGCCCCCTATTGCTACCGCTGCGAGCACCGGGAGGATTGCGGGGACCAGTGTCTCGCCCGGCTGGAAGAACTGGTGGCGGCCCACCACCAGGAGTTGGCCGCGGTGATCGTGGAGCCGGTGATGCAGGGCGCCGCGGGCATGATCCCCCAGCCGCCCGGCTATCTGGCGAAGGTCCGGGAGGTGACCCGGCGCCATGAGGTGCTCCTCATCGCCGACGAGGTGGCCGTGGGCTTCGGCCGCACCGGCCGGATGTTCGCCTGCGAACATGACGGGGTGAGCCCCGACCTCCTCTGTCTGGCCAAGGGCATCACCGGGGGCTACCTGCCCCTGGCCGCCACCCTGGCCACGGACGATATCTACCAGGCCTTCCTGGGGGAATACGAGGATTTTAAGACGTTTTTCCACGGGCACACCTATACCGGCAACCCCTTGGCGGCCGCGGTGGGTCTGGCCAGCCTGGATATCTTCGTCCACGACCGGGTCCTGGAGGGGCTGGCGGCCAAGATCGAGCGGCTGGCCCGGCACCTGAAAGGGTTGGTCGACCATCCCTACGTGGGGGATATCCGGCAACGGGGCCTGATGGTGGGGATCGAGCTGGTGGCCGATAAGACTACCCGGGAACCCTTCCCCCTTAAACGGCGCACCGGCCACCAGGTGATCCTGGCGGCCCGGCGCCTGGGGGCCATCCTGCGGCCTTTAGGGGATGTCATCGTGCTGCTGCCACCCCTGTGCATCTCCCTGAAAGAACTGGACACCCTGTGCGAGATCACCATTGCGGCCATCGACCAGGGAACCGGCAGGGTCTAGCGATTGTTCTATGGTTATGCGTCCGAATTACCCGATAAGGAGTTCATCCAGGCGCAGCGCCGGTAATCTCGGAGGTTGGTTATGCAGCTCTTGGGCCTGATGGCGGGCATTTTGTTGATGGTGGGGGCCGGCGTGGTGCAGGCCGCGCCGCCCTTTGGGGAGGATGTCATCAAGACCGCGGCGGGGGATCTGAAGATCACCTTTATCGGCCACGGCACCCTGATGTTCACCTTCGGCGGTAAGGTCATCCATGTGGACCCGGTGGGCCAGTATGCCGATTACGCCAAGCTCCCTAAAGCGGACCTGATTCTCATCACCCATGAGCATGGGGACCACCTGGACCCCCAGGCGGTGGCGCGGCTGCGGCAGCCCGACACCCCGGTCGTGCTGACCCAGGCCGCGGCCGCCCAGGTGCCCGGCGGCCTGGTCATGGCCAATGGCGAGGTCAAGACCGTCGCCGGCTTGAGCATCGAAGCGGTGCCGGCCTACAACCTGGTGCATAAGCGGGAAAGCGGCGAACCCTTCCACCCCCGGGGCCGGGGCAACGGCTATGTCATCACCTGCGGGGATAAGCGGGTCTATGTGGCGGGGGACACGGAGAACACCCCGGAGATGAAGGCCCTCAAACACATTGATATCGCGTTTCTGCCCATGAATCTCCCCTACACCATGACCCCGGAGATGGTGGCCGACGCGGCTCGGGCCTTTAAACCCAGGATTCTCTATCCCTACCACTTCGGCCAGACGGATCCCGCCAGGCTGGCGGCCCTGCTTAAAGATAACCCGGAGATCGAGGTGCGTATCCGCCGGATGCAGTGAAGGTCGGGTGGGGTGTACCGGCCTTATATTTATAGCAATTCGGTTCGGAAAGTTCTTATAGGGCGGCCTGTGGCCGCTATGATCGGCGCTTAAGACGCGCCCTGCGGCAGGACAGCCGGAGGCGGCTGTCCTACACCATAACTTTTCATCCTTTACGGGTGAGTTCCAGGCTCATGAATTTCTGCTTAGGAACGAATTATAGCGTTTGCCAAAAATTCTTCCCTTTTATTCCCTCTCCCCCCAGCGGGGGGAGAGGGCTAGGGTGAGGGGGGGGTAAGAAAAAACTTTTGGCAACGATTTAAATCCGGAAAATCGCCGATGCTCTATACCACCCAAAGGGGCGAAGCCTTCGACCTGGAGAAGGATTTTTCCGCGGCGGAGCGCCACATCCTCCAGAAATTGATTATCTGGAAGGATATGGCGGCCAGTGTGGAGGATTTCCGCCTGAAGAAGCAGGAGGCCTTACAGAAAGGCTGGGGCGATTCCGGTCCCGTCCCGGAAAGCCGCAATCTGCAAAGCATCACGAGAGATTTTGCCGAGCAGGTGGCCCGGCGGCTGCGGGCGGCGACCCCGGGCCGGGAATGATGGAGGCCGCGCCCGCCCCCAAGCCCAGGCGGGACCCCGGCGCCGCGGATTTACCCTAATTCCTCCGGGCAGAGGTCAAACCTTGCGCCATCTTCTCGCCGCCGCCTCGCAGTTCACCTCCCCGGGACCGGTCCTGGACGTCCGGGAATATGGCCGCGGCAATGTCAATGACACCTTTCTGGTGACGACCCCGACCGCCGGGGCCCCGCGCTTTATCCTGCAACGCCTCAACCCCCGGGTCTTCCCCCGGCCG
>Ga0315542_1002183_pt1 | contig 11993 bp, 5 predicted proteins | sample SalMarSW160120MG_FD_202541 | JGI IMG/M metagenome (GOLD analysis project Ga0315542, IMG submission 202541) | Salt marsh sediment microbial communities from the Plum Island Ecosystem LTER, Massachusetts, United States - Salt Marsh Sediment SW1601-20 ... | reverse complement strand
GGGGTCCAGACCGCGGCCATCGCCCCCGTCCTGCAGGATGCCGGGCCCTACGATCCCCTCGCGCAGCTGAGCCACGAGCGCCAGGCGGTCGGCTTCTTTCTCTCGGGGCATCCCTTCCAGGAGTACCGCGAATTCATGGAGGCCCTGCCGGTGCGCACCGCCCGCGAGGTGGCGGCGCTGGGGGAAGGGACCCGCGTCGACCTGGCGGGCGTGGTGACCAGCTTCAGCGAGGTCCGCGACAAGCACCGGCGCCTCTACGCCCGTGCCCATTTCGAGGATCGGTCGGGCATGATCGAGATGGTCGTCTACGCCAGCCGCTACGCGCAGGACGCGCCGCTGGTGCGGGGCGACGGCATCCTGCTGCTCAGCGGGCGGGTGCAGGTACGCTCGGACGGCAAGCGGGAGGTGGTGGCGGATCGCCTGGTGCCCGTGGACGAGGCGCTGGCGGGATGGACGGAGGGCATCCTGCTGCGCCTGGACCTGACCGCCGGCGGCGAGCAGGCGGTCCCGGCCCTGGAGCGGATGCTGGCGTCCTGCACTCCGCGGCGCGGGGAGGACGGGGGAGCGGAGCCGCCTTGCGTGCCGCTGCTCGTGGACATCGAGCGGCACGGCAAGAGCTGGCTGCTGCGCTCGCGCCGCCAGCGCCTGCCGCTCACGCTGGCCAACCTGCGCCGCCTGCGCGGCCTGCCGGGCGCGCGGGGGGTTCGGCTGCAGGTGCGCATCCCGCCACCGGCCGTCGAACGGCGGCAGAACGGCTTTCACCGGCGGAGCGCTGTAACTTGACAGCACCGCAAGGAAGTGGGTTAATGCCTTCTTTGCAACCCGCCGGCGGCGATGGGGCTGCGGCGTGGAGCCGGAGCGCGAGGCGCCGATGAATGGCAATGCCAAGGGTCCCTGGCTCGATTTCGAGCGTCCCATCCTGGAGCTGGAGGAGCGGATCCGGACCCTTCAGGACTCGGCCGAGGTCCGGGGGCTGGACGTTCACGACGAGGTGGCGCGCCTGCGCGCCCGCGTCGAGAAGCTGGGACGGGAGATCTTCGCCAACCTGCAGCCCTGGCAGCGGGTGCAGCTGGCCCGCCACCCGCGCCGGCCCACCACTCTCGATTACATCCAGCGCATCTTCACGGACTTCGTGGAACTGCACGGGGACCGCGGCTTCCGGGACGATGCGGCCGTGGTGGCGGGGCTGGCCTCGCTGGACGAGCGACGCCTGGTGGTCATCGGCCACCAAAAGGGGCGCGACACCAAGAGCAACATCCAGCGCAACTTCGGCATGGCCCACCCCGAGGGATACCGCAAGGCCCTGCGGCTGATGCAGCTCGGCCAGCGCTTCCGGCGTCCGATCATCACCTTCATCGACACTCCCGGCGCCTTTCCGGGCGTGGGAGCGGAGGAACGCGGCCAGGCCGAGGCCATCGCCCGCAACCTGCGCGAGATGTCGGCTCTGCGGGTACCAATCATCTGCGTGGTCACCGGGGAGGGGGGATCGGGCGGGGCCCTGGCCCTGGGCGTGGGCGATCGTATCTACATGCTGGAGAACTCGATCTACAGCGTCATCAGCCCCGAGGGCTGCGCCGCGATCCTCTGGCGCGACCGGGCCAAGGCCCCGGAGGCCTCCGAGGCCATGAAGCTGACGGCCGCCGATGCCCTGAAGCTCGAGGTCATCGACGGCATCCTGCCCGAACCGATCGGCGGAGCCCATCGGGACCACGCCGCCGCGGCCGCGGCCATCCGGAAGGCCATCCTCGAGGTGCTGCCGGAGCTGGAGGGTCTGGAGGAGAGGGAGCTCCTGGATCGGCGGCTGCGCAAGTTCCTCGCCATGGGCGTGTTCGCCGAGAACGGGCGCAGACGGAGCTGAGCCGAACCGACGGCTTGACACGGGCGCTGAACCGTCGTATGATTGCTGATGCCAACCTATTCCAGGATCCTCCCTTCCCCTGCTCTCACGGGCGGGGAACATGGGTTTTTTTTTGCTTTACTTTTCCTTCGGGCTTGACTCTTGCGGGCGGGTTTTTCCGGTCCGGCGGCCGCGGCGGGACGATGCGCCGCGCGGGATCGTGAAACCTGCGCACCGGGTGTGAGGAGGGCGCCATGCTCGATCCGAAATTGCTGGAGATCCTGGCCTGTCCCCAGTGCAAGCAGCCTGTCGTTCCCTTGCCGGACCATTCCGCCCTGGATTGCCCGCGTTGCAAACTGCGTTACCGGGTGGAGAAGGACATTCCCATCATGCTGGTGGACGAGGCCGTGGCCATTCCAGGGGGGGAGTGAGAGGCATGTGCCTCTTCACGCATTTCGCGGCGGGAGCCCTGGCCGGTGGACTGACCGGCCAGCCGGGCTGGGCCGTGCTGGCCGGGCTGGCCTCCCACGTGGTGCTGGACGTGCTGCCGCATTACGACTTCCCGGACTGGCGGGTGGAGATCGCGGGGGGAGCCGCGACCCTCGTGCTGTTGGTGCTGCTCCCGTTCGGCTCCCTGGCCGCCCTGCTGGGGGGCCTCGCCGGGATGCTGCCGGACCTGGAGAACCTCCTGCAGAAGCTGGGCAAGCTGGAGCGGCGGCACTTCGTCTTCCCTTCCCACACCGGCCTCGTGCCGCATGGCCGGGAATGCTCGCCGCGCAACCTGGTCTGGCAGGGTCTGCTGGCGGGGGCCTGCTTCGTCCTGCTGGGCCTGGTCGCTCCCGGCGGCGTCCGGGCCGCGGCGGCACCCGATGCCGGCGGGGAAGCGCGCATGGGACGCCCCCGGACCCTGCTGCTCGGGGGTGACGCGTCGCGGACGCGCGTGGAGATCCAGTTCCCGGTGGCGGCGGCCCCGGGCGACTGGGATGCCCTGCCCTTGGATCGGGTGCACTGGTATTCCACGGTGAAGCGTCCGGACGAGCACCCGGATGCGCCCGCCGAACCGGCGCCGCAGATCTTCGGCGTGGCGCTGCCGAGCGCGGCGGAGGGCAGCTGGCGGGTGGAGAGCCTCGCTTGGTGGCGGGCCCCCGCCTCGCTGACCGCGCCGGAGGATCTGGTCCGTACCGGCCCGCCGGCGATCTTCCGGGACGTCCCGCTGCAGAACTTCGCGATCCGCCCGGGAACCGCCGACGGCGGCGTGCTGCGGCGCCTGGTGCTGGTGATCGAGCATCCGGCGCGCGGCGAGGCCGGCCGCTTCCTGGACAAGGCGGGCAGCGGGGAGCTGCTCCGGGGTCCGGCCACCGAACCGGTGCCGGCCGGGTTGGCCAATCCCGATCTTTTCCGGAGCCTGCGCCGCGGCGCCCGGATCTGGCGGCAGGAACGACAGGCCGCCGTGAAGGCGCTCCAGCCCCATCCGTTCTCCCGCACCGGCAACTGGATCCGCGTGGAGGTGGACAGGACCGGCGTTTACGAGATCGCCGCCGGCGACCTGGTGCTGCAGGGCGTTTCCTTCTCGAGCGTGGATCCCACGCAGCTGCGCCTGTTCAAGGGGGGCGGCCTGCCGCTGGACACCGATGTGACGGTGCCCGACAGCCTGCAGGAGGATCGCGTCGGCCTGCACGAGGTCGCCATCGCGGTGCGGGACGACAGTGGCGAGTGGGACCAGGACGCTTCCCTGCTGTTCTACGGCTGCGGCGGGGACGCCTGGCGCGACCGTCTGGAGCCCGGCGCGGACCGGCTGGACCGCTTCGAGCACCGGAGCGCCACGCGGGGGGTCTACTGGCTGACCTGGGAGTACGACACCACGCCCAGCCCCTTCCCGGATCCGCCGCTGCGGATCGGCGGTGCGGGGGCGCCGGCGCACGGGGTGACGCCGGTGAGCGAGCAGCAGGTCCGCGTGCACTTCGAGGTTTCCAACGTCGAGGCCACGGGCATCTTCGCCGACGGGTGGGCCTGGTCGACGGTCGTCAATCCGCTGCCGTCGCTCAACGTCTGGCCGCTGGACATCGGATCGGTGCTGCCCGGCCGCTCCACGTTTTTCTCGCTGGATCTGCGCTCGATGATGACGCGGCGCGTGCCGGACTCCTACCGCAACGACGCGGTGGCCTGGCTCAACGACGCCGCGGCGGACACGGCCAGCCTGCAGTGGACCATCAGCCAGGAGAGCACCCTCGAGCGGGTGATCCTGAGCGGCTGGTCCACGGGTCTGGTTGGGGGCCGCAACCTGCTCACCCTGGTCAACCGCAATCCGACCTACGTCCAGAACAGCACGGTGATGCCTCCTCTGCGACTGGCCCTCGACTGCATCGACCTGCTGTACTGGGCGCCCCTGTCCAAGGCTTCCGGTCAGCTGGAGTTCGCGCACTGGGGCGACCAGGTGAGTGCGCCGGGGGAGGCCGTGGACCTGCGGCTGGAGCTGCCGGGCTCTGCGCCGGACGAGGTCACGGTGTGGGACGTGAGCCAGGCGACCGCGCCGGTCGCCCTCGCTGGCACCGCGGTCCCCTCGCCGTCGGCGGCCATCGATCTGGGGCTTGTGCGGGATCCGGACAGCCAGCGTCACTTCGTGGCCTTCGCCGAGGCGGACCTGCGCAAGCCGGTCGTGCTGCGCCGCGTCTACGGCGCGCAGGATCTCCGGACGTCCCTGCCCGCGGCGGACTACGTGGTGATCTATGATCCGCTGTTCGCCGACGCCGCCGCGCAGCTGGCGGCTCTCCGCTCCGAGCACCTGCCCGGGATTGCGGCACCGGTGGCCATCGCGGTGAGCGAGGAGGCGATCTACGACAGCTTCTCGGGCGGGCTGAAGGACCCGCTGGCGCTGCGGAATTTCCTGCGCTGGTTCTACCAGCGGGACGGGCGGTTGCGCTACGTGTGCTTCATGGGCGACGCCACGCGGGATCCCCGCAACTACCTGAACCACGATCCGGGCAGCCAGCTCTACGACTTTCTGCCCACCTGGGTGCGCTCGCACTTCCCGCAACGCCTGCACGAGAACTCCTGGCAGAACGAGCCCTACGCCTGCGACGACGCGCTGGTCTCGTTCGATGTGCCGCCGTATTCCAACAGCCTGGACACTCCCGACCTGGCGGCCGGGCGGCTCACGGTGCACAGCGCCGCGGAGGCGCGCGACACCGTGGCCCGCATCCGCGACTACACGACGGCCCCTGCCGAGGGAACCTGGCGCAACCGGGCCCTGATGACCGCCGACGACACCTTCAGCCTGGCCTACGGCGAGGGCGAGCTGGACCACACGGAGGAAGCGGAGAAGCTCTCCAGCCAGTACGTCGCGAGCAGCCTGGACGTGTTGAAGGTCTACCTGAGCGAGTATCCGAAGCCGCCGGGGAGCGGCCTGAAGCCCGGCGCGCGGCTCGACGCGCTCACCCATCTGAACGACGGCGTGACCATCTTCCACTACGTGGGCCACGGGTCGAACAACGTGCTCGCCGACGAGCAGCTCATGCGGATGAACGACATCCCCGCACTGCGCAACGGGGAGCGGCGGCCGCTGTTCCTGGCCTTCAGCTGCGACGTGGGTGTCTTCGACGACATCGTGTCGCAGAGCATGGCCGAGATCTTCGTGGCCCAGTCCCAGGGGGGCGCGATCGCCGCCATCGCGGCCGCCCAGGCGAGCTGGCCGGGCGCAAACAATCGCTTCTCGGAGTTCTTCTACGCGAACCTGTTCCCCGGCCAGCGGGCGGTGGCCGGCACTTCGGTGGGCGAGGCCCTGCTGCTCGGCAAGCAGGACCTGGGTCCCTTGGTGATCGGCTGGTATCTCGAGAACAGCCAGCGCTACCACCTGTTCGGCGATCCGGCGCTGCACCTGCCCCAGCCGCTCAGCGGGCTCGACTTCAGCGCCGAGAGCGCGGACACCTTGCACGGCGGCCGCCTGGAAAGGGTGGTCGTGGACCTGAGCGGCCTCGGGCTGTCCGGTGCGCTCGGCTACGACCTGCAGGTGGCCGATGCGCGCCCCTGGTCCAGCATCACCAACGGTTACCAGACCGTCTACTACTGGCTGCCGGGGGCCACGGTCTTCCACGGGACCGGGACGGTGCAGGGGGATCGGCTCGAGATCCCCTTCAAGGTGCCCGTGCAGCTGGCGTACGGGGATTCGGGGCGGGTCCGGGTGCTGCTCGGCTCGCCGGATACCGAGTGGGCGGATGCCCGGCTGATGCCGGTGGTGCTGGCGGCCTTGCCGGAGACGGACGACTTGCGCGGCCCGCAGGTCCAGCTGTCGTTTGCCGACGGCCGCTACCGCGTGCAGCCCGGCAGCCTGGTCGAGGCCGCGGTGAGCGATACCAGCGGCGTGAGCATTCTGGGGACCTTGCCGAGCAACAGCGTGCTGCTGGAGTTCGACGACTCCGGGCGGCCGATCAATGTCTCCGAGCGCTTCGTCTTCGATCCCGGCAGCTACACCAGCGGCCGCGTCAGCGTGGCGCTGCCGGCGGACCTGGTGCTGGGCCAGCACAAGGCGGCCCTCTTCGCCAGCGACGTGCTGGGCAACGTGGGGAGCGACACGCTCTCCTTCCAGATCGTGGCCGGGGCGACGGCCGGCATCGCCGACGCCACGGTATTTCCCAACCCGACTGCGGGCCCGTGCCGGCTGGTCTTCGAGCTGAGCGACGCCATGCGCGTGGAGTGGTCCATCTACACGCTCTCCGGGCACCGCATCAAGCTCCTGCGGGAGGACTACGCCAGCGCGGGACCGAAGATCATGGCCTGGGATGGTCGCGACCAGTATGGCGATGGCATCGCCAACGGTGTCTACCTGTACGTGCTGCGAGGCCGCCGCGACGGCGACCGCGAGCATGAGATCAAGCAGACCGGACGACTGGTCATCATGAAATAAACGCGCCGGACCGCGGACCGGCAGGAACGCGGCACGGCGAGCCGTCACGAGTGCAGGGAGGTTCAATAAGATGAAGAGGCGAACACTGGCCGTGGTGCTGGTGCCGGTTCTCCTGGCGGGATACACCGGCTCCGCCCTGGCCGTCTCGGGCGCGGGGGCCATCAACCTCGTATTCCCCATCGGCGCGCGCTACGCCGCCATGGGGGAGTCGGGCATCGCCCTTTCCCAGGACGCGACCGCCATCTGGTGGAATCCCGGCGGGCTGGCCTATCTGGGTGACCGGGGCCAGAAGCACGACATCCACGTCATGCAGTCCAAGCTGGCGGCTGGTCTGGCCGACGACATCGCTCTCTACTGGGGCGGCTATGCCACGGTCATGGGCCAGGGCGTCTTCGGCGCGGCCATCAACTACCTGGACATGGGAACGCAGGAGGGCCGCAACGAGACCGGCGACTTCACGGAGAACTTCAGCTCCTACATGTTCGCGCTCAGCGCGGTCTACGGCGTCAAGGTCACGCGGAATGTCGGCGTCGGGATAGGCGTGAAGTACTTCCGCGACCGGCTGGCGCCCGACATCGTCCTGCAGGACAACCAGGGCGGCTCCGGCGACTCCTTCGGCGTGGACCTGGGCCTGCTCTGGAAGATCCCGAGCTGGCGCATGAACCTGGGCGCCACCGTCACCAACCTGGGTCCCGACATCAAGCACGTGGACGCGGACCAGAGCGATCCCATGCCGCGGAAGGTGGCGGTCGGCTTCGCCTACAACCTCTACTACTCGGAGGCGTCCTCGCTGCTGCTGGTGGGCGACTACCTGGTGCCCCTGCTGAACTGGGACACCGGCCAGCAGGACTACGGCTTCGGGGCGGAGTTCGACGAGGAGGAGTACGGCGTGGGTGCCGAGTGGTCCTATGTCCACTCGCTCTTCTTCCGTTTCGGCTACAAGAGCGCCCAGGCGGGCGACATCCAGGACACCACCTGGGGCTTCGGCTTCGATCTGGCGCGCTGGGTGGGCAAGGGCATCACCTTCGACTACGCCTCGGTTCCCCAGGCCACCGGTCTGGACCGGGTCAACCGCCTGTCGCTGGGCTTCCGCTTCTAGCCCCGGACGGCCAGGCCGGGCGGCGGCCGCCGGAAACGGCCACCGCCCACCAGCAGAGGGGGACAACGGGTGAACGTAACCTGGCGACGCGCGGGTCGGGCCCTGTGCGGTCTGCTGATCACGGGACTGGCGATCGTGGTCCTGACGGGTGCGCGGCGTCCCGAAGGGCCGCTCGTCACGGACATGCCGCGAACGCTGGTCAAGGCCCCTTGCCGTCTGCTGAAGGATCGTGACGCCAAGAGCCGGCTGCCCGCTTCCGCCGCGGAGGATCTGCAGCGGCGCCTGGTGGAGTACGCGGACCGGCAGCACGAGGTGCACCGCCTGCTCGGCGCGCACCTTGTCTCCCACAAGAGCCACGAGCTGCTGCGCCGCCGCGGTCTGGGACCGGCGCTCCTGGCCCCCGGCAGCGATCCGGCCAAGATACCGGCCGCCGTCCAGCGAGCCGACACCCTGAACATCCTGATCGTCCGCATCTCCTTCGCTAGCGATCGCAGCGGCGCGTTGACCAGCGTGACCACGGACGGCGACTTCCAGCTGGGCGCAGCCGGCCCCGACGATTACATCGATCCCCCTCCGCACAACCGCAATTACTTCGAGGCCTACCTGTACGGTCTCTCGGAGTTCTACCGCTTCCAATCCGGCGGCCGGCTGGCCATCCGCGGTCGCGTGCTGCCCGACGGTCTCGACGACAGCTACCAGCTGTCCGATCTCGCCGACTACGGTCCTGGTGCCGGCGGCTACTGGACCATCGACGCCCTCGAGCGCTTCGTGCGCGACATGATCGCGGCGGCCGACAGCGGCAGCGCCGACGCCTCGCCGCCCGTCAGCCTCGCGGACTACGACGACGACGATCCGTTCTCGTACGTCATCTTCGTCCACGCCGGGGCCGACTGGCAGAGCGACATCAACAACGACTCGCCCAACGACATCCCGACCTTCTTCGTCAGCCTGGGCGAGCCGGCGGCGCTCACCAGCCTGGACAGCGAGAGCGGCCAGGCGGGCAGCCTCAGCGAGTGCTCCGTCATCCCCGAGACCACCAGCCAGGACGGCCTGCTGGGCAGCATCGCCAGCGCGCTGTACCACGAGTTCGGGCACGCCCTAGGGCTGGTGGACATCTACAGCACCACCACCGGGCTGCCACAGGTGGGCATCTGGGACCTGATGGACTCCGGGACCAACCTGGTGGCGAACATCGGCTTTCCACATCCGACCATCCCGGATAGCAACGTGGTCTTCTCGGTCGTGGGTCTGCTGCCGCCTTCCCTGGGCGCCTGGGACAAGTGGTTCCTGGGCTGGCTGGATCTGGCATCCGTGGACGGACCGCAGGCGGACTACCGCCTGCCGGCGGTGCAGATACCGCGCACGACCGACGAGTATCCCCGGTACCGGAGCTGGGGCTACGACTTCCGGCTCACCTATCCCCAGGCGCTGATCGGAGGTGTCTCGCCGCGGGAGTTCTTCCTGGTGGAGAACCGTTGGGTGCCGGCCACGGGTGACGAGCTGCCCGAGACCACCGGCATCGGCTTCACCGCGGACGAGCAGACCGGCGTCATCCTCTACCTGGGCGGCGATCGCGATCCCGTCACCCAGCAGCCGCGCAACACCGGCATGTACGACTTCTTCCTGCCCGACGGCGGTCTACTGATCTGGCACGTGAACATGGACCGCATCGAGCCCAACCTGGAGAGCAACACCATCAACGCCTTCGGGGACGGCCTGCGGCTGGTGGAGGCGGACGGCATCCAGGACATCGGCGTGCTGGATCCCTACGTCCTGGGCTTCTTCGGTTCCTACCGCGACCCGTTCCACGAGGGTAACGGCGACGCCCTGCTGGCCGAGGGCGCGCCGTCCAGCCGTGCCTTCGATCGCTCCTGGACCGGACTCGAGCTGCGGGACATCGCGGGTACGGATCCGGCCCGCGCCGTGGTGGGATTCAGCGGCGCCGTCCTGCCCGTGGCGGCCGGCTCCCCCATCAGCCTCGCCCCGCTGGACTCGGCCGAGGCGGCGGGCCTGGGCGGCGTGGCGGGGCCGCGGGCCCTGGATCCGCGGACGGCCACCTGCCTGGAGCTGACCGGTGCCGGCGGCGCACGTCCGGCCCTGCTGGTGGCGGACGCCCCGCCGGCGGATTGGACGGGCGGCGTCTGGCGGGCCAAGCTCTTCGCCTTCCTGCCCGACGGCACGCCGGCGGCGGCGGGCCTGCCGGACGGGCCGGCTGGCGCGGCCTGGGAGTTCGCGGCCCCCGTGGCCGGACCTCCCCAGCTGGTGCATCAGGCCGGAGGCGATCATCTGCTGGTGGGCCTGCGGGACGGCACGGTCTGGGATTTTGATACCGTTCTGGGCGCCGGCGGCGAGCTGGTGCCTCGCTGGGGTCCAGTGGCGGCCGGGGACAGCCTGCTCTGCGCGCCCTCGGCCACCCGGGAAGCCGGCACCCGCCTGCTCTGCGCGACGGCGCCCGATACCCTGCGCCTGCTCGGACTGGATGGCCTGCCGGCGCCCGCCCCGCTCGTTCTCGACCCGGCGGCCGGCGGCGTGGCCGCCACGCCGCTGCCCCTGCGCCAGCCGGCGGCCGGTTACGACGGCAGCTGGGCCGTCCTGGCCCGCAGCGGCTGGTATCTGGTCTCCCAGGGCCAGGGCGAGCTGGGAGCGGACCCGACATTCTCGCGGTATCCGCACGCCGCCGCCGGTGAGGTCAGGCGAGCGCAGATCCCCGGCGCCGGAGGCGTCACCCTGGTGGCCATGGACGGTGCCGGCTTCCTCGGCGCCTGGTGGCTGCCCGCGGGCGGCCAGCCGGCCGTGCAGCCGTGGCGCGGCGAGCTGGACGGGGCAGCGGTCGCCGAGCCGGCCGTGGCCGACGTCAACGGCGACGGGCATGACGACCTGGTGGTGACCACGGCGCGCAAGGTACACGTCTTCCAGGCAAACGGGGTCCGCCTCTCGGGCTGGCCGGTGACCGTGACCGATCTGTTCCCGCTGCCGGACAGCACGGACGTCGCCACCGCGCCGGTGATCTGCGATGCCGACGGCGTGGCGGGGAACGAGCTGTTTCTGGCCACAGGGCCGGGCCACCTGTTCGGCATGGATGCCCGCGGCGGGTTGCTGCCGCGGTTCCCCTTCTTCGCCGGGGCAAATGGAACGCCGGTCCTGGCGGTGGGACCCTCCGCCGCGGGCGGCGAGCGCCTGCTCTGGCTGCTGGATGCGGGAGGCCGCCGGGCGCCGCCCCTGGAGCGGCGCTGGTGGAACGGCCGGGCCGTGGCCTACCGGCTGCCGGGCAGCGGGACGGCCGCCGCGGCCAGCACCGAGTGGCTGGGCCTCGGCGGCGGCAGCGCGCGCCTGGGCCAGACCGGCCTCGCCCAGCAGCTGGCCGGGCCCGCGGCCTGGAAGCAGGACGTCGATCCCCTGGTGCTCTATCCGAACCCCCTGAAGGCGGGGGATCTGCTGACCGTGCGCTTCTTCAGCGCCACGGACCGGACGGCCCGCCTGGTCATCTACAATCTGGAGGGGGAGATCGTGGTGCAAGAAGCCATCCCCACCAGCGCCAGCCAGGTGAACGAGCACGAGCTGAGCCTTCCGTTCCTGGCTTCGGGTGTCTACCTTTGTCAGCTCGAACGCAGCACGGACCGCGGCGTGGTCCGGGACCTCGCCAGCCTGGCGGTGGAGAAGTAGACCCGGCGTTCCCGAGGGGCGCCGGGGAAGGGAGGATCACCATGAGAAGGCCGGCAATTCTGCTGGTGACGGCCTTGTCCCTGCTGCTGACGGCCGGAATGGTCCAGGCCCGGCCGGCCGCGACGGACGGCTCGCGAGCGAGCTGGCTCCTGGCGCGGATGGAGATGGATGCCCGCGGGCTGGACTTCGCCGGTTTCCGGCAGACGGAAATCGGCGGGAGCAGCTCTCCGGCGGAGGCGGGTGAGCATCATGCACCCCGGGGTCTTCCCATCCTGTTCTCGCTGATCCTGCCGGGCGCCGGGGAGGTGTCCATGGGCTACAAGCGGGGATACCTCATGATGGCGGCCGACATCGTCACCTGGCTGGGAGTCAAGCATTACCACGATCTGGGGGGCGACAAGCGGGACGATTACATGGCCTACGCGGAAGAGCACTGGAGCGAGGCCAAGCTGGCTGGGGCCTTCGATCCCTTCTACGAGGACGAGTACGTCGCG
>Ga0315542_1002181_pt1 | contig 11995 bp, 11 predicted proteins | sample SalMarSW160120MG_FD_202541 | JGI IMG/M metagenome (GOLD analysis project Ga0315542, IMG submission 202541) | Salt marsh sediment microbial communities from the Plum Island Ecosystem LTER, Massachusetts, United States - Salt Marsh Sediment SW1601-20 ... | reverse complement strand
ATGATTTCGATGTTATGGAGGATCAGTTTAAACTTGCACATCAAGAAGGTACCAATGCTTCCATTTTCGATAATAGAAGTTTTATGAGATTAGACCTTAAAGTTGTTAATGGAAAAAGAGAGCTTGATGTTTTGAATAACGCCATAACTAAAGAAGTCTTTGGATTAAAAATAAGAATGGCCCCTTTAGAATATGTATTGCTTGGGAAACTCCAATATATTGGTGATCTCGAGGAAATCGATGATTTTGAATTGCTGGAATACCAAGATGTACTAGACTTTTTAACATTATTTTATGCTAATAAAGAGAGAATTGATTTCTCCCTATTAGAAAAAAAAATTTCAGAATATGGGTTAATAGAACAATATACTCGATTAATAACTTTAAATATTAATGAAAATGGAGATTTATAAAGTCCTTTAATTGAATATTAATAATTTTCGCAATAATGACGCATTGATTAAATAATATCTTCTTGAATCTCTATTGGTCTTTTTTTATAGGTTAAGCTATTTTATAGTCATATCATTCCATATTAAGCAGGATTTGCCTTAATATTCCTTTTAATCCCGCGTCTAAATTGCGAAAGGTTATCAAAAAACATATTTTTATATAGAGAATCTTTTTTAATAATAATAATAGTTTTAAACATGAACTTCTAATAATATTATATATAAAAATTCAAGTTTAGGTGTATCATCATCTCATTAGATACTAAATCATTTGACAATATTTTATCGAAAATTATCAAATCTGAAAGTGGTATTAAAAAAGTCATTTTAGTTGACCGTACGGGGCTTACAATTGCCAGTGTTTCAAAATTCTCTTATTTCCCCGCAGATGTGGATGGTATTGGAGCTATAGCTAGCGCAGTTTTCTGTGCATCAGAGGAGCAGGGAAAAAATTTGGAACTTGGCGACCTCGAAATTGTTACGAGCGAATTCAGCGGAGGGAAAATCTTTGCTTCGAGTTGTGGACCAAAAGGTGTGCTCACGCTCATATCTGACCCAGAGATTAACATTGGGCTGATTCGACTTATTCTTAAACGTTCTGGAGATGAATTAAAGGAAATTCTTGATGAGTTTCTTTCAGATATCCCAGACACTCTTGATAGTGGTTTAGATCTTTCTGATTTAGACTCTTTAACACCTGATTGAACGTCTTTTCTCTTCCTTTTTCTACATTAAAATAATTATTAATTTTAAGAAAGATAATTATTAAAAAATGTATTAAGTTTCTTTAGTGCTTTCCGTTCAGCGCCATAGCTTAACCGAAAAATTCCCGTACCTCCACCCGAAACTATAACGTGTATTTTTACATTATATTCAGGTAATCGTTCAAACACAACTGTTATTGTTAGATTTGAGAATGGTAACGTATGAAACTCCTCTACAATAAACACGTATATTGTATTTTTAGATGTAGAAATGCGGAATATTGGATTAAATAATCCTTGAAAATCGGATAAAAGTTTTTCAAAATCAACATTTTCAAGAAAAATGGAAGTTTGCTCCATATTCATCCCTCTATTTATTACATAAAAATTTAAGATATATAAAAATACTGATTCAAATGGAAGATTAATTATTTTAGCGATAGAGTCTTTTATTTATCTGAAGATTAATGTTTGAATATAATGAAGACACAAAGCAAGATATCAGTGTGGCTGCATATCTACTTGCGCAAAAAAAACTCCCTTTTGATGAATTATGTTGGATGTTAGCAGATAGACAATTATACCTCCAAAATAATTTTCAAAAGGCAAATGAAAACGCAATTAAGGGTCAAGCAATCCATATTTTCAATTCACATCCTTCATACGACGTGCTATGCTGGCTGATATCAGAAATAGATTACATCTTAAAGATTCAAAAATATCAAGGTAAGAAGAAACCCCATTTTATTCTTGATTAATTGGGTCAATGGTGGTAATTATTCGAAAGCAAATCGAAAGAAGATTGCATCGAGTTAAAATTCTTAATGAATCTAAAAATGCAATATGTCCTAAGGCAAATAATTGTCTAAAAGTTGAGAATAGCCCCAGATGTAATTTTTATTTCGAAAAATGTCGACGATTCGATTTAAAAATGATGTAAGGATGATCTAATTATGGATTTAGGATTAAATGGTAAAGTCGCAGTAATATTAGCTTCCAGCAAGGGATTGGGACTCGCATGTGCCAAAGGATTTTATGAAGAAGGTGCAAGTGTAGCTATTTGTAGCAGGTCTAAAGAAAACTTGCTAAAAGCAAAAGAGATCATTAAAGATGTCAAAATTGGTGATTCTCAACAGAAAATTCTTAATCTTGTCGTCAATTTAACGGATGAGGATCAAATAAAAGCTATGATTGATATCGTGATCAAGGAATTTGGAACGATCGATATATTGGTTCATAACGCGGGAGGACCTCCCTCAGCACCAATAAGTCAAATTTCAATGGAGCAATGGGAAGAGTCCATAAGTTTGAATTTAAAGTCGATTATCATAGTGTGCAAAGCTGTGATTCCAATAATGCAAAGCCAACAATTTGGAAGGATTATAGCCATTACTTCAGTTTCCATTAAACAACCGTTAAATAACTTAGTATTATCAAATACAACTCGTCTTGGAGTATTAGGTTTTGCCAAAACCTTAGCAAATGAATATGCTAAAGACAATATTTTAGTTAACGTGGTATGCCCAGGACCTACACTCACTGATAGGATGAAGGAACTGATAAAAACTGAAATGCTTGACACCGGGAGATCTGAGCAAGAAATCATGAAAAAGTGGATTGATGATATCCCCTTGGGACGGTTAGGAGATCCAGAGGAACTGGCTAATCTTGTAGTGTTTTTGGGATCTCAAAAAGCAAGTTATATCACGGGTACTGCCATTCAAGTTGATGGGGGATTTGTAAAAAGCCCATTATGAATCCTTGTTAATAGCATATAGTTTTGGGGAAAATTGTCATATAATTAGTTTCCTCACTAATTTATTTATGTTCAAGGCACGATATCTCATGTAAAAAATAGACATAAATATCATGAATTTCATATTAATGTTATATTTTTGAAGCAAGTATTGAATATTGTTTCTTAAATTAGATAAGCAACAGGGTTAAGGCTTAATAAATATAGATTCAGTAGAATGTTGGGCATAAAAAATCATTTAGATTCAATAAACATCGTCAAAATATTAAGCATTTCATCGATAATCCTAAATCTATTTTGCTTAATTTCGGGTGCCTTGTACATCATCGATCCTTTTGAGTCTAAGTTATGGCAAATTTTTGGTATAATCTTAGCAATCACCATTTTTCATAATTTGGGACTTAGTTTTTTAAATTCTTTAAAAATATGTAGGCCTAACAAGCATGGCCATTTACTAAACATCTTAACCTATTGTTTTCTGATTTTTACCATGATGGGTGTTATGGGAATATTGGGAGGAAATTTATTGATTTCAACGACGATTTCAAGTAATAGCGCTGGATTTTTGGCAGGAGAAGCATTGACTTATTTCTTTTACTTCGGAATGCTTTTATTTGGCTTTAGCAAGTCAGTGTTAATTTTAAAATATATAAGAATTGATCGAGAAAAACCATGTGAATCCCCTCCGTTTCGAATCATGAAATTAGGTTATAAATTGAAAAGATTGATTGGAATTTTTTCCCAGTTGTTATTCATTTTAGGAATAATATTTGCAATTACAACTGTATTTGGATCTTTCGAAGTTGTTACAACTTTTATTGCCATTATTTCGGGACAGTTTGGGGTATTTTTTTCATTCATTTTCTTTGCCAATACATTATTATTGATAAAGTTAAAGAGAAACACGTGGAGTAAGAAAAAGGTTCGTAGAAGAGCCATTAGTGGTACTGTTATATCCTTAATTTTGTTATTACCTTTTATGATTGCGGGGATTACTGCATTTAGAGCAGAAATAAATTTTTCTCAAACTGTAGGGTCAAATTGGCAGAACAAAATACCCATAGAAATAGATCGCCAGTTTTTGCAGTCTCCTTTTACCTCGACGAGCTACTTTCTTGGAGAATCGCCTAAAGAATGCCTAATTCAACAGGACGTATTATATTATCAAAATAATAGTTTATCTCTTTACTTCGATGCATATCTTCCAATAAATAGTGATCATACTCCTGGACAAAATTCAACGCTTATTAGAATCCATGGTGGAGCTTGGACTTCTGGAGATAAAGGAGCTTTCAATAACGTGCAAATGAATAAGTATTTCGCTGCTCAAGGATATTTTGTGTTTGACATACAATACGGTCTTAAGGGAATCCCTCTATCGAGTTCTGATACTCAAATAGGTGATTACAATATTGATGATATGTTATATCATATCGGAAAATTTACAGCTTATCTTGTAAATCACTCGAAAGAATACGGTACAAACATTAATTCAGTATTCATTAGTGGAGGATCCTCCGGCGGGCATTTGACATGTGCTACTGCATTAGCAATATCAAGTGGAAATTATTCAGAAATCTTCAATCAAGAGATCAAAGTCAAGGGATATATCCCTTTTTATCCTGCCAATGGAGCAATGAGCTTTTTTGGAATCGATGGTAGACCAGAATTTAAGAATCCTCAAATGCTTATTACTAAAAATAGTCCACCTTGCTTAATCTTTCAAGGTACCCATGACATTTTGAATTATTTTGGCATCTCACTTGGCTTTAGAGATGTTTATATGAAAAATTCAAATAATAATTGCACGATTTTATGGATGCCATTTGGAGGACATGGTTCTGATTTTTATTTTTCGGGTTATTATAATCAGATCTTTCTCTATTACATGGAAAGGTTCATGTACATTTATAAGTAATAATCTAACATTCCCAATTTTCTAGGTAAGTAGTATAATTCATCTTGACAAAAGGTAAGAAAGTTATACCTAATATCTACATATTTTAATTAGATACAAGTTTAGGATTAGCATCAGAAATGATAGCATTAAGTATTTCTTTTTCAAAAGATTATTTAAAGAAGATTTAACACATATGAACATAAATAGTGAAAAATATTGTTAAGAATTACCTCTCAAGAAAATAAATTTGATCTGTATTATAAAAACCATCTCTTTTTTTCTCATTCTTCGGAAACACCCTGTTTTGAAATTGGAATGGGAATTGGTAAGTACAAGCAGTTTCATACCCGCTTCCGAATAAGGGATCATCTCAAAAGAAGGATTCCTCTTAAAGATTTTAAAATTCTATCTAAATTGGATACTCAGATTATTTTAGAGTTTAGTAGTGGAGAAGAAAGTTTAGTTGTAGAATTCATAGAAATAGAAGGAAGGCTTATAATATCACTAAAAACTGAAAATAGAGCTCTCAATCGATTATGGATAAAATTGAATTCAGATAAGGAAGAAGCTATTTTTGGATGTGGAGAACAGTTTTCAAAATTGAATTTGAGAGGGTATAAAGTCCCTATATGGGTCGAAGATGCTTCTCCAGGATTTCGAAAAGATCATAGTTATTATCCTCAACCAAATTTCATATCATCAAATAAATACTATTGTCATGTAGAAACGCCATTTTACTCAGAATTTAATTTTGAAAATGAAGCATATCATAAGCTATATATTTGGGACATTCCCAGAGAAATATATATTGGAAAACATGAATCAATGCTGCAAGTCGTAGAAAATCTTAATAAATTATTAGGCCTCCAGCCAAAGCTAGCTGAGTGGGCATATGAGGGTATTTGGTTGGGGATCCAAGGAGGCCCAGAAATAGTAAAAAAAAAAATTGAAAAAGCAAGACAACATGGAATAAAAGTAGGGGCAGTGTGGTGTCAAGATTGGCAAGGCATAAGATTCACCTCATTTGGAAAGCAATTGTTTTGGAATTGGAAGTATGATCAATCAATTTATCCAGATCTTCCAGAATACATTAAATCTTTAAATTCTGAAGGAATCCGATTTTTAGGATATATAAATACGATGCTTGCAGAGGAAGGAGATATCTATAAATTAGCCTCAGAGAAAGGATATTGTATCAAAAATGAAGAAGGAGAGGATTATTTTTCGATGATGACTGATTTTACCGCCCCACAATTAGATTTTACTAATCCTCAAACAGTTGAATGGCTGAAGAGCATTATTAAAGAACACATGATTGGAATTGGATTGAATGGTTGGATGGTTGATTATGGAGAATATGCACCAGTGGATGCAAAATATTATTCAGGGATTTCAGGAGAGGAATTTCACAACCAAAATCCCACGATTTTTACTAAATTAAATTATAAAGTTCTTGAAGAAGAAAATTTATTAGATGAGATTATATTTTTTGCACGATCCGGATTTACTGGAACATCTCAATATAGTTTAATGCAATTTTCAGGTGATCAAAGAGTAGATTGGGATGAAAAGGTCGGTCTTCCTTCTGTAATTCCTGCTGCTATTAACATTGGTTTATGTGGAATTGGTTATTTCCATTTCGATATTGGATGCTACACAACATATGCTGATTTCAAACGAGATAAGGAATTATTCATGAGATCGGCTGAAAATGCTGTTTTTTCAATGCTAATGCGGACTCATGAGGGAAATCGTCCAGATGTGAATTGGCAATTCGATTCTGATGATGCAACATTGGACCATTTGGCAAGGATGGTAAGAATTCACGTTCATTTAAAACCATATTTGAGAGATTTATCTGAAGAGTATCAAGAATCCGGAATTCCTCCGATTAGAGGTTGTTTTCTTCATTATGAAAACGATCCAGAACTGAAGAAGTTAAAATTTCAATATCTTTTCGGGCGAGATTTACTCGTAGCTCCTGTTATAAAGCCACATCAAAATAAATGGAAAGTCTATTTACCAAAAGATGAATGGATTCATGTTTGGAGCGGAAAAACTTACATGGGCGGATGGATAGTGGTTGATTCGCCTATTGGTAAGCCACCTGTTTTCTACAGGAAAGAAACAGAATACTCAGAATTATTTAAGTCAATAATTAACATGTGATTCTTTTAAAAACATCCCTTAACTAAATTTACATCAATTAGCTTAATATCGTGAAACATGCTGAGGAGGAATTACTTTGAATAATTTGAAGCGATAGATTTATAAAGGGTCTTCTGCTAGAGATTTTGAGTAAACCATATGAGTTGCTTGAATGTAGTTTAGCACTGTACATTCTTATACTCAATATCCTTACTCGAAGCGGTATGTTCTCTGATATAGCGCAAATTTTTCCTTTTACTTCTTTTGATTATGAATTTCTAAGAATAAAGTTAGTTATTTTAATTTTTAAGCATTTATAAATTCGTAATGATAAGAGCAGTAACTTTCGATTTATGGAATACCATCTTCGCTAATATTTCCTATTCAAATGAACGCTTAAACTATTTAATTGAAAAACTCAAAATAGAAGATATATTGTTTAAAAAAAAAGAATTAGAAAGAGAATTTTATAAAAATTTTGATTTTGGAAACTGGGATAGAAAAGATTTGTCGAGAAGACATATATATACTATTGTACGTCTTAAAGAGATGCTTAAAAACTTAAAAATCCTATTGAAACCAAAAATAATTAATGATATTATTGAAAATTTCGAATCTATAATGCTAAAAATTAAACCTCCTTTAAAAAATAGTGTAATAAAGACTCTTGAAACTCTTTCTCCAGATTATAAAATCGGTTTAATCTCAGACACAGGAATAACACCAGGAAAGGTAATAAGAAAGGTGATGGATGATTATAAACTTTCACAATACTTTGAAATAACTATTTTTTCTGATGAGACAGGGATTTACAAACCAGATCCTTCGGTTTTCCAAATCGCATTGAAAAAATTTAAAGTCAGACCAGAAAATGCTCTCCATGTAGGGGATTTACTTTTAACAGACATCAAAGGTGCAAGAGATTGTCAAATTACCTCCGTTTGGGTGAATGATAATAAACAAATTCCTCATCCAGAAATTATCCCTGACTTTGAAATCCAAGATTTGTATGAGGTTGTCAATATTATCAAAAAGCAGTTAACTTAAAAAGAATAAATTCTCTAAAGATAAAATAGTTTGAACTAAGGTCAAAAAGTTCATAGAGTTAACTTTAGAACAAGAATTAAGCTTCTACTTCTGCTTCTTTTTCTTTATAATCCTTATTTTTTGCAGAACGAATTGCATTCTGACTTCCACACTGCTCGCAATACTCTCTATCAGTGTGGGAAAATTCTCCACATTCTTCACATATGAATTTATAAGTTTGTTTAAATAATTTTTTATTCATTTTTTAATACCTCCAATCTAATTAAGTAGATAATTGATCACTTATTATTTTGTTATACAGATTTTATGTATTGTGAAAAAAAATACATAGTTTTGTTTAAATCATAATCGTTGTTTTCTCAAATGATTCTTGGCTTAGAAAAAGAAAAATTAAAAAACATATCAATGATACGATGAAAATTCATCAATTTTCCATCTTATATTAAATATGAATTTCTAAAAGTATCCAAGAAGATTTGGTCCAAATTATTAAAGAGTTGGAATTATTTAAATATTTGAAGATTTTTAAAAAATAATTAAAAAGGTCTAAATTATTGAAATAAAGCCATCATAAGGTAAAATTTCTCCTTTAACATTTGGAATCGAGAATTTTTTTACCAATTGATTAATATCTTGTGAGCAGTGAAAGTTTCCTGGTTTAAAGTTTTCCCAATGGACCCACCATATTTTTTTAATATTAGTATTCTTTATGAACTCAGGTAAAACGTTTAGCCATTTAGGATGAATCCAAGTTATTAGATGGGTCATACGAGTAAAATACGGGTTCCATTTTCCTAAATAATGGCAATCACCGGGAAAAAATAATCCAATATGCTTATCATCTATTAATTCTTCTATCAAATAACCTACCTTTTGATTACTTTGAAATCTATGAACTGGTAAAATGTTAATCTGGATCCTTTTTTCTTTATAACCAAAAATTGTGTAAGATTGATATTTTCTTGTTTCAATTAATTCAAAATCGAAGGAATAATTTTTTATTCTGCGAATTACAGTTTTTGGTCCGAATATCTTTACATTCTGACTTATTTCATTCATTGCACTTAAGAATTGAAGGTCAAAATGATCTTTATGTGCGTGGGTTATTAAAATAGAAGAAATCTGCTTTCCGTAGCTTTCTAAAAATTTTTCGGGTGATCCAATCCAAGGTGAATCGCCTTGATAAAAATTCATTATATTGTGCCACTTAAACCTTCCTTTAAGAAAAGGATCGATTGTTAGAAAATCTTTAGAGGATCGAATTAAAATTCCTGCATGACCAATCCAAAGCACATCCATTTTTTAAAAGAACAACCCAAACAGTCCAATAATGCCCATTATCGATAATATGATTAGGATCGCAAAAAAACTCCATTCAAAAATGCCTATGATACCCAATATAAACCCAACTTTTGCATAATTAGGGTTGTCATCCCTTTCTTTCCCCTTTATTCCATACACAATAGCCAAAATTGGACCTATAATTGGCATTAAAAACAATCCTAATATCCCAAAGACGAGTGATTCAACTCCATAGGTATTATTTTCTCGACTTTTATCAGTGATATTTACGATCGGTGGAGGCGATGTAAGAGAGACAGTGGTTTGTTTGAGTCTAAAACCACATTTAGGGCATGCAGACCAATCAAGTTCAACCTCGGTTCCACATTTTTGACAATAAGGCATACAAATATATTCTTATTATTTACTTAAATAATTTGCTTTAATTGTTCTTCTTTCGTTAAAATGTCGTAAATTAATAGTAATTTTAGTAAAGTATATCATAATTTAGTAGTATTTTAACTGAAACTTATCAAATGTTAACAAACGGAGAGATAATTATGAATATAATTATTTATAGAGTTGCTGGACTATATATACATTTATGTCATTGATGCAATCAATAAATTTATATGTGCTTTCAGTGAAAAGATCATTATGATTCATTATAAATATTTATTCAAATATCTATTCATAAAAAAATCTTCTGTAGCAATGATTTTCTCGATACTTACAATGCTTTTACTATCTGGGAGCGGTTTCATGTATTTTACAACACCTCTTCTTAATTCTGACAATCCAGTAAAGAGTATAGTACCAAAAAGTGCGGGGTATTGGAATTTGGTAGGGACCCCTATTTATATAAATGCAAATTGGGCGACGATTAATGCTTCAAATGATTGGTGTAATGGCGCAGGAACCATTGGAGATCCTTACATCATTGAAAATGTAACAATCGATGCTTTAAATAGTGGTTCTTGCATTAGTGTACTGAATAGCGTTGATTACTTCATAATTCGAAATTGTACCTTGATAGATGGCGGAAATACAGGTTTGAATTCAGGGATTTATTTAAGCAATGTACAAAACGGACTTATAGAAAACAATACTTGCTATGATTCACGATGCGGTATTGTACTTCAATCAAGTTCAAATGTTGTTGTTAAAGACAATACAGTGTATAGTTCATCATTCGTGGGGATATACATGTACTATGGAAGCTCCAATGATGCAATTAACAACAAGATAACGGGGTCAAATCGTGGGTTATCAATATATGGAGCATCAAATATGAATTTCTCTCAAAATGAGATGATAAACACGGGAATACACGTGGTTTATAATTCCGAAGCTGACTTGATCACGAATCATATTGACACGACCAATACAGTCTCAGGAAGGCCTATTTATTACATAGTAAATGTTGATGATCTTGATAACTCTGATTTCACTGATCCAGGACAGATCATACTCGTGAGTTGTGATAATGCCCAGATTTCGGGCTTTAATATTAATTATACCAATATTGGAATGCAAATACTTTACAATACTAATGCAGAAATCTTTGGAAACAGCTTTTTCAGCGATTCAGATGCTGCAATTTTGGTACGAAGTGGAAATTTTAACAATATTACTGCTAATTATATCGAAGCTTGTAGTACTGGTATCGAATTTCAGGAATCGGTCCTTAATAGCACGCTTGACGATAATACCTTTTTGGACTCCTACAATGCAATCTATATCTTTACAAATTCAGAAGACAATTTGATCGTCAATAATAATATCACACATTGCTCACTTGGAATGTATATATCCAATTGTGGAAATAATACTTATGAAAATAATGACATTATTGATTCAACTAGTCGCGGGATTGAATTTTCATCGGTAGCTAATAGCGAACTCGTAAAGAATAGAATCGATGGAAGTAGCTCATATGGACTGCAGCTTACTTACGACGCAGACGATATTGAGTTTCGAGAGAATACAATTAAGAATAGTGGAATAGCCGGAGTAAATATCATGAGCAACTGCGAAAATAACATGTTCATTCAGAATCAATTCCAAGCTAATGGAAAACACGTGATAGATGGAGGCACTGACAATTATTACAATAATTCCGTGATAGGAAATTATTGGGACAATTACACTGGCATTGATGTGAATGATGATGGGATCGGGGATACTCCTCATTTGGTTCAAATAGCAAATTCCATATATGATTATTTGCCAATATGGAATGATGGCTATGATAATCCAATCCCAATTCACGTGGATAACAATTGGACTGAAACTGTAAATGCTTTCGATTGGGTAACCGGTTCAGGAACTTGGGCTGATCCATACATCATCGAAGATATCACTATTGATGGTCAAGATAAAAAGTCAGGTATATACATTGAAAACACTGATGAATATTTTATCATTCGTAATTGCACCATACATAATACTCCTAGTGAATATAATTCAGAAGAAGGATTATATGATGCAGGAATTGCCATCAACCACGCTGACAATGGAATGATTTATAATAATACCATCTATGATAACGGGTATGGGGCTATGAATCTCCAGTATGCCGATAATCACACGATCTTCGAAAATCATCTGATTCAAGACACAATCGTGTGGAATAAATATCTTTGGGGGATTGATACCTTTTGGTGTAACTACATTAAGATCATCAATAACACAATATCCGCCAACG
>Ga0315542_1002180_pt1 | contig 11997 bp, 7 predicted proteins | sample SalMarSW160120MG_FD_202541 | JGI IMG/M metagenome (GOLD analysis project Ga0315542, IMG submission 202541) | Salt marsh sediment microbial communities from the Plum Island Ecosystem LTER, Massachusetts, United States - Salt Marsh Sediment SW1601-20 ... | reverse complement strand
CTTTTGAAACTCACCTCAGGACGCGGGTTCGATTCCCGCCACCTCCAAAAAAAGCCCGATAACGCGAAAAGCTGCCGGGCTTTTTTTCAAATCTTACTCAATTGTTATTCCCACACTCTCATAAATACTTTGGTTAAACGGCAACCCGCGAACGTATCCTTTCGTTTTCGCGCCCACCTTCAATTTCAGGAAAATATCATCCGTTTTATAGATTTCTCTTTATAACCCTCCAATCATACTAAAGTATGATTGGAAAAACTCGTTTCCGTGATAATTGTTACCTTAAACAATTCGTAACGTATGTATGAAGGAGGAGTTAAGTTATGCAGATAAAAGAAACACTTGATCAGAAGGTACTGCTCGATACCGCGCAGTGGGGCCACAAACAAATTATCGAACTGCTTGTCATGCGCGGCGTGGATGTAAACGCGCGCGGGAATTTCGGTGAAACCGCGCTGATGATGGCCGCTTACTGGGGGCATAATGATATTGTCGAGCTTTTACTCAGGGAAAACGCCGACGTAAATATGCAGGATAACGGCGGCGCCACGGCATTGATGATGGCTGTGGTGGAACGTGACGATCTCTATGCCCTGGGCGGAGGAAGTAAACGGCTGGAAACGGTCAGTATGCTGCTGGCTGCCGGTGCCCGTATTGATATCCGTGATAATGGAAATAAGACCGTTTTGGACTACGCGTTGGAAATGGGAAGTAAAGCCGTTATTGCCCTGCTGAAACGAGTGTAGTGCTGCGGACCTTTTTGTTTATTTAGTGGTACTAACCGTGGACCTGGGGGATGGATCGACAAAGACATAGTGGGGCACATATCCCGCCTTGTATTTTGGGCAGTAAACAAGTGCTTGATGACAGTGGGGATTTTTCGGGAAGATACCTGCTTTTATTTTGCTTTTCCTACAAGCTTCACCGCACTAAAAAAAACCCATCTGTCTGTATCCTCTTCGAGTCTTGTATGCTACAATGACATACGGGTATGGATAGCAAAACAATGAACCATGGGGAACTTCTCCTTGAGGCCAAAACGGCCGGACAAAAAAGGGATTACAAAACCGCAATCAGGCTGCTGACTGAGCTTATCTCCCAAACCGATGAGTACCCGGAAGCCCTGCTTTACCTGGGCAGGGCCTACCATGCGCTGGGGCAGTTTCACAGGGCCATACACAGTATTCAGTTTTTCCTGCGTCTAAAGCCGGACTCGGCGTCGGCCCGTTTCTTCCTGGGCAGATCATATCTTGCCTTGGGATTTTATAAACGGGCGATTATCCATTTAAGAAAGGCATTGAATGATAATGAAACTTTTTCTCCGGCATTAAGTTTCATCGGTCTTTCATATTTAAAAATAAAACGGCCGGAGATCGCTATCAAGTTTTTTGAAAAAGCCTTGGAGGTTGATCCGCAGAATGCCAGGATCTATACCGGGTACTTAAACGCCCTGCTTGTTTTAGCAATTAAATATTTTTATCGGGGGAAACTGCAGGAAGCCGCGGAACGCTTTGAGTTCTTAATCAAAGAAAAAAAGGATAATATTGTCCCGTATTTGTATCTCGCTTCTATTTACCGGGAGGTCGGCCAATTTAAATTAGCCCTGATCTCGTATGAAGAGGCCATAAAACTTTCACCACAGGATCCGGTCCTGCGCCTGCAGAAGGCTTATACCTTGTTACACCTTTCAAAAACCCCGCAGGCGCTGCAGGAAATCAAGACGGCACAGGCATTGCTGCAGGACAATATAGGGACCATCACCGATCCGGTTAAACTGCTGAAGTTGATTTCACTTACCTATTACCGCAACAGGCATTTCGGGAAAGCGGTTTACTTCAGTAAAAAGGCTTTGAAACATGATTACCAAGATCCGGACATGCACATGTTGCTTGCCGAAGCATATCGGAACCTGGGCGAACTGGAAAAAGCAAAAAATCATTACCAACGCGCAATTGAATCAGATCCAAACAGGATTCAGTTATATTACGGACTTGCGGTCATTTTATGGGAACAACACGCGTATCAGGCGCTTTCCGAACATACCGCGCATATCTTGCGGCACAACCCGGAAGATAAAACAGCAAGCTATTTCCGTGCCTTAAGCCTGGCCAATCTGAATTCCGACCCCCAGGATGTGATTCCCCTGCTGCAAAAGCAGATCCGCATTCACGGACCGGACCCCAATCTCATGTTCTGCCTGGGTAAGGAATATCTGAATATCCAGCTTCCCGAACTGGCTGAAAACTGGCTGCGACGCACCCTTGATCTTGTTACAGACCATAAGAACTGCATGCTTCTATTGGAAACCGTTTACAGGAAACTCAAATTACCGAAAAAAGGCATCGGTATATTAAAAACCTATGTTTCACTCTTTCCGGAAGACATCGCTACCCGCAAGCGTTTTGTGCGCCTGTTACTGGGAGTAAACAAATATAACGAGGCAGCCAGGGAAATCACAAAACTTATTACCAGAGAGACCGGCAACCTCAAACTGAAGCGCGCACTGGCCTTCTGTTACCAAAAAACCGAAAGATATGGTGAGGCCATCCTTATTTTAAAAGAGGTACTCAAACAGGAACCCGAGTCTATAGAGGATCTCCGCGTCTTATTGTTCTGTCTTGATAAAATCGGTAACCGTAAAACCGCCATTCTGCTTTTGGAAAGCGCCTTGAAATTTATAAAACCGACGCCGGGGCTCATGCTCACCTTGGGGTCGCTTTACGCAAAACAAAAGGATTACGAAAAAGCCGCAAATATTTTTCGTGATGTTATTGAAATGGATCCACAAAACTGGAAGGGATATTACAACCTGGGAATGGTCTATAAAAAATCAGGGAATACCGCCTTTGCGGAAAAATTCCTGCAGCGGGCCAAACAATATCGATAAAAACCCGTATAATTTTACCCTTGATTTTTTACGCCGCGCTCCTGTATACTTTTTAGAGTACTACATACACTTTTCCATAAGGGAGAATGCTCTCGTGCAACAGAAGGCCATTGATCTCTTTCATGCGTATACACAAAACAAAATACCGGAAGAGGGCGGATGCATTATTTCTTCATTTTTAGATCCGGACTCAAGTTATGCCAAATATGAAATCGTGGCATATAAAAACGCAACCGCGGTCTACCTTTCCAGCGGCGGCCTTACCTTCCGTACAGACGGGAATAAACTCTATATTCTGGTTGAACCGCCGGACTACGCCCGGAAGGATGAGGAACCTTTTGAGCGGCAAAAAACCAAACAGATCCCGCACCGCTTCTCAGAGCTTGAGATTCTCTCTACGCGGAAACAAAAAAGAGTAATGGTGAGTAAGAAACCGGTAATGGTCTACTCTTCATTTCTGATAGCAAAACCTGAGAATGACGACTTTGCTTTTTTGTTTTACAACCGGTCTGATGCTTTGGAATCGGTCACATCATTTTTCGAAGAAACCCTGGCCAAGGAAAACGGTCTGGAACAGGCGGAAATAAAAAAGGTCGTTCCTCTGATCCAAAAAGGTTTAAAAAAATTCACCGTGTGGCAGGCATGAATAACCTTATTCTTTCCCTTGACGTCGGTACCCAAAGCATAAAAGCCATGCTTTTTAATCTCAAAGGACGCATTGTTAAAAGCAAGAGACAGGTTATAGAACCGTATATCAGTCCCAAACCGGGCTGGGCGGAGCATGAGGCGGAATACTATTGGCAGAATCTCTGCCGGGTATGCAAAGCCCTGACGGCATCCGCTCCTGAGCTTGTAACCGCAATAAAGGGCGTCACCATTACCACTCAGCGTTGTACACTGATAAACGTTGATAAAACCGGGCGGCCGCTTCGTCCCGCCATTGTATGGCCTGACCAGCGCAGAATCAAAGATTTTACTCCGGTCAGGGGGATTATGAGTCTTGCCTTCAAACTGATCGGTATGCAGGAAACCGTACGTTTTGCCCAGGGAGAGTCGGAAATCAATTGGCTGAATGCACATCAACCGGATATAATGGAAAAAACCCATAAGTTTCTTTTTCTTTCCGGGTATCTTATCTATAAATTGACCGGAAACTTTGTAGATTCCTACGCATCCCAGGTGGGATACATTCCCTTCGACTACAAATATTTCAGGTGGTGCCGGCGCGGTGACTGGAAATGGCAGGCTTTTCCCATAGATTCCGCCAAACTCCCCGCCCTGGTTTCTCCCACCGCGGAGCTGGGGAAGATAACCAGAACCGCGTCACGGGAATCCGGTCTTACCCATGGACTGCCTTTGCTGGCTGCCGGTTCGGATAAGACCTGTGAACTGCTGGGCTCAGGCTGCCTGGAACCCTCAAGTGCCGGGATTTCATTCGGGACAACGGCCACTGTCGGCACCTACGTTAAAAAATATGTGGAGGTTATTCCATTCATTCCTCCATATCCCTCGGCCATCCCCGGTGTATACAATACCGAGTTTCAAATTTACCGGGGGTTCTGGCTGGTTTCCTGGTTTAAGAAAGAGTTTGCGATCCATGAGGTAACCCTTGCCCGCAAGCGGGGGGTGGTTCCCGAAAGCCTGTTCGACAAATTTCTTGAAGAGGTCCCGCCCGGCTCACTTGGGCTTATTTTACAGCCGACCTGGTCTCCCGGTGTAAAAATACCGGGACCTGAGGCCAAAGGATCCATCATCGGTTTCGGTGACGCGCATACGCGTTCCCATCTGTACAGGGCGATTATTGAAGGGCTGTGTTACGGACTGAAAGACGGGGCGCTGATGATAGAAAAGAGAAGCAAAATAAAACTGAAAGAAATACGGGTGTCGGGCGGTGGTGCGCAAAGTTCCCATACCCTGCAAATAACCGCGGATATTTTTAATTTACCCGTGTTAAAACCGCATACCCATGAAACATCAGCCCTGGGTGCGGCCATAGATGCCGCCGTGGGCCTGGGATTCTTCCCTTCCTTTAAGCAGGCTCTTACGGAAATGAATTATGTAGAACGACTGTATGAACCTAATCCCGAACACGTGGAAATCTATCAGGAACTCTACCATAAGGTATACAAGCACATTTATACACGCCTGAAACCGTATTATCAGAAGATCAGAGAGATTACGGGTTATCCGGATTAAATAATTATTCGCCGCTTTCCAGGGTAAGTTGGGCCACTGCCAGCTTGGCGATGGGAACCGAATAGGAAGAGCAGCTTACGTAATCAAGACCGATATCCATACAGAACCTGATATTCTCCGGGGCGGCTCCGTGTTCGCCGCAAAGCCCCTTCTTCAGGTTCGGCCTGGTGGCGCCGCCGCGTCGTACGGCAACCGCGATAAGCTCCTTTACCTCTTTCATCAGGATGCGGAAGGGATTGCCTTCAAGCAGGTCAAACTGGGTATAATCAGGCATAAAGGTATTGAAATCATCGCGAGACAGTCCCATTGTAGTCTGGGTAAGGTCATTGGTCCCGAAGGAGAAGAACTCGGCATACTTGGCGATTTCACCGGCACCGATCGCCGCTCCGGGCAGTTCGATCATGGTCCCCATTTTATACTCAACGGGTTTTGCATTCATCCGTGTTCTTACTTCTTTTTCAATCTCGGCCAGTCCCTTAATCGATTGCCCCTCGATCTTTTTTCCGAAAATCACCATTTTCAGCTCGTTTTCATTCATGATCAGGGGGATCATGATTTCGGGATGTACATTGATTCCCTCTTTCTGCAGGGTATACACCGCTTCAAAAATGGCGCTCATCTGCATTTCGTATATTTCCGGATACGAAACGGCGATTCTACAGCCGCGGTGACCCAGCATGGGATTGAACTCTTCCAAAGTCTCACAACGGGCAATAATCTCTTTGGTCGGTAACTTTTTTGTTTTATCCTGCGCGTCAAGATAATCCAGAAATTTTTTCATCTCATCCGGATTATGGGGCAGAAACTCATGCAATGGAGCGTCCAGCAGGCGAATGGTAACGTCATATCCCTGCATAATCTTAAACAGCTTATAAAAATCCGCTTTCTGCATGGGTTTTAGTTTTTCCAGCGCGGACAGGCGTTCCTTTTGTGTATCGGCAATCACCATTTCCCGAAATACGTTTATCCTTTTCTCGTCAAAGAACATATGTTCGGTTCTGCACAACCCGATTCCACGCGCGCCGAATTTCCGGGCCAGGGTTGCATCCCGCGGGGTGTCCGCATTTGCACGTACATGGAATTCCTTGACAAACCCGTCAACGATATCCAAGAATTCGAGTAAGCCGGATTCTTTGGGATCAGGTTCAATGAGTTCGGCCTTTCCCAGAAAAATAGTGGGCTTCCCGTAATACGGGACATTCAATGTAATATAGTCCCCTTCTTTTATAGTCACCGCGCCGATGACAGCCGTTCCGGTGCTGATTCTCATCGTGGTATTCACTAAAGAAACCTTCCCGTACTGGCGCGCAACAACAGACGCATGGGCGGAATATCCTCCTTCGCAGGATAATACCCCGGTAGCTACCTCAATTGCTTTTACATCCTCGGCAAAGGTCGCCGGCATACAAAGGATGAAGCGCGTGTCCTCATCCGCCTGCTGGGCCTTTTTAAAGGCGTCGAGCATTTTTTCGGTATTGAAGTATACCCTTCCGATAGCCGCACCGGGAGCTCCCGCTATTCCGCCGGCAATCTGTTTCATATTCTTTGTTGAACTAATATCGATAATAGGATGCAGGATTTCACTCAGTTGATTGGGTTTAATCTGTTTTATAAGATACTGCCCGTCCACCACCTTACGCCGGTATAAATCCAGCATCAGCTGGATATCAGCCCGGGTTGATTTGTTCATGACCCCGCGCTGATCAATCAACCAGAGGCGTTTGCCTTCTATGGTAAAACGGATCGACCGTATCTCCTTAAAATGATCTTCGATGTTAAGGGCGATCTTTTCCAGTTTGCCGAGATACGCAGGTTGGATCTGTTTGATATCCTTGCCTTCCGCCCCGATCTCATCAAATTTATTCTGATAGTATTTCCCATCCAGTTTTTTCTCGCCGGTGACGATATTGCGTGTAAAAAATATACCACTTGCCGAGTCTTCACCATAATTACCATATACCATGGGCTGGATAAGCAGGGCCGTATCCCGGTCATCCATCTCATCCAGGCGCAGCATGCGGCTGATACGCTTCAGCGCAATTTCAAGTTGAGCGTACGGTTCGGAGAAAAAGCCCTTGGGCAAAAGCGGGGTAAACTTTGCGATCGTCTGTTTTCGCTGTGCCACGGATATCTCGGCCTTTAACTCCTTTTCCAGTACCGCGATGGCCGCTTCTATTTTTTTCTTGTCATCTTCCCGACTCTCGAGTTCCGCGATCTTAGCCTCTATCTCAAGACAGCCTTTCATTAAAAACTGCATCTCATGATAACCGAAATTCTCTCCAACATACTGTCTAAAAGCGTCCACGTTACTGTTTACCAATCCGAAGTTGTGCAGCGTGGGATAGTTTACAATTACCAGGTTCGGACTGATGACGATTTTCACCAGCATGGGGTTGTCTTTGTCCCCGAATTTCTTTCCGGTTATTTTTTCTATCCTGGCGATAAAGGGTTTAAGGTAAGTCTTTATGTCGATCTCTTCCAGGTTGGCCGCAACTTCCGAATCAAAAATGAATCCCGGGAGAATGGGAAGATCCAAAGCCGCCAGCTCCATGGCCCGCCTGCCGCGGAGACCGATGTTATCGAGTACGGCCTTTTTTGAAATATGCTCATTCGCACTGAAAAAATGGATGTTCTTTTTCATATACAACCCTCATCCGCCATAAAATAATTTAAAACAGATTTAAAACCTGATTTACCGGGAAGCGCAGGAATGCTTCGAACATGGGACTTGCGCCCTGTTTCAGATAACGGCGAAGCTTGGCCACGTCCTGGATATTCTCTCCGGCAACCGCAATTAAAATAGCGCTTCCGTGCTTTACTTTACCCCATTTGAAGAGTGCGTTCACATCGTGGATCCGTTCACCTTCATAGAAAATATAGACATCACAATCGGGATATTTGGTAGTGTAACTTTGAATAATCTTCTTCCAGGCCTCGACATTCCCGTTATGAAATAGTTCATTCGTTACGGGGATGGAATACAGCGGCGTCATCCTACGCTGACCGGTCGGAGGCGCTTTTTCCTCCGCTCTTTTAACCGGTGCCGCGGCCGTCTTTCTTGATACGCTTTTCCGTTTTGCGGGAGCGGCGGCTTTTTTCTCGGCGGCCGGTTTTTTTACGGCTTTTACTGAATATCTGCCCTTGGTAAGCTCCGCCGGGGTGGTAATCTTTTTTCCCTGCAACAACTGCAGGCATTTTTCCAGCGCCAGCTTTTTCTGTTTCCCGCCGACATCGTCAGCCACGCCGCCAATATAAATGTTTACCAACTCATTTTTCTTCAGGGATTGAACGGCTTCCCAGTGACTGAGCTGTTTGGGATTAATTACCTTAACACCCAGTTCGGGGTGAAAATATGCTATTATAATATCCACGGCGTTCCATTTGGCGATTTCAGCCGCAATCTCACCAAAATCACTGATGTTTTCGGTCATATTATAAGAGCATACATCATATTTATATTTATCTATCAACAATGAATTCAATATGGGGCTTACCTGGTAGGCCTCAATAGTGCTGTCGTCAATCAAAGCATTCAAAATATCGGCAAGATTATCACGGGCTTCCATATCGGCAACAATCCGGTTCAATGCCTGAATATGGCGTACAACCTTATTAACACTTTTTCTTTTATTCAATACTTCAATCTCAAAGGCTATCATTGTTACCCGCCCCTTTTAGTGAGTAATTTTAAAAGAGCAGCCCGTAAAAAGGGCTGCTCTTATATAGTTTGTTAATTATATTTCTTTTAATCCGGAACCTCTGCTTGGTCTGCCTCTTCTCTTTCTTCCGGAATCCACAACTCCCTTGCTTCTTCCCCTGCCTCTGCCGCGTTTTGGCGCAGCAAAAGTGGTTTTGGCTGTATCGGGGGCACTGAGCATATCGATATACTCACCGGAAGCACCCTCTTCGGAAGGAGTAGTAGCGAAAGATTGCGCTATATCCTGCCGTACCGTGGATCTGCGTCGTGAGAATGAAGCAAATGCCGCATCCTGGAATCCCTTGGATACGCCATGCAGGAACTCGTTCAGCACGTTGGCCATACCGTCCAGGGTGGCTTTCTTCTTCTTGATTGAGGTAATATCAACATCAAGAAGCAGTCCCGGTTGGATATGATACGGATTGATGAGGTAATCAAACTTATTGAATTCGGATTCGAGTTTTGAAAGTCTCTCCTCCATTACCCGGCGTTTGATGGGATACCGGTAACCGTAAACCGCCTGTAATTTCTCCCTCATGAGGATTACGCGGCGTTTCAGTTTATCTTTTTCATACAGGTATGTTCTGTTCATGCGTTCGATTTCGGTTTCCGCCGGTTTTACAAAAGAAATCTCGTCCCAGCTCTTCTCTATATCTTCATACAGAGGATCACCGGTAACAGCCTTGATCTTCTTTCTGATCTTGTTCTTGACTCTCTTGGCCAGGTCTTTGAAGTCAACGATGCCTTTGAAGAACTTGGAATCTTCATACACCATGTCCAATACGTCCCACAGGTGCTGCACTTCAACCTCGAGTGATTTCAGCATCACGTCAAAGGCCTTGCGCTCATTAATGAGCTGGGCATTATCGTAATACTTCAGTCTGATCGCATAACGCTCATCAGGCAGCTGGGCCGTATCGGTATCCTCGTATTCTTTTATCCGCAGTTCCCTGGCATTCTTCAGGTTTTCGATGTACTGGTATCCCATCTTGGAAGTGTCAAGAATAGAAGTAATCGAGTTGACCGAGGTATTGTAACCCCTGTTGCGGATATTTTCGATATCGATAAGCTTTTTCAAGTTTTCACGAATATTTAAAGGATCGTATTCTGCGGGATCGATCTCCGCCCGGAGGCCCTCAATTTTATCCATCAGGGATTTGGCAAAGAAGGTATAGCGCTTTGATTTGGGATCGTCCTTATCATCGGCGGTATACTGTTCCACACGGCGCATCTTCTCAAAGAGGATTTCGGAGTCGTTCATCTCTTCACGACCTTCATCGATGATCTTGTCTTTGAGTTTTTCGATCTCTTTGTCAAGGATATCGACAATATTCTTGGAAATCAGGTCTTTAATCAGGTATTCAACCGTTACCTGATAGTGAAAAATCGGGCTGATAAGCTCGGAATCAAGAATATTCACCGAAAGCTTGACGTCGCTCACTGTTTTCGGCTTGTAGTTGTTGTCTTTAAACGCACATTTCACGATTGAATAGGCGTTTTGACCACGAATAAAGGCGCCAACGTCGGATTTTTGCCTTAAAAGTGAATTAGTGAGGTTTTCCAGGTCATTAATACCTCTCTGAATATGACCCTGCAGGTGGCCAAACATATTAACGATTGATTTCTCAATTTCACCTGTATTAAACTTGTCCATACCACCAATTTGATCCAGGAGTGCTGCAATCTCTTTTGGAGTATAGCGGGCCAGACTCTTCATTTCTTCTTTATCAATAAAGTTTCTAACTTTCTTTACCATTTCATCTTCAGAAGTAACGATGAACCTGTTGAACATGTTCTGGTAATTCTGGTTAAAATAATTGAAGAGTTTCTCTTTCAGTCCGCCCATTACATCCAGTCGCTCAAGAACATCTTTGGGCAGTTTGGAGGTGATATGATTCATCACCTTGTCCACTTCTTCACTTAAAAGGAGATCGACTTCGGCTTGCTGATCGCGGAATTCCTGCGCTAAAGAGTTTCTTGAACCTACAGCGCTGGGTTTTTCCGGGTGAAAAACATTGGGGCTTTTAGGTAGATCTACACTTCCCATATTACTCTCCTTAATCTTAAGTATTTATTATTAATAGATTATTCACATTCAAGGTAAAAAGTAAAGTAACTTTTTTTTTTTTTTTACACTTCCAATTAAATTAATTATAATGCATTATAGAAGTATGTGAAAAAAGGAGGCAGATGCGATGACAACACTTCAAAAGAGGATTTTCTTCCTTATTATCTTAATGGTAGCGGTAACTACTCTCGGTTTGGCGGATGAACGCCCCCCAATCGACGTAATGATGGCGGTGGATGTCTCAAAATCCATGGCCCAGGAGATTTCAGCGGTAAAAGATTACATAAACAACGACCTTTTGGAGAATTACGTGCAGGTCGGTGATTATCTCCTCATTATCATCTTTTATGCTACCACAGAAGTGCCCATTTCAATGCCTATCAACAGCAAGGAAGACCTGGAAAAAGCCAAAGCGAAGGTCTCTCATTTTATGGCCAACCATCCGTGGACCGATATCGGAAACGCGCTTGACGTACTGGAGCTGGAAATGAAGGCCCACGCGGATGATAACCGCGACAAATTCCTTATTATGATAACCGACGGGGAGCAGACCGCACCCTGGAGTAAATATACACAACCGGGCGGTAAGATAAACCACGAGCTGTTGCAAAACGCCTATACGGAAATCGCCAAAAATGGCTGGAAGGTCCAGTTCCTGGTAAGCGGCGGCAGCTCCATCGTCAAAGAAATGGCCGAAAAGATGTCCGGTACCTATACCGAAATTCCGGAAAATCCCACGGAAAAGGATATTTCCGAAAGTGTCCAGGAACCCGGCGGAATTGTGAAGATCACCTCGCAGCCGCAGAAAATTTCGGTTGGAGGCGGCGGCAAGGCCAGCCTTCCCCTGACCCTCTCCAGCAGCGGATTTTCCTCTGATCAGGAAATTACCATAAATGATGTCACCTTTTATTCGGGCAAGGCCGGTGAGCAGCACCTGCTTGCCAAAGAGTTTCATTTTTCCGTGCAGCCGGACCAGAGTGTGCAGGTGAATATTCCCCTGCAAATACCGGCGGATCTGGCACCCGGTGATTATACGGGTGATATCTCCTTTTCTTTTTCCAGCCAGGCGATTTTTACGCCGGGAAGGATTGAGGCAGAGGTCCACGTGAACAGCCTGCTGGAAAACTATCCCTGGATTATTCCGGCCGG
>Ga0315542_1002179_pt1 | contig 11999 bp, 11 predicted proteins | sample SalMarSW160120MG_FD_202541 | JGI IMG/M metagenome (GOLD analysis project Ga0315542, IMG submission 202541) | Salt marsh sediment microbial communities from the Plum Island Ecosystem LTER, Massachusetts, United States - Salt Marsh Sediment SW1601-20 ... | reverse complement strand
AAATAATATTAAATAATATGTGGTTAGATAAAATAATCCAAATTTTTAAAATCAGAGATTTGCGCAGGAGCATCTTATTTGTTTTAGCAATGTTATTTATTTTTAGGATAGTTGCCCATATACCTATTCCAGGAATTAATTTAGAAAATTTAAAAGAATTTTTTTCTTCAAATCAAATTTTAGGGTTAATTAATATTTTTTCCGGGGGTGGGATGCAAAATTTTTCAATTGTAGCTATGGGTGTTGCTCCATACATTACAGCTTCGATTATTTTTCAGCTATTAGTCATGATCGTCCCTAAATTAGAAGAATTATCTAAAGAGCCAGGCGGTTATCAAAAAATCAATCGTTGGACTAGATTTTTAACTGTACCTTTAGCAGCATTGCAGGGTTATGGCATGATTACTTTATTAAAACAGCAATCTACTTTTGATATAATTGGTAATTTATCAGTTTTTGATTTAATTACTACATTGACAACGCTTACGGCAGGAACAATTTTTTTGATGTGGATTGGGGAATTAATTTCTGAAAAAAATATTGGCAATGGTATTTCTCTTTTAATTTTTGCTGGTATAATTGCGGCTTTGCCCAGTGCTTTAGAGCGTTCCGTTGCTGTATTTGATCCTGGGCAGATAGCGGTTTTAATTGCTTTTGCTGCTATTGCAGTAATTACAGTAATTGGCGTAGTTATTATAAATGAAGGGACTCGCAATGTGCCTGTTTCTTATGCACGTCATATCAGAGGCAATCGGATGTATGGCGGGGTCACGACTCATTTACCTTTGCGGGTAAATATGGCTGGTGTGATTCCTATTATCTTTGCTATTTCTTTGATTTTATTTCCGCCGATGATCGCTCAATTTTTTATGCATGCAAAATCTCAAGTATTAGTTAAAATTTCGGAATTTACGATACAAGTTTTTCAAAATAGGTTAATTTACGGAATTTTATACTTTGTTTTTGTTTTTGGTTTTACTTATTTTTATACGGCTGTTATTTTTCATCCGCAGCAGATCGCTGAGAATTTACAAAAACAAGGCGGTTTTATTCCTGGTATAAGGCCAGGTAAAAATACTGAAGAATATCTGGCAAAAGTAACTAATAGAATTATATTGGCCGGGGCATTATTCTTGGGTCTTTTAGCTATTTTGCCCTTGATTTTGCAAAACTTTACTGGCGGGCTTAATTTAGTTATTGGTGGAACTAGCTTATTAATCGTCGTTAGCGTAGTGATCGAAAGTGTTAAGCAAGTTGAATCTCAGATGACAATGCGAGATTATGAAGGCTTGTAGTATTACTTTTAAATCAAAATTTTTGCTATAATAAAAAGGGATTAAACCCTTTTTATTTTTTAATCTAAATAATAAGATAAAAAAATGAATTTAATTCTCATCGGGCCTCAGGGCTCGGGCAAAGGCACTCAAGCTGAACTTTTGATTCAAAAATTAAAGATTCCAGCAGTTTCGGTTGGCCAGCTTTTACGCGAGCAAATAAAAGAAAAAACAAAATTAGGCAAAGAAGTGAAAGTTTTTGTTTTAAAAGGAGAATTGGTGCCTAATCAAATAACGAATCAGTTAATTAGAGAAGAATTGAGAAAAGAAAAATATAAAAAAGGAGTAATTCTAGACGGTTATCCTCGCCACTTGGAGCAAGCTACTTTTTTAGAAAAACTAATTAAAATAGATTGTTTGATTGTCATTGAAATTTCTGAAGCAGAAACGATTAAAAGATTAAGTGGCCGCCGGGTTTGTGAATGCGGCGAAACTTATCATCTTGAATATAAAAAGCCAAAAAATGATATGGTTTGTGATAAAGACAACAAACCTCTTATCCAGCGCAAAGATGATTACCCCGAAGCAATTAAAGAAAGATTAAATATTTATCATACAGAAACTCAGCCTGTTATTGATTATTTTCAAAAACAAGATAAAGTTATAAAAATAGATGGTGAAGCCTCAATCGGAGAGGTTTTTGAGCGAATCTACAAAGCTTTAAAAGATAAAGGGTTAAAAAATGATAATTTATAAAACGCAAAAAGAAATAGAATTAATGGCTGAAGGCGGCAAGATCTTAGCAGAGGTTTTAAAAAAAGTTTCTGCTGAAGCCAAGCCAGGAGTTGGGATTAAAAAGCTTAATGAGCTGGCAGAAAATTTAATTTTAGCCAGCGGTAGCCGGCCGTCTTTTAAAAATTATAAAACTTCTCCTACTGATAGGCCCTTTCCCACAGCCTTATGTGCTTCTATTAATAATGAGATAGTCCATGGGCCTGCTGACAGGTCAATAATATTAGAGTCAGGCGATATTATTGGTTTAGATTTAGGCGTTGAATACAAAGGTTATTTTACAGACATGGCTGTGACATTAGCAGTCGGGAAAATCAGTCCAGAAGCAGAAAAATTATTAATTGTCACTAGAGATGCTTTAGCTTTAGGAATTAAACAAGTCAGAGAGGGCAATACTTTAGCTGATATTGGCAGTGCCATTCAAACTCATGCAGAAAAACATGGCTTTTCTGTAGTGCGGGAATTAGTTGGCCATGGCGTAGGTAAAAATGTTCATGAGGATCCGCGGGTGCCCAATTATTTTACTGAAGAAGCAAAATCAATTCCCATAAAAAAAGGCATGACTATTGCGATTGAGCCTATGGTTAATATTGGCGACTGGCCAATTAAGCTGGCCGATGATAGCTGGACCTTTATCACTGCTGACGGCAGTTTGTCAGCCCAATTCGAACATACAGTAGCCTTAGATCATAATGGTAAGACAAGAATTTTAACGCAATTTTAATATGTCAGAGAATGTAATAATTTCAAATGATGGAAAAATGGATTTTGTTAACCAAATTTTAAGAGAAATTTTATGAGTGAAAAATTATTAGGCATTGATTATGGCGAGAAAAAAGTGGGCTTGGCAATTGCTGATACTGAAACAAAAATTGCTTCGCCTTTTAAAATATTAAATAACGATAAAAATATTTTAGCTAAAATTAGCGAAATTTGTCAAGAAGAAGAAATCAGTAAGATTGTCATTGGCTTGCCTTTAACGCTAAAGAGTTCAACTTCTAAGCAGACTAAAATAGTTTTTAGTTTTATTGAGAAATTGAAAAAGGCGACTTACTTGCCGATTATTGAGCAGGATGAACGACTTTCTTCGAGTTATGCTAAAAGTTTGCTTAAAGAAATGAAAGTTAAACATATGGATGATGATGTGGCAGCGATGATAATACTGCAAAGTTATTTAGATGAGCAATAAATTATTAATTGCCCTCTGTCTGTCATTCCGAATGAAGCGAGGAATCTCTATGGCACTTAATTCCAAGGAGATCCTTCGTTTAATCTCAGGATGACAGAGGGCTGAGATTATGTCCCAAACTTATACCACAACCGGAATTATTTTAAAGCGCCGAGACTATCAAGAAAATGATCGTCTTTTTTATCTTTATACAGAAGACTTTGGTAAAATAGAAGTTTTAGCCAAAGGCACGAAAAAAATCTCCAGTAAATTAAATCCTTATTTAGAGCCATTTTATTTAGTAAAAGTCATGATTGCCAAGGGCAAAGTTTTAGATAAATTAGCTAACTGCAATTTACTAAATAGTTACCAGAATTTAAGGCAGGATTTGTTTGGGTTTGCGCTTTTAAATTATTTAGCAGAAATCACAGATGGTTTAATCGTGGGACAGACGCAAAAAAAAGATAAATTTGAATTGTTGATAAAAATTTTAGGCATATTAGATCAGCAGATTAATAAAACTGAAAAAGAAAAGTTATTATTTTTGACAAATGTTTATGCTTTAAAACTTTTACAGCTGCTTGGTTATCAGCCGGAAATTAAACGTTGTTTAAATTGCCAGCGAGCAATTTTACTGCCCAAAAATATTTTTGATTTTACTTTTGGCGGTATTATTTGCGAGGATTGTAAAAATGTTTGCCTGATCGAAGATTATATTTTAATTTCAGATAATTTGATTAAATTTCTACAATTAGCCCAGGAAAAACAATTAGAAGATTTTATTTTTCTTGAAAATCATCTGGAAGATATCAGACAGTTTAATCAGCTGGTTTATAAACTGCTATTGGTCAATCTGGAAAAGCCGCTTAAGAGCTATGAATTTATAAATAAATTGTCTTGACAAGGCATTTTTTTTTTGTTAAGTTCAGTTAAGGAAAAAGAACATTGAAAAGGCAAACAAGGAGGAAAAAATGGCGGATATCCAATGGTGGGGAGAAGAAGAGGGAGTAGGATTCCCTCATGTGGTAGCATCCCAACAATTTTCCAGAAAACAGCTGGAAAGACTTTTTCTGCTGGCTACCATTCTTAAGGAAAAAGTGCCTAAAGGCTCTGTTGTGGACTGGTTAAAAGGTTGCAATGGAGCGGCTCTTTTTTATGAGCCGTCGACGCGTACGAGATTATCATTTGAGACGGCGCTCAACCGTCTCGGAGCAACAAAGGTTTCAAGTGAAAATGCTGCGGAATTTTCTTCAGCGGTTAAGGGCGAAAGTTTGGGTGACACTGGCAGTACTATGGCGCAGATGGCAGATGTGATTATTATGCGCCATAAAACCGAAGGAGCTGCCCGGACAGTAGCATTGAGAGTCAACCACAAAGAAAATCCGCCGGCAGTAATCAATGGCGGTGATGGCAAGGGCCAGCATCCGACTCAAGCGCTTTTGGATCTTTACACAATTTTCGAGCGGTTCGGCAAAATAGATGGCCTTAAAATCGCCATGGTGGGAGATTTGAAAAGAGGAAGAACGGTCCGGTCTTTGGCTTACATGCTGTCCAAGTTTAAGGACATTGAAATCATCTTTGTTTTTTCCAGATTTTCCAGGATGGGACAGGATGTCAAGGATTATCTCAGCAGCCACGGAGTGAAATGGTCTGAATCGTCTGATCTACTAGGGGTCTCTTGCCGAGTTGACGTTGTTTACATGACTCGCCCTCAGCTTGAGCGTGAATGGAATCCGTTCAAACGCTGGCTGATGAAGCGGGCGAATCGGCAACTGATGATGACCCTGAAGATAGCAGAAGAAATGCCTGGCGATTCAATCATTCTTCATCCACTGCCCCGCAATGAAGAAATTGCGGAAGAGGTTGATAACAATGAGCGGGCCTGGTATTTCCGCCAAGTGGAAAACGGGGTTTACGTCAGGATGGCGTTGTTACTGATTATCTTCAATGCGGCTAAAGCAGAAGAGCTTTTGGCATCGGCAGTTTAATATCGATTCCTAACCTAAACGTCTCAAAAGGGGGCAACTGCCCCCTTTTAACATTTCCAAGGAGGTGAGAAAATGACAGGTTTAATACTTAAAGGCGGCAGAGTTATTGATCCGGCTAATGACTTTGATTGCATCAGCGACATCCTGATTGAAAAAGGCAAAATCAGTAAAATTGGTAAAGACCTTTCTACTCCAATGCCTAGTTGCCAGGTCATTAACTGCGCAGAACTATTAGTTGTGCCTGGGCTGATTGACATGCATGTGCACGGCAGAACACCAGGACAAGAACACAAGGAAAACCTGGGCAGTTTAAGCCTTGCGGCTATAATGGGAGGTTTTACTTCCCTTGTTTGCATGGCAAACACTTCGCCAGCAGTTGATAACCTGCAAACATTGGCCGAAGTCCAGCTCAGAGCAGATGAAGTCGGCTTGATTAATTTGTTACAGGTCTCTGCCGTGACTAAAGGGTTGGCAGGTGAAGAAATAATTGATCTGCTGGCCATGAAACAGTCGGGCGCAATTGCTGCTAGTGATGACGGCAAGGGGCTTCAGAATCCAGATATCTTACTGGATGCCATGAATAAATGCCAGATTTTTCGGTTGCCATTACTGCTGCATTGCGAGGATTCCCGTTTTTCTCCTTATGATAGGAGATCGGAAATTCATCAAGCCAGTCTGGCGCTGAAAATTGCTGAAGAATTCGGCTTGCCGATGCATTTGCAGCATGTTAGCTGTAAAGAAACAGTGCAGCTGGTGCGTGAAGCACAAGATCGTCAGGTTCCAGTGACCTGCGAAACAGCACCTCATTACATTGCCTTAACTGCCAGCGATTTCAGGCGGCTTGGCACAAATGCAAAAATGAATCCTCCCCTACGGGGAGAATCTGACCGTAAGGAAATAATTCAGGGTTTGGTTGATGGCACTATAGACGTGATCGCTACTGACCATGCACCGCACGCGCCGGCAGAAAAAGCACAAACAGTTGAGAAAGCGCCTTTTGGCATTATTGGGTTGGAAACTCTAATTCCGGTGGTCTTTACTCAATTGGCGCATTTTTTAGCGCCAAAAGTAATCATCCGTAAGTTGACAGCTAATCCGGCTAAAATCCTTGGCCTTAACGGTCATGGGGCTTTGACACTAGGATCAGTGGCTGACATCACAGTTATCGACCCTAAAAAGAGGCGAAAAGTTGACGTAGATCAATTCCAAAGCCTGTCTCGCAACTGCCCTTGGGCTGGTAAGCGGCTGCAAGGCTGGCCAGTGATGACCATCCACAAGGGAAAAATCCTTATGCAGGATGGAGAACTTTCAATTTGAGATATCGGGTACTCGCAAGAGTACCCTTTTTAATTTTAAGGCATTAAATTATTGACTTTAAGTTAGTTTTTTGTTAAGGTGCTATAAGCAAAGAACCTTGAAAAATAGGCTTTAAAAGGAGGTTTTATAGTGGAAAACAAAGCAAAAATTAGAGTCGGTTTGGCTACTATTTGTAGCAACCAGCAAAAAACAACTGATGTTTTTGAATTAGTTTTACAGGCGGAAAATCAAGATTTTGACTTAACAAAGATTGATCCTGGCCAGTTTGTTTGTCTTGCACCTTTAGCGCAGGAGTCAAGTATGGCTCGGCCTTTTTCTATCGCCATGGTCAGTACCTTTCATAATACTTTTTCCATTCTGTACAAAGTGGTGGGTGAAAATACTAAGCTCTTAAGCCAGCTTAAAAAAGGCGACCAGATTAAATTTTGGGGACCTTTGGGTAATGGTTTTATCCCTGACCCCGATGTTTACGATGAAGTTTGGCTGGTCGGCGGCGGTATTGGTATTGCGCCCCTTTGTTTTATGGAAAAAGTCGTTGCAGAATACCAGGAAGGCAGAACAAGAATTTTTTACGGCAGTAGGACAAAAGATGATGTCATTCCATTAACCTTCTATACTGGGGAACATTTTGAAATTGCTACTGATGATGGTTCTTTTGGCGTTAATGGTTTTATAACCGATTTATTTGGATCTTTTGCTGATGAGGCAAGAGGACAAAACATTTTGGTTATAACCTGCGGGCCAAATATCATGATGAGTAAAGTGGCAGAAATTTGCGCCAAGCATAATTTTGATTGTTATGTAATTTTGGAAAGAATCATGGCTTGCGGTATCGGAGCTTGTCTTGGTTGTTCAATCAAAACTAAATCAGGCATGAAGCGCATTTGCCATGACGGGCCTGTTTTTCCGGCAGAGGAGGTAATCTGGAATGAACTCGGTTAATTTAGCCATAGAAATTGCTGGTATTAAAATGCAAAATCCGATTATGCCGGCTTCTGGCACTTTTGGCTTTGGCGAAGAGTTTGCCAGAGTGGAAGGTTTTGATCCTCGTAAACTTGGTGCTATTGTTGCCAAAGGGGCAACCTTAGAGCCGCGAATCGGCAATCCCCAGCCTCGCATCTGCGAACATAAAGGTGGCATGGTTAATTCCATTGGTTTGGAAAATCCGGGCATTGATGAAGTCCTGGCAACCAAGGTGCCATTCATGACTCAGTTTGGAGTACCAGTTATCCTTAACATTTCTGGTTTTTCCATTAATGAGTTTGCTACTATGGCTGAAAAAGTCAATGCAATAGTGATTCCAGACCCGCCAATCATGATTCCCCTGGAGATTAATATCTCTTGCCCCAATATCCATGGCGGTAAAATACCTTTTGGCTGCGATCCTGTGATCGCCAGCCAAGTTACTTCAGCAGTAAGGCAAGCAACCAACTTGCCTATTATTGTGAAGCTGACTCCCAACGTGTCTCCTGATTTAATCGGGGCAATTGCGCAGGCAGTAGAAGCAGCTGGTGCAGATGCTGTTTCACTTATTAACACAATCAAAGTAGAAAATGTGGGCGGCATCAAAGTCGGCGGCCTGTCTGGCCGGCCGATTAAAGCGACCGCGCTTAAGCTGATCAAGATTGTCAGGCAAGCAGTTTCAATTCCTATTATTGGTATGGGCGGCATTTACACGGTTTTTGATGTGGTAGAATTTTTACAGGCAGGTTGCCAAGCCGTGGCAGTTGGCACTGCTAATTTTTTTGACCCCTTAGTCATGATGGAATTGATTGACGGGTTGGAAAAATACTGTCAGGAACAAGGCATTGAGAATTTGGCCCAAATCCATGGGGCAAAAAAATAAAAGGAGGTCTTTCATGCCAGGAACAAGAGGAAAAAGTAGGATCATTGTGGCACTGGATGTGCCGAAACTGGATCAGGCAGTGGCGTTGGCACAACTGCTGGCCCCGCATGTCGGTCTTTTCAAGGTGGGCTTACAGCTTTTAACGGCTGAAGGCGCACCGCGCGTAGTTCAAGCCATTCTGGACTGCAAAACCAGGGTTTTCCTGGATGGCAAGTTCTGCGACATTCCCAACACGGTCGGGGCAGCCAGTAAGGCGGCTTCCGAGTTGGGGGTTATGATGTTCAACGTCCATGCTTCTTGCGGCGTGGCCGCCATGAAGGCCGCGGTGGCCAACCGTGGCTACAGCCAGGTAGCGGCTGTCACGGTTTTAACCTCGCTGGAAGAAAACGAGGCGCATCTGATCTTTGGTCAGCCCAGCAAGGCCAAGGTCATTCAAATGACCCAGTGGGCGAAGCTGGCCGGAGTGCAGGCTATCATCTGCTCGCCGCAGGAACTGGCCTTGCTCAAGTCGCGGCCAGAACTGGGTGGGCTGGACTTTGTCACTCCGGGAGTGCGTCCGGGGTGGGCAGCCAAGGGCGATCAGAAACGGGTCATGACTCCGGGCGAGGCCGTCAAAGCCGGCGCCGAATACCTGGTCATTGGCCGGCCCATTACCCAGCCGCCCGAAGAGATTGGCGGACCAGTGGAAGCGGCCAAGAAAATCGCAGAGGAGATCCTGGCCGCGGAAAAAGAAATGGGGCTGCCTCAGGAAGAATCGTCCGACTCTGAATAAAAGAGTCTGGAGCAAAAAATTTTAAAATAAAGGGATTCTCAAATGAGGATCCCTTTTTTCTTTGCTTGATTTATTCTAGTAATTTGTTATGATTAAGGGAATTGAACTTTTGCAAAAAATCACCTGGGGGTGATTTAATTTTTTTTCAAAAAAAAGGAGGAACAAATGAATGGAGTGATTGGAGTAATGGGTTCAGCAGCAGGTAATTTGACTGATGAACTTAAAGGAAAAGCTAGAAAAATCGGAGCAGAAATAGCCCAAAATGGTTATATTCTGGCTACAGGAGCTTGTCCTGGTTTGCCATTGGAAGCGGCTTTTGGTGCTGCTGAAAACGGCGGCACAGTGATAGGGTTTTCCCCGGCAAAAGATAAAAAAGAACACAGTACTGTTTTCAATTTTCCTACGGAACCGTTTACAGCCTTGATTTATACTGGTTTTGGTTTTAAAGGACGCAATGTTATTAGCATCAGAACGTGCGATGCAGTTATTTTTATCAGTGGCAGAATGGGAACTTTGAATGAATTTACTTTGGCTTTTGATGAAAGTAAAGTCATTGGGGTGTTAAGGGGGACAGGTGGTTTTGCTGATGAATTTGGCCGAATCATTCAAATTAGTGCAGAAAATGGCAAGGAGCCTAAAAATTTAATCTGTTTTGAGTCGGATCCTGTGGAGCTTGTTAAACGGATTTTATTGAAAATAGGCCTTATTAGAGGTCTGTAACGTTTGAAAAGGGAGGAAAACGAAAATGAATGAACAGGAAGTGTTGGCATTGGTGGCAAAAGGTGGAGTCTTTGACTTGACTCCGGCAGACTTTTCAGGCCGGCGCATGACACTCAAAGAAGTGATCGCAATCTTTGGCGCTTTGGGCGCGTTCTGGCAGTACCAAGGTGCGCCGCAGGCTGAAAGGCCTCACGCTCTTTTAAAGTCCGGACTACACAGTAATGGGTTTATCAACTGCCGGGCAGTGCTGGACCATCCTGGTTTGTGCATGCTCTTTGCCGAGGAGATGCTCAAGGTCATTGAGGAACATATTCCCGTCACAGATTTGTTGCCCTTGGGTTTTGTGGCCTCATCAGCCTACTCAGCTTTGGATTTGGGATTTGGTATCGCCTGGCTTTTAGGCCAGAGATACAATCCTCAAATCAAGCGGGTAATGGCAGAGAAAGATGCAGCTGGTAATCCCACGATCATTCGTGGAGGCATTGACCAGGTTCTTACTGGCGTGGTTATCAATGAACTGATGACCACAGCCAGTGGATCGACCTGGGAGACAAAAGAGGCAGTGCTTAAGTGCAATGACCCAAAACCTGCGCCGACAGTCTTGCCTTATTCCTTTGTGCTTATGCACCGATCATCGTCTTTTGCCTTGACTGACGGGTCGTCGGTGGGGGCAGTCTTTCATTTTGACATCGAGAATTACCCTCCAGAAAAATGTCCTTACTGCCAGGCAGGCTCTGTGGCAATTCCTCCCAAAAAGGAGAATAACTGGGAGATTTTGCACGGTCGGACTTAGGGTCTGCTTATTTAAACTGGCCGCTTCCCGCATAGCGGGAAGCGGCCTTTTCTTTTGACAAAATTCATAGTTTTGCTAAAATATAATTACCAAAACCGTTTGACCCGAGCTAACACTCGGGAAGGTCTGGGAAGAAATCTTTTTAAAAAGAGAGTAGAGCCCGGCGTGAGTCTGCGTTAATGACATAATGAGAGTTTTGATTGTATGGTTCGACTAAGCTCACCATGACAATCAAAAAATCAAGGTGGTACCGCGAAGAAAAAACTTCGTCCTTGAATCTATCAGTATTTTGATTTTTTGATAGGTTTTGAGACGAAGTTTTTTTAATAACTAATTACTAAATTTATGTTAAGAACAAACACTTGTGGTGAATTAACTAAAAAGCAAGTTGGCAAAAACGCTACTTTATGCGGCTGGGTCAATACGCGGCGTGATCATGGTGGTATTATTTTTATTGATTTGCGCGACCGTTATGGCTTAACGCAAATTAAATTTGTCAGGCAGCCTGGAATGAAGCTAATAAAGTGAGGCCTGAATGGGTTTTACAGGTAAGCGGTGAGATTTTGGCTCGTCCTAAAGATATGATTAATAAAAATTTAGCGACTGGCGAGATTGAGGTGGCTATTTCTGAAATCAAAATTTTAACAGAATCTAAAACCCCGCCTTTTGAAATTGATCAGGATAAAAATGTTAATGAAGATTTGCGTTTGCAATATCGCTATTTAGATTTGCGTCATGAACGTTTGCAAAAAATTATGGCTGACCGCGATAGTTTTATTACTTATGTGCGTGAGTATTTTCATAAAAAAGATTTTTTGGAAATCCAAACCCCGATTTTAGCCAATTCTTCACCAGAAGGCGCGCGTGATTATTTAGTGCCTTCCAGATTACATCCAGGTAAATTTTATGCTTTGCCTCAGGCGCCTCAGCAGTTTAAACAGCTTTTAATGGTAGGTGGTTTTGACCGTTATTTCCAAATCGCGCCTTGTTTTCGCGATGAAGATCCTCGTGCTGACCGTCATCCTGGAGAATTTTATCAAATCGATTTGGAAATGTCTTTTGTGGAGCAGGAAGATATTTGGCAAATGGTCGAACCTTTAATGATCGAACTGACTGAAAAATTTTCTGATAAAAAAATTATAGCAAAACCTTTCCCCAGGATAGCTTACAAAGAAGCTTTAGAAAAATATGGTTCTGATAAGCCTGATTTACGTTTTGATTTAGTAATTCAGCCGATTACAGGATTAGTTAAGGATTGTGGTTTTGCTGTTTTTAATGAGGCTATAAAAAATAAAGGTGTTGTCCATGCTTTGAAAATAGATGGCGGCG